>Ga0207428_10006600_pt1 | contig 10682 bp, 8 predicted proteins | sample RhiMethybrSRZTD1_FD_187600 | JGI IMG/M metagenome (GOLD analysis project Ga0207428, IMG submission 187600) | Populus rhizosphere microbial communities from Tennessee, USA - Rhizosphere MetaG P. TD hybrid SRZTD1 (SPAdes) (version 3) | ecosystem: Host-associated > Plants > Roots > Rhizosphere >... | reverse complement strand
AAAGAATTTCGATACAGGAGGCAAGGATAGACCGAGTGAGGCTAAGATCTCACGCCGCGCCACCGAAGGCACACAAATGATCGGAGAGTGAAAGGGATGGGGCTTGTGGGACTGAATGTGGGACTAAAGCAAAAAGCCGCCAATTGGCGGCTTGCTAAAAGGTTGATTTGATTGATGCGCCCGGCACGACTCGAACGTGCGACCTTTTGGTTCGTAGCCAAACGCTCTATCCAACTGAGCTACGGGCGCATTTAAAGAGTGGGCATTGTGCCATCTGGCCTATGGGCTGTCAACCGAGGCGCCATGCGCCTAAATCGGAACAACGAGTAGTGGGACAGACTTTAGTTTGTCCGCCCCCATTTGTTGCGACGGACAGACAAATAGCCTTTGAAAATTAAGCGAGACAACGCAAGGGCGCGGAATACGCGCACAATCGCCTCAATCACGCGCCCAGGGCGGGAAATCCCCGCCCCTACTTCGGATTGCGTGGTCGCGTTTAATTTTCTGATCGCAAGTCTTGGCCCATTTACTCGGACAGAGAGGACAAGTTTGTGTACCGCCGTTTGATCTTTCGCACGTAATTGATCGTCTCGCGGTAGGGGGGAACCGCATAACCGTATTTTTTGACCGCGCCTTCACCCGCGTTGTAACCGGCCAGCGCAAGGCTGACATCGCCGTCGAAGAGGTCGAGCAGAAAGCGCAGGTATTGCGCCGCGCCATGGATGTTCTGCTCCGGGTCTAATATGTTTTTCACGCCGAATCTGGCCGCGGTCGCTGGCATCAATTGCATCAAACCCCGCGCGCCTTTCGGCGAGACCGCCTGGCTGTTAAAGGCCGATTCCTGATGCATTACCGAGTAAAGCAGCAACGGCTGTATCCCGTGGCGCGTCGCCGCCGCGACTATGATTTCGTCGATCTTCGCGTTGCCGGTGGTTTGGCCATTGAGCCTTTGGGTCACCGAATTCCTGAAGCCGCGCCCCGAGATCGGCGCCGCCGCGGTTGCGGCAGCGTACGCGCCGGCGCCTGCTAGATCGGCCACTCTTATGGGCGCTGCTTCAATCGCCGGCGCGCCGATCGCCGGAGGAGCCGGAAAATAGAGCGGGGCCACGGGCACGGCAATCTCCGCCGTCATCAGCGCCAGGGTGGTGGCGGCCCTGCCCAGGCTTTGCAGCGCCGCGATTCCCGTTCTACTCAGACCCTGAGACTCTGCGGCTCTTTGATTGCCGGGTTGTGTGCTTTGAGCGTTTACTGTGGCGTTAAGTAGAACTACGAATAAGAACAAGTGAGAGTATTTTTTCATCCCTTTGACTCGTTTCATCCCTTTTGATCGTAAGATTGATTTGCGCAGTTGACCCGGAGCGCGCGATTGCACGAGAAGCCACCGAAGTGAGTCTGACGCCCACTGAAATCGGATTCGATCGTGTCTTCGGTCGTGTTATTACGCGGCCAGGCGACGTAGCCGCCTGATTGATGATGGAGGGTCAATGCTCGTCCGGCCTTCGGCCGACGATGAGATTGACGCCGGACGGAATGTCTCCGGAAATGCGGTTCATCTCATTGTGATTTTGATAATGAGCGAGCCGCAAAGAAACATAACGCCCACACGCGGCGGCTGTGATGTTCGTTTTGCCCTATAGACTGTCTGAGTGAGTGGTTTTTGTGATTAAATAATTCAGTGTTTGTTCCCCAGCAACCATGTCAGCAGATTATCCAACATCGTCGGATTGATCGGCAGGTCGCCGTGAGTGTCGCAGCCGAAGAACGTGTAGGCGGGCGCCTGCTTCATCATCTGCGTGATTCCGGCGTCAGGCTGCTCGAGATCGAAGCTGAGTCCGAACAGGCTCTGGCGTGTGACCCTGCCGTCGCCGGGTATGAACAGTTTATCTAAGGCTTCTTTGCGCAACTCTCGCGGGATGTGGCGCGGATAGAATAGCGTTTGCGTCTTGCCTTTGACGTCGACGATCAGCGCCCCGGCGATTGTAGGCTCGCAATCACCGCCCACCAGATGCAGCCGTAAGGTTTCTGGCGGCGCGCCGGCCGCGTCCAGGGCTTCCTGGAAACCGGCGGCGCGCTTCAGGACCGCCCGCAGATAAGCCGCGCGGAGGGCGAGGATCTTTGCCGCTGCGGAGCGGCCCTCGCTCTCCCCGAACTTCTTGATCGAGGATTTCAATTCTCGGTTTGCAATCTCGGAGTCGAAAGCCGCAGACCAGTGATAGCGCTCCCAGGTCTCGACGTCGTAAAGATCGATTTTGATCGGGTCGAGCTTGGCGTCGTAAAATCGGGCCGACTCCCTGCGCGGCAGAATTTGGTAGACCGACGGCGCGGTGAATATCGTCACGCGCCCGAGACCTTTGAAGGGGTTGATGCGCGGTTTGTTCGCTTCGGTGATCGAGTATCCGTAAATCAAAGAGCGCAGCGCGTCCATCGAACCTGCGTTGGGCGTCGCGAAGAGAACAAGACTTCTGAGGCTTTGCGCCCCGCGCCAATCGGGGCGCGGCTGCCGGTCGCCCAGGACATCCGCGTCGCCGTACATCGCAAAATAGCGCGCGATGAGGCCGCCCATCGAGTGAGCGATGATGTCGAAGCGCAGATCGGGCCTGTTCGTTCGCTGTTTTATCTCAGCGATCTTCTCGGCCAGCTTGCGCGCCGATTCGACGTTGTCGCGCCGCCAGTCGTAAGCGAATAGGTAATAGGTGTCGCGGTCTCCGTCGGGCTGGGGCGCGTCGATGTCGCCGCGCCGGTAACCGCCCTGGTTTTCCAGTGCCTTGAGCAACGCCCCGTATACGCCGATTTCCGGTATGATTTTGATGAGCCTTGCCGATTCAATGACCCTCGACGCGACAACGTCGTCGCGGTTTTCGGAAAGCGTCGTAGACGAGATCGGCAGCGCCATGGCCTCTTTGTCTTCCGGAAAAAGATCGGGCCACAACTTTTCTCCCGTTGTTCGATTGACCAGTTCGGAACCCGTGACGCCGGGGATGATGATGATCGGAGGTTTGCCCGTACGTTTGGCGACGATGGACGCCGGAAAGATCGCCGGCAGATTCGGCCTGCTCGCCTTGAGTAGACATGCATTTGTCACAACGAGCGCGAGCGGCAAAAGAATACGAAGCAGGCGGAGGGACGGAGGGACGGTGGAATGGAGGGATAGAAAGACGGGACGGGGCGACGGGGCGACGGGGCGACGATAAAATGTCGCCTTGTCGCCCCGTCGCCCCGTCGCCCCATCCTTTCCCCTCTCTGTTCCGTATTCTCTCTTCAAAGCTTTCGTAGAACGATTGTTCGCGGAATTCCTTGCAGGTCGTCGAGCAGCCTGGCGTCGCCCCAAACCTGGCGATCGATCATGGTCGAGATCTTTTCCGATTGCGTGTAACCCATTTCGCAGATCAGACGGCCGCCGGGCTTCAAACGCGAGGGCGCATCCTTTAGTAATCTGCGGTAAAAGCTCAATCCGTCATTCGAATCGCTCAACGCCAGGCGCGGCTCCCAATCGCGCACTTCGCGCTGCAGCAAAGGCATCTCTTCTTCGGATACGTAAGGTGGATTGGAGAGAATGAAATCCGCGAAGTCTTCATCGACAAACGCGTCAAGTAAATCCGACGCGATGAAATCGACACGGTCTCCGAGCCTGTGGCGCGCGGCGTTCCGTCGGGCCACGCGCAGCGCGGCTTCTGAGACGTCGCTCGCGATCAGGCGCGCGTCGCCCAACTCTCTCGCCAGCGCTACAGCAATACAGCCGGAACCTGCCCCCACGTCGACGATCACCGGGCGGGCGACTCTCTCCTGCTGAACGATGCGAATTGTCTCTTCGACAATCAGTTCGGTCTCAGGTCGCGGGATCAGGACGTCGGGCGTGACCTCGAAGTCGAGACCGAAAAATTCCTGGCGGCCGGTGATGTATTGCAGCGGCTCGCTTGCGGCGCGCCGCTGGACCATCGCCCTGAACGCCGACAGAATCCCCTCGGACAGCCGCTGATTGAAATTGACGATCAGATAGGTCCGATCTTTGCCGAGAGCTTCGGCGAGCAGCGTCTGCGCGTCGAGCAGGTCGTTGGGTACTGACGCGGCGCGCAAACGCTCGCCGGCCTCTTTGAGCGCCTCGGCGATAGTCGCGCCATTTTTCCCGCCCTTTTCTTCGAAGGATCGCATCGGTCAAATCGGGACGACCTGGAGTGGAACAGGTTTTAGTCTGTCAGCTTTTCGGCCTGGAAGTGAGTCACCACCGCGTCAATAAGCCCTTCGATCCCGCCTTCCATAATCTGATCGAGTTGATGGATCGTCAGGCCGATGCGGTGATCGGTGACGCGGTTCTCTTTGAAATTATAGGTGCGAATCTTCTCCGAGCGATCGCCGCTGCCGACCTGCGAGCGGCGCTCGGCCGAAATGGCGTCCTGCTGCTTCTGGCGTTCGATTTCGAGCAGCCGCGATCGCAGGATGCGCATGGCCTTTTCGCGGTTCTTGATCTGCGATTTTTCGTCCTGCATCGAGACCACGGTGTTCGTGGGCAGGTGGGTGATGCGCACGGCGGAGTAGGTCGTGTTGACCGATTGGCCTCCGGGCCCCGAAGAACAGAACGTGTCGATGCGGATGTCTTTCGGATCGATCTTCACGTCGACCTCCTCGGCTTCGGGAAGGATGGCAACCGTGACCGCCGAGGTGTGGATGCGCCCGCTGGCCTCGGTCTGCGGCACGCGCTGCACGCGGTGCACGCCCGATTCGTGTTTCAGACGCGAATAAACCTTGTCGCCCTCGATGATCGCTTCGGCTTTTTGAATGCCGCCCAGCCCGGTCTCGGAAGAGTCGGTGACCTGAAACTTCCACCCATGTCTCTCGGCGTAGCGCGCGTACATGCGCAATATCTCCGCCGCGAACAAACACGCCTCTTCGCCGCCCGTCCCGGCGCGGACCTCGAAGATCACGTTCTTTTCATCGTTCGGGTCTTTGGGCAGCAGCAGGACCTTCAATTCGTTCTCGACGCCGGCGCGCCGCTCTTCGAGTTCGGGCAATTCGGCGGCGGCTATCTCGCGCATCTCTTCGTCTTCGGCGTCGCGCATCAATTCCTTCGCGCCCGCGATGTCACGGTCGAGCTTCCTCAGCTCGCGGAATTTCTCGACAACCGGCTCGAGTTCGCGGCTCTGCTTGGCGACCTTGGTGTAGCGCGCCTGGTCGCCGATCACGGCAGGGTCGGTCATCTGCTGCGTCAGCTCTTCATAGGTTCTTTCGATGGCTTCGAGTTTCTCAAACATAAAGTTTGGGCCTTAGTGGTTAGTGGTTAGTGGTTGGTGGTTGGTGGTTAGTTTAAGCGTAAGGCCAACCACCAACCACTAACCACTAACCACCGGTTCCAATTTCAGCGACTCTTTCAGCGCGTATATCGCCACTTCCAACTGGTCGTCCGACGGCTCGCGCGTCGTCAGGTTCTGCAGCCAGATGCCGGGCAGCGTCATCAATTTGAAAATTGCGCCGGATTCCTTTTTGCCCGCGGCGCGGATGATCTCGTACGAAACGCCCGCGATCAGCGGGATCATCGCGATTCGCGTCAACAAGTTCAAAGTCAGCGAATCGAACTTGACCGCCGAGAACAGCCCGATCGAGACCAGCATCACGACCATCAGAAAGCTGGTGCCGCAGCGCGGGTGCTGGCGCGGGTGGCGGCGCGCGTTGGCCACGGTCAACTCATCGCCCGCCTCCCAGGCGAAAACCGTCTTGTGCTCGGCGCCGTGGTATTCAAAGACGCGCCTGATGTCGTTCAGCCGCGAGAAGCTGAAGATCATCGCGATGAAAAAGATCATCCTGATCACGCCGTCGACCAAGTTGAACGCGACCGACGGGCGCACGGGCTTCATATAAGCCTGTACCCACATCCATATTTCATAATACCAAGGCGCGCCCGACATGGCGGCCCGGTCTATGTTGAGCAGCGGCGCATCGCCCCAGCCGAAGTGGATGAAAAGAAAATTCGTCAACAACAACGGCAGCGCAATAAAGAGCAGAATGTTGAAGACCAGCGCGAACGCTATCGAACCGGCCGCGGTCGCCGTCGCGCTCGATGACTCGTACTTCGACGGCTTCTCGACGACCTCCGGTCTCTCGACACGACTCGGAGATTCGACGGCGTGAGCGGTAGTCATCAGCGCGCCCGCCGCCGCCGCCGCTTGAAGGGCCGTCTGGGGCTTCGCATCTTCGCCCTCCTGGTCTTCAAACGCGACCGCCGCAGAGAAGTTGAGCGCCTTGACGCCCAACATCATTGAATGGATCAGAACGGCGCTACCGCGCAGCACGGGCGTTTTAAGGACTGGGTATTTATCAGCGAGCTTTGGCAGTCGCTCCGATTTTGAAACTATGCTCCCGTCCTGCCGCCGCACGGCGACGGCGTAGGAGTTTGGCGCGCGCATCATCACGCCTTCGATCACGGCCTGCCCGCCGACGATGATCTCTTTTTCCTGGCTCATCCCTCTCCCTCCAGAAAAATCGAGGATAGAGGATCGAAGGCCGAGGATCGCCTCGCGCGCAATGACGCGATCCGCGATCCGCGACCTTCAATCCTCGATCCTCGATCCCCGATCTTCGTTTCTTTGCGGTTCGTATCTTTGTATCCGCATCCGCTGTCAGGCGGAAGTCTTCTCGTTCCTTTTGCCGTATTTCCTCTGGAAACGCTCGACGCGGCCCGCCGTGTCAATCAGCTTCTGTTTGCCGGTGAAGAACGGGTGGCAGCTCGAGCAGATTTCCACGTGAATGTCTTTCTGCGTCGAACGAGTCGTCCACGAATGACCGCAGGCGCAAACGACCCGGCATTCCACATATTTAGGATGAATTCCTTCTTTCACTATCGTTTCTCCTTTTATCTGAAAAAGTCTTGATTATCGCTTTCAGCCATAATCGTATGTCACAACCAGCGCAATACGCGCCATACATGGCAAAGCGCAAAAGTATCTGATCAATTCTTATTGTGTCAAGGTAGGCGCGTTTGAGCCTTTAGCAATGCGGTGGCGTACAGGTCACTGCCGCTCCATATCCCCACCGCGTCGCAAGACGCAGATGAATTTTTTATTCAACTACTAATTATTTAATTGACTCGTCACGCCTGTTTGAGTATTCTCACCACGAATTCTTTAATAGCTCACAACTGCGGCTCATCGCCGCGATCGCTTCGACAAAGGAATCGATCGCGGCGCTTCGGGCCGAAAGGAGAAAACAAGATGGCACGCAGGAAATCGCCCACGCTGACCGAAGTCGAGCTTGAGCTGATGGACGTGCTCTGGGACAAAGGGCAGGCGACGGTTTCAGAAATCGTCGAATCGCTGCCCGACTCGCGACTGGCGTACAGCTCGGTTCTGACAATGATGCGGATACTGGAGCAGAAGGGATACGTCGAGCACGAGAAGGAGGGGCGCGCATTCGTCTACCGCCCGCTGGTCAACCGTCAGCAGGCGCAAAAGAGCGTAATCGGCTATCTGCTCAAGCGTTTTTTCAACAATTCTCCCGAATTGCTCGTAGTTAATCTTCTCGAACACGAGGACGTCACTCCGGCCGAAGTCAGACGTCTCAAGAAAATGATCGAAGACACAAAATAACCGAACCTCCCTCGACAAAATCCGAGGCCGCAGGAGGACGAAATGAGTTCAATGATCGAGAATTTCGACTCACTGGCGCGTCTGCTGCTCGAAGCGCTGCTCAACACTCTATGGCAGGGAACGCTCATCGCCGTTCTGGTCTGGCTGCTGTTGCGGTTCGTCAAGCGAGTGAGCGCGACGACACGTCATGCCGTCTGGCTCGTAACGCTGCTAACCATAGGAGCGCTGCCGATACTCGCCGTAGTCGCGAAGCGCAATTACCCGGCCCCAGGTCCTGCCACGCCCGTAAAGAGGGCGCCTCCGCCCGCCGTCCAGACTTCGACGCCGACGCGCGCGCCCGAAGCCCAACGATCGTCCGATCCGTTTTCGCTCGGTAGCGCGGTCGCGCGACTCGACGCCCAGACGAGTCAGAGGAACCGCAGTACGACGCAGGGACCAGCGGCGGCCCGACAAATCAGCCGCGATTTCAATTCGCCGCCGCAAGTTCAAGGGCCGAATTCGGCGCGGCTGCGGTCCGACGACGGTGTCAAGGCGCCCACTGTTGAAGAACCGTCAACGACGCCTGTCCCAGCGGCGACGGCTTCTCCCGAAGTTGAAAGCCGAACTCTCTGGCGGCGCGTGAAAGCCTTCGTCTCGAACGCTTTCAGCGGGCAGGCGCCGCTGGCGCTGGTCGGCCTGTGGATTGCCATTTGCGCGCTGATGTCGTGGCGGGTGGCGCGCAGTTACAGGGCGGTCTTTCGTATGCGCGGACGACTGGAACCGGCGCCGTCCGAACAGAGCGGGCACGTCGAGCGTCTGGCCTCTCTGTTCGGGATCAGGAGGCCGGTGGGGGCTTTCACGTCACGACAGGTCTTGATGCCGATGACGATAGGCTCTTTGAAGCCGCTGGTCATCCTGCCGCCCGACCTGGCGGACAGTCTGTCGCAATCTGAGTTTGAAAGCGTCGTCGCGCATGAGCTGGCCCACGTCAAACGCTGGGACTATCTGACCAACATGCTGCAACGCGCCGTGCAGTCCTATCTCTTCTTTCATCCGGCGGTCTGGTTCATCTGCAAACAATTGACGATCGAGCGCGAGTTGGCCTGTGACGATTGGGCCGTCAAAACCTGCGAACCTCGCCGCTACGCAAGCTGTCTCACAAAACTCGTCGAAGCCTTGAACGAATCGAAACCCCACATGGCTGTGCGGGTCGCGGCCACAGGCATTGGCGGGATCGTCTTCGGAAAACACGTGATTTCAAGGAGGGTAGAAATGATTCTCAATCGTGATCGCAACGCCACGACCGCCGTGTCGAAGCCGGCGCTGCTTTACGCCGTCGGCCTCGTGGTCATGTTCGTCGCCGTGTGTAGTTTGATCTCGCCGGTAATCGCCGTGCCGCTCGGACAAAATCCCGCGAAGCAAGGCAAGAAAGAAAGCAAGGCCGAATCGCCGGCGAAATCTCAGGAATTTCCTCCGCTGCCTCCGGTTCCCGCGTTGCCGCCGGACGTGATGGACTTGATCCAGCCGCCGGACATTCTGGACATTCCGGACGTTCCCGAACCTCCCAGCGCGCCTCTTCCGCCCGTCGCGGCTCTAGCGCCTGAAGCGGATCTGGCTCCATTGCCGGGCGGCGTGATCGTTGGGATTCCCGGTGATGTGATCGCCCAGCCTGCTCTCCCAGTCCCGCTCGGCCAAGGCCCACGCGCCTCGACCATAGCGCCGCTGGCGCCTGAAACGCCGGCGCCCCCCACCGAATTGGGATCATTGAAGCAGACCGTCCGGGGAGCATTAGCGCAGGATGATAAGAACAGGCAGCCCACGATTCCTGAAACCGAACTGCTCAACCTGCTGGTTGACGTCGTCAAACGCGATTCCGATCCGAACGTGCGCGCAGAGGCGCTGCAAGGCATCACTCGTCTGCGTTCGGACGCCTCGATCAACGCGTTGGTTCAGCTTTACGACGCTTCCAGCGACGTGAAGGTCAAAGGCGAAATCATCCCTTACCTGTTGCGCCGCGAAGGCCGTGAAAGCAAAGTGGACAACAGCAAGGCCGTCGCCAAATTGATCTCCATCGCCAAGTCGGAACAGAACGAGGAATTGCGCAACAAAGCGGTCCGTTACCTCGGCGCCGTCAGAGGCGATGAAGGCGCGGACTCCCTGATCCGGATTTACGACGGCCTGCAGGACCAGAAGATGAAGCAGTACGTCATCCGCTCGCTGGCCCAAAACAGGAGCCGCAAAGCCGTCGATAAACTTATCCAGATCGCCAAGAACGATTCCGACCCGGTCGTGCGCCAATTCGCCATCCGCAACCTTTACAACGTGGACAACCAGCGCTATCTCGAGCTCATTGACAAGGATCGGACGCGCATAGGCAGGGTGGACGGACAATTCTTCACTCCCATGCCTAACATAATGGCTTTCCCCACACCCCGCGCCTTCGAACTCAACGGCAAGGTTTTCGAGTTCGACGCGAAGAAATGGGAGGAGTGGCAAAAGGATTGGCAAAAGAATTGGGAGGAGCAACACCAGAGAATGCGCGAGATGATCGAAAAGATGCACATTGACGGCTTTGAAAAGTTGAAGATCGAAGACCTTCAGAACAAGCTGCGCATCGAAATCCCCAGGATCGAAATACAGCTTAAAGACCTGGAGGATAAAATCAGAATTGGCTACGGATTCGACCGCATCGCCCCGGTCGAAAGCCAGTTGCGTTCGCAACTTTCGGCCGTCGAAGCCCAACTCGACGCAATTCGCGCGCGGCACTCCGACACTGACCCGAAGACGTCGGAGGTGCGCAACCTCAGGAATGCCTTGGAGAGGCAGCTCAACAGCATCCGTTCGATGCGCGGCGCTACGCCACGCCCCGGCGTCATTCGCGGCAGGAGCGTGACCCCGAGCGCAACTTCGAGCGTGGCGCCGAAGGTCAATGCGACGACCCCGGCCCGCGCCTCTTCTTTCTAAATCGGTTCAGCCACCGAGACACCGCAGACACGGAGTAAGGCGTCAGGGAGGTATTCAGTCTTTGTCCTCCCCTGGCCTTTCTCTGTGGCTGCGGCGCCTCTGTGGCGGTGTTGAAGGAGGGAATCATGCGAAAAGTCTTAATGATTGTCGCTTTGTCGCTGGCGT
>Ga0207428_10006599_pt1 | contig 10683 bp, 8 predicted proteins | sample RhiMethybrSRZTD1_FD_187600 | JGI IMG/M metagenome (GOLD analysis project Ga0207428, IMG submission 187600) | Populus rhizosphere microbial communities from Tennessee, USA - Rhizosphere MetaG P. TD hybrid SRZTD1 (SPAdes) (version 3) | ecosystem: Host-associated > Plants > Roots > Rhizosphere >... | reverse complement strand
CCACCGACACCTGGTTTTTTTCGGCGTGATACATCCACGAGCCGCCGTAGGTGCCGGAATCGAGCGGCCAGCCGGCGCCGTGCATCACCAGCCCCGGCACGTGCCTGTCGGGCTTCACCTCCCACAACTCCTTCACGCCGATGCCGTACACCTGCGGTGACACGCCATCGCGCAGCTGGTAGCGCGCCTGGAGCGACTTGCCGAGGTTGCCGCGGCAGCCCTCGGCGAACACGGTGTACTTCGCGTGCAGCTCCATGCCGGGCTGGTAGCGCGCGGTCTTCTCGCCGTGCTTGCCGATGCCCATGTCGCCGGTGGCCACGCCCCGCACGCGCCCGTCGTCGGTGTAGAGCACTTCGGCCGCGGCAAAGCCCGGGTAGATCTCGACTCCTGCCGCCTCCGCCTGCTGCCCCAGCCAGCGGCACACGTTGCCGAGGCTCACGATGTAGTTGCCGTCATTGGCGAAGCACGCCGGCAGCGCCCACTCGGGGACCTTGAACGAACCGCCCTGGGTGAGGAAGAGGAAGCGGTCCTCGGTCACCGCCTGGTTGAGCGGCGCGCCCTTGTCCTTCCAGTCGGGAAAGAGCTCGGCGAGCGCGCGCGGATCCATCACCGCGCCCGAGAGGATGTGGGCGCCGATCTCGCTGCCCTTCTCGAGCACGCAGACCGAGAACTCCTTTCCCTTGGCCGCGCATAGCTGCTTGAGGCGAATCGCCGCGGCAAGGCCCGCCGGGCCTCCGCCGACGACGACTACGTCGTACTCCATCGATTCGCGTTCGCTCATCTTCGCGATTCTAATCGCTCCGCTTTGGGCTTAAAGCCGTGAAGAACGAGTGGGGGGGAGTGGGGGGGAGTAAAGCAAAACGAAATGCGAGTTGTTCGTGGCCATGGCTCCATGCGCACGAAATGGCACAAGGGTTTGCTTTTACTCCCCCCCACTCCCCCCCACTCGTTCTTCACGGCTTGAGGCAGAGCGGAGCGTCCAGGCATTGAGCAGCGCACGCGCTTCGACGATGACTTCCGAGGCGGTGAGGCCGGCAGGGCCGATGCCGCGTGCGACGAGGGAATCGGCGGCGGCGCCGTGGAGGCACACGCCGTAGCGCAGCGCCTGCGCGCCATCGAGGCCCTGGCAGAGCAGGGCGCCGATGATTCCGGCGAGCACGTCGCCGGTGCCGCCGCTCGCGAGGCCGGGATTGCCGCTGGTGTTGATCGCCCAGCGCCCGTCGGGCGAGGCGCACACGCTGCCCGCGCCCTTGAGCACGACCTCGGCGTTGAAGCGCCGCGCGATCTCGAGCGCGGAACCGATGCGGTCGGCCTGCACTGCATTCGTGTCGCTCTTCAGGAGCCGCGCCGCCTCACCCGGGTGCGGCGTGAGCACGGTCGGAGCCTTGCGTGGCGTCGACAGGGCGGCGCGCAAGGACTCGTGCACGGCCACGGCGTTGAGGGCGTCGGCGTCGATCACGATCGGCTTGGCGCTGTTCATCACCGCCGGCAGCACGATGCGCTCGAACATCGAGGCCGACGTGGTCGAGTGCGAGGCGCCCGCGCCGGGCCCGACCACGAGGACGTGCGCCGAAAGCGCGTCGTCCACGGGGCGGAGCATGAGCTCGGGCTGGACCAGGTCCACCGTCGGCGCATCGGCGGCGAGCAGGCCCACGTACACCTTGCCCGCGCCGCAGTGCAGTGCCGCGCGCGCGGCGAGCAACGCCGCGCCCACCATCCCGCGATTGCCGCCCACGATGGCAACCGTGCCGAAGGAGCCCTTGTGCGCATCGCGGGCGCGTGGCGTGAGCCAACCCCGCACGTCGGCCGCGGTGAGGTCGGCGCCCGGCGCTGCCTTGCGCGCAGCCTCGCCCGTGCCGAGATCGTCCACGTCGAGGCGTCCGCAGAGCTCCGGCCCCTCTCCGGTGAGCAGGCCCGGTTTGAGCGCGATGAAGGTGAGCGTGTGGGTCGCCCGCACCGCCGTGCCACGCGCGCGCCCGGTGTCGGAGTCGAGGCCGCTCGGCAGGTCGATGGCGAGCACCGGACAGCCGGAGGCATTGATGCGCCCGATCAGCGCGGCGTACGGCGGATCGACGTCGCGGGCGAGACCGATGCCGAGCAGGCCGTCGATCACCAGCGCATGGCGCCCTTGCGGCCATTCGCGCACGACGTCGCCGCCCCTGGCGGCATAGGCGGCCTTGGCGGCGCGCGCCTCCGCGGCCTTGGGCTCGGTTCCGGCCACGTCCAGCACGACGACCCGATGGAACGTTTCGCGCAGGCGAGCCGCCGCCACCCACGCGTCGCCCCCGTTGTTGCCGGGACCGGCCACCACCAGGATGGGCGAGCCGGTGTCGACGGCGATCGCGCGTGCGCGCTCGGCGATCGCGCGCCCGGCGCGCTCCATGAGCGGCGGCTCCGCGGCGGCGAATCCCGACTCGACTTCGCGCAACCGCGCGGTGGGCAGGATCGGCGCGGCCACCGGGTCCTTCAGGCGCTTATCGCGCGCTTGCCGGGCGCGGTGGCGGCCTGGGGGTCGAGCACGGTGTCGCGCGCGGTGTCCAGGGTCTTCGGGTGGTCGCGGCTGTAATGCAGGCCACGGCTCTCGAGCCGCGATTGCGCGCAGCGCACGATGAGCTCGGCCGTGAGCACGAGGTTGCGCAGCTCGATCAGGTCGTTCGTGACCCGGAACTTGCCGTAGAACTCCTCGATCTCGCTTTGCAGCATCTCGATGCGGTGGCGCGCCCGCTCGAGGCGCTTGTCGGTACGCACGATGCCCACGTAGTTCCACATCGTGCGGCGCAGCTCGTCCCAGTTGTGCGAGATCACGACCTCTTCGTCGGCGTCGGTCACCCGGCTCTCGTCCCAGGCAGGCAGCGCGGGCGGGGACGGGGTGTTGCCGAGCGAGAGGATGTCCTGCGCGGCGGCCTCGGAGAACACCAGGCACTCGAGCAGCGAGTTCGACGCGAGGCGGTTGGCGCCGTGCAGTCCGGTGCACGCGGTCTCGCCCAGCGCGTACAGGCCCGCGACCTGGGTGCGGCCGCGCAGGTCGGTGGTGAGCCCGCCGCAGGTGTAGTGCGCGGCGGGAACGACCGGGATCGGCTGCGTGGTGATGTCGATGCCGAATTCGAGGCAGCGCGCGTGGATCGTGGGGAAGTGCTCGCGGATGAAGTCCGCGCCCTTGTGCGTGATGTCCAGGTAGACGCAGTCGATGCCGTGCTTCTTGATCTCGAAGTCGATCGCGCGCGCCACGATGTCGCGCGGGGCGAGCTCGGCGCGCTCGTCGTGGCGGGGCATGAAGCGCTCGCCGTCGGGGAGTTTCAGGATGCCGCCCTCGCCGCGGAGCGCTTCGGAGATGAGGAACGACTTGGCGTGCGGATGGAAGAGGCAGGTCGGGTGGAACTGGATGAACTCCATGTTGGCCACCGCGGCCCCCGCCCGCCAGCCCATGGCGATGCCGTCCCCGGTCGAGGTGTCGGGGTTGGTGGTGAAGAGGTACACCTTGCCAGCACCTCCGGTGGCCAGCACCGTGAAGCGCGCGGGCAGGGTGCGCACCGTCCCCGCCTTGCGGTCGAGCACGTACGCGCCCCAGACGCGGTTCTGGCCCTTGGCGTCGCCGAGCTTGCGCGAGGTGATGAGGTCGACCGCGATGTGCCAGTCGAGCACCTCGATGTTCGGGTGGGCCTTGAGCTCGCCGACGAGAGTCCTCTGGACGGCGCTCCCGGTCGCGTCCGCGGCATGGACGATGCGCCGGTGGCTGTGGCCACCCTCGCGGGTGAGGTGCAGGTCGTCGGGGTTGTGGCCGTCGCGGGTGAAGGGGACCCCCTGGGCGACCAGCCATTCGACCGAGCGCCGGCCGCGCTCGACCACGAAGCGCACGGCGTCGTCGTGGCACAGGCCCGCCCCCGCGACGTGGGTGTCCCGGACGTGGTCCTCGAGGGAGTCGGCGCCGTCCAGGACCGCGGCGATCCCCCCCTGGGCCCAGCTCGACGCCCCGTCCAGGAGCTCGTGCTTGGTCACCAGGGCGACCTTCCGGCCGGCCTCGGCCAGGTGCAGGGCGGCGGACATCCCCGCCAGGCCGCTGCCGATGATCAGGACGTCGTATGCCAACTGGAGTAGGCCGGGGAGGTCTTGCGAACGGGAAAAACCCCTACAAAGTCTGGAACTATTTGCTGGTCACCCCATCTGACGAGCGTATTTCGCGAAATGAATGCCAAGGGAATGAAAAACCTGACGTTTATACTACCGCAGGCGGCCCGGAAGCCGTTCGTGGCGAGTCCCCCTCCGGCAGGCCTGGCGGGGATCGCCGAGTCCACAAGAACCAGTCCACAGGGCCGAATGAGCGACAGGGAAATCGACCAGCAACTGGTCGAGAAGGCGCAACGCGGGGACAAGCGCGCTTTCGAGCTGCTGGTGGTCAAGTACCAGCGCAAGCTCGAGCGCCTGCTGTCGCGTGTCATCCGGGACCCGGCCGAGATCGAGGACGTCGCCCAGGAGGCCTTCATCAAGGCCTATCGCGCGCTGCCCAATTTCCGCGGGGACAGCGCGTTCTACACCTGGCTCTACCGGATCGGCATCAACACCGCGAAGAACTACCTCATCGCGCTGGGCCGGCGCGCGCCGACCTCGACGGAGTTCGACAGCGAGGAGGCCGAGGGATTCGAGGACGCCACGGGGCTGCGCGACATCAATACACCTGAAAGCGAGCTTGCCTCCAAGCAGATCGCCCAGACGGTGAACGACGCGATCGCGGCGCTGCCTGAGGAGTTGAGGACGGCCATCACCTTGCGCGAACTGGATGGCCTGTCGTATGAAGAGATCGCGCAGATCATGAATTGCCCGATCGGGACGGTCCGCTCGCGGATCTTCCGGGCGCGCGAGGCGGTGGCCGAGAAGCTCCGCCCGCAGCTCGGGACGAGCCGGGACAAGCGGTGGTAGGGAAACAAGCACAGACGCGGTTAACAACGAATACCGGGGCCGCAGACCCCATAAAAAGGGCTCCGCGAAACGGAGCCGGATTACAGGAGCACACATCGTCATGACACAGGAAATTTCCTCGCTGATGGACGGCGAGCTCGAGGCCCACGAGGCCGAGCGCGCCATTCGCGGCTGTTGCGCGAACAGCGATGCGGCACAGAAGTGGCAGGAGTACCACCTCATCTCCGACGTGATGCGAGGCGGCCGCCCGCATCCCTCGGGCACCGCGCAGCGCGTTTGCCGCGCCCTCGAATCGGAGCCGGCGATCGTCGCCCGGCCAAGGCGCGTCATCGACACGACCTTCGGGCGCGTGGCGCTCGCTGCCGCCGCTTCGGTCGCCACGATCGGCGTGGTCGGGTGGATCGGCACCCAGGGTGGCCAGGGGCCGGTGCCCACGGCCACGGTCGCCAAGAGCCCGGCCGCGGTCCAGCCCGTCGTGCTCCAGCGCAGCCCGGCTGCCACGGAGCCGGCGCCGGACGTGCAGGACTACCTCACGGCACACCGCCAGATCCCGTCGGCGGAGCTCTACCGCACCGTCACCAACCGCGGAACTGCCGCGCCGGCCGCGGCTCGATGAAGGTCGAGGGGTCGCCCGGGGGGGCGCGCCGGATCCTCCCGGCGCTCGCCCTGGGCTTCGCCTGCTCGGCCCATGCGGCTCCCAACGATCCCGTGGCCTGGCTGGCGCGTGCCGCGCAGGCCTCGCGCCAGACCACCTACGAAGGGGTCTACGTCCACACCAACGGCGACCGCACCTCGACGGTCCGCGTCTCGCACACCAACGCGGCGGGCGAGGAGCACGAGCGCATCGAGCCCCTCGACGGCGATGCGATGGAGATCGTGCGCCGCAACGAAGAGATGTACTGCCGCTTCCCGGACGCCAAGACCGTGCGCCTGGATCCGCGCATCACCAACCGGTTCTTCCCCGCGATCCTCGCCGCCTCGGCCGAGACCATCGCCGCCTCCTACGACGTGAAGCTCGGCAAGACCGAGCGCGTGCTGGGCTATGAGTGCCAATGGATCCGCCTGGACCCGCGCGACCAGCTGCGCTACTCGCAGCGCCTGTGCTCCGAGCTCGCCTCCGGCCTCATCCTGCGCGCCAAGGTCCTCAACGGGTTGAAGCAGGTCATCGAGCAATACACGTTCACCGACCTGCGCATCGGCCCGCAGGCCACGCGCGCGGACCTCAAGTCGATCTTCCGCGCCCGCAGCCGCCAGTGGCTCACCGACGGCCAGCCGCGCGACGAGACCGCGACCGTCGACACCGGATGGACCGTGGCCAAGGCCCCCGCGGGATTCCAGAAGGTCGCCGAGTTGAAGCGCCTGCTGCCGGGCCGCGGCGAGCCGGTCACGCAGATCGTGCTCACCGACGGGCTGGCGAGCATGTCGGTTTTCGTGGAGCCGGCCGCGACGCCGCGCGTCGCCGAAGCCTCGAGCGAGGACGGCACCACGGCCTTCCACGCACGCCCCATGGGCGAGCAGCTGGTCACCGTGCTCGGCGAGGTTCCGCTGGCCACGGCGCAGCAGGTTGCGCGCAGCGTTTCACGCCGACCCTGAAAATCCGCGACAATTCAGGGCTGGGCGCCCCGACGCGCTCCCCTCACCACTGGCAAAGCCCAATCCCCACACCATGAAACGCTTGCAGGCATCCCTCTTCGGCGCGCTCCTTTCGATCGGCCTCGCGGCCCAGGCACAAGCCCAGACCCCGGCTGCGCAGCCGCCCGCCCCTGCCCAGGGACCGAAACAGAACGTCGCGCCCGGGGCTCCGGCCCAGGTGCTGCCCGACTTCGCCGACCTCGTGGAGCGCTACGGCCCCGCGGTGGTCAACATCAACACGCGCACCCGTGGGCGCGGCCAGCAGCAGCTGCCCGGCCTGTCCGAGGACGATCCGTTCTTCGAGTTCTTCCGCCGCTTCATGCCCGACCAGCAGCCCGGGCAGCCGCGCCGCGGCCAGCCTCGGGGCGAGCGCGATCCCCAGCAGCCGAGAGGGCCGTTGCGCCCCTTCGGCCTGGGCTCGGGCTTCGTCGTGTCGCAGGACGGCTTCATCGTCACCAACGCGCACGTAGTCGAGAACGCCGAGGAGATCACGGTGCGCTTCAGCGACAAGCGCGAGCTCATCGCCAAGGTGATCGGAGCCGACACGCGCAGCGACGTCGCCGTGATCAAGGTGGAGGCGACGGGCTTGCCGGTCGTGAAGATCGGCGACACCAAGAAGCTGCGCGTGGGCGAATGGGTGATCGCCATCGGCTCGCCCTTCGGCTTCAGCAACACCGTGACCGCGGGCATCGTGAGCGCCACCAGCCGCGAGAACCTCTCGGGCGATCCCAACCTGGACGCCGTGCCCTTCATCCAGACCGACGTCGCGGTGAACCCGGGCAACTCGGGCGGCCCGCTGCTCAACATGCGCGGCGAGGTGGTCGGCATCAACTCGCAGATCTTCTCGCGCACCGGCAGCTTCGCCGGGATCTCGTTCGCGATCCCGATCGACTACGCCTTCAACGTCGCCGACCAGCTGATGAAGACCGGCAAGGTCGTTCGCGGCCGCATCGGCGTGGGCATCCAGAACGTGACCAAGGACCTGGCCGACAGCCTCGGCCTGGGCAAGGCGCAGGGCGCCGCGGTGAGCAACGTCGAGGACGGCTCTCCCGCCGGCAAGGCGGGCCTCGAGGTGGGCGACGTGATCCTCAAGATCGACGGCCGCCCGGTCGAGGGCTCGGCCGACCTCTCGCGCACCATCCGCGCGCTCAAGCCCGGCACCAAGGTCACCCTCAACGTCTGGCGCGGCGGCAAGCCGCGCGACCTGGTGGTGACGGTGGCCGAATTCAAGGACGACGAGGCGACCAAGACTGCGGCGAACACCAAGGGCAAGAAGCCCGACAGCAAGCCCGGCAAGCTGGGCGTGGCCGTGATCGAGCTCACCGCGGAGCAGAAGAAGGTGCTCAAGGTCACGGGCGGCGTGGTGGTCGAAGCCGCCGACGGCGCGGCACTCGCGGCCGGCATCGGTCCGGGCGACGTGATCATGCGGGTGAACAACGTGGACATCGCCAACGTCAAGGCCTTCAACGAGGCGATCGCCAAGATCGACCCGAAGAAGCCGGTCGCGCTGCTGATCCGGGACGAGAACGGCACCCGGTTCGTGACGTTCAGGCCGGAAGGCGAGTAGCAAGATCTGGTGAGGCTGGGGGCTGGTGCTCTTTTCGAGATCGCTGACTGAGTCAATGAATGGGGGCCATCAATCCCATCGCGGCTTGCCGGCGCAGGTCGCATCCAACGGCCCCGGGATTTGAACGCGACATTCATTGACTCAGTCAGCGATCTCGAAAAGAGCACCAGCCCCCAGCCTCACCGACCCTTTGAAACCCACGCTCACCGTCCTCTCCCGCCTCTACTGCCACCTCTGCGACGACCTGATCGCGCAGCTCAAGCTCTTCCAGGCGCGCTACGACTTCGAGATCGAGGTGGTGGACGTCGATCGCCACCCGGCGCTGGAGGAGAAGTGGGGCGACAAGGTTCCGGTGCTGCTGGACGGGGAGCGCGAGATTTGCCACTACTTCCTCGATGTCCAGGCGGTGGATGCGCGCCTGGGCCGAATGAAGTAAAATGTTGCACTGCAAAAGGCCACGCCCGACGTGGCCTTTGTCTTTCCTGACGCCTCGATGGACCACATCCGCAACTTCTCGATCATCGCCCACATCGATCACGGCAAGTCGACGCTCGCCGATCGGCTGATCGAGCGCACCGGCGGCCTGCAGACGCGCGAGATGGAGGCCCAGGTGCTCGACTCGATGGACCTGGAGCGCGAGCGCGGCATCACCATCAAGGCGCAGACCGCGGCGCTGCGCTATACCGCCCGCGACGGGCGCGAGTACGACCTGAACCTCATCGACACCCCGGGCCACGTCGACTTCTCCTACGAGGTGTCGCGCTCGCTCTCGGCCTGCGAGGGCGCGCTCCTCGTGGTCGACGCCTCGCAGGGGGTCGAGGCGCAGACGGTGGCCAACTGCTACACCGCGACCGAGCTGGGCGTCGAGGTCGTCCCGGTGTTGAACAAGATCGACCTGCCGAGCGCGATGCCCGAGCGCGCGATCCAGGAGATCGAGGACGTGATCGGCATCGACGCGACCGATGCGATCCGCTGCAGCGCCAAGACGGGCGAGGGCATCGACGACGTGCTCGAAGCCGTCATCGCACGCATCCCGCCGCCCAAGGGCGATCCGGCCGCCCCGCTGAAGGCGCTCATCATCGACTCCTGGTTCGACAACTACGTGGGCGTGGTGATCCTGGTGCGGCTGGTGGACGGGCGCATCGCCCCCAAGGACCGCATCCGCCTCATGGCCACCGGCGCCCTGCACCTGGTCGAGCAGGTCGGCGTCTTCACGCCGAAGTCGGTCGCGCGCGACAGCCTCTCCGCGGGCGGCGTGGGCTTCATCATCGCCGGCATCAAGGAGCTGAAGGACGCCAAGGTCGGCGACACCGTGACGCTCGTCGACAACCCCGCCGCCGAGCCGCTGCCGGGATTCAAGGAGATCCAGCCGCAGGTGTTCGCGGGCCTCTACCCGGTGGAGTCGAACCGCTACGAGGCGCTGCGCGACGCGCTCGCCAAGCTGCAGCTGAACGACTCGAGCCTGCGCTACGAGCCCGAGACCTCGCAGGCGCTGGGCTTCGGCTTCCGCTGCGGCTTCCTGGGCCTGCTGCACATGGACATCGTGCAGGAGCGCCTCGAGCGCGAGTACGACATGGAGCTCATCACCACGGCGCCGACCGTGGTCTACCAGGTGGCCAGGCGCGACGGCGAGGTGATCGAGATCGACAACCCGTCGAAGCTGCCGGACCTGTCGCAGGTCGAGGAGATCCGCGAGCCGATCATCCGCGCCACGATCCTCATGCCGCAGGAGTACGTGGGCCCGGTGATCACGCTGTGCGAGCAGAAGCGCGGCACGCAGGTGAACATGCAGTACGTCGGCCGCCAGGTGATCCTCACCTACGACATGCCGTTGAACGAGATCGTCATGGATTTCTTCGACAAGCTGAAGTCGAGCTCGCGCGGCTACGCCTCGCTCGACTACGAGTTCCGCGAGTTCCGCGCCGGCGACCTGGTGCGCCTCGACATCCTCATCAACGGCGACAAGGTCGACGCGCTCTCGCTCATCGTGCACCGCGAGACCGCCCGGTACCGTGGACGCGACCTGGTGACGCGCATGCGCGAGCTGATCCCGCGCCAGATGTTCGACGTCGCGGTCCAGGCCGCGATCGGCTCCGACGTGGTGGCGCGCGACAACATCAAGGCGCTGCGCAAGAACGTGCTCGCCAAGTGCTACGGCGGCGACATCACGCGCAAGAGGAAGCTGCTGGAGAAGCAGAAGGCCGGCAAGAAGCGCATGAAGCAGGTGGGCAACGTCGAGATCCCGCAGGAGGCGTTCCTCGCCATCCTGCAGGTCGAATCGAAATAGAACAATGAAAGGTTCGTTCATGATCGCAGCGGGAACGGTGTTGGAGCGGACCATCGGCGCCGCTCAACACCAGCAGGCAGGCGTCCGGTAGATGCAAGGCGGACTGGACTGGGAGTTGATCGCGCTGGTGTCGGCGGCCGCCAGCGGCGCCGTCATCGTCTGGGACTGGCTCGCCGTGCGCGGCGGCAAGGAGCGCACCGACACGCGCAAGGGCATCCTCGAGGTCGCCTGGCCGGTGCTGTTCATCGCGGCCATGGGACTGCTGCTCAAGGTGACCGACTTC
>Ga0207428_10006598_pt1 | contig 10684 bp, 12 predicted proteins | sample RhiMethybrSRZTD1_FD_187600 | JGI IMG/M metagenome (GOLD analysis project Ga0207428, IMG submission 187600) | Populus rhizosphere microbial communities from Tennessee, USA - Rhizosphere MetaG P. TD hybrid SRZTD1 (SPAdes) (version 3) | ecosystem: Host-associated > Plants > Roots > Rhizosphere >... | reverse complement strand
GTTAATGTTTTTTTTTGCATCAAATTTCTAGGCGGAATTCACCATTCATACGAATTTTATTAACACAATGGCTAAAATCAAGTTTACCGGTTGGATATGAGAGCCTAGAATTTTCCGGACCATTGGAGAATTGTAAAGGGGTAATTAAACATTACGATGGCAGTGTCGTTCTACAAAGGAGTTGTCTTTGGAATATATATCTGTAAAATGAATACTATGTGATGTTGGGTAAGTCGAATATTCCATTTCTACTGTTTATAAGCTCCATTACTGTCTTGCTTATTATTTTGATATGTCCTTCAAATCAACAGGTTTCTAGCCAGGTTTCTAACCAGAGTTCAGCGGGAGTAGTACCACCGCAAGCGGCAATAGAATCGATTAAGATACTTAATCTTATGCCCTCCCAAAAAGTAGATTTAAAAAAAGAGATGGTAATAACAGGTGAATCATCAGATACTACTGCCAAAGATTGTTCCGTCTACGTTATAGTTAACGGCGTGCAGCCATACCAAAGCGCAGTTGCAAGTGGTACAGGAGGAGCAACAGATTTTTCTCAGTGGAAGTTTGTATTGCATGAACAATATACGCATCTAAACGAAGGTAACAATAAGATTACGGCAAAATTACTTTGCAATACAGCACCTACACGATGGTATAGCGTAGTTGTCAATGGTGTTCCCAATTCCAATGTATCTGAGACGACATCTCCAGTAGAGTCTACTCAACAACAATCCAATGTATCTGAGACGACATCTCCAGTAGAGTCTACTCAACAACAATCCAATGTATCTGAGACGACATCTCCATCTCCAGTAGAGTCTACTCAACAACAATCCAATGTATCTGAGACGACATCTCCAGTAGAGTCTACTCAACAACAATCCAATGTATCTGAGACGACATCTCCAGTAGAGCCCAATCAACAATCCAAGTTGCTTGTTACAATTTCGCCGCTAAACAATCCTGTGGCCAGAGGAGATAACCAAAATGCTACAATAACTGTTACCGATTCAAACCATAAGCCAATTGCTAATGCGCAAATTGATGGAAAATTGATTTACCCAGGAAAAAATTTTGAGAAGGAATTTAAAGGAATTACCGATTTCGAGGGGAAATTTGTTTATTCCTGGATCGTAGGCAAGAAAGGTGACGTGGGACCCCTTGTCATAGAGGTAGAAGCGTCAAGTCAGGGATACCCGCCAACGTCGGCCAATAATTCTTTTGAGATAGTCAAATCAGGTGAATCATCAAAAAGCGAAAATCCCTTCCAGAGCAATTTGCAAAGGCCAACATCGTAAGTATGTCTTTTATTTAGTCGCATAAATCACGTGTGACAGCCATAATGATACCAGGCCCATCAGGCTGAATTCCAAGTTCGTTTAGAGCATGAGATTTTTGAATTTTATCTTGAGAACTAATTAATTCAGGTATATCCATGGATTAACTAGCATTAAATCAAACGCCAAGGTCAGACATAAAGTCGTGAATAACGAATCAGTAATACATATTAAATCTTCAAATTCTTATTCGTATTGCTTTGATTTTAGCAAGTAGCGGAATGATTTTGACTTTTCTTCTGGCCGTCGTCTTTGTCTGTGCTACTTGTTTAGGCTCTTATGCATCGGCAAGTGAATTGAATAGTACCCAACCCATCAATGGGGTCGTTATGAAAGGAGCTTTTGTCAGTATGAAACAGAATTACAACGGTTCGCCTTCAGCTCCTCAAGACTACATAGAGGAAAGCCTAAAAATGATTTCTATGGCGGGTTTGAATCACGTCCGATTCGTGTTCTATTGGGAGGCTTATGAAAGGGATCCGGAGGCTTTCATAAAGGAAGTACAATCAGTAGCCAATGCAGCAGATAAGTACGGGTTGAAAATCATTTATGACAATCATCAATGGCACACTTCTTCATGGCTAGAAGTAAAAGGAACAGGTTTTCCTTGGTCACTGTTTCAAGATAATCCAAAATATTCTAGAGGCGGTGGAGGTAATACTCCCGATAAAGCAGCGAAGCTCTTTTGGGGGGACTGGTGGAACAGATCTGTCAAAGATAAGCAAGGAAATGATGGCTGGACACTAATGGCAGGATTTCTTAAGAAAATAGTTTTAGCAGTCGACAATCATCCAAGTACGTTAGGTTATGAGATCCTAAGCGAACCTCACGTTGACAAAATAAATCAATGGTCTAAGATAGGAAAATTTAATTCCTTTATGACAAAGGAGTTGAGAAATATCACAGATAAGACGATAGTCTACAGCATGAATGTTCCAGTTGACTTGAATAGCCCTATTAATATCTCACCAAAAAACCTAGCTAAAATGGCTCCTTCATATAAGGAGAATATTGCTTTCAAAGTAAGTGTCTACGCAGTTCCTCATGGAGATGGGTATCAGGAGAAGAGATTTGATCTGTTTTTGAAAACAAGTGATAAAACCGGAGTGCCCTTATACATTGGGGAATGGAATAACGTTGTAAGGACAAAGGAAGGAGGAATCACCAAACTCAACCCAGATAAGAGTGAGCTTACGAAAACTGATGCGAAACAGATACTCGGCTCTCTAAAGAAAGCAGGAGTATGGGGCACGGCTTTTTGGAGGTGGGATTATCAGCCTGTAGCTACGGACAATTTTAATTTGGTTTCTAATAAGAATGGAAAATTAGTGCCCACCAAGTACTTGGGTATCTTACAAGACACGGTGCAAACCATTTATGGTTCTTCTGACGATACTTCAATTTCCAACCATGTTAGAGAAAACAATATGATTAATGAACTTGTGAAAACAGGTAAATTTACAGAAGTTGAGGCCAAGGAATTCTTATTAAAATCAATGCAGAATGGAGCCGACGATACACAACTTCCAAAACCAAATAGTCAATACCGATGACAACAACGACAACGCTGATGATGATACCGATAACTAGTATCTTCAGTTCACGTAAAGCAATCAAATTGTACTTGGCATTTTCAGAAGTGATAATAGTTTGGCATAGATTCGATCTTTTAAAGTTTGCAAGAAAGAGGTTATTGCGTCATCAACTTTCAATTATGGAGTAATTAGAGTAAATGGGCTCCGAGCTTGCAATAATGAAAAAAACCTTTTACGTTAGACCTGATTTTATTCATTTTGCTACTACTTGTCTTCAGAGAAAAAACGTATATTAATTTTAGGAGCAGGATTTGGAGGTTTAACAGCTGCTAATTTATTGCAGAAAAATCTTTCTTCATTATCGCCATCAGTAGAATACCAGATTAGTATTATCGATCAAAAAGACTATTTTATGATGGGACTTGTAAATTTATGGATCTTAAGTGGAACAAGAACATTCAAAGATTCTAAAATTGCTTTGAATAGACTAGAAAATAAAGGAATAAGGTATCTAAATGATAAGGTAACAGGAATTGATATCGCCTCAAAGACTGTTACAATTAAAGAATCAAATCTTAAATTGAAATACGACTATCTAATAATAGCGTTAGGTGCGGAATACTCATTTGAAGAAGTCAAAGGATTTCTAGAAAATGGGGGGTTTAATCTGTATGATGCAGAGCAAGTTACAAAACTAAGAGAAAGAATACTTTCCTTAAATAAGGGGAGAATAGCAATTTGTATTACATCTATTCCATATAAGTGCCCCCCAGCACCGTATGAGACATCTTTACTAATAAATGATATCTTACTTAAGAATGGTACAAGGAACTCAATTGAGATCGATATTTATACACCAACCCCCATTTCTTTACCTGTAGCTGGAGCAAAAGTGAGTCAGGATGTTATTAACTTGCTTAATCGTAGCCATATCACTTTCCACCCATTACATAAAATAAAGGCAGTACTGAATATGGAAATAGAGTTTGAAAATGGAAATCGGGAAAATTATGATCTACTTATAGGGATACCTCATCACAAAGTACCTGAAGTAATAAGGAATTCTGGTCTTATAACGCGTGGACAAAATTGGATTAATGTCGACAAGTTCAGTCTTAGGACAGATTTTGAAAATGTATTTGCAATAGGGGATGTAACTGAAATTAAGGTGAACGAAAATGTAGCTATTCCTAAAGCTGGAGTATTTGCAGAAGCTCAGGCAAAAGTAGTTAGCCAACAGATAGTCGATGATATCAAAAATGATAAAAACAAATACTCATCGTCTGGATTCGATGGGAAGGGTTTCTGTTTTATGGAAGTTGGAAATGAGAAGGCAGGATATATTGTCACGGATTTTTACCATAAAGATGGTCCTTATACTCTTCTTGAACCACCATCTGACGATTCATACAAAAAGAAATTAGATTTTGAAAGAAGTAAGCTAAATGAGTGGTTACTATCATAGTTCCCTTTTTTTGAGTTTTTTAGTTTTGTTGTATAAACTCAAATTTTGCGAATTTAATAAAAAGCAGTTCTATTCCTTTATCAGTATAAATATTGACTGTTCAGGTAAGATCGGAAAGAAAACTGATTGTAGTTTATAATCATAACAATATATGGAATACTAGTTGCCATGGTAGATTCTATATTAACATATCAAAATAGTTATTCAGTTAACCTGATTCTATTTTACGTATCCCATCAAGTATTCTGGAATGATCAGCTTCCACCTCAGTAGTAATATACAAAAGGTCCTCACCATAGGGCATAGTTATTCTCTTTATTTTATCATATTCTGCTAACACATAGTGACCCTTTCCTATTTTATCGGCAAGCTGACCCCTTGTTTTCCATGCGTTTACAGCCATTTCAAGAGATTTCTTACTTTCATCTGGGGTTAACAAATTGGTAACTCCAGGCCTATGGTCAGAAAACATTATCTTTCCACTAGAATCGCATATGGTCACCATCCTAATTTTTGGATCAAGCTTCATTATGTCAGAATGGGTTTTCTGGTAATTCATGTACATAATATAATACTAATTCTTTTAAAGTTTTAAATCCAAACAAAAAATTTAGTTAATCAAATTATCTATCATCAAGAAACACCTGATTGCCATGGATGCGTAGTAAACGTAAATCCTAAATATTTTGTATGTGATTATCTATTGGCAATCTATGGCCCAGCAACAACTGTTAAGACAAGAATCATCAGTTTCTCAAACTCTACGTACGTATAAAAAGCAGTTAACACAGAACATCGAGCTAAGTACCCATCTGCCCAATATTAGTACCATTAGTCAACAGTCGAACCAAGAATTATCTATTTCCCAAATAATACGTACATACGGAAAACAGTTTACACAGATCAGAAAGCAGTATACTGACGGAGTTGGTGGAAGATGTGTTATGGGTGTCATCATGTCTTATTATGGTTGGGATGGCAAATGCATCACCAACGCAGAAAGAAGATTATATGCTGCATTAGTCGCATTGAGACAGGCCGGTATCACTAAAGAATTACTGATAGAGCTGAATGATTCTGGTGCGACATTCGATGAGATAGCTGATTATCTGGACAGAAATTGCGCGTCGGCATATAACAATAGATAGTCGTCGGACTAATGAGTTCGATGGTGTTTGAAGACGGTTTCTATCTAAGAAATGCGAATGAGGCGGTATGCGAATTTAAGGACCTTTACCCATCAAGAAACTCATAAGTAGCAGAAGTATTTTAGAGATAGCTGATGACCACCAATGATCTACCTTTTCTGCAATCAGATAGAATAATCTTCAAAATGTTTGCGTGCGAAGAACATTTGAAGAATATAAAAAATATTAAATCCCAACACGGCGATCTCTTATCAAAGGATGCACGAGTAGGTGCTGAGATGGAAATAGATTCATTGATTTCACAAATGATTGGAACTTTTGATTGTCTACTATTTAGAATAATTGATAAATTTCAATTATCCGGAATTCCCAGAGATAGAATCGAATTGAATAAGGTGATTAGCGCGCTTTCAGCGGAGAGTAACGGAATAGAATTGGCAAGGGAAATACAAAGGGCAAATCAGGAAGGCAACTGGTATTGGAAGATAAAGGATTTAAGAAATTATTCATTGAATGGTTCATTACTTTCGGCAGAAGCTTCTTTGGACGTCATTCCATATTTCGAACAAACTCTCGATCAGCTTAAGGAATTCATCAAAAATATCTTAGTGAATGAACCGAAATTGAAAACAAAGGAATAACAGAATAAGATGGATCTCTGATCACATCTAGCGGTCACCATAGTTTACTAAATTGGTAGGCACTAGTTTAATTAGTAACAAACTTTACATTTTATTATTTTATAATATTTACAAGAATTATATTGAAAAGATGTAAATATATTGCACCAAACTTATTTGGCTTGTTCTAGAGAAGGATTCATAGGCTCTGAAGCAATCAAAGTTAATCTGTATTGACCCTAATTATGGCAAATTCAGTGAAAATTTAGCGGTTATTTTACTTCCTCTATCTGGAGTTTGTCATTTACATAATATCCGGCAACTTGTGCATCGAAATTCCATAAGGAGACTTCATGCACTGCCATTCGTATATGTGCATAATGATGTTCTTTGTCTCCAGGATTGCCGGCGCAATCGAAATGTCCTATAACTGCTATGATACTTGAGTGATGTTTCTCAATCGATATGGAAACTGCTCTACGTATACGCTCGATGTCGCCTGCATTTTCCCTACTGGAAAATATCCCGTCTACCCCTGGAAATGTCACCATATCAACTCCATCGATATGATATTTCTGCTTCATGAAGTCTATTACCGGTTCCTGAGTCCTTCCGTCTATGCAATTTATTGCCGTTCCAAATTTGAAGTTCTTCATTGAATACCCTATTAGAGTTTCTGTGGAGTAGTTAATATTTTTCCAAATAACTGCGAATCCGCCATCTTCAAGTGACCTTCAACCATCTTGCTGAAGGGAAGAATCGTATCGATTACGGGCTTTATTTTTCCTTTACCCACCCACCGCATTACTTCTTCTAATCCTGCTTTGGTTCCCTGCGTTGCACCCAATAAATTGGTTCCTTTGAAAAACAAATATCTCAGGTCAATTGTTGAATCGTATCCAGTTGTAGCCCCTGTAGTTACAAGGGTGCCGCCCATCTTCAATAGGCTTAGCTCTTGCGGAAAAGTAGTTTTGCCGATGTGCTCATAAACAATATCCACACCTTGCTTGTTCGTTATTTCACGCACCTTCCGATACCAATCTGATTCGCGATGATTTACTACATAGTCTGCTCCAAGCTGTAGGCACTTGTCCATTTTGTCCTTATTTCCAGCGGTAGCGATAACACAGCAGTTGAATAATTTGGCAATCTGTATTCCAGCTATTCCCATACCGCTTCCTCCACCCATTATTAGGACTGTATGTCCTGGGCGTACCTGTGCTCTGGTAACAAGCATATGCCATGCGGTCATACCCACCATTGAAATTGCCGCTGCGTCATTAAACGATACATTGTCTTGAAGCTTAACTACATTTACAGCTGGTAATTGAGTATACTGTGCAAAGCCACCCCAGAGTGGGCCCGTCTGGAAGCCCCATACCTTCCTACTTGAACAGTCATATTCCCTTCCGGAGGTACATTCATAACATATCCTGCAAGTCAGGTTTGGATGCACGACTACTCTGTCTCCAATCTTGATGTTTGGAGAAACATTTTCCCCAATTTCCACGACTGTCCCGGCTGCGTCGCTTCCTGATATGTGGGGCATAGGAATTTTAATTGGTTTGCCCCAGATTCCCCAGAGGTCATTGTAATTGTACGAGGCAGCTTCTACTTTAATGAGGACTTCGCTGGATTTGGGCTTCGGTGCGTCGATATCCTCAATTTTTACTACCTGTCTAGGGTCTTCACTATGTTCTCTGTATACAGCTGCTTTCAAGTATATTCGTCAGAATCTATATCCCGGACGGTCATTTATTCATATTTATGCACATACTTTACTCACTAAGGTAGCCATTACTGCCAGTTTGTAAATCACATTAACAAGCGAGTGAGCTGATGCTAAACCAAAAGTGACAAGAAATAATGCTATGATAGCTGTTCTCATTTGAAGTCTTCGCTATTTTATGTTACTTGCTATAGTATCAACAATTCTGGTTTGGTGTGATTCAATACACTAGTGTATATAATCCAATATAGGATTTGATCCCCGATTTGGTATTATGTCATAGCCCGAGAAATTCTAACGCCTACCCCAAACTCTAATAGTAAGTTAATGGCTTGTATAAATGAATTAACAGATGAATTACACAAAAAAGTCAAAAGAAGTATTATCCATCATCTTCTTGTTTGTGTTGATTATCCCCACTTATATCATAGTAACTAATACGCCAATTATTTATGGTCAGACAAATCAAACTATATCTAATGCAGACTTACTGAACATACCAGCAAAGAAAGTTCACGTAGGAGATATTGATATCGGATACAAGATGTTAGGAAAAGGTGATCCTATTTTACTTTTTAATGGTGCTTCCGATAATATGAACGCCTGGGATGCAGCCTTTCTAAAAGGTCTTTCTTTAAATCACACAGTGATTGTCTTTGATCAACGTGGAATTGCAAATACAACAATTGGTTCCAAACCATACACTTATCAGCAGCTAGCAAATGATTCAGCTGGTTTACTTGATGCTCTGAAAATACCAAAAGCAGATGTTATGGGGTATTCACTTGGATCATATTTAGCCCAACAGCTTACAATCACGTATCCAGATAAGGTTAACAGTCTCGTACTTGTTGGTTCATCATGTGGCGGAAAAGATCATACACCTAAACCACCTGAGTTTATAAAATTGCAATCCGACGTGGTGAATAAATCTCTAAATAATGTTTCTATTTCACGGGGGGAGATGAAAGCGCTTGTATCTGCTTCATTAGGAGAAGGATGGATAAGACTGCATCCTGAATCTGTTAACATTCCAGAAAACATTACCTCATTACAACAACTGAAGCCTGGTTTGCCTCCTGAGGTAGCGAATAATCAGAATAACGTAGGAAAGCATTGGGAGGACAATCCAAACTGGAGTGGCACTTGTGATGATCTTGCGAAATTGGCTAAACCTACGTTGGTCATAACTGGAACCGATGATAATCAATACCAACCGCATGTTAATTCTTTAAAGATAGTAGAAAAGATTCCAGGAGCCTGGCTTGTACAGATCAAAGATGCTGGTCATGCAGTAATGGATCAATATCCGGGGGAGATCGGTAAGATATTAAATACATTTCTGTCGACAACATCAACTCCACCTACTTAATGTAACTATTATGCGGAAGCCATAACAGCATATCACTATCAGTCCATAAATGTTAATTTGAATTTACTCAAAATTAACATAAATTTTTTATCGGGTTCAGTGGAACTGATAACGCTAGCACTCTGATTTTGAACCTGTAAGAAATGGAGTACATTAACCCAGTGTGATTTGACTTGAATCTTGGGACAAGCCTTTTTAGATATTGAATGTTGATGAAGATATGTCAGAAGATGATAGTTCAAATTCACTATCAATAGATGACATTGTACGTGAATTAGATAGAGAAGAAACGAAGATAGTTATTTCTAAAGTAATTAAAAAGTTTAACAAACCAACTACTGTAATTCGCGGTCTTGAAGAAAGAAAAGATGCACAATCTATAGCGAGAGACTTAAAGACGAAGCTAGGAACAGGTGGAACATATAAAGCTGGACAAATTATATTGCAAGGTGACCATCGGGAATCAGTCAAGAATTACCTTATAGCAAAAGGGTTCAAACAGGAATCAATAGAAGTTATCTAACATACTTTCTAGGCATGTAAATACATAAAGCTGGTTTTGAGTAGAGTTGTAGATTTGCAAATGCACTCAGGACTAACACCACGGTCGACATTGTGTAAAAGTCTCTAGCCAATAACATTCTATGGTATTACTAATTATAGTAAAGTTTAGGTCGGGTTCGGTGGGAACCATGTGGAATTCCACACTAGTCGGTTTTGTAAGAAAATATAATGATAATGAGATAAGTTACGTGAAAAAGTGATATTATATTTTTAAATTCTGAGAAAATTCATTTTTGGTAGATATTTTTTCTCAGATCTACAATAAAGAATTGAATATTTCAAATTTCATCATCTATCTATTGTAATTTTTAGTTGCTTAGAATCATAATACTCGTACTTGATAACTCTTGTCATTTCGGAAGTTCTATAATCAATTGTTGATAGAATAATAAAAATAACCTCTTTGTTAGTGTTATTATGCTTAAGACAACATTTGATACAATATTAGTTCTTAGTCTTTTCGAGGTAGCATTTCGAGGGTTGGTGTAATTGGCTCAAGTGAACAAGCGGATTTTGATAGTGGATGATGAAAAAGACGTAGGCAGAACTTTCAAAATGATACTCGAAAATTATGGATTTGAAATAGATTTCTTTACAGATCCGGCTATGGCTTTGGAAACTTTCAAACCAAATCTGTACCACTTGATAATATTAGATATTAGGATGGCAGAAATTAATGGCTTCGAATTGTATGACAAACTTAAATCAAGGGATCCGAACATCAAGACCCTATTTATCACAGCACTGAATAGTGTAGAGCCTTACAATACTAGAAACAGCAAAGTGTACCCTTTAAGCGGAGTACGACATTTCATAAAGAAACCCGTAAGCAGCGAAGATCTTTTGGGGCAAGTTTATTCAATGCTGGTTAGGCAGGAACTATATGAGGACGGCTAAGTATATAGCTACTTACC
>Ga0207428_10006595_pt1 | contig 10687 bp, 11 predicted proteins | sample RhiMethybrSRZTD1_FD_187600 | JGI IMG/M metagenome (GOLD analysis project Ga0207428, IMG submission 187600) | Populus rhizosphere microbial communities from Tennessee, USA - Rhizosphere MetaG P. TD hybrid SRZTD1 (SPAdes) (version 3) | ecosystem: Host-associated > Plants > Roots > Rhizosphere >... | reverse complement strand
GTCCCCGATGGCAGCTATGTGAATTCCGGGTGTTGGTTCGGTCATTGGAACGCGCCCAGTTGAACATTGACAGCCAGGAGGACGGCACCCAGGGCAAAGACTCCGGCGGAGATCTGCAATGGAACGTTGCCTTCGAACTTCCTCAGGCGGCATTCACGTCTTGCTGACCACGGTAGATGCGAGACTGCGCATGAGCTGGTTAGGAGCCCTGCTGTGATGAGCAAGATCAGACTGAGCATCGCACCGGGCCCGGCGTTCCGCAGAGGCTTCCGAACCGACGTATTCCCAGAGTCTGCCTAGTAGGAGTAGACATTGCCGGAAACCAGGAGGTCGTAGTCATCCTCGACGTGGAATAGGCGACGGTCTCCGATCTGGTCTGTCACCCAAATCGTTCGACCGTCCTCAGTCCGCTCGTCGATGGAACCCTTGTAGCATTCGACGCCCTGCCGGCAAAGAGTGATGACGTCTCCGCGCTGAAGGGACGTCCACATGGATACACGACGGCTCTGTCGCATTCTTGTGTGCCTTTCTGTGAATTGCCTCGGCGGCCGGGGCCTCTGCCCTCGCCATCCTTGGCCCCGGACGGACCGTACGTTGTCCGGGGCGGCCACGGTGGAAAAACTTCCATCCCAAGCCTATCGTCGATTGTTGACAATTGCTAGGATGAAACCATGCCTTCCAAAGATGGCAGGCATCTACGTACAGGGCGCAGCCCTAGAAGGAGCAACTATGGTCAAGGCGACCGTCATGAGCGATGCGACAACCGCAAACCCGGGGGAGCACAAGTCCAAGGAAACCTCAATTACCGAAGGACAGACTGAGGTGTCCCTGGGTCTTTGGGCCAGGGATGACTTCAGGACGGGCATTTGGGAGGTAACTCCGGGAACGTTCAAGAGCACCCGGCCCGGCTACGACGAGATCTGCCAGATTCTGAGCGGGACCGCCACCATCACGGAGCCGGATGGCTCCAGCTTCGATATCGGCCCGGGTTCCTTGTTCGTTACTCCTGCAGGCTGGGAGGGCAGCTGGACTATCCATGAGACGCTGCGCAAGATGTGGGTTGTTAAGGACCTTCCGGCCGCGACCGAGTAATCCTCAAACCGCAAGAGCTCCCGGGCAGCAGCAGCTGTCCGGGAGCTTGCCCAGAAGATGTGCCAAGTGCTGCGCCTGCGTGTCAGCTATCTGCTGGCGGTGAGATCCTCCACGGCCGTTTGCATGTGCCGTTTGATGGCGTTCTGAAGTCCCCTTCTGTCTCGTGCTTCCAGAAGATCCAGGATGTTCTGGTGCTCCTGCACGAGAACATCCACGCGAGGATAGGAGACTTCCAAGCGGAGAATGCACATTCGGGATTCGGCGGCCAGTGTCTCGTAGATCCGGATCAGGCGGGAATTTCCTGTGCCTGCGACGAAGGAGGTGTGGAACTGCATGTCCAGCCTTGCGATCGCCTGCCAGTCGGAAACGGCAACCTGCTTCGCCATTTCCTTGACGATTCCCTGCAGCACGTCGCAGGTGTCTGTGACCCGTTCCTTCCTGCCATCCAGCAGGGTATTTGCTGCGGCTGATTCCACGGCCTCGCGGACGGCGTAGATCTCCTTGACGTCCTCGGTTGTAAGGTCCAGGACGAACACTCCGCGGTTGCGGTGGTTGACCAGGATCCCTTCCTGGCACAGTCGCTGCAGTGCTTCCCGGAGCGGTCCCCTGGACGTGCGCAGTCGGCTGGCCATGGCAGATTCATTGATCTGCTCTCCCGGACGGAAGATCCCCTGCACGATCTGTTCCCGCAGTTGATCGGCAATCAGCTGGGCCGTGGGCCTTCCTTCCAGGACAAATAGTCCTTCGGTTGCCGCCATGTCATTCCTCATCTCACTCTTCGGCATATTACATCCACTAGATAGCGCAGGACGCGTGCAGCCCTGGAGACCCTATCCGGCCCGGGGCCTTCCGCGATTCACTTGGCTCTTTCGTTCATTGCTAGAGCACCTTTTCCAGGAAGGACTGGGTCCGGCGCTCCTTGGGACTGCGGAGAATTTCCCTGGCGTCGCCGCGTTCGACGATGCAGCCGTCGTCCATGAAGATCAGGGAGTCTGCGACTTCGCGGGCGAACCCCATTTCGTGGGTGACCACCACCATGGTCATCCCTTTCCTGGCCAGGTCCTTCATTACGGCGAGAACTTCGCCGACTTTTTCGGGGTCCAGGGCGGACGTGGGTTCGTCGAACAGCATGATCTCCGGGTCCATGGCCAAGGACCGCGCCACCGCTACCCGCTGCTGCTGTCCTCCCGAAAGCTGCGCCGGATAGTAGTCGCCGAAACCACTGAGGCCGACGCTGGCCAGCAGCTCGTGAGCCTGCCTGGCTGCTGCCCCCTTTTCGGCCCCTTTGACCAGCACCGGACCCGCCATGACGTTCTCTTGGGCAGTCATGTTCGGAAAGAGGTTGAATTGCTGGAAAACCATGCCGATTCTGGTGCGTTGTTCGGCGATTTTCTTCTTGTTGAGGCGATGGTAGGCAGTTTCAGTTTCGTAGTACCCCAAGTTTTCACCGTTGACTTTCAGAACTCCTGAGTCGACGGTCTCCAGGCCGTTGATGCAGCGCAGGAGCGTTGATTTGCCGGAGCCGCTGGGGCCAATGATGCAGCAGACCTCACCGCTGGCGATGTCCAGATCGACGTCTTTTAGGACTAATTTGGGGCCGAAAGATTTTCGGATGGCTCGGGCGTGAATGGTGCCGTCGGTGTTCATCGGGCAATACCTTCCGGTGCTGTCAGCACAACCTTTTTCGCCTTCCGGGGAATCAGGGAAGTTGCACGGGAGTATTTTTTCTCGAGCTGGGCTTGCGGGTAGCTCAGGAGAAGGGTCATCACGAGGTACCAGAGGCTGGCGACGATCAGCAGCGGGATGGTCTCGTACGTGCGGGCATAGATGAGCTGGGCGCTTTGGAGCAGTTCCGCGACGCCGAGCACGCTGACGAGGGAGGTTTCCTTGAACATGCCGATGACCTGGTTGCCGGTCGCCGGAATGATCGAGGGCATGGCCTGGGGAATGATGACCTTGCGCATCTTCATCGCCCCGCTCATGCCCAGCGAGTCGGCGGCCTCGATCTGGCCCTTGCCGACGGCAGCGAAACCGCCACGGATGATCTCCGCCATGTAGGCGGCTTCATTGAGGGTGAGGCCGATCAGGGCCGCCGTGATGGGCGCTATCAGGGCATTGACATCAACGGCGGTGCTGATGCCGGTGAACGGAATTCCGATGGACAGGTTCGGGTACAGCGCGGCGACGTTGAACCAGAAGATCAGCTGCACCAGGACCGGGGTTCCACGGAACAGATTGATGTAGACGCCGGCCGTGGCCGCGATCGGTTTGGTGCTGGAGGACCGCATGATCGCCAGCACCAGGCCCAGAAGCGTTCCGAAGACCATGCTGGCGACAGTGAGGAAGATGGTGAGCATCAGGCCGCGGATGATGGTTTCGTGGGTGAAGTACCGGGCGACCACATGCCACTTGAAGTTTGGGTTGGTCGATACGGAAAAGAGAATGCCCACGGCCAGCAGGCAACATATGATCCAGGCGAAGTATTCAAAAGCACTTCGACGCCGTAGTCGTGGTTTGAGTGCTGGGTCTATCGCGCTCACGGTGGTTTCACGTCTGTGGCCATTGGATTTCAGCACAGTGTCCCCTAGTTAAGCTTTGCTTCGGTAATGGCGCCTGATTCGAGGCCCCAATTGGCGAGCGACTTCTTGTATTCGGCGCTGTCGAGAACGGACTGGGTGGCCTTCTGCAGGGCCGGCGTCAGCGGCGAGCCCTTCTTGGTGCCGATAGACGTAAGGTCGCTGGATCCGACGTTGATCTGCGGGGTGAGTATGGTGAAAGCACCCGGCTGTTGCTTCGCGGCCCACGCGAGGGAGGTGGTGTCGTAGAGGATGCCGTCGATGCGTTTTGACGCCAGCTGGGTCAGCGCGTCCTGGACGTTGGGCAGCGTCACGGCGTTGATGGCTGGCTGCCCCTTGGAGCTGCACGTTTGCTCCGAGAGGGCCGGGAGGCGCTTCAGCTGGCCCGTCGAACCGGCTGTGACGGCAATGTTCTTACCGCACAGGCTCTCATTCGTGAGCTTCATTGGATTTCCTGCACTCACGGCCACTGAATTGCCGGCCTTGAAGTAGTCGATCATATCCAGGACCTTCAGCCGCTCGGGCGTGGGAGACATGGTGGTCACAGTGAAGTCGTAGCGGCCACCATCAATCCCGGGAATGATCGTGTCAAACACGGTGTTCTCAAACTTCAGCCTCAGCCCAAGCTTCTTGGCCACCAGACGGGCAATATCCGGGTTGAGGCCGATGGGCGTGCTGTTGTCATCGGCGAGGAAGGTCGTGGGCGGGTAGTGAAGGTCCATGGCCACCGTGAGTTCGCCCTTGTCCTTGTAGGACTGCGGCAAGACCCTGACCGCGGCCTCGTCAGGCTGGACTCCCTCGGAGATGTCAGCCGTATTTGACGTATCCGGGCCCTCCCGTGCCGGTTCACTGCTGCAGCCGGTGCCGCTCGCGCCGAGTGCCAACAGAATCATCAATCCTGCAGCTGCGCGCTGGACTTTGCTTCTGGTCTTCATCGCTGCTTCCCTGGGCGAGGGGGTGGAGTCGACTCCTGATCGGGCCGCCCCTAACGTTCTTACCTAATAATGGAACCACCGGAATCGCAGATTATCGACAATTTACAGAATATTTTTACGACTATCTTTTCGTCTCGTCTATACACGTCGAGGGCTTCCCATAAGGGCGAAAGGGAAGAGGTGGCCAGGTCCATGGGACCCGGCCACCTCTTCACTGTGGATCTGCCCGAGGAACACCCTAGGCGGTGATTTCGTTGTCTTGCCTCGTGACGGTGAGGTCCTCTACAGCCTGGTGCAGGTGGCGTTTGACGGCCTGCTGCAGTCCTTTTCTGTCTTCTGCTTCGAGCAGGTCCAAAAGGTTCTGGTGTTCCTGCACCAGCACGTCCAGGCGGGGGTAGGCAACTTCCAGGCTGAGAACGCACATTCTCGATTCCGCAGCCAGTGTCTCGTAGATCCGGATCAGGCGGCTATTCCCCGTGCCGGCAACGAATGAGGTGTGGAATTGCATGTCCAGCCGTGCAATGGCCTGCCAGTCGGATACGGCAACGTGCTTCGCCATGTCCCTGATGATTTCCTTCAGCACCTGGCAGGTGTCGTTGATCTGGTCCTGCCCGGCGTCCATCAAGGCGTTGGACGCGGCCAGTTCCACCGCCTCGCGGACGGCGTAGATTTCCTTGATGTCGGCGGTCGAAAGCTCCAGGACGAAGACTCCACGGTTACGGTGGCTGATCAGAAGACCCTCCTGGCACAGGCGCTGCAGTGCCTCCCGGAGTGGTCCCCTGGACGTACGCAACTGGCCGGCCACCGCGGATTCATTGATCTGCTGTCCCGGGCGAAAGGTCCCTTGGACAATCTGTTCCCGCAGTTGATCGGCGATCAGCTGCGCCGTTGGCCTTCCTTCCAGGACAAACAGTCCTTCTGGTGCCGCCATTGACATCCCCCTCATTTCATTCTTCGGCTTACTGTGATCTCTAGACCGCTATTGCGGTGTACTTGGTCTCAAGAAATTCTTCGATGCCAATCTTGCCGCCTTCGCGTCCCAGCCCGGACTGCTTGACGCCTCCGAACGGTGCTGCGGGGTTGGAAACAAGGCCGGTGTTCAGTCCGACCATGCCTACTTCCAGTTCTGCGGAGAACCGCAGGGCCTTGTCCATGTTCTCAGTAAAGACGTAGCCAACGAGGCCCCACTCGGTGTCATTGGCGAGGCGAAGGACTTCGTCCTCGCTATCGAACGGGGTGATGGCTGCTACCGGACCGAAAATCTCGGTAGTCATCAGATCCGCGTCCAGGGGCACGTCCGTCAGGACGGTGGGCGTGTAGAAATATCCGGGTCCTTCCGGGCGGCTTCCGCCGGTCAGGATGCGTGCGCCCTTGGATACCGCGTCGGCTACCAGGCTCGCTACCTTGTCCAGACCCTTCTGTTCGATCAGAGGCCCGACCTCGGTTCCTTCCACGGCACCGTTGCCGACCTGCAGTTCGGACATCTTCTTGGCAAACTTCTCGCTGAATTCCTCCACCACTGACCGGTGCACGAAGAAACGGTTCGCGGCGGTGCAGGCCTCGCCCATGTTCCGCATTTTGGCCTTCATGGCGCCATCAACTGCCTTCTCGATGTCCGCGTCAGCCAGGACGATGAACGGGGCGTTTCCACCCAGTTCCATCGAGGAGCGCATGACGTTGTCGGCCGCCTGGCGCAGCAGGATCTTGCCGACTTCGGTGGAGCCGGTGAAGCTGATCTTGCGGGCAATGCCGCTGCTGGTCCAGGTCCCCACGACGCTGGCGGCGCTGGAGGTCGTGACCACGTTCAGGACGCCGTCAGGAAGGCCTGCCGCCCTGAAGATCTGAACCAGGGCAAGGGACGTCAGCGGTGTCAGCTCGGCGGGTTTGAAGACCATGGTGCAGCCCGCGGCGACGGCAGGCGCGATCTTGCGGGCACCCATGGCCAGCGGGAAGTTCCACGGGGTGACCAGCACGCAGGGCCCCACTGGTTCCTTGGTGATCATGATCCGGGTGTTGCCGTCAACGGAGGTGGCGTGGTCTCCGCCAATGCGCACGGCTTCTTCGGAGAACCAGCGAAGCATTTCGGCGCCGTAGGCCACTTCGCCCTTTGCCTCGGCCAAGGGCTTGCCCATCTCGGCGGTCATGATTGCCGCCAGGCGGTCAGTGTTGGCAATAACCAGCTCAAAGGCGCGCCGCAGAATGTTGGCCCGTTCACGGGGCGTGGACTGGCTCCACCCCGCCTGGGCGCGACCTGCGGCCTGAATGGCGGCGCGGGCTTCGTCGGGGCCGCCGTCGGCTACCTGGGCGATGATCTCATGGGTGGCCGGGTTTTCAACGGGGAAAGTGGCGCCGCTGGCGGCCTTCTGCCAAGCGCCATCGATGAACAGGTCAGTGTGGAGAGTGGTTGGATCAAATGAGGAGCTCATGTCACGCTTTCAAGGATCGTAGGAGAGATTAGGAGGTGGCTGTCTTCAGCGCTTGGGTGAACCTGGCCAGCCCTGCCTGGATCTCATCGCTGCTGACGTTGAGCGCCGGGATGATGCGGATGACGTTGCCGTGGGGCCCGCAGGTGAGAAGGAGAAGCTCTTCCTTGACGGCGGCCTGCTGGACGGCCAGCGCCGTAGCGGCATCAGGGTCGTTGTCCGCAGTGGTGAATTCGACACCCTGCATGAGGCCGCGGCCCCGCACGTTTCCGATTCCCGCAAAGTCTGTCTTGAGGCTTTCAAGCCCTGTCCGCAGCTCGTCGCCGCGAAGCAGTGCATTCTCCACCAGGTTCTCGCGCTCAATGACGCCCAGGGTCGCGACGCCGGCCGCTGCTGCGACGGCGTTGCCGCCGTAGGTGCCGCCCTGGGAGCCCTGCCATGCCTTGCCCATCAGCTCTGCTGGGGCGGCAATGGCCGAGATCGGGAAACCGCTGGCCAGGCCTTTTGCGGTGATGACGACGTCGGGCAGGATCCCTGCCCAGTCATGTCCCCAGAACTTGCCGGTGCGTCCCACGCCTGCCTGGACTTCGTCCAGGATCAGCACGATTCCGTGGCGGTCAGCGCGTTCCCTCAAGCCCTGAAGGAAGGCAGGGGGAGTGGGGATGTAACCGCCATCGCCCAGGACAGGTTCAATGATGAATCCCGCTGTGTCTGCGGGGCTGCTGATGGTGAGGAGGAGGTGGTCGAGTTCCTTCAGGGCAAACGCGACTGCCGTTTCTTCATCCCAGCCATACCGGTAGGAATGCGGGAAGGGCGCAACGTGTACGCCACCCATGAGCGGGGAGAAGCCGGAGCGGAACTTTGTGCCGGCCGTGGTGAGCGACGCTGCGCCCACGGTCCGTCCATGGAATCCGCCCTGGAAGGAGATGATGTTGGGCCGTCCGGTGGCCATTCTGGCCAAACGGACGGAGGCTTCCACTGCCTCGGAGCCGGACGTGGCGTAAAAAACGCTGTCCAGCCCCGAGGGCAGGAAATCTCCCAGTTTTTCGGTGAGCTCGAGCAAGGGCTTGTGCATCACGGTTGTGTACTGGGCGTGGACAATCTTGCCCACCTGTTCGCGGGCTGCCGCTACGACATCGGGGTGGCAGTGTCCCGTGCTTGTAACGCCGATTCCTGTCGTGAAATCGAGGTACTTCTTGCCGTCGGTCGCGTGAATCCAGCTTCCGAGCGCATGGTCGACAACTAGCGGGGTTGCCTGCTTAAGGATGGGACTGAGAGTTGCCATGGCTTCATACTTTCTTACGAACTGTAAATTGTCAACAATCGGCGATGCGGAGTAAATCACCCCTTGTTTGCCGCTGGTGTTAGTTAGTTGGTCTTGTACCGTTGGGGCCTGAGGAAATCCAGGCCCTCAAAGGAGCGCTTGCCCAAGGCCTCATGTGCCGCAATCTCGCCATAGCCAGAAGCCATTTTGAAGCCAGCGCCGGAGAAGCCGGTGGCGCAATAGATCCGGCTGTTTTCCCTGAGGTGACCGAGGAGTGCATGCCCGTCCCTGGTGTAGAGGTCCGGGAACGCATCCGAGCGGACGATGTTGGGGAACAGGCCGGGGAAGAATTCTGCGACGGTCTCCGTGGTTTCAGCGATTTCCGCGGGCGTGAGGTCCCGGGGGACTGAATCGGCCTTCGGCGTTGGCGCTCCGCGGCCATCGAGGGTCGCTTTTACCGTCACGCCGTCGACGGTGGGTGCCCCGTACATGGAGCGGTCTCCGGAAATCCGGATGAAGACGGGGAACCGCTCGGGGGAGAATTCCGCCGCGTCCCTCGCTACGAACCAGGACAGGAAGATCCGTTTGGTCTGGGTTGCGGTCTTCAGGTAGTCGGGCATGAGCCGCTGGGACCAGCCGCCGGAGGAGACGATGACGTTCTCGAAGGTCCAGGACCTGTCGCCCGAGGTGACCACCACGCCGTCGTCCGTTTCCTCGATGCTGTCAATCGGCGTATTGGTGTGAACTGTTGCCCCATTGGCCTGGGCGGCTGCGACTGCCGCCGTCACTGCACGGTCGGTGCGCAGGGCCCCGGCATGCGGATCGAACACGGCGCAGTCGTCGGGCCGCAGGTTGTGCTGCGGATACCTTCGCGCCATGGCTTCGCGGGTGAGGATTTCGTGATCCGCACCGGTGAGCCGGGTGGTTTCCAGCAGGCTGGGAATGTATGGCCCGCCAACGGTTCCAATTGACAGGCCCCCGCAGCGGGTCAGGATGTCCTGGCCCGATTCCGCCTCGAGTTCGGCCCAGAGGCTGCGGGAACGTTGCAGGATGGGGTAGTAGCCGGGTGTTCCGCGATACAGCATGCGGAACAGGCGTGTGTCACCGCCAACTGCGCTCCGGGCATGGGCCGGGGACTGTGCCTCGAATCCGACCGCTGAATCCGTCAAATGGGAGGCCTGCCACAAGGCCATGCTTCCGATGCTGCCCAGGCCGATAACGGCCAGCTTGCCATCTGTCATTCAGATCACCTTGTCCAGGAAAGCCCGGGTGCGGGGTTCCTTGGGGTTGCGGAGGACTTCCCGGGCGTCGCCGCGTTCGACGACGCAGCCGTCGTCCATGAAGATCAGGGAGTCAGCCACTTCGCGGGCGAAACCCATTTCGTGGGTGACCACCACCATGGTCATGCCCTTCTTGGCCAGGTCCTGCATGACCATGAGGACTTCGCCGACTTTTTCGGGATCCAGGGCGGACGTGGGTTCATCGAAGAGCATGATCTCCGGGTCCATCGCCAGGGACCGGGCGATCGCGACGCGCTGCTGCTGGCCGCCGGAAAGCTGCGCCGGGTAGTAGTCGCCGAAACCGGCCAGGCCGACGCTGGCCAGCAGCTCGTGGGCCCGCTTGGCCGACTCTTTCTTATCGGCACCCTTGACCAGCACGGGGCCGGCCATGACGTTCTCCAGGGCAGTCATGTTGGGAAAGAGGTTGAACTGCTGGAAGACCATGCCCACCCTGGTGCGCTGTTCAGCGAGCTTCTTGGGGCTCAGGGCATGGAAAGCGTTCTCGGTCTCGAAGTATCCGAAGTTCTCCCCGTTGACTTTCAGAACTCCTGAGTCGACGGTCTCCAGGCCGTTGATGCAGCGCAGGACGGTGGACTTTCCGGAGCCGCTGGGGCCAATGATGCAGCAGATCTCTCCGCTGGCGATGTCCAGATTGATGTCTTTCAGGACTGTTTTGGGGCCAAAGGACTTTCGGATTCCGCGGGCGTGAATGGTGCCGTCGGTGTTCATCGGGCAATACCTTCCGGTGCGGTCAATGCAACTTTCCTGGACTTGCGGGGAAGCCTGGAGGATGTGCGGCAGTATCTCTGCTCGAGCTTGGATTGCGGGTAGCTCAGCAGGAGGGTCATCACGAGGTACCAGAGGCTGGCGACGATCAGCAGCGGGATGGTCTCGTAGGTGCGGGCGTAGATGAGCTGGGCGCTTTGGAGCAGTTCCGCGACGCCGAGGACGCTGACGAGGGAGGTCTCCTTGAACATGCCGATGAACTGGTTGCCGGTCGCCGGAATGATCGAGGGCATGGCCTGGGGAATGATGACCTTGCGCATCTTCATCGCCCCGCTCATGCCCAGCGAGTCGGCGGCCTCGATCTGGCCCTTGCCCACGGCGGAGAAACCGC
>Ga0207428_10006592_pt1 | contig 10689 bp, 9 predicted proteins | sample RhiMethybrSRZTD1_FD_187600 | JGI IMG/M metagenome (GOLD analysis project Ga0207428, IMG submission 187600) | Populus rhizosphere microbial communities from Tennessee, USA - Rhizosphere MetaG P. TD hybrid SRZTD1 (SPAdes) (version 3) | ecosystem: Host-associated > Plants > Roots > Rhizosphere >... | reverse complement strand
GCTGGGGACCGGCAGCGAGACCGAGCCGACCAGCTGGGCGACCGCTTCGGGGGCCAGCTTCTCGACGATGGCGGTGAAGACGGTGCCGGCCACGCCGGTCGGGCCGTCGATCATCTCGGCGTAGAGCAGCGGGCCCTCCGACAGGCTGACGATGGCGCGCTCGCCGGCCGCGTCCATCGCCAGCTCGGCGTGGACCACCAGGCTGCAGATGATCTCGATGGGCGCGCCGTCGAGCGTGCTCACGACCCGGAGGTCGCCGGCCAGGATGCGCACGCCGCCGGCCTCGCCCTCCGGCTCGATGATCGGCGGGGCCAGCGCGGTCACTGCGATGGTGCCGAGGTCGAGGTCGCCGAGGGCGGGCAGCTCGCGGCTGAGGCCGCCCTGGCCCCAGGCGGCGAAGAGGATCTGGTTGACCAGGTCGAGCGCCAGCGAGGCGCCGAACGGCGGCTCGACCCGGTAGCCGCCGGTCTCGCCGCCCTGCTCGAGCCAGCCGGGGGCGCCGGCGCCGGGATCGCCGGACTCGAAGGTGCCGCGGGCGCGGGCCGCCAGCCCGACCAGCGCGCCGGTGTCCTCGAAGGTGAGCGTGTCGAGGCGCTGCTCCACCTCGATCGTCGCGTCGAGCGCCGGCGCCAGGTCGATGGTGGCCGGCACCGAGAGCCCGCCCAGCGCCAGGCTGGTGTCGGCCCGCGAGGCGTCGGCGATGGCGGGCCGGAGGAGATCCTCGATGCGCCGCTCCAGATCGGGCACGAAGAACTCGACCACGGTCTGCGCGATCGAGGGGAGCACGCCGTCCTCGTCGTTGTGGAAGCCGACCACGTCGATCTGGGCGTCGTGGGTGGCGGCATTCAGCACCTCGCCGTCGAGCGACAGGTCGATCTCGACCGACACCTCGATGGCGTCGGCGGTGGCGGTGCCGGTCGGCGTGCAGGTGGTGATCGCGCAGTTGAAGGTCAGCTTGTGGCGGACCCGCACGTCCGGCAGCCGGACCACCGCGTGGAGCCCACCGGCGCGCGGCGTGAGGTCGACCTCGGCCGGACCCGAGGTGCGCTCGGTGAGATCGACACTGACGTTCCCCACCACTGCCATGTTGAAGCTGTAGCTGGCCGGCAGGAGCTTGATGAGGTCGCGATCGCGCAGGGCGGCGGCCACCAGCGACGACATGTCGTCGATCTCGCCGTCGCCGTCGTCGAAGCCGTCCCGGTTGATGCGCAGCGCGGCGGCTGCCGGGACGAAGTCGTCGGCTCCCGCGAAGGAGCCGTAGAGGAAGCTCCGCTGCGCCCGCGCCCCCGGGAAGCCCTCCAGCTCGGCGACGATCACGTTGCCGCCCATCCGCGGCGCGATCTCGGTCGCGAAGGCTCCGTCCTGGCCGACCGCCACCTCCTCGCCGTCGATGGTCAGCGTCTCGCCCGGATCGGGCTCGAGCACGCGGCCCGCCACCCGCACCCGGTCGCCGGACGAGGCCGGGATCATCGCGCCGCGCGCCGGCTCGTCGATCGTCAGGCGCTGGGCGGTCGGCGTCACCGGCTCGTCCCCCTCCGGCAGGTTGCCGTCGGGATAGCCGACGTCTTCGCCGCCGCCGGCGCCTTCGCCATCGCCGCCGCGGATCGTCCCGCTGCAGGCCACCAGCAGCAGCAACCAGGACGCGCGCAGAGCACCGGACATCGGACCCTCCTCCGCAGTTCCGGCACATCGCGCCTGTGCAAGTCCTCGTCCAGCAGACAGCCGTTTGCACCGCGCGAGCAAGATCACGATCGCGCTCGCGCCGCTCGCATCACCTTGGCGGACGATCGCCTTGCCGGCCACGCCGCCGATGGGGACAGCCGACCATGATCCCTCGAGGTCCTCGGCTCAGCCACCCGCGGGCCGACCGAACCAGGTGGTCAGCGCCTCGCGAAGGCCGCGGTCAGTTCCGTCTCCCACCCACGCGACGTGACCGTCGGGCCGGATCAACACGGCCGGGGGAGCCGCGACCGCGCCGAGCACCGGCAGCTCCCAGACGCCAGCGTAGCGAGCGTCGACCCGCGCCACCCGATCCGCCCAGGGAGCGATGTCGAGGGCGCCGGGCTCGGCGAGGTCGAGCAGGACCGGCCGGGCGTCGTGCAGCAGGGTGAACAGCCGCCGAGGGCCGCCTTCGGTGACCAGGTCGAGATCGGGGATGCGGCGGCCGAGCAGCGGGTGTCCGGCACCGAGGTCGTAGTGAACGTCGAGACCGGACATCATCGCGCCGTAGCGCCGGCGCGGCTCGTCCATCCCGAGCAGCTCGGACAGCGCCTGGTGGAGCGCCTTCGTCCGTTCGTCGCCGCGGTTGAGCGCCGTCGCCGCCATGGTGTTCTTGAGCACGCGCGCGCCGATCGGGTGCCGTTCGGCCTGGTAGGTGTCGAGCAGGCTCTCCGGTGATGTGCCGTGGACCACCTGGGCCAGCTTCCATCCCAGGTTCACGGCGTCCTGGACACCGATGTTGAGTCCCTGTCCGCCCGCCGGCGAATGGACGTGCGCCGCGTCGCCCGCCAGGAGCACGCGTCTCTCGCGGTAGGACACCGCTTGCCGCGCCATGTCGCTGAACCTCGACAGCCAGGTGACACTGTGAACACCGTAGTCGGTCCCGTAGACGGCGATGAGCGCCTCGCGAAGATCGTCGAGGGTCGGCTCCTCGCCATGCCTGACCTGCTGCTCGATCAGGACCGCCCGCACGCGCTTGCCGTCCTCGAGTTTGCCGAGGCCGTTGATGCCCTTGTCACCGCGGCGGATGCCCACCTCGGGCTCGCCGGTCATCTCGGCCTCGGCGATCAAGTAGGTGACGGACGGATCCCAGCCGGCGAAGTCGATGCCGGCACGCTTGCGGACCAGGCTGCGACCGCCGTCGCATCCGACGAGGTACGTCGCCCTGAGCGAACCGCCGCCTCCCAGCGCGACGTCGACGCCGGTTGCGTCCTGGGCAAATCCGGTCACCTCGCGTTCGCGATAGATCGGTACCGCCAGCTCGTCGACCCAGTCGGCGAGGATGCGCTCGATGCGCTCCTGCCGCAGCGCGAGCCCGTAGTTGTGGCGAGTGGGAACGTCGCTGATGTCGAGCGGGATGAGCGCGAAGCCCGCGACCTGCATCACCTGCCCTTGCGAGAGGAAGCGCTCCGCGATTCCACGCTGATCGAGCACCTCGATCGTGCGGGCATGCAGACCGCCTGCGCGCGAGCCGGGCAGGTCCTGGTTGGCGCGCCGCTCGACGATGGCGACATCGACCCGCGCAAGCGCCAGCTCGCCCGCCAGCATGAGTCCGGTCGGACCTCCGCCGGAAATCACCACCGCATGCCCGGTCATGGTCGATGACCGTGCGGCATGACCCGGGGCTTGCCGCAAGGCCCCGGGTCTGGCATATGTTCGACGTGGCGAGGGACGGGCGCTCGTCGGCCGTGGCCCTGCCGGTCTTCTAGGTGATCCGCCGGCCCCTGCGGGCGAGGGCCACCGACGTGATCATGACGAGCACGACGGCCAGGCCGATCTGGATCGCCCACTTGATCCAGTCTCCACCGGAGGTGTGCTCCACGCCCATCGCGCCGGCGATGAAGCGGCCGGCGATCACGCCGACCACGCCCAGGACCACGACCAGCCAGAGCGGAACGTTGTCCTTGTCGCCGGGCGCAAAGAGCTTGCCCAGGAGCCCGACGACCACTCCTGCGAGGATTGTCCATAACCAGCTCATGACTCGATTCCTTTTCCGATCCACGCGCCCGTCGACGACCGACGGGGGGTGTCACACCTGAAAGATGCGCCGCCGAATGGCGAGCGGCCAGCGGCGAGGGTCGGCGGGCGACCAGTTCCCGGTTCATTTCGCGCGTCAGTGAATTCGTGTAACGCGAGGGGCGCTCCAGCACTCCATTCGGCATGGACCGCGCCGCCCAGACCGAGCTCCGGGCCTTGCCCGGACGGCTCTCGCCCGATCCGCACACCAGCCTCGTGCGCGCCTACCAGGGGGTGCTCGCCGCGCTCGGCGACCTCGGGTATCCGGTCGCCACCGACGAGAACTTCGCCCGCACCGCCGACCGCGCTGCGCGCGCCATGCTCGACCTGGTCAGGCCCGCGCTCGAGGTCGAGGAGGAGGCGCAGGACCTCATGGCGTGCACCTTCCCCGCCCGCCAGGCCGGCGTCGTGGTCTCGAGAAACAACCGCTGCTTCGGGATCTGCCCGCATCACCTCTTGCCGGTGAGCTATCGGGTCAGCGTCGCCTATCATCCCGAATCCCGCGTGCTCGGCATCTCCAAGCTGTCGCGCCTCGTTCGCCTCCTGGCCCGCCGCCCGGTGCTGCAGGAAGACCTGACCCACGAGCTCGCCGACATCCTCCACGACCGGATCGGGTCGCGCGGCTCCGCCGTCCTGGTCGAGGGAGAGCATCTCTGCCTCATCGCCCGGGGCGCCGAGGCGCGCGAGGCCCAGGTGACGACCAGCGCGGTCCGCGGCGTCTTCGAGACCGACGAGGCCACCCGGCGAGAGTTCTTCGCGCTGGCCTCGTCAGCCCGGCTCACCGACTAGAGTCCTGGCTGCGGCGCTACGCGAGTGAAAAGATTGGCGGTAAGGGCCGCGGCGGCGTGCGCCTGATGGTAGAGTTCGGCTGGACTCGGCGGCCTGAACGGGTTAACTAGCGGGCTCCGGCCGCGGCGAGCGGCCGAGGAGACGACAGCTCATGGCGTACATCGTTGCGGAACCGTGCATCAAGTGCAAGTACACCGACTGCGTCGCGGTCTGTCCGGTGGAGTGCTTCTACGAGGGTGAGAACATACTGGTCATCCACCCCGACGAATGCATCGATTGCGGCGCGTGCGAGCCGGAGTGCCCGACGACCGCGATCTTCGAGGAGAGCGCGCTGCCCGACAAGTGGAAGCCGTTCATCGACATCAACTCCGTGTTCTCGGGGGCCAAGGCACCGACCGACGCCGACACCGACGGATGGCCGCAGCACATCGCCGATCACATCAACAGCTCCGCCTTCGCCGTGTGGCCCGGCATCACCGCGACCAAGCCGGCGCTGCCCGACGCCGACGCCGAGGCGCAGGTCGAGCAGAAGTTCCAGGACATGTCGCCCAAGGGCGGCGGCTGAGCCGACGTTCAGAGCCGCTCAGAAGTCGAACGAGTCGAAGTGGGTCGTGCACTCGGGCACGAGCCGCTGGACGCCGCACAGGTCGTTCGAGGCGAGGCAAGCCTCGTTGCCGCACGGCCACGGGTCGCCCTCCTGGTAGTCGGCGCAGCTCGGGCCGCTGAAGACGATGTCGACCTGGACCAGCTCGGCTGACTCCAGGGTGCCGTGGAACTCGGCGCCGACGCTGTCGATCGTGAGCTTGCCGCTCTGCGCCTGGTACAGGACCGACGGGGCGGAGCCGTCGTCGTCGACCGCGAGGTAGACGCAGGCGCCGCACCAGGCGTGGTCGGTCTCGTCCCCTTCGAGGACGTAGGTCCCGGCCACCACGTCGCCGCCGGTGAAGACGCCCATGTCCGGGTGCAGTGCGATGAACAGCCGCTGGAAGCGCTCGGTGTCCGGCACCATGTCCGCGTAGTAGGTGTAGTCGCCGTCGATCGAGTACTGGTTCTCGTCGATGGGGCCGTTGGCGCCCCAGTCGTCCGGCACCTGGTCGAGGCAGCCGTCGTCGCGCGCGTCGCGCGGATCGACCACCGCGGCGTCGGCCGGATGTCCGCCCGGGCCGGCGTCGCTCGATGGGGCGCCGTCTCCCGGCGAGTCTGCGCTGCAGCCGGCAGCGGCAGCCGAAAAGGCCGCCAGAGCCAGTCCACAGGCGACGCGCAGCATGGGGGGGAGAATACTACGCGTCGCCGCCGACCAGCCGGCGGTTCTGTCTTCGCCCGCGATCAGCCGTGCTCAGGCTCGTCGACCTTGAGGCCGCGGCGGACCTTGCTGAGCGCCTTCTCCTGGATCTGCCGGATGCGCTCGCGCGACAGGCCGTACTCGGTGGCGATCTCCTGCAGCGTCACCTCGCGCTCGTTGTCGAGCCCGAAGCGCCGGCGCAGGACGTCGGCCTCGATCGGCTTGAGCGTGTGGAGCACGTCGCGCACCTGGTCGGCCAGGGCACGGTTCGCGATGTCGTCGAACGGGGTGGTTTCCTCGATCTCGGGCGACTGGAACACCTCCATCCGCTCGCGGTCGCCGTCGTCGCCCAGCTGCTGGTCGAGCGAGATGGCCTGTCCACCCGAGTGCGTCATCGTGCGCTCGAGCTTGTCGGTGCTCATCTCGATGGCCTCGGCGAGCTCGTCGTTGGTCGGCGCCCGACCCAGCGTCGCCGACAGCGACCGGGTCGCCTTGCGGATACGCTGGTTGGCCTCGAGGATGTGGACCGGGACCCGCACCGTGCGCCCCTTGTCGGCCAGCGCGCGCCCGATGGCGTGGCGGATCCACCAGGTGGCGTAGGTCGAGAAGCGGAAGCCGCGCCGGTGATCGAACCGGCTCACCGCCTTGATGAGGCCGAGGTTGCCCTCCTGGATGAGGTCGGTCAGCGGCAGGCCGCCGTGCTGGTAACGGCGAGCCACGCTCACCACCAGTCCGAGGTTGGCCTGGACGAACTTGTTGCGCGATCGGATCGACGCCTGCTCGGTCTTGTGCACGCGCTCGGTCCACGCCGTGAGCGCCCGACCGCCGGTCGGCTCGCCGCTCGACGCGCCGGGGCGCCGCACGCGGCTCGTGCCGGGCGCCGGCCGCTTGTCCAGCCGGTGCACCTCGTCGAGCAGCGCCTCGATGATGGCGCGATCGATGTCGAGGGCCCGCAGCTTGACGCCGACCTTGCGGCCGTTCGCCTCGAGCGACGCCTGGGACGCCTTGGTGCGCGCCTTCTTGGCGCGGGTGGCGGCGCGCCGAAGGTTCTTGAACTCCGGCAGCGAGTTGTCGAGCAGCGACTCGACGCGACCGACCATGTGCTCCACCGCCTGGGCGTAGCTGAACATGGATACCCAGGTGGCGATCTCGCGCTCCTCGATCTCCTTGGCGAGCTCGGTCTCACGCTCGGGCGTGAGGAGCGCAGTTCCGGTCATGTCGCGGAAGTACGCCATCAGGGTGGACTCCGGCGACTCGCGCCGGCGGCCCGGCGCGCGCACCCCGGCCGACTTGCGGGCGAGGTCGTATGCGGGCTTGGGGGACATCATCTTGATCACTCATGTAATGCGGTGAGCGGCGTTGAAAAGCGGCCGCCCGGAAACAAGTCGAGGGGCGGGCCCATGAGCCGCTCTTCCCTCAACAGAGCGCCCGTGCCGCCAGACAACCGAGCGGTTAAGATGGGCACGACACCCCTTGCATGCAAGGGCCGTTTCTGCTGCGACTCACCTGCACCCCCTACATGTGGGGCGCTTCGGGAACGGCAGCAACCGTTGCGCGGCTAGCGCACTGAATTGCCATTTTGTTGCCCGCTGGGCGGCCATCGGGCAGGAATGGCGAAGGTATCCAGGGGCAGGAGACAATCATGAACCGCGGTCTAGTTGCCAGTGCTCGCAAGAAGCTGCTCCGTCGGGGCCGGGCGCTCCTGCGCGGGACGCACGGTCGGCCGGACACCCTGCTCGGCCAGATGGCCGACGCGGATGTCGCCGAGTTGCGCGAGATTCACGCCGCCCTCGAGCGGATCGAGCGCGGGATCTTCGGGCGTTGCGACACCTGCGAGTCGCCCGTCGAGGAACAGCGCCTCGAGCACGTGCCCTGGGAGCGCCACTGCGCCACCTGCCGGGGCGAGGAGATGCTGGCCGAACCCTCCTCGGATCGGGCCAGCGCCTAGGCAGGCGAGCCCGGGGGAGGCGCCCCCAGGCCGGCCTCCCCGCCCTCAGCCGACCTCGGCCGTCTTCTCGAACCGCTTGCGCGCGTTGTGGTCGAGGATAGCCTTCCGCAGCCGGATCGACTTCGGCGTGATCTCGACCAGCTCGTCGGCGTTGATGAACTCGAGTGCGTACTCGAGCGTGATCTGCCGCGGCGGCGTGAGGACGAGCTTCTCGTCGGCGGCGTGGGTCCTGATGTTGGTCAGCTTCTTGGTCTTGCAGGGGTTGATGATGAGGTCGTTGTCGCGCGAGTGCTCGCCGACGATCATTCCGCCGTACACCTCGACCCCGGGCCCGATGAACATCGCGCCGCGCTCCTGGTTGGAGAAGAGCGCGTAGGCGTTGGACACGCCCTGCTCCTGCGAGATGAGGACGCCGTTGGTGCGTGCCCGGATGACGCCGGCGAACGGCCGGTACTCGGCGAAGCGCGAGTAGAAGACCCCGGTGCCGCGCGTCATGGTCAGGAACTGCGAGCGGTAGCCGATGAGGCCGCGCGCCGGGATGAGGTACTCGAGCCGCTGCCGGCCGGGCGCCGACGGGCGCATCTCGGTCATCTGCCCCAGCCGCCGCCCCAGCTCCTCGATGACCGGCCCGGCGTAATCCTCGTCGAGGTCGATGACCACCGTCTCGTACGGCTCGAGCGTCTTGCCGCTGCCGGCCGGGTCCTGGCGCAGGATGACGCGCGGCTGCGAGACGCACAGCTCGAAGCCCTCGCGCCGCATGGTCTCGATGAGGATGCTGAGGTGGAGCTCACCGCGGCCCGAGACCTGGAACACGCCGGCGTCGTCGGTGTCCTCCACCTTGAGCGCGATGTTGGACTTGACCTCGCGGTAGAGCCGCTCGCGGATGTTGCGCGAGGTGACCCACTTGCCGTCGAGCCCGGCGAACGGCCCGTCGTTGACCCGGAAGTCCATGCTCATGGTCGGGGCATCGACGGTCAGGACCGGCAGCACGCGCGGCCGCGCGATGTCGGTGATGGTCTCGCCGACGTTGAGCTCGCTCATCCCGGTGACGGCGATGATGTCGCCCGCCTTGCCCTCCGAGAGCTCGAAGCGCTTGAGGCCCTGGAAGCCGAGCACCTTCTGGACCCGGAACTCCTCCTTCGAGCCGTCGAGGTGGGCGAGCAGGAAGCGGTCGCCCACCGCGCAGCGCCCGCTCTCGATGCGGCCGATGCCGAGGTAGCCGAGGTAGTCGTCGTAGGTCAGGGTCGCCACCCGCATGCAGAACGGGCTGGCGAGATCGCTCGGGGCGGGCGGCGCCCATTCGATGATGAGATCGAGGAGCGGGGCCAGCCCCTTGTCGCGCTCGTGGGCCAGATCGCGCACCGCCCAGCCGTCGCGGCCCGAGGCGTAGATGACCGGGAAGTCGAGCTGCGCGTCCGAGGCGCCGAGCGAGACGAAGAGGTCGAAGACCGCGTTGACCGATTCCTCCGGCTCGACCCGCGGGCGATCGATCTTGTTGACCACCAGGATGGCGGGCAGGCCGAGCTCGAACGCCTTGCCGGTGACGAACCGGGTCTGCGGCATCGGCCCCTCGGCGGCGTCGACCAGCAGCAGAACCGCGTCCACCATGCCGAGCACGCGCTCGACCTCGCCGCCGAAGTCGGCATGGCCCGGGGTGTCGACCAGGTTGATGCGCACGCCCTTCCAGGTGACCGAGGTGCACTTGGACAGGATGGTGATGCCGCGCTCGCGCTCGAGGTCGTTCGAGTCGAGCGCGCGCTCCGCCACCACCTCGCCGGTGCGGAAGGTGCCGGCCTGGCGCATGAGGCCGTCCACCAGCGTGGTCTTGCCGTGATCGACGTGGGCGATGATCGCCACGTTGCGGACGTCGGCACGGCGGGTGGTCATAGGACGGTGGCGGCGAAGATGCGCTGGCCGTTCTCGATGCCCTTCGGGGTCAGGCGAAGGACCTCGAGGCTGAGGCGGACCACGCGCCCGTTCTTGAGCATGACCTGGACGAACTCGCCGCCGCCCTCGACCCGGTGGACGACGCAGCGCTGGAAGCGCGGGTGCAGGATGACGTCGCCGGCGTTGAGGTGGATGTCCTCCTCGTGGTCGGCCGCCGGGTCGGGCCGGCGCGCTTCGGACACCGCCGCGACCGCGGCCCAGGTCGGGGTCGGCGTCGCTGTCGGCGCCACGGTCGCCACCGCCGGGATGGGAGCCGGGGCGGGGGCCGGCGATGCGATGGGGGCGGGCGGCGCCGGCGATGCGATGGGAGCGGGCGGCGCCGGCGATGCGATGGGAGCGGGCGCCAGGATGGGCGCGGCGAAGGGCGTCGGCGGCGCGACGTGGCCGGTCGCGGGCGCGGGCACCTGTGCCGCCACCGGCGCGGGCACGTGTGCCGCCACGGCCACTGGTGCAGCGGACGCCTCTTGCTCGCTCAGCGCCTCCTGCCAGCGGGCGAGCCCGGTGGCGGCGTCCACCTGCCGGCGCAGGACCACGTCGTCGAAGGTCTCGATCACCAGCTCGACCGAGTAGACCACCGCGCGACGCAGGTGGCCGCCCAGCACCTCGACGCCGGCGTCGCGGTCGCGCATCAGCGTTGCCTGGCACTGGATCGAGATGGCGCCGTCCTCTTCCGACAGGTTTCCCGCCAGGTGGAGCAGCTCGAGGCCGCCGCCACTCAGCGTGCGGGCCGGCTTGTAGCGCCGCTGCTGCTGATCGAACGCGGCCAGCTCGGCCTGCTCGAGCGAGCCGATGCCGCGCAGCTCGCCGCAGCGCACGCGATGCTTCTGGCACAGCGCGCGGATGCTCTCGAACAGATCGGTGCCGCGGTCGAGCCTGGCGACGATGCGGCGGCCGCGGCGGCTTTCCGTGCTCAGCATGGCGGCGGTCTATACCACGGTGATTCAGACGCCGCGACAAGCTCGGAGAGGCGGAGCTGTGTGCCAGATTA
>Ga0207428_10006590_pt1 | contig 10691 bp, 11 predicted proteins | sample RhiMethybrSRZTD1_FD_187600 | JGI IMG/M metagenome (GOLD analysis project Ga0207428, IMG submission 187600) | Populus rhizosphere microbial communities from Tennessee, USA - Rhizosphere MetaG P. TD hybrid SRZTD1 (SPAdes) (version 3) | ecosystem: Host-associated > Plants > Roots > Rhizosphere >... | reverse complement strand
ACGCGCGACGCCGCTTCGGCTACGCCGCCCGTGCCATCGTGTGGCGCAGTCCTTCGCGATAACTCGGAAACATGGGCGCCCACCCGAGTTCCCGCCGCGCCTTCACGTTCGAGAGCGCCAGGCGCATCGAGAGCACTCGCGCCAGGTACGGCATGACGATCCGGATGAGCCACGCTGGTACCGTCCACGGCGTCGGCGATCCGCTGACGCGAGCGAGTTCGGTCACCACCTCGCTGAAGCTCGCAGGACAATCGTCGACGATGTCGTAGACACCGCCCGAGGTTCCGCGTTCCAGCGCTGCCACAGTCGCCGCCACGGCATCGTCGAGGTGAATGTACGGCAGTTGTCCACGATCGTCGCGAACGCGAGGCAACCAGCGCTTGCGGGCGAGCGTGAGCATTTCATCGGTGCCAGGATTGCCCGGTCCGTAGAACAGGCCGTAGCGCAGTACGATCGCCTCGATTGCCCCGCGGCGCGCCGCTTCGAGCACCTGCGACTCCATCGATCGCACCGCCTCCGCCGCGCCGTCGATCTGTGTGTCGCGGCTCGCGCCGCTGACAGCCGCGACCGGCGCGAACGATCCGACGATGATCCGTCGCGCACCCGCGGCAAGTGCCGCTCGCAACAGGTTGCGCGTGCCCACGTCCCGCAGGCGATTCGTCGGCTCGAGATCGCTCGCACGCCTCGGCCCCATCTTCGGCAGCGCCGTGAGCTGATGAATGACGAGTGTCGGCTCGGCGTGACGCACCGCGGTCTCGAGCGCCACCGCGTCGAGTGCATCGACAACGACGGGGGCCGCGCCGAGGCCTCGTATCAGCGCCTCTTTGTCACTCGAACGGGTTGTCGCATGCACGCGATGCCCGGCCGCGACCAGCGCCCGAACGAGCGGCACGCCGATCGTGCCGCTGCCACCGGCCACGAAGACGTTCATGACACCCCCCGTGTAACGGTGCGGCGATACGCCAGCCCGAGCACCGCGCCCACGACTTCGATTGCAGCGAGCGACGCCGCCGTCAGCGTGAACATCGGGCGCCAGTGCGCCGCGACGTGATCGATGCGGTCCGCACCGGCAATGATGAAGTGATTGATCAGCCCGAACACCAGCGAGCCTGCCATCGTGACGCCAATCAGCCGTGCACCCGCCACCGGCTGTTTCCACATCCACGCGAAGCCCGCCAACGGTCCGGCCAGAATCACCACGACCACGAAGAGCATCGCCGAACCGCTCAGCACGACGCCCGCCGAGTCGTGAACCGAGCCGTGGACGAGCGACACGAGGAAGTGCAGCAGGACGACGGCGCCAAGGGTGAAGCGTTGTGTTTCTGCTTCCATATCCTTGAGACGAGCGAAGGGGATGAAACGTGACACCCACTGAGGCCCCGCTGGGGCCCGGGCCCCGGGCCCTGAGGCCTGGTGCTTACACAGGCCCGTAAGCCCGCGGAATCGGCTGGTCAATCGCGTCCCACGCGTATTGACGCTGGATGATCTCGCGCAGGCGCTGGATGAGCGCGCCACCAGCTGCGCCGTTGGTCATGATGACGGCGCCGTACCCCTTCACCTGGTGCGCGATCAGGTCGCACTGGAATCCGAAGTTGCTGCCGCCATGCCCGAAGTACCACCCTTCACCGAGCTTGGCCATCTGGAATCCCACCGCGAACGGGCCGACGCCGACTGGCGTCACCATCTCGCGCACCGTCGTGTGCGACAGCACGCGCGACGAGCGGCCGAGCAGCGCGTGCTGCACCTCGATCGCAAACCGCGCCAGATCAGTAGGCGTCGTCCACAGCCCGGCGGCCGCCTGTTCGGGATACACGTGCCACGGGTCTGCCGCGCGCTGCCCTTGCGGATTGTGTGCGCGCGCAGCCTGCTTCTCGCGGCTCATCGGCAGCGGCTGCTCGAACGTGCTGTTCGTCATGCCGATGGGAGTCAGCACCCACTCGCGCGCGATCTGATCGAACGGCTTGCCGACCGCGTCCATCAGCGCCAGCTGCTGAATCATCACCGCGCCGCCCGAGTACTTGAACCCCGTGAGCGGCGTCCGTTCCAGACGGACGGCACGCAGATTCGCCGGCTTCTCGCCATCGAGGATCTGCGGGATTGCCGGCAGCGTTGTGCCGGGCGAGTAGCCGGGAAACCCGAACCCATCGCCCGTACCGGACGTGTGGCTCATGAGCATCCGCGGCGTTACCACGGTCTTCGCGAACTGCCCCATCGGCAGCTTCCATGACTTCAGGATCGTGTTGACGTCCTGATCGAGAGTGAAGCGTCCGTCCTGCACCGCCTTCAACGACGCCATCGCCGCCACCGGCTTGCTGATCGATGCCGCCTGGAACATCGTCTCGATCGTCACCGGCGTGCCGGTCGCGGCGTCGGCGACGCCGTAGGCGACGGCCGTCTCGATCTTGAAGTCCTTGATGATCGCGATGCTGACGCCAGGCACCTTGAACTGCTCGAGCAGCGGCGTGATCTGCGCGGCATCGGCAATGTTGGGAGACGCCTGCTGCAGACGGGCAAACGACGTCGAGACGATCACGAGCGCACAGATCGCGACGAGTCTCTTCATAGCGGGGCCTCGTTTGTCGTGTCCGACGCCTTTAACCTGACCTTCACGCCGCACACGCCAGGCAAGAATACCGCTGGTCTGCTCCTCTGACGATGAATCCCACGCGCAGCAGCTCGGACAACACCCGCTCGCACGTGGCGAGATCGAGCGCCCAGAACCGCGCCGCTTCGCTCACGGTCAGTCGGAGGTGGGGCGCGTCCTCGAATTCCTCACGGATGCATTGAACGAGCTTCGGAAAGAACGGTGGTGCCATGAGTGTCCCCGGTTGCGATCGTAGGACTCATGGTGCCTTCGCAGCCCAGGCGCGAACAATCGAGCGGTAGGCGCAGCGGGATCTGCGACTTCTGACCGATGCCGTGTCAGGCCTTAGTTGCTGCCAGGTACGAGTACTACCTCCACGTACCGGTTGGTATCGAGGTACTGACGCGCGGCGTCACGGAGCGACGGCACGCTGACCTGGTCGTAGAACGGACGCATGTTGAAGACGTCGCGCACGTCTTCGCCATATTCGTACTTGAACAGAATGCGGTTCAGCAGATAGCTGTTGTTCGCCAGATTGGTCTCAAGCTCGCGGACCAGCGTCGCGCGCGTGTCAGCGACCTGACCGAGCCCAGGGCCGTTGCGCTTGAAGTCCTCGATCACTTGGAACGTCGTCTTCACCAACGCATCGGTGCGCGCCGGGTCGCACGCGAAGGTGATGGTGATCCGATAATCGCTGACCGGGCGCTTGGCGAAGCGCGGCACCACCGACACGCCGTACGTGCCGCCGAGATCCTCGCGCAGCGTGCGCTGCAGGTTGCCCGCCAGCGTCTCGGCCATCGCCGACGCCATCACGCGGTTCTGCTCGTTGTTCTGGAACGGCCCGGTGAAGACGATGCTCACCTGGCTGCGCGGCGCGATGCCGCTCTTCACCTGCTTCTCGACGACGGAGGAGGGAGGACGGATGCCGACGTCTCTGACCATCTCCATCTTCTTCAGCGACGGCAGGCTCGCGAGGTAGCGCTCGACCAACGGCCTCATCGTCTCGAGCTCGAAGCTGCCGACGAAGACGAAGACGAAATCGCCCGCATCGGCGAAGCGCTCCTTGTAGAACGCGAGCGATCGGTCCAGGTTCATGCGATTCACCGACTCGGGCGTCAACGGCTGCGCGCGCGGATGGTTCTGCGACAGCGCCGCTTCGAGCGTCTGGTTGAACAGCACGTCCGGCTGCGCCTGCCGGTTCGCGAGCGTCACCTTCAGTTGATCCGTCAGCACCTTGAACGCCACCGGGTCGGCGCGCGGCGCCGTGAAGGTCAGGTAAATCAACTGGAACATCGTCTCGAGATCCTTGGAGGCCGCGCCGCCCGCAAGCCCTTCCTCGGTCGCGCTGATATCCGCCCTGACCGACGCCGTCGTCCCCGCCATCACCTTCTCGAGATCGATCCGGCTGAAGCTGCCGAGACCGCCGTTGGCGATCACGGCGTCGGCGGTTTCGGCGGCGACGTAGTCCTCATCGCGCGCCAGCGAGACGCCGCCAGGGCTGACCGCCCGGAACAGGATCTCGTCCTGCCTGAAGTTCGTCGGCTTCAGCACGACGCGCAGACCATTGGAGAGCGTCCACTCGGTGATCCCTGCCGTGTCCATCACCGACGCGTTGGCCACCTTGCCGGCCATCGGCTTGGTCGGCATCAGCGGGCGATTCGCGAGCGTATCGACGTACGCCGTCAGCTTCTCGGCGTTGGCCGCGCTGATCGCGCCCGACAGCTTGACCTCGTCCGGCAGCGTCGGCTTGTCGCGCTCGGGCGCCGAGATTGCCACGAGCCGATTGCGATCCAGCAGCCAGTTCTTGGCGACCGCGTTGACCTCGGCAAGGGTGATCTCCGGAGTGAAGCGCTGGTTCAGGCCGTATTCGTAGACGATGCCCGGGATCGGTTCCGCGTCGGTGAAGTTGCGGACGAACTCGTCGGCGAGCGGACCCGACGGGCTCTTGTCCTTCTCCACCACCGACCGCTCGAGGCCGCGCTCGAGGTTGAGCTTCATCCGGTTCAACTCACCCGCGGTGAAGCCGAAGCGCGCCACGCGAGCGACTTCAGTAAAGAGCGACGACACGCCACGTTCGACGCCGCCGCTCGCGACGAGCGCGTCGAGGCTGGTCACTTCGCCAGTGCGCACGAACAGGCTGCGTCCCGTCTGCGCGCGAAGGAACGGCGCGTTGGGCGCCTGGGCCATCTCGTCGAGGCGCTGCGACAGCATGGCGCCAAAGAGTCGCTCCACCATGTAACGCCGATATGCGCCGATCGTCGACTGCTCTCGCGCCTTCATCGTCGAGGTGATGCTGAGGCGAGTCCCGTTCATTTCCGGGTCGGTCAGCACTGAGTACGACGTGCCGGTGTTCTCGGGAATCTCGTATGCCGGCTTCGGCCGTGGCTTCGCCGGCATCTGGATCTGAGAGAAGCGTGCCTTGATCCGCGCTTCGATGTCGGCCTTGTTGAAGTCGCCGACCATGACGATGCCCATGAGGTCGGGGCGATACCAGTCGGAGTAGAACTGCTTGAGCCGGTCGTAGGTCACGGTGCGAATGATCTCGGGCTTACCAATCGGCAGCCGGTCAGCGTAGCGCGAGCCCTTGAGCAAGAGCGGGAACTGCACGTTCTGAATGCGTTCTTCCGCACCCAGTCCGAGGCGCCACTCCTCGAGGATCACGCCGCGTTCCTTGTCGATCTCGCGCGGGTCGAACGTCACGTTGTGTGCGAAGTCGTCGAAGATCGTGAGCGCGCGATCGATGACCCCAGAGTTGTCGGTCGGGATCTGCAGCTCGTAGACCGTCTCGTCGAAACCGGTGTGGGCATTCACGTGCGCGCCGAAGCGCATGCCGAGCGACTGCATGAACGTGGGAATCGCGTTCCCGGGAAAGTTGCGCGTCCCGTTGAACGCCATGTGCTCGACGAAATGGGCGAGCCCGCGCTGGTCGTCGTCTTCGAGCACCGAGCCGGCGTTGACCGCCAGCCGAAGCTCGGCGCGCGCCTGCGGCAGCCGGTTTTCGCGGACGTAGTACTTGAACCCGTTCGGCAGCGTGCCCACGGTGATCAATGGATCCACCGGCACCATTTCCTCGAGTTTCGCGGCTCGAACCGCTTCGGGAATCGGCGGTGGAGCTATCTGTTGGGCGCTGACGAGGCTCAGCGCGGTGGCGAACGCGAGGAAAAGGGCGGCGTAACGGGCGCGAGTGTGAGTGGTGGTCATAGGCAGACGCTCGACTCAGACGATTGTACCTACGTCGGCCAATGTAAAGGCCGCCTTTAGGCGAGGCCGGGTATTGCCTGTAGAGGCGGCCTCCAGACTCCGCTCATCGTCGAGGCCGCTTTTGGGCGGTCTGTGAGCTTGGCTTGGCTCGGCAAGTGCCTTAAAGTTCTGTCAGCACGTTTCATGACCCAGGTTCTCGATCCCGCCACGATGATCGAGGCAGCGCAGACAGCCGTTGCCGCAGGCGACTATCCCACTGCCGAGCGGCTGTTGCGTGAAGCCGCCTCCCTCCAGGAGACAACGCACGGGTCGTCCCATCCGGATCTCGCGAGCACGCTGAACAACCTCGCGCTCGTCTACGAGCAGACGAACCAAATCGCTGAAGCCGAGCAGACCTACCGCCGCGCTCACGCGGTCGCGGTCGCGTCGCTGCTGCCAGGCCATCCGTTCGTCGCGACCAGCCTGAAGAACCTCGTCGACTTCTGCGAGGCGCACGAGATCCCGCTGTGGCGACCGCCCGCCGCTCGACTGGACGACGAATTCGATTCCGGCTGGCAGAGCGTGGCGCAGCCTGACGTCGCCAAAAACCGTAAGGCCACCACGTCTGAGGTCGACAGCCTGGATGCGGAATTCGGGTCGGAAGCGGCACCAGTTGCCACTGCCGTGGCGACGCCGACGCGGCATCGCCGGATCGCGCTCGTGGCGCTGGCGGCGGCCGCAATTGTGGTCGTCTCGATCGTCATGCGATGGTCAGAAGCGTCTCCGGCAAGTGGCTCGCCCGCCCCCGCAGTGACGAACCCGGTTGCGGCGGGTGACGCCGCACCTGCGAAGGTGACGGAGCGAGTTCCTGTTCTCACCGATGCGCCCGCGCCTCCCGCACGCGCTGCGGCAGTCGCACCGGCCGCCGCTGTCGAACGTGTCGAACGTCACGCGCCGCGCGAAACACGCGACACATCAGTACCCGTGACCGTGCTCACCGCGCAACTGTGCCGCGCGATCGAAAAGCGGGGATCGCCTGACTGGCAGTGCGCCTCGGCCAGCGGCGACGTGCAGCCAGGGAAGTATTCGTTCTACACGCGACTGCAGACCAACCGCGACACGATGGTCGAGCATCGCTGGTATCGCGACGAGCGCGTCCATCAAGTCTCGCGACTGCATATCGTGGCGAATCCAGGCAGCGGATACCGCACCTTCAGCAGCACGACGATCAGCGCTGAGCGCATCGGCAACTGGAAAGTCGAGCTGCGGGCCGCGGATGGCACGCTGCTGCACGAGGAACACTTCGTCGCGCGCTGACGAGACGCCCTGAGCAGGCCGCCCTCCACGAGTGCCATCAGTCCGCTCCTTCGATCATCTCCTCACATACGCAGGTCAGGCGCTCGGGCTCGAGCCGGACGAGCTGCTGCGAAGCTATCGCCCGGCGCAGCTGTCCGAGTTGAAGGCGATCCTCGAACTGCGGCGCCTCGTCAACGGCCCGGTGTGGTGGGAGGACGAAGCCTTCGTCCGATGGCGGTATTTCTCACGCGGGATGGACGCCGGAAGCTCCTCCTACTGGGTGTTCGAGCGGGCTGGCGAGATCCTCGGCGGCTGCGGTCTCGAGCCGGTCGACCTCGCGATCGATGGTGACGCCGCGGCGGCGGTGCGCGCGCTCGACATCATGGTGCGGCCGGACCTGGACGGCCGCGGGCTCGGCGCGGTCATGAATCTGGCGTTGTTCCGTCATTTCCCGATCGTCCTGGTGACCGGCAGCAACGACCGCTCCCACCAACTGCTGCGCCGCCTGTTTCAGCACACGCTCGATCTGCAGTCATGGAAGACCGTGATCGAATCGGGCGCCGTGCTCAAAGACCGGCCCGGATTCGCTCCGTTCGCCGGCATGCTGGCTCCCGGCGTCGATCTGCTGCTGCGGGTCGCGCGCGCGCGCCGTCGGATCGGTCTTCCACTCGGGACGACGATTCAGGAGATCACCGGCTTCGACAGCCGCGTCAACGATCTCAGCCGGCGGTGTGAGGTCAAGGGGCGCGTGCTCGCACGACGGAGCGCTGAGTATCTCAATTGGAGATTCTGTCAGAACCCTCGCTGCACCTATCGCGTGTTCGGGGCCTTCACCAGCGGACGTCTCGATGGCTACGTCGTGACGCGGTTCAACCTTGCCCGCCCGAATCGGCGCCGCGAGGCAGAGGTCGTTGACTGGCTGGCCGCGCCGGATCTCGAACACGCGGAGAGGCTGCTGCGGGCGCTGCTGCAATCAGCCGTCGATGCGCTTGCGGGAAGCGGGGCGAGACTGGTGAGCTGCAGTGCGTTCGACGCAGGGATTGAGCGTGTGCTCGACGCGAACGGCTTCCGCGTTCGGCCGGGTGAGACCCTGCCCTTCTTCGTCAAGGCCGCCGATCCAGGAGTCCAGCAGCGTCTGGCATCAACCGCGGGATGGTTCGTCACGCTCGGCGATTTCGACGTTGAGTGACCGCGTTGTCTTCGGATCAACTGCGCGAACGGCCGACCGAATCGCGATCGCCGAATCGACTGCCCCGCGGAAGGCCTCCACATCGAATTCCCATTCATCGTTGAGGGTAAAGCTCGCCGCCACTTCCCACGCGCTCCGGGCGTCGGCATCGGTGGCGGTCAACCACAACCCCAAATCCGACCGTGTGCACCACGCTCTGAGCGCTTTGAACCGAATGAACCAGACCAGGGCCCGGTTCTCGTCATTGAGAAAGCGGCGACAGACGAGCACGAGCGACGGCGATCCGTACACATCGACATCGCCGGTGAACTCGTGAGGCGTGAGCGGCACCACTTCGCTCGGCCTGGCCGGAAACGGCGTGTTCACACGTCCCTCGCCGGTGGATTCACGTCAGCGGCTCGAACGGCGCCGCCGCATCGTCGAATGCGATCTCAGCGAGACGTCTGACGGCTCGTTCGCGCAGCAGCTGGGCATCGCGGGCGATCGCCGCCTCGCCGACGGACGCCACGCGAGGCACACGCCGATCGAGCGCCGCGATCAGTTCGCGCAGCGCACGTGTGAGCTCGACGTCCGTCGCGGTCATCGGTCTCGTCCCCAGCGCTGCCGGCGCGCTACGTTAAATACTTCGCCGCATTTGACGCAGCGCCAGTACGTATTCACGTCGGGAACCTTGACCGTGGTCACGATGGATGACGAGTGACATACGGGGCAGGCCGACGGTACCTCACCGGCAGACCGCGAGACGTGCTCTGTGAGCTGGCCCTCGGATCCGAAGAATGCCATGACGCCCTCACTCGATGTGCTTTGGTGAGGGCTGAAGGCCAGGGTGGCCGCAGGGCTCAGAAAGCAGTCGTGTACGAGTATACGCCGTTTCGCCCTGCATGAGCCGCGCGGATGCGGAAATACTCCGCCGTTTCGTGAAACTCTTAATTATTTCATTGCAGCGCCGAGCGACAGGGCTTACACTGACGCATCTCTTAAAGAATTAAGAGATGAGCGAGACCTCATCCGACCGATGACCGCCGAGGTGATTCGAGATAAGTCGAGAACGTATCCGCTCCGCGTCGTCTCGTCTTTCAACGACGATCGCCGGTGCGTGGCTTCCCACCACCGACCTCCGTTTCCGTTGGAGGGTTCATATGGGCCACGCACGTTCGCCGTCGCACATCGGCCGGTACACGATCACCCTGTGTCTGGCCGTCGCCGGAGTGCTGATCCCATTACCGCGCCTGCTCTCCGCGGCGCCCGCACTCGATCCACGCGTCACGGCCGCGATGCAGCGGTTCTTCGACCGCACCACGACTGCGCACCAGTACAGCGCGTCGCGTCGCTTGGAGGCATCCGGCAAGGGGCATCAGGGATGGCTCGACGTCGAGACCGAGTTCACGGCCGCGTCGGGATTGAGCTATCAGGTCACGGCGGAGGGGGGCTCCGGCTATATCCGCTCTCGCGTGCTGCGGTCGTTGCTCGATGCCGAGCAGAGCCTGATCGCGCGCGGCGGCAGCGCCACCGTCGCGCTCTCGACCGCCAATTACGAGTTCACGCCGACGAGTGTCGACGCGGAGGGACTCGCCGTCATCGCCATGAGGCCGCTGCGAAAGGACCGCTCGCTGATCGCTGGACGGATGTTCCTGACCACCGACGGCATGCTCGTTCGAGTGGAGGGGCGATTGGCGAAGAATCCGTCGTTCTGGATGACCCGCGTGAACGTCGTGCGGACGTATCGACGGCTCAACGACGTCGAAATGCCGGTGTCACTCGACACGACGGCGCAACTGCGTCTGCTTGGATCGTCCGCGCTCCGTATGACGTATCGCTACGCCCGGATTGACGAACGCGAGGTCGTCAACGAGGCAGGCAAGTAGCGAAGTCGGGTGGGCTGGCGAGTGACTCATGGGCTTACAGACCCAGTCGCATGAAATGGCCGCGGATGACGTCATAGCACTCGCACGACGCCGCTTCGAGCCGTTTGCGACTGATGACGCGCATGTGGCCATAGCGACTGGCGATCAGTCCGGTGTCCTGCAGCACGCGCAGAACGACCGTCACCGTTGGCCGGTGAACCCCGAGCATGATCGCCAGGAACTCTTGCTTGAGCGTAAAGTCATCACTGTCCATCCGATCGTGGATCTGCAGCAGCCAACGACAGCACCGCTGCGAAACGCCGTGCAGCGCGTTGCACGCCGTCCCCTGCATCGTTTGCAGAATCATCGCCTGCGCGTATTGGCCCATGACCTTTCGGAACGTGCCCGCGCTTGCCGCCCGGAGGAACGGCGCCACCGCCAGTGCGATCAGCGGACCATCGGGCACCTGTTGCATGGTGCGACCGTACGCCGAGCGATCGCCCAGGAACACGCCGACACCGAGCATGCCCTCGCGGCCGACCGTCGCGACTTCCACGAGTCCGCCATCGCGCATGTAATTCGTGATCGAGACCACGCC
>Ga0207428_10006588_pt1 | contig 10699 bp, 9 predicted proteins | sample RhiMethybrSRZTD1_FD_187600 | JGI IMG/M metagenome (GOLD analysis project Ga0207428, IMG submission 187600) | Populus rhizosphere microbial communities from Tennessee, USA - Rhizosphere MetaG P. TD hybrid SRZTD1 (SPAdes) (version 3) | ecosystem: Host-associated > Plants > Roots > Rhizosphere >... | reverse complement strand
GTTCGCCCACACGTGCTGGACGTCATCGTGCTCGTCGAGCGCCTCCATCAACTTGAGCATGACCTGAGCGTCCTTGCCCTGCAGCTTGACGTAGTTCTGCGGGATCATCGCGATCTCGGCGCTGGCCGGCTCGAGCCCAAGCCCTTTCACCGCGTCGCGCACGCCTTCGAAGCTCTCCGGCGCACACACGATCTCCCACGCGCCGCCATCGTCGTTCATGTCTTCGGCGCCGGCATCGAGCGCGGCGCTCAGCAGCTGCTCTTCGTCAGTGTTGCCCTTCTCGATGATGACCTGACCTTTACGAGCGAACATCCAGGCGACGCTGTTCTCGGCTGCGAGGTTGCCGTTGTACTTCGAAAGGAGGTGCCGAATCTCGCCGACGGTGCGGTTCTTGTTGTCGGTCAAGGAGCGGATGAGCATTGCTACGCCGCCGGGTCCGTAGCCCTCGTAGGTGATCTCCTCGTACGAGACGCCTGGCTCCTCGCCCGAGCCTCTTCGGATGGCGCGTTCGATGTTCTCGCGCGGCATGTTGTTCGCCTTGGCGTCGGCGATGATCGTCCGCAATCGCGGATTGCTGTTCGGGTCGCCCCCGCCGTTGCGGGCCGCGACCGTCAGCTCCTTGATGATGCGAGTGAACGCCTTGCCGCGCTTGGCGTCAGCGGCACCTTTCTTGTGTTTGATTGTGTGCCACTTGGAATGGCCAGACATGGGAAAACTCCAGCAAAAGCGGGGAAATGCGACCGCACATTCTACCACGCTGGTCCGGCCCGACCTTACGGCGCTTTCGCAAGAATGACCCAGACTTCGGCCCGCGGGTCCCACGGTCCGCCGCGATAATCGCCGAGCAGCGCGGTGACGCTGAAGCCGGCCTTCTCAAGCCGGCGAGCCATCTGAGGAATGGAAAGCGTGCGAAAGGTCAGCGCGAACCGCTGGGTGCGGCGTGAGCGTCCCCGCCGCTCGATGAACTCCTGATCGAAGATCGTCAACCGCCGCGCCCGATCCTGACGCACGGTCTCGATCAGCGTGACGTGAGCGCCGCCACGGCGATGACGCCAGCCTGTCAGGCTGAGCCGCTTCCGGTACTCCTGCCACGACGGCAGGTCGGCGACGAGCTCGAGCCCGAACGTTCCGCCGGGCAGCAGCACGCGGCGCACCTCCTGCAACGTCGACGCGAGATCTCGTTCGCGCAACAGTGACTGCAGAATGCCGTACGGCGCCATCACCATCGCGAAGCGGGGTCCCTGGAACGGCACCGCGCGAATGTCGCCGCGCACGAGCTGCACGGGCGTGGTCAGCTTGGCGCGACGTACACGCGTCCTCGCCCGATCGAGCATCGGGCCCGAACGATCGATGCCGATGACATCGACCCCTGCACGCGCGAGCGGAAGGCTGATGCGTCCAGTGCCGCACCCGAGCTCGAGGACGCGTCCGCCGGTATTCAGCGCGAGGTTGCGCCAGAACGGCACATCGCGACGGCCCAACGTTCGCGCATTTTCCCAGTCATAAAATGGGGCGTAGTCGTCCCAGCCTTCGTAACCGTGCGCCATGTAATTGTGTTCAGTCCGCCTTCTGACCCACCGTCGCGAAGAGCAGCGTGTTCTGAATCTCCACGAAGCTCGGCCCGGCGTCGTTCGCCTCCTTCTCGTAGGCAGCGAGGACCTCGAGGTACTCCCGGCCAAGCCACCGCGCGGCGTCGGATCCGGCACGATTCAGCGCCTGTTCGACGCTGCTGCGACGCGCGGCCCATACGCCCGCTTCGGGAGGACCGAGCGACGTCTGCGACACAGGAAACAGCCGTACCTCGATCGGCTCCACACCGTAGCGTGCGAACAGCGCAGGAATATGGGGGCCGACCGCGTGATCGCTGCGAGGGCCGTTCAGCGCGATGAAGAACTGTGCCGAGAGCTCGAACGCGCGCCGCCCCGCCGGCGTCGAGCTGAACCCGTATCGGGCGCCGTTGTCGGGCTCGACCGCGACGACGCGGCCGCGCGGCGCCGTGACGCGCGCGAACTCGGCGACCGCCGCAGCGACATCGCTGACGTGCTGCAGCACCGCAATGGAATAGATCGAATCGAACACGCCGTCGCGAAAGGGCAGCCGGGACGCATCGCCGGCCGCGAACTCGACGCGCTGGTTATGCGAGGCGGTCTCCCGTCGCGCGGCAATCACTTTCGAGACGATCAGATCGACGCCGACGAGACGAACCTGCGAGATCTGCAGACGGCCAATGGCCACCTCGGCCTGGCCCTCACCGCAGCCGACGTCCAGAATCCGATTGCCAGGTCTTGGCTTCAGCGTTTCAGCAAGGAAGTTGGTGAAGGCGTCGTCCCACCAGGCCTCACGGAGGTGTTTCAGCGTGGGGGAAGTCAGTGCATCGATCGCCGCCGTCATCAGAGCAGCGATTATAGCTTCGCTGTCGTTCAGTGTTCAGCGTTCATCGGTTCACGGTTCCACGTTCAGAGTTCGGATGATGTTCGAGGTTCTCGGTTCCAGGTTTGCGATTCGCGACCTCTTATCGACGCGAACCGCAAACCCGAACGTTGAACCCCAGAACAACGAACCCGGAACAGGCGAACCATGAACCCTGAACTCTGAACCGCTCGTGACTACGGCTGCGTGACGAACGCCGTCGTATAGCTGAACTCGTTCGAGTTCCAGTTCGACGCGTCGTCCGACTTGCCACAGAGTCCGATGTTGTAGGTCCCGGGCGTCAGGTTCGTCAGCGTCGCGCTCAGCGAATTCAGCTGACGCGTATCGCGCGCCGCGCGAAGATCCCACACGCCGCCGCCGACCACCGTGATGGCGCCTGCGTCGAGTTGGTGACAGATCGCCAGATCGAGATCCATCGCCCCTTCCCAAGAGCCAAGATCGGACGACGTGCCGAACGCCTTGCTCGACGTGACGAGCACCTTCTGACCGGTCGTCGCGATCGAGACGACCACCGGGTCTGCGAGGAACCCCCATGAAGAGCCAGGGTCGTTACCGAGACCGACCTTCATCAGCATCTCGATGCCAGCCGCTCCCGACGGTCCTGCGGGACCCTGCGCGCCCGCGGGGCCTTGAAATCCTTGCGGCCCTTGTGGACCCTGAGGACCCTGTGCACCCTGAGGTCCGGCAGGCCCTTGCGGACCGATGGCGCCGGTTGCGCCAGTCGCTCCGGTCGCACCAGTGGCACCCTGCGGTCCCGGCGGTCCCTGGGGTCCAGTCGCGCCCTGAGGACCGGTAGGTCCGGGCGGTCCTTGCGGTCCTGCCGGGCCCTGTGGGCCAGCGGGTCCCGGAGGACCAGGCACGCTGCTGCCTCCGTACTCACCACCAACGTAGACGATGAAGCTGGCATTCTGAGTGGTCGCAGGACCTTTCGAGACCTGCACCAGGTACGACCCGTCGGCGAGCGGAGCGAACGGGATATACGCCATCAGCTGCGTGCCATCGGGCGAGACCGACGTCAACGGGATCCGCTGATCGACGATGTAGACCGTCGGCGCACCGCCGAAATTCGCGCCGGTCAGTGTAAGCGTATGGCCTTCGACAGCCGCCGTGTTGATGGCGACCTGCGGCGTCGGCTTCCCCTGTGCTGCTGCCGCCGATGCGACAGAGAGGGCGCACAGGAGGGCCCCGACGGACCGAACAACGTATGCACACTTGCGGGACATGCGTTCACCTTCTGTATCGAAATGGGGGGTAGATCCAGGATACGGACGAGCTGAACGCAGTCTCAACTATGAATGTTCGAGCAGAAGGGCGCGAAGACGCGATCGCAGAAGCGTGCACCGCTCGATCGCGGTGCAAATGGATTTTCCTCTATCGAATGTCTCTCCTAGGTTTGTAAGGCCGCGTCCAAGAACAGAACAGTGCAACCAGACGCAGATGATCAGCGCTGATCAATCGGAGACGGCCCACTCACCGGGAACGATCGGTCGTGTGCGCGGCAGCACGCCGCGACGCGAGAGATGACCGACGAACGCGAGTACGCCGACGAACGCCATGAGCTTCACCGCGTCCGTGATGCGTGATTGCGGCAGCACTTTCCACAACAGCCAGAGGATCGGCTGCGCGATCGTCACGGCCCACACCGATCCGTAGAAGTAGCGCCGCTCGTGACCCTCGTTCTTGGTCGATGGCTTCACGCGGGGAAGCAGACCCAGCGCGCCGAGCACCCACACCGTGCCCGCGATTGGGAAGTACGCCGTGAGATACATCTGCTTCAGGCGCCACTCGCCTGTGATCAGCGCCCAGGTGAGCCCTGCGGTGTTCAGCACGGCGAACGCAACGACCTCACCCCACGCGGTGGTGTAACAGATGCGGCGATACAGCGGATTCGGCCGATCCTCGGTAAACCGGATGATGTACGGCCGTGGCTCGCAGCCCGGCAAACGGCCACACAGCCCGGCGATCCCCGTTCCGACAAGGACGACGGCGAGCCACGTCATCAGGCGCGCGTCGAACCCGTGCTCGAAGAGATCGAACGTCCACGGCCCGGGCGCGATGAAGAACACGAAAATCCAGATCGGCCAGTGGTTGACGCGGTAATAGAGCTTGTTGCGAACGCGGATCTTGCGGTTGGTGTCGAGCTCGACGTAGAGCGAATCCGTCGTCACGCGTGGGTCCGTGGCCATGAATCTTGTGATTCTATCAGTGGGGTTGTCGACGGACTTCCAGCCGGGCCTGAAAGGCCCGGCCTACACTTCCCGCTTAGAGCACTCTGCCCGCTTCCATTTTGATCACTCGCGTCGCACACGCCGCCGTGAAGTCTTCATCGTGGGTCGCGATCACCAGTGTGGTTCCAGACGCGGCGAGTTTCTGAAGTGTGACAGCGAGTTCGTTTCGGCGCGCGGGGTCGAGCGACGCCGTCGGTTCGTCCATCAACAGAACAGGCGGCCCGACCGCCAACGCCCGGGCAATCGCCACTCGCTGGGCCTCACCGCCCGAGAGCTCGTGTGGGAACGCATCCGCGCGGCCGCCAACTCCCAAATGATCGAGCAGCTCACGCGCCCGTGTTTCCGCTTCTGCACGCGCGCGTCCGAATACGTGGACCGGTGCCAGCCAGACGTTGTGAAGGGCTGTCAGGTGCTCGAACAAGTGATGGAACTGGAACACCATGCCGACACGCCTGTGCAATTCGCGACGCGTGTCACGACCGAGCGGCCGCGACGCATCGATGCGCAGGTCGTCGATGGCGATCGTCCCCGCCGCCGGTGGATCGAGACCGGCGATCGCCCGCAGCACGGTCGTCTTGCCTGATCCGGACTCGCCCATCATCGCCACGATCTCGCCTCGCCTGGCGCTGAGGGAAGCGTCGTGCACGACCGCACTCGACCCTCGCTGGACCCGCAGACCTGTGACTTCGAGCGCGATCACGGCTTGCTCCGGCTCCATCCACGCTCGAGCCGCCGGGCGAGATGCGCGATCGGCAGCGACATGGCGAGATACATCGCCGCGCACACGGCGCCTGGCACGACCCAGCTGCCGATGTTCACCGCGAGAATCGACGTCTGTTTCGTCAGCTCGACGACGGTGATCACCGAGACGAGCGAGCTGTCCTTCAGCAATGCAACGAAGTCGTTGGTCATCGCCGGCAGCGCCAGTCGAAACGCCTGCGGCCCACGAATCAACCAGAGCGTCTGGCGCTCGCTGAACCCGAGCGTCCGCGCCGCGTCGAGCTGCCCCGCCGGCACCGCATTGAGCGCACCGCGGTAGATCTCGCTTTCATATGCGGCGTAATTCAGCCCCAGGCCGACGAACGCCGCCACGAGTGCCGGCAACTGGACGACCGCTGCGAGGCCGTAGTAGATCACGAACAGCTGCAGCAGGAGCGGTGTGCCGCGGATCGCTTCCACCCATCCAGTGAGCAGCAACCGCAGCGGCGTCGCGCCATAGACGCGCCCACTCGCGACCACGACACCAACCCCGACGGCGAGCGCCATCGACAAGCACGACAGGCCAAGTGTGATCGCAGCTGCGCCAAGCAACGACGGCAGGTAGCGCCACACGGTCTCCCACGCGCCCATCTGAGGCGATGGCGTTTCGACGGTTGGCGGCGGCAATGTGGCACTGGTCAACCGCGCGTAGAGACGCCGTTGATCGTCGTTCCACATCTGCCACCGGCGGAAGATCGCTTCCAGGCGGCCGTCACGCATCGCCTGTTTGAGGATGTCGTCAATGCGGTCGCGCAGCGGCGCGTTTTCCGGTGCAAGAATGCCGACGTAATAACCAATACCCACGTCAGTGGGCTGATTCGTGAGACCCGGGTTCTGACGAACACGCCGCTCCGCGAGCACATCATCGAGGAGCACCGCGTCCACGCGCCCGAGCGCGAGGTCGCTGTACGGATGCACGTCCTCCTCGTACGTCACGGGAACGACTCCGTGATCGACCTGCGCCCGCGTCAGCAGATCGAATGCGAGTGTCGCCCCGAGCGTCGCGACACGACGCCCTCTGAGATCGGCCAGTGTTCGGAATCGTGCCGCATCAGCCTCACGGACGGTGAGCACCTCGCGAAACTGATGGTACGGAATGGTGACGGCCAGGCGCGCGCGGCGAGAGGGACTGTCCTCGATTCCGCTGAGTGCGATGTCGAAATCGCCGCGCAGCGCCGAAGCGTCCAACGTCGTGAAGCCCGACTGAATGAAGCGGGGGACGCGGCCAAGACCGTCCGCGAGCAGCCCGGCGATGTCGACTTCGAACCCGACGACTCGTGACGGATCATCCGGGTCCGCTTCGACGAACGGCGCGCCACCCTCGGCGTCGCCGCCCCAACGGAGTTCGGCAACCGATTGCGCCGCTGCGGTGTGCGGGCCAAGGACACCAATCACGGAAACGACAAGGGACGCGACGGTCCTGGACAGCATCGATGGCGTGAAGAAGGCTATTGTGCCAAAGAATATTTCATGCGCGAGTGGAATGCGGAAACGTATCACCGTGTCTCGAACCCGCAGTTCGACTGGGGCACCGTGGTGCTCGATCGTCTGGCGCTCAACGGCGACGAGTTGGTACTCGATGTCGGATGCGGCACGGGCCGGCTCACCGACAAGCTGCTCGAACGGCTGCCACACGGTCGCGTGGTGGCGCTCGACCTCTCAGCGAACATGGTGCAGGTGGCCCGCGAGTTCCTGCAGCCCCGTCACGGGCGTCGCATCCACGTCGCCATCGCGGACGCCGTCGATCTGCCGGTGCACGCACAGGCCGACGCCATCTTCAGCACCGCGACGTTTCATTGGATCCTCGATCACCCGCGGCTCTTCCGCAGTCTGTTCGGGGCGCTGAAGCCTGGCGGACGACTCGTCGCGCAATGCGGGGGTGGGCCAAACCTGCGCCGCATTCACGAGCGACTCGATCGGCTGAGAGCGGACCAGGAGTTCGCCGCGTGGTTCACCGCGTGGCGCGAGCCCTGGGAATTCGCCGACGCGGAGACGACCGCCAGCCGGCTCGCCGACACCGGCTTCGATCAGGTTCGCACGAGCCTCGAGTCGGCCCCCGTCGTGTTTCCCGATGCCGATGCCTTCGCAACCTTCATCACGAACGTGATCGGCCGGCCGTATCTCGCCTTCCTCCCCGACGCGTCGCAGCGCACTCATTTGATCGCTCGGGTGACCGAGCAGGCCGCGGACGACGTCCCTCCTTTCGAGTTGGATTACTGGCGGTTGAATCTCGAAGCGCGGCGCGCCGCCTGAGTGGCTACGTTCCCTTGCGACGCCGTTCGAGTTCGTCCAGCGTTCGCGGCCAGTCTTCGCGGAGCAGACGTGAGAGCGACCGATCGGCGAGCAGTCGTCCGCCGGTCTGACAGGTGGCACAGTAATTGGCTTCATTAGCCGCATAGACGACGCGTTGAACGGGTGAGCCGCAGTCGGGACACGGCTTGCCATAGCGGCCGTGCACGGCCATCTGCGGCCTGAAGGCCGTGACCTTCTCCGGGAAGCCTTCCCCCGTCTCGGCCTGAAGCCGATCGATCCAGACGGTAAGCGTCGTACGGGTCGCGTCGAAGAGCCGCCGAATCTCGCCCTCGCTGAGCGAACCGGTCTGCTTGAAGGGCGAGAGGCGTGCTGAGTGCAGAATCTCGTCCGAGTACGCGTTGCCGATGCCACTGAACAGATGCGGATCGGTCAGCGACCGCTTCAACGTGTGGTTCTCGCGCCTCAACGCATCGCCGAAGGCAGTGAGATCGGCGTCCATCACTTCCAGACCACCCGGATTATGGCCGGCGAGCGCGTCGCGGCCCTCGACGACATGCAACGAGGCCTGATGCTTGGTCCCGGCTTCAGTGAGCAACAGAGAGCCGTGCTCGAAGTCGATCGCAAGCTGGCCCAACTTGCCAGGTATCTTGACTCCCACGGGCTTCCACCGAAAACGGCCGGCGATCATCAGATGGAACACGAGAAAGAGCTCGCGATCCGCTTCGAACACGATCCGCTTTCCGAGTCGGTGCAGATCGACGATCGTCCGGCCCTCGACCGCCGCAAGCGGCGGCTCGATGGAGCGCAGCAGGAACGGCGACGCCAGCCGCACGTGAACGACGCGTCTGCCGACGACCCGCGGCCGCAACGCGTGAAGGTAGAGCAGAATGTCAGGAAGCTCGGGCATGTGCGACCGGTTCTCTCGTGTCACGCGCGCGAGGAACCCAGGTGTTGTAGTCTGACCTCGTCATGCGCAAGCTGATTCTCTTCGTGTTCGGCGCAGTCGTCCTGATCGTACTCGCGGCGATGGCCGCCGCTTACTGGTTCCTGTCGGGCGACGGGGTTCGGCGCGCCATCGAGCAGCAGGCCTCGGCGTGGCTGGGCCAGCCGGTCACCGTCGGCAGCGCCTCCGGCCAGATCCTCCCGCGCGCCGCGATCAATCTGGGCGACATCCGGGTAGGGAACCCCGCTCGCTTGACACTCGCCGACGTGCAGCTGTCGACCGACTTGAGAGCCCTGCTCAATCGACGCATCGAAGATGCGACGGTCACCATTGCGGACAGCCGGATCGAGATGCCGCTGCCGTTTGCCTTGCCCTCCTCCGATGCCGAGTCAACCGGGTCGTCATCGTCATCGGGAAACGCGGTCACGATCGGATCAATCCGTGCGATCGCGCTGCGGAACATCCAGATCGTGAGCCGCGGCCGGGAAGTGCGAGTGGACGCGGAGTCCGCCCTCGCCGGCGACAAACTCACGCTTCGCAGCTTTCATGCAGAGTCAGGGCGGACGGCACTCGACGCAGAAGGCGAGGTGGCGCTGGCGCCATCGGTTGACGCAAAACTGCGCGTCAAGGCGAACCGCCTCGACGTCGACGAACTGCTCGCCCTCGCCGACGCGTTTACACCGTCCAGTTCGACGACCTCCGCGCATGACTCATCGGCGGCCGCGGCACCGGCGCGGATTGCGGCACGGATCAGCGCAGCGACAGCATCGGCCGGGGGCGTAGAGGTGAGCCAGTTCGCGACCGACGCCGAAGTGGTCGGCGATCGAGTGGCGTTGTCGCCGTTGTCCTTTCAGCTGTTCGGCGGGCAGTATCAGGGGTCAGTGAACGCGAGTCTCGGCAAGGCGATCTCGCTGTCACTGCGGTCACGGCTGCAGAACATCGACGTGGCCAAGCTGGCGGCGTTCGGCGGTTCCCCGGATACGATCAGCGGCACGCTGACCGGCGCCGGAACGTTCAGCGGCGACGGGGCTGATGTCGCCGCCGTGCTCGCGAACGCCCGCGGCATGGGAACGGCCTCGATCGCCAGCGGGGAGATCCGTCAGCTCAATCTCGTGCGGACTGTTGTCGTGTTCTTCGGCAAGCCGGCAGACAACGCACCAGCGGCCACCGACAAGTTCGATCGCATCGACTCGAGCTTCTCGCTCGCGCGTCAGGTCTTCAGGGCCGACGCCTTCTCGATGCACTCGCCCGACGTCGACATCGTCGGCTCAGGCACGCTCACCCTCGGCAACGAGGCCCTCGATGGCGCGCTCGATTTGTCGCTGTCGGAAGCGCTGTCCGCCCAGGCAGGGAACGATCTCCAGCGTTACACGCGAGAGGGGAATCGAGTCGTCCTGCCCGCCCGCCTCGGTGGCACGCTGTCGTCGCCCCGCCTCAGCATTGACGCGGAGGCCGCGCTCAAGCGAGGCCTCCGCAATGAAGTCGAGCGCCGACTGAAAGGCATCCTCGGCGGCTTCTCGCGGGAGCCGAAATAATTCCCAAGCCTATCGTGTGATCGAACCGGCCGGGCAATTCGTATCGATCTATAGGAGAACCTGAAGGGGGCCCTATGGTGTGCCGGTCTTGTACAAAGGAACTCGAAGAGGGATCGGCGTTCTGCCGGTTCTGCGGCGCGGCTGTGGACGAGAGAAAGACGCTTTCCTTGAAACGGTTTCCGGACGATGGAAAGATCGCCGGTGTCTGCGCTGGAGTGGCCCACTACCTCAACACAGATGTCACGCTGGTCAGGCTCGGCTGGGTCGTGCTGTCGATCGTGCCGGGCGTGCTGATCGGCGGCCTGCTCGCGTACGTCGTCGCGTGGCTGTTCGTACCGGAAGCGGCAACCGGTGAACATCCACACTACAACGGCAAGCGGCTGGTCCGGTCGATGACGAATCGAACCGTTGGCGGCGTGTGCGGAGGGATTGCAGAGTATCTCGCCGTCGATTCGACGATCGTCCGTGTGCTGTGGGTCGTGCTCTCGATCTACCCCGGCGCGTTGATCGGAGGCGCATTGGCGTACCTGATCGCATGGGCGATCATTCCG
>Ga0207428_10006583_pt1 | contig 10702 bp, 11 predicted proteins | sample RhiMethybrSRZTD1_FD_187600 | JGI IMG/M metagenome (GOLD analysis project Ga0207428, IMG submission 187600) | Populus rhizosphere microbial communities from Tennessee, USA - Rhizosphere MetaG P. TD hybrid SRZTD1 (SPAdes) (version 3) | ecosystem: Host-associated > Plants > Roots > Rhizosphere >... | reverse complement strand
TCGCGAGCCCCGCCGCCCGCACCCCCAGGACCTGGAGGTCCTGGAACAGATCGCGGCGGTGGCCGCGGTGGCTATCCAGTATCAGCGTGCGCACGAGCGGATCCGGCACGAGGAACAGGAGCTGCGACAGATCATCGATGCCATCCCGCAGACCATCGTCGTCCTGGGGCCGGATGGGCGCACGCTGTCTGTGAATCAGGCCGTGCTCGCGTACACGGGTCTCACGCTGGACGAGGTGATGGCCACGGACTTTCGGACCCGGGTGTTTCATCCAGACGATGTGGCACGGCTCCATGACGCACGCCAGCAGGCCCTGGCGCGCGGCCTCCCGTTTCAATTGGAACAACGCGCCCGGCGGCACGACGGGCAGTATCGCTGGCGTCTCAACTGGTACAACCCGCTGCGGGATGACCAGGGACGCCTCCTGCGCTGGTATGCGACGGGCACGGACATCGACGAGCGCAAGCAGGCCGAAGAGCGCATGCGCACCGAAACCCTGGCGTTGCGCGAAGACCTCGACCGCACGTCGATGTTTGAGGAAATCGTGGGGTCGTCGGAGGCGCTCCGCACGGTCCTGCGGCACGTGGCGCAGGTGGCACCCACGGAGGCCACCGTGCTCATTCTGGGGGAAACCGGCACGGGTAAAGAACTGATTGCGCGCGCCATTCATAAGCGGTCACACCGGGCGACGCGGGCCTTTATCCGGGTGAATTGCGCGGCCATTCCACCGGCCCTGATCGCGTCTGAACTCTTCGGGCACGAGAAGGGTGCCTTCACCGGGGCGCTGCAGCGGCGGCTGGGGCGCTTTGAAGCGGCCCAGGGGGGGACGCTCTTCCTGGATGAGATCGGCGACCTCCCGGCTGAGACGCAGATAGCGCTCCTACGCGTGCTCCAAGAGCGGGAATTTGAACGCATCGGGAGCAACCAGCCGATTGCGATGGATGTGCGCGTGCTGGCCGCGACCAACCGCGACCTGCAGGCCGCGGTCGCGGCCTGCACCTTCCGCCAGGATCTCTGGTATCGCCTCAATGTCTTTCCCATCCAGCTTCCCGCGTTGCGCGAACGCGTGGATGACATTCCGTTGCTCGTCGAGTATCTGATCGAGCGCTATGCGACCAGAGCCGGGAAGAAGATCAGAACCATCAACAAGCGGACCTTGGAACTCTTTCAAACCTACGACTGGCCCGGGAACATCCGCGAACTGCAGAACGTCATTGAGCGCGCCGTCATCCTGTGTGAGAGCGACACCTTTGCCGTCGAAGAGCGCTGGCTGCAGCGGGAATCATCCCCGCCGTCCAGGCCGACCATGCCCTTGGTGGCGGCCCGTGCCGAGCACGAACGCGCCCTCATTGAAGCCGCCTTGGCCGCGTGCCGCGGCCGCGTGTCCGGCCCAGCCGGTGCGGCGGCCAAGCTGGGCCTGCCGCGGCAGACGCTCGAATCGAAAATCAAAGCCCTGGGCATTGACACACAGCGGTTCAAATCGCGATAGGGTGACTGACGCGCCCGACGTGTGCTCCTGGCACATGCCTGCTGACGTCCACCCCCACGCTCCTGCGTCAGCCACATCGGATTGGTGCGTCCTACCACCGATCCGGACACGCGCACGATTGTGCTGATAAATCGGCAATTGCCGACTATTCGGCACTCCCTTCCCATCGAAATGCACGCCACATCAATAGGTTACGAATGGTCCCATTCTTGCAATGGCTCCTGCTGTCTCTCGTCGGAGACATCGCAGAGGACAGGAAAGGTAGCAATCGCAGATGGAGTGTGGCATTTCCGTGGCGACGTGGAGACCTGGCAATGGCGGGTTGTAGATTGACGCTGCAGAGGGAGAGAGATGATGGCCACAATGCAAGCAGTGCAAGTACCGAAACCGGGGGCAGACTTCGAACTGGTGGAACGTGACATGCCGGAGCCTGGCCCGGCACAGGTGAGAATTCGCGTGCAGGCGTGTGGCATTTGCCACAGCGATGTGATCACCAAAGACGGCCTCATGCCTCGCATGTCTTATCCGCGCGTGCCGGGACACGAGGTCGCTGGCGTGATCGACCAGGTCGGAGCCGGTGTGCAGGACTGGCAGAAGGGCGAACGCGTCGGCGTCGGCTGGCATGGTGGTCAGGATGGCACGTGTCCTGCGTGCCGGAGGGGGGACTTCACGAACTGCGCCAACGCGCAGGTGTGTGGTGTCAGCTACGACGGCGGCTATCAGGAATTCATGGTCGCGCCTATTGAAGCGTTAGCGCGTATGCCCGCCACGCTCGACCCGGCCGAAGCGGCACCGTTGCTGTGTGCCGGGCTCACGACCTTCAACGCACTGCGGCATAGTGGCGCTGTGCCGAGCGATCTCGTCGCCGTGCAGGGCATGGGTGGCCTCGGTCACCTCGGCGTGCAGTTCGCCAAGAAGTGTGGCTATCGCGTCGCAGCGGTCGGGCGCGGGGCGGGCAACGCCGCGCTCGCGACGAAGCTCGGAGCGGATGTGTATATTGACAGCGTCGGCACCGATGCCGCAGCCGAGCTGCAGAAACTGGGCGGAGCGCGCGTCATTCTCGCGACCGCACCCAGCGGGAAAGCGATGTCGGCGCTGATTGGGGGCCTGGCGGTGAACGGCACACTGCTCGTCATAGGCGCGTCCGAAGATCCGATCGAAGTGCTTCCCTCGCAATTGCTCTTCGGGAGAAGACGCATCCAGGGCTGGTTGGCTGGGATCCCAACCGATACGGAGGACACGCTGCGCTTTGCAGACATGACCGGCGTGCGCCCCATGATCGAAACGTATCCGCTCGCACAAGCCGCCGAAGGCTACGCGCGCATGATGAGCGGGAAAGCGGAATTCCGCGTCGTCCTGACCATGTAAGGTGCAACGACGTGTGCGGAGAAACCTCACTCGGAGGCTTCGGGGACTGCATGCCTGAGGCGCATGGGAGGAACACGATGCGTGAGACGATCGCATCGCACAATAAAACACTGGTGCTGGCGGCCTTCGACACGCTGTTCAACAAGCGTGACTATGCAGCCGCTGAGCGCTTCTGGTCACCGCATTACGTCCAGCACAGTGCGCATATCGCGCCTGGCCGCGACGGTCTGTTCAATCTCATCAAGCGTCTCCCGCCAACGCTGACGTATGAGCCCGGAACCATTGTCGCCGAAGGCGATGTTGTGATCGTGCACGGACGATTTTCGGGATTGGGCCTGCCTGTGAACTGGATCGCGGCGGATATTCTGCGCATCGAGAACGGGAGGCTGGTGGAACACTGGGATGTGATCCAAGACGAGGCGACACGTGCGTCATCCAAGAGCGGCCTCCCCATGTTCGGCGACACGTTTCGTGCGTGAGCGCTCAATACAACGTCTGTGGAGAGTGCAGCCATGCAAGCCATCCAGACGAGGCGTTCGGCAATCCGGCCGAGGCCCTCACAGCCGTCAATAGACCCGACGTCGGTGCGCCAGCGGCCGGCGAAGTGGTGAGCGCGCTCGAGGCCTCGCCGATCAAGCAGTAGGATCTGTTGGATAGCACAGATGACAGGAAAGAGATACGATGACACGGCAAACTGCATAGGACCGCCTGCATGGCCCAGGCGCTCTGGGTCGACAAAGGGGCGCAGCCATGGTATCGCCGCCGTCGTATCCGCACATAAGGTCCGTCCCCTTTCTTGCTCCCGCAACGGAGCATGACGAGGCGTGGGAACGCTGCGCTTGTGATCACCCGCTTTCCAAGGAGCAACGTATGCCGACCGGCACCTTGACCAACCCTGCCCTAGCCCAGCAGCTCCTCGACGCCCTGGACGCGCTGTCCGGGCTGCACCCCGGCTTTCGGCCCGCCCATGCCAAAGGGCTGATGTGCGCGGGCCTGTTCACACCGTCGCCCGAGGCGGCGCACCTGACGCGCGCCCCGCACGCGAGCCGGCCCTCCACCCCCGTGACGGTGCGCTACTCGAACGCGACGGGCCTGCCGACCATCCCTGACAACGACCCGGCGCAGTCCGGCCCCAGAGGGATCGCCATTCGCTTCCACCTGACCGAGCACGTGCACACCGATATCGTCGCCCACTCCACCAACGGCTTCCCGGTCCGCACCGGTGAGGAGTTCCTGGCGTTTCTCCGCGCCGCGGCCGCCTTCGGGGCGGGCCGACCCGAGACGCTCGGCGCGTTCCTCGTCGCCCACCCGCACGCGCAGCGGTTTGTCGACACGCCCAAGCCGATCCCCACGAGTTTCGCGCGGGAGGCGTTCTTCGCTGTCACGGCGTTCACATTCACCAACGCTGACGGCGTGCACCGTCACGGGCGGTTTCGCATCCGACCTGAGGCCGGGACCGCGTACCTCTCTAACGAAGAGGCGGCGGCGCAGTCCGCAGACTTCCTGTTCGACGAGATCGGCCAACGACTGGCCCAGGGGCCGGTCAGGCTCGGCGTGTTCGTGCAACTGGCGGCGCCCGGCGATGACGTCGCCGACGCCAGTGTACCGTGGCCGGACAGTCGCACGGAGACCCTGTTCGGCACCATCACCCTGACGGCCCGCGTGGATGACCAGGTGCCGGAGCGGCGGCGCATCATCTTCGACCCCGTACCCAGGGTGGATGGCATCGAGGCCTCGGGCGATCCGCTCACGGACGTGCGCGCGGACATCTACCTGCTCAGCGGCCGCCGGCGGCGGGCCGTCTTCGGCGACGGGAGGCGTTGATCGGCTGGAAGGGAACGCAAATGCAAGCTATGTCAACAGCTTACGAATAGTCCCATTCTTGCAGTTGCTCTTACCGTCAACGGTCATAACAGCGCAGAGGACAGGAAAGAGACAGCGCAGATGACATTCAAGATTGAACGGTATACTGATGGGCACCATACGACGCTCCGGCTGATCGGCTACCTGCAAGCGGAGTATCTTGAGGAATTGCAGGCACAAATAGAGCGCAACGGACCCAGGATAGCGTTGGACCTGAACGAGGTGACGCTGGTGGATGTGGAGGTGGTGCGCTTCCTCGGCGTCTGTGAGGCAGAAGGCATCGCACTCCTCCATTGCTCACCCTATATACGCGAGTGGATCGCCAGAGAGCAACACAGGGCAGAATAAGATCTCATAGAGTTTCACCATGGCCAGGGTCCTACGGGCGTGGAGATTCGGATGAGGCTGAAAAGCAAAACGGCGCTGCTCACTGGCGGAAACAAAGGACCTTGTCGTTTGTTAGCAATAGTGCTGCATTTGACAAGGATTATGGGGTCAATCTACAGACATGGAGGACATGACCATGGCAGAGAACCTCACCAGACCTACAGAGGCCGCCTCCACGCTACATAGTCAGCCGTGGCTGCATCAGCATGGCAAGGAGATCCAAGCGTTTGGAACTGTGCGGCAATTCCCTCTCGCACTCGCCTACGAGACGCGGATGTACTCCTGCCAGCGCCTGAACCAGCTCCTGGCTGACACGCAGATTCTCTACGCGCTGTACAAGAAGCACCATTGGCTGATGCGCGGGGTGACCTTCTCCCAGTTGCACCTCCTGCTCGACAAGCACGCCGACGAGCAGCGGGCGCTCGTGGACACCATCGCCGAGCGGGTGCAGACCCTCGGCGGCATCGCGGTCGGTGACCCGCGGCACGTGGCAGAGATCACCAGGGTGCCGCGGCCCCCGGATGGCTGCGAGGAGGTGCCGGCGATGCTCTCCCGGCTGCTCGAGGCGCACGAGCTGATTCTGAGCGACGCGCATGATGCGGCGTCCCGCGTCGCGGCCCTCGGCGATGATGGCACCAATGACCTAATTGTCTCCGACGTCATCCGTACGGGCGAGCTCCAGGCGTGGTTCCTCGCTGAGCACCTCGTCGACACCCCGCTCGTCCGCGCGTAGGCCCAAGGGCGCAGACGGTGACGGCAGTGCGAGGGCGCATGCTGGGAGGTGAAGATGCCTAAGGTGTGGAAACACACGCTCGTCGTTTGCACGACGAGCGGCGTGATCGTCAGTGCGCTCCTTGTGGCCATAGGTCGTTCAAAATCCCAGGAGATGCCCCAAAGCGGTGGCCTTGCCTGACGTCGAGGTGGTGCAGGTCGAGCGGCAGGATGTGCCACTCTCCAACGCATGGATGTGCATGAACAGCGGCTCCTCCTCTCTGACGTTCGTCCTATACCAACCCGAGGGAGCCGCTGAGACGGCGCTCGCCAACGGTATCATCGAGCGTATTGGTCTGCCACGGAGCCGCCTACGGATGCGTACGGCGGCGACCGCCCCTGCGCTCGATGAGCCTGGTGACGTTGCCAACCATGCGCTGGCAGTGCACGAAGCCCGTGCAGCCCTGGACACGTTAAGGCTCCCATGACCTGACGCGATGGGGCACCGCGCCGTCTACGGTGATACCGACCATGCCCCCAGGCGTTTGTGAGCAAGCGCGCCCGTCGTTAGACACTACGTCTACCTGAGGAAGCGCATCAGTAAGAGCCGAGGCCCTGTGACTGGGCCAGAGGAGGACCATGGATGGACGAACACGCTCTCGAAGTGCAGTGCACCGGTATGGCACACGGCACACCCCCTGATCCGTGTGTCATCGTGATTTGTGGGATCGCGGGTGATTTGAGCCGTACCACGCTGATCCCGTCGCTCTATGCTTTGGCATGTCAGCACCTGCTCCCGGAACCATGCGCTATTCTGGGGGTGGGGCGCAGACCATGGAATGATGACGCCTTGCGCCAGGAAATGCGCCCCTTTGTGCAGGACCGCAAAGACTTCAGCCCTGCGGCCTGGGACCAGTTTGCCCAGCGTCTGCATTTCGTGTCTGGGGATTTCAGTGCACCGGCCTCAGAGGCCTACGCCACCTTGCGGACCCAGATCGCGCAGGTGCAGCGAGCGCACCATATTCCCGATAACGTGCTCTTTCATTTATCCGTACCGCCGCCTTTATACGGGGAAATTGTCTCCAAGCTCGGCGCGGCGTCGCTGCTCCAGAGCCCCGGCGGCTGGCGGCGGATCATTATCGAAAAGCCGTTTGGGCATGATGCCGCGTCCGCACGTGCGCTGGATCGCCAGCTGCTCCAGATCGTCCGTGAGGAGCAGCTCTACCGCGTCGATCACTACCTGGGGAAAGAGACGGTCCAGAACATGCTGGTCTTCCGCTTCGCCAACCCGGGCTTTGAACCCATCTGGAACCACCACTATATTGATCATGTGCAAATCACCGTGGCGGAGGCCGAAGGCATTGGGACCCGGGCCGGCTATTACGATGCCACCGGGGTCCTGCGGGATATGGTCCAGAATCACCTCCTGCAGCTGCTCTGTATGACGGCGATGGAGCCCCCGGTCTCCTACGACAGCCTGGCGCTGCGCAATGAGACGGCGAAAGTGTTACAGGCCATACGCCCCCTCGACGTGCAGGACGACTGCGTCGTGGGTCAGTACGGCCGAGGGACGATCGAAGGGCACGACGTACGCGCCTATCGTGAGGAGGAGCATGTCGCGGCAGAGACCACAACTCCCACCTTTGCCGCGCTCAAACTGACAGTCGACAACTGGCGCTGGGCGCGCGTGCCCTTCTATGTGCGCACGGGCAAACGGCTCCCACAAAAACGCACTGACATTACCATCCAGTTCAAGCCCACCCCCCACGTGATGTTTCCTCTGGATCCCAGTGGGCAGGTGCCGTGCAACAGTTTGACCTTTCGCCTCCAGCCCAATGAAGGTATTCAGTACACGTTTCTGGCCAAACAGCCGGGGCCAGACATCTGTCTGCGCCCGGTGACCATGCGTTTCCGGTATGATCTGACCTTTGGGATCGAACGCCCGCCCAGTGCCTATGAATGGTTGCTCCATGACGCCATGCAAGGGCATCAGACGCTCTTTGCCCGCTCGGATTGGATCTACGATGCCTGGGCCATTGTCGATCCAGTCATCACATACTGGGATGCCAAACCCGGGCCCGAGCTCCCGCTCTATCCTGCCGGCACGTGGGGACCCCAGGCAGCCCAGGCGTTGCTGACGCGGGATGGACGGACATGGCATGCGGGCTAGGTCACCGCTGGGGCCAGCGTATCCGTCCCATCTCCGCCCCGTCTCGTGCTGGAGGGGGGGACTCGCGTGGCTGTACGCGCCACGCACGCGGCGCGGCGCCGTGACGTGCTGCTCGTGCAGAGCGGCATGTCGCCGGCCAGGACGGCCATCAGATGAGGGTGGGTCGCTCAACGCTCTACTGAGCAATCCACGGGCCGTAGCTCGCCTGCTCCCTGCGCGCAGGAGGGTACACATCCGCTGCAATGAATCCGCGCGCGCGATAATCCCCCACGATAACGGTTCGCTGCACATCGGAGATATGCCATGAAGAATACAACTCCCCCAGTCCCGTTGGCGCTGACCTCGCGTGTCGACCAGGTGTTTCCGATGCTGACACCGGAGCAGATCGCGCGCCTCGCTGTGCACGGACAGGTGCGCCACGTCCAGCGTGGCGAGGTGCTCATGGAGGCAGGGGAACAGACCCCGCGGTTTTTCGTCGTTACCGCGGGGCACATCGCGATTGTCCGGCCCTCAGGCGCCACGGAGGAACTCGTGGCCGTCCTGCAACCAGGCCAGTTTACCGGCGAGATCACTATGCTCTCGGGTCGCCGGGGGATCGTCCGCATACGCGCGGGAGAGTCTGGCACGGTGATCGAGGTCGAGCGCGAACACGTGCTGGCACTCGTGCAAACTGACGGCGAGCTGAGCGAAATCCTCCTGCGGGCCTTCCTCCTCCGTCGGGTGGAGTTGATTGCGCAGGGGTTCGGCGACGTCGTGCTCGTCGGATCGCGTCATTCTGCTGGCACACTCCGCATCCAAGAGTTCCTGACGCGCAACGGCCATCCGTACTCCACCATCGACCTCGACCGGGATGCCGGTGCCCAGGCGCTGCTGGATCGTTTCCAGGTCACCGTCGACGACGTGCCGGTCGTCATCTGCCGTGGTGAGGTGGTGCTGCGGAACCCCACGAATGGGCAGATCGCCGACTGTCTTGGCTTCAACGCGGCGATTGATCACACCCAGGTCCGGGACCTGGTCATCGTCGGGGCTGGACCCGCGGGGCTCTCGGCGGCCGTGTACAGCGCGTCGGAAGGCCTCGATGTCGTGATGCTGGAGACGCACGCGCCGGGCGGACAGGCCGGTTCAAGTTCGAAGATCGAGAACTACCTGGGCTTTCCAACGGGTATTTCCGGGCAGGAGCTCGCCACGCGGGCGTCCACGCAGGCGCAGAAGTTCGGGGCGCACCTGCTCATCGCGCAAAGCGCCACACGGCTCGCGGGCGACCGGAAGCCCTACGCCATCGAGATCGACCAGGGTGCGCGGGTGTTGGCACGTACTGTCATCATCGCGACGGGGGCTGCCTATCGGCGACTGGCCCTCGCAAACCTGGCGCAGTTCGAAGGCGTGGGCGTGTACTATGGGGCGACGTTCGTCGAGGCCCAGATGTGCGGTGATGAAGAGGTGATCGTGGTGGGCGGCGGCAACTCCGCCGGCCAGGCCGCGGTGTTTCTGGCGCACACCGCCAGACGTGTGCATATCCTCATCCGGTCAGGTGGACTGGCGGCGAGTATGTCACGCTATCTAATTCAGCGCATTGAAGAGACGCCTATGATCGTTGTACGACCGTATACCGTCATCACAGCGCTCGAAGGAGCCGACCATCTCGAGCGCGTGTGCTGGCAGGACAATCAGACAGGGACCAGCGAGACCCACGCCATCCGCCACGTCTTTGCCATGACCGGTGCCGTACCCAACACACGCTGGCTCCAGGGGTGTGTCGCGCTCGACGCGCACGGGTTCATCAAGACCGGAGCAGATCTATCCCCGGAGGAGGTGGCCGCCGCGCGTTGGCCGCTGGCCCGGGCTCCCCACCTCCTGGAAACGAGTCTGCCCGGCGTGTTCGCGGTCGGCGACGTCCGGGGCGGCAATATGAAGCGTGTAGCGTCGGCGGTTGGGGAGGGCTCGATTGCCGTCGCTTTCGTCCATCAGGTGCTCCACGAATAGGAGGGAGACGAGCACGTCTGGCGGAACGTGACCGCATCTCGATGCGAGAACGACCATTCCGTCACCCTGAACGGCGTGCTCTCGAGCACGCCCCTTCTTCCTCCAGGTACGCTGCGCGTACGATGTCTCCTCACTGCTACGACGACCCCGGTAGACCTCCAGTGCCGTGTGCTCCTGGCCCATGCCTCCTGACGTCCACTCCCATGCGCCAGCTTCCACCGCCTTGGATTGGTGCGTCCCACTGCCGATCCGACCCCGTGCACAGTGGTGCCGATCAGGGGTGCCGATTCTTCAGCAATTGCCAGAAATTCGGCACTCCCATTCCCTAAAAGCGCAAATATATCAATAGTTTACGAATGGTCCCATTCTTGCACTAGCTCTTGCCGTCAAGGCTCACAGACAGCGTAGAGGCCAGGCAAGAGACAGCGCCAATAACAGGCAAGATTGCACGGTACACCAATGGGCACCGCACGACGCTCCGGCTGATCGGCCACCTGCGAGCGGCGTGTCTGGAGGCATTGCAGACCCAAATCGAGGGCAACGGCCCTCGGACAGCATTGGACCTGGATGAGGTGACGCTGGTGGACGTGGAGGCGGTGCGCTTCCTCGGTGCGTGTGAGGCCGCAGGGATTGCCGTCCTCCATGGCCCACCCTCTATCCGCGAGTGGATCGCGCGGGAACAGCGGCCGTAGTGCACCCACGGTAGACAGAAGCGTACAGCGGGCTCGCAC
>Ga0207428_10006572_pt1 | contig 10718 bp, 12 predicted proteins | sample RhiMethybrSRZTD1_FD_187600 | JGI IMG/M metagenome (GOLD analysis project Ga0207428, IMG submission 187600) | Populus rhizosphere microbial communities from Tennessee, USA - Rhizosphere MetaG P. TD hybrid SRZTD1 (SPAdes) (version 3) | ecosystem: Host-associated > Plants > Roots > Rhizosphere >... | reverse complement strand
CCATATGGGTACTATAAATGCATTAGTTAACGAAAATTTTGCCGACAAACCATTAAGAGGGTTGAAACTAGGTCTTTCACTACATGTTACAAAGGAGACGTCAGTCCTCGTAATAGCCGCAATTAAATTAGGATCTAAAGTTACTCTATGTTCAGCAAATCCGTTATCTGTTCAAGAGGATATAGCGGCCTTTCTTTCATCTAGAGGAGTCAAGGTTTATGCTTGGAAGGATGAAACTGAAAAGGAATATTTTGATAATCTAAAACAAGTTTTAGAAACTGGGCCTCAGGTACTGACAGATGATGGATCAGATCTTCACATATTGGCACACAAGAAGGAAGTTCAGGGCATATTGGGTGGAACTGAGGAAACGACATCAGGAATTACAAGACTAAGAGCATTGGAAGTACAGGGAAAGTTGCTGTATCCTGTTATTGGCGTAAATGAGGCCCGTACGAAACATCTATTTGATAATCGGTACGGAACTGGACAAAGTACTCTAACCGGTATTATGAAATTGACTAATGTTCTTATCGCCGGTAAACATATAGTTGTCTGCGGCTATGGATATGTGGGCAAAGGAGTTGCATTAAGGGCAAAAGGCATGGGTGCGATTGTTACTGTTGTTGAGGTTGATCCTCTTAGAGCCCTTGAGGGGTACATGGATGGTTACAACGTAAAGAAAATTAATCAGGTAGTAGACAATGGAGATATTTTTATCACATGCACAGGACAAAAAAATGTAATTTCAAAAAAACATTTTAGAAAAATGAAAAATGGTGCAATACTTGCCAATGCGGGACATTTTGACAATGAAATAGAAGTAGATAAATTATTTTTAATTTCAAAAGGAAGTTACCCAATTAGGCCAAATTTGGACTGCATCCAGATTGATGGAAAAAAAATATTCCTCCTCTCAAAGGGTAGAGTAGTAAATTTAGTAGGTGCTGAGGGTAATCCTCCAGAAGTAATGGCAATGTCTTTTGCAAATCAACTCCTCTCTATAATACATATTTTTAGAAATCATAAAACAATGCAGAATAAAGTTTATCCTGTGCCCGAAACTATAGATTCTAAAGTAGCAGAGTTATCTCTAAAATATTTGGGAATAAGTATTGACAAATTAACGCCACTTCAGAGAAAATACGCAATATCCTACTGAAGTTTCAAGCCTTTTCTCTTAAATTACGCATAATATTTTATAAGAGATTGAAACTTAGAAACTAATTATGACTTGGATGCGTGCTGCAAATATTGAGGAATTTGACAAGAAAACTGGAAAGGAAGTAAATTTAAGTGGGATCAGAATTGCTATTTTTCGAACAAAAGGAAAATTTTACGCTATTGAGGCGTTGTGTAGACATCAGGATGGGTCACTTGCACCAGGTAGAGTAGATGGCGAAGTGGTGGAATGTCCGTTACATTCATGGCATTATAATGTACGTACTGGACAATTATTGGATTATCTTGAGGGAGTTAAATTAAAAACCTATAATATTGAGTTAAAGGGAAAAGATATCTACATAGATGTTTGAATTAATTATTAACTGGTCTTGATAATTTTTTAGTTCTAATTTGAAAATATATAACAGACTTTCTGATACTCTTGAAGAGATTGGTACAAAAAAAGACAATAAGATTAGGATCTATGTTTGTGGGATCACTGTGTACGATGACTGTCATATTGGACATGCAAGAACTATAGTTGTTTTTGATGTTTTAAGACGATATTTAATACAGAAAGGACATAATCTAATTTATGTACAAAACTTTACCGATGTTGACGATAAAATAATAAACAGAGCAAGACTGGAACGAAAAACTCCTGAAGAAATTTCTTCAAAATATATTGCAAGCTATTTTGAAGATTTTACTAAACTAAATGTTCTAAAAGCAGATTTTTATCCAAAAGCAACTGAAAACATAAGCGAGATAATATCAGCCATTAAAATATTAAAGGAAAAAAATTTTACTTATGCTACCTTAAATGGAATATATTTTAGAGTGAGATCTTTTCCAAAATATGGTAAATTGTCAAAGAAACAAATTGATGAACTTGAAGATGGTTCAAGAATTGAAGTTGATGCTCTAAAAGAGGATCCACTAGACTTTGCTCTATGGAAATTTTCTTCTGATAGTCCATCTTGGGAAAGTCCTTGGGGAAGAGGAAGACCCGGTTGGCATATCGAGTGTTCTGTAATGGTATCAAAGTTCCTTGGGAATGAAATAGAGATTCATGGTGGTGGCACTGACCTCATATTTCCGCATCACGAAAATGAAATCGCACAATCTGAGACGTTTAATGAAAAGAAACTTGCAAATCTTTGGATGCATGTAGGTATGATAACAATCGATTCAGAGAAGATGTCAAAGTCGCTCAGAAATATGATCCTGCTTAAGAATGCTCTTAAAAAATGGGGAGCTAATGTACTTAGATTGTACCTAATATCTTCCCAATATTCAAAACCGATGGACTACAATGATGAAATTTTATATGAGTCATTGCAAAAATGGAGACAGATCGAACATTGTATCTACGAACTTAGAACAATAAAAAATTATTCTACAGACATCGACAAATTTGATAGTAAATGCAATAACTATTTCAATGAATTTATGTCATTTTTAGATATCAATCTCAATACTTCATCAGCAATATCAACGTTTATGAAACTAGTATCGTATGTAAACAATTTAAGCTCATCTGAAAAGTTAACAACCGCAATGTCTGATATAGCACTACCTATTGTAAATACCATAATGAATATCCTGGGAGTTAAGATAGCAGAAATTGATATTGATACTAAAAAAGAAATTGAAAAGATGATTGACCAGAGAAATAAGCTTAGGGCTGAGAAAATGTTTAAAGATGCAGATAATCTGAGAAACAGGATTTTTGAGTTATATGACGTCGAGCTTACAGATCATAGCATGTATACTTCGTGGAAAAAAAAGGAAATTATTGAATTTGATAAGCAGTAATTGCATTCCAAATGACGAATATTCAAATCTCAAGCGGATTTATAATGTATTACTTTTTTACAAAAGGCTGTTACCTTACAGTTTGATAAACTATTTATTATTAAAATCATCGAATCAATTATAATTGAATTCTAAAAAGCCGCTCATTGGAATCATTATATCGGCTGCGGTAGTGGTATCAATAGTTTTGGCAATATTTTTTAATCCTCTTAAAAGTAACATACAAGTTTTCAGTGACTCACTCAGCGCCTTGGTATCAAAATCGCAAGAACTGACAAGAAAATATCAGGAAGAAGTTGGAAAATGGATTATGAAAAAACACGACAATCTGACAATGGTAACTATTACTGATAGATATTTGTCTCAATTTGACGACCTTGAAAATGAAGCAAGAAATTTGAGTGTTCCAAATGGACATGAAAATATCAAGAATTCATTTATTAGATCATTGCAATCAGAAGCAGCTAGCTACGAACATTTCAAGAATTATCTGATTACTGCAAATAGAACTGAAGATCAACTCTCGAATGATAATTTGTCACTTGCTTACCAATACGAAAAAGTTTATGCAGATTTTCTGTTAAAGAATCATTAAACCTGCATATAGGAGTTGGTTTTGAAAGAAAAATATATTCCTCCACGTACTAATATTTTTGAGATGTTTATTGTGATAAAATATTTTAGAAATCTTGTTTCATATTTTACTTATCTATCAATTCCAAAGACATTGTTGGTTTTTTCTGGGGTATTGATATTGTTTATAAATAATCCGGTCTACTCCCTAGAGAATTTCAAGGTTCTACAAACAAATACTGTAATTGATCAAAGTGGCTTCATCCATTTATTCGGTGAAATAAGAAATATTTCAAATGAACCTCAGGACAATGTTGCAATATATGCTATTTTTTATGATAAAAACGGACAAAACATAGGCAATGCAAGTGGAATAGCCGCAGTACGTTCATTAAATATCGGACAGGTATCACCATTTGAAATAATATTTTTGGATAAAGATAACTCTAAACATATTTCTGACTATGCTTTAAATTTTGCAAGTAAGGTTGGAAATCAGAAGCCAGATAACATGGTTATTTCATCTTCAAAATCCAGACCCGATATATTTGGATATTATTATGTTAGTGGAAGAATTTCAAATGGGGGTAACGAAACTGCAACCAACGTCCTTGCAATTTCATCTTTTTATGACAACAATGGTAAAATAATTGGTCTATCAAGTGCAATTGCTGAACCCAGCAATATGACTTCGCATTCTGAAGCAAGTTTTACAATAGTTATGGATGATAAGCTTCAATCTTCTAAAATCAAAAATTATTACTTGACAATAGATTCAGACCAATATGTAACAAAATAGTCGTAATTCTCTTACTGTGGATCTTATGAATAATAAGAAGCCAATTAATGGGAACGAAGATTATCACGTTGATTCTGGCCATTACAAACATTCAGTTAGAACTCTTGAAGCTACAGAATTATATTATACCATTGTAGATTGTACTAAATATGGACCTATTTCATCCATCGATGTTCCTTGCGATGTTTCCATATTTGTTTATTGGTAGCTTTCCAGTGTTTGGGTTGATATTGGTTACAAAGTGGATAGCAAATGACACGAAGAAGAAGCGTAGAATGATTTAGGGGTTGAACAGAAATTGCTCTGTATGTTGGCTAAGGAATAGCATTAAAGTATGACCCCTTCAAGTGCTTGAAAATATATATCAGGTACTGGAATATTATATCCATAATGAATGCAACTGAAAAGAAGTGCGCCTTATGTGAGGATATACTACCAAATGGAAGCGCAATAAATATTTGCGAAAATTGTTTAAAGAATGCAGATTGCTGCGTTGGCTTGGAAAAATTGAGAGAGTAGGTCTGATTATTATTCTGCCATTTTTAAGGTATCACTGATGGTTATAATTCCTATAATTTCTCCTTTACGACTTACGAGTACGCACTTTGAAAATCTTACAAGCGGTATTAGTGCTTTTGCAGGTGTTGATATATCAACAATTGGTGGAGGGGGTTCCATTATCTGCAATATGGGTACCTGATGGATGTTTTTCTTATCTTCACTTTCAAGAACCTTTCTAGCAAGGATATCTTCGCTTACGAGGCCCACAATTTTAGAATCTTCTCTAACTGGGATTTGGCTAATAGAATTTTTCATCATCTTTTCTATCACTACTTCCAATTTCTCTTCTTTCTGCACTGAAATCACTTCATGACTACATATGTCTCCGGCCTTCAATGAGGTTTTTCCTTCTTGAGAACTAAGTACCTCAAATATTTTTTTAGCCGTATCGTAACTGGGCTTGCATCGTCCTGATTCAATTTGATTTATCATAGACGTGCTAATTCCAGACAGAGATGCCAGTTCACGTTGAGTCAACCCCAGTTTCACCCTTCCTTGCTTTATGTAATCAATTCTAGGAAGCATCTGCTGATTACCTATTCTCAACTCATATTTTTATAGTAATGGGATAGGACATAATTAAGACAATAAATTGCGCAAAACGATAGCCTTAACCTTATATTATATTGACTTAAAGATGTCATACTGTTAGAAATGAGTCTAGACACCCACAAAAAAACGTGGGATTCTGTGAAGAGATACAAACTAACCAAGATGTTAAATCAACTATCAAACATTGCTGGTCACGGCACCGAATTGGTTACAGTATATGTTCCTCCAAGAAGACCAATTTTTGAAGTAATAGGCCAACTCAGAAATGAATCTGGCACTGCATCTAATATAAAATCTGATTTAACAAGAACTCATGTACAGGATGCATTGAGTAAGACAGTGGAGCATCTTAAATTGTTTAAGGAAACGCCGGAAAATGGACTTGCTATCTTTTGTGGAGCCATCCCTAACAGCAAGGGAATAGGAAATGAGAAGATAGAGCTTTATTCAGTTCTACCACCAAAACCAATTCAGATTAGTCTTTACAGATGCGACGACCATTTTTGGACAGATCATATCAAAGATATGCTCAAGGATGAGAAAGTGATAGGACTTCTTGCTATAGACAGCCAGGAAGCAGGTTTAGGGATTCTCACAGGAGACAGGTGGGAAGTGGTAGATTCATTAACTTCGGGAGTTGCTGGAAAGCATCGACAAGGAGGACAGTCTGCGAGAAGATTTGAAAGACTCAGGGAAAATGAACTGAATGAGTATTTTCACAGAATTGCAGATCATGCACAAAAAATCTTTATCGATGAACACAAAATTAACGGTTTAATTGTAGGCGGACCGGGTCCAACTAAGGAAAACTTTTTGAAGGAGGAATATCTTGATTATAGACTGCAAAATAGCGTAATTGCGACAATTGATGGCTCATATTCTGGAAGCGAAGGAGTTCGGGAAATTTTGGACAAGGTAAACGAACAGGGAATAATAACAGAGTACAGATTATTAGACGAAAAAAAACTTATCAAGAAATTTATGAGTCAAGTTTATTCCGATCAAGGATTAGCGATATATGGAATTCATGATGTTCTAAAAATGTTGAAAAGTGGAATTGTGGACACGTTGATTATTACGGATGAAATACCATACATGCATTTGGAGGTAAAATGCAATAAATGTGGAAATATTCAGGAAAAGTTTGTTGAAAGAATCAATTTGATCAATGTAAAGCAAGAAGAGTTTTCAAAATCCTGTCCCAAATGCGGAAGTGACGATAAGGAAATTACAGAAAAAGATATTGTTGATCTCCTTGAAGAATTATCTGCTAATAGTGGTACCAAGATGGAAGTAATTTCATCAAAAACAGAAGAAGGTGCTCAACTCGTGAGTTTAGGAAATATTGGCGGTCTTTTACGTTTCAAGCCCTCACATTAACTCATAAGCGTATATATACTAATTTACTTTAATGCCACTTACTGTCAGAGACGCTTTTATTTTTTGGGCAATCTTGTGAACTGAGAATTCTTGACGGCCACCTTCCATTTGGTGTGTCATAGTTGTATCTTGGTATTATATGGACATGAACATGCGGTACTATTTGATTTGCCGCCCTTCCGTTATTTTGGCCAATATTTAGTCCCTTTGCGTTTAATGCCTTTACAATCCCCTTTGCCAGAAATGAAACAGTTAAGAATAGTTTTCCTATTTCTGCGTCGTCCATTGTAAAAATATCTTCATGATGTTTCTTTGGAAGTACTAAAGTATGTCCAGTATTAATTGGATACCTGTCCATAAATGCGACAAAGACTGAATCTTCGTATATCTTGACAGCCTTCAGTTCATCATTAATGATAGAACAAAATATGCATTTAGTATTAGATTTCAATAGATAAAATCAATGCCTCTTGCTGATTTATGTTTTTGTTAAGTTCTTTATTTACGAGACTTTTAAATAGGTCAAATTTTTTTCTAACTATAGATGACTGAAACGATCGATGTATATGAGTTCAATATGAAATTCACATTCACATGTCCAAAATGTGATTATAAAAATGAAGATATCTCCTCTGTAGATATCGCAAATGGCAATGCTGAGTGTGGAATGTGTGAAACGCTGTTTAAAATAGAGGGCATTGATGGCATTAAGATTTTTGCACTTTTAGAATAATTACTTGTTTCAGGCGATACTTAAATTAGTACTATTGTTATATTAAAATACGCTTTAATCTTTAAATCACTGATGGAACTTATCAGTAGATCTGTAGTTAATGGTCCCTCAAGGGCACCCCACAGGGCAATGTATAAAGCAATGGGCCTAAACGATGACGATTTATCGAAACCTATTGTGGGAGTTTCCTCTACTTGTAACGAAGCTACACCTTGTAATATTCATTTAGGAGATTTGGCACAGCATTCAAAAGCTGGTGTAAAGGATTCTGGATGTACTCCAAGAGAGTTTACTGCAGTTTCTGTTTCAGATGGTATAGCGATGGGCCATGAGGGTATGAAGGTATCTCTTGTTAGTCGTGAAATTATTGCAGATTCAATTGAGATAATGATGCGAGCACATAGGTATGATGCACTTGTTGGGATTTCAGGATGTGATAAGAGTTTACCAGGTACGATTATGGCCATGGCAAGACTAAACTTGCCATCAATATTTGTCTATGGAGGAACTATATTGCCTGGTACATGGAATGGAAAACAGGTTACCATACAAGATGTTTATGAGGCAGTTGGATCGTTCGAAGCAGGTAAGATAAAGTTCGATGACCTAAAAAACTTGGAAAATGTTGCATGCCCTTCGGCCGGTTCATGTGGAGGAATGTATACAGCAAATACAATGGCTTGTATCAGCGAAGCCGTGGGCATTGCATTACCAGGAAGTGCTTCTCCTCCTGCCCTTAGTGAAAAAAGAAACAAAATATGCTATGAAACAGGTAAGCAAATCTTTCATCTATTAGAAAATAATCTAAGACCAAAAGATATTCTTACATTTGAAGCATTTGAAAATGCAATAGCCATTGCAAATGCGATAGGAGGGTCAACCAATGCAATCCTCCATTTGCTTGCAATATCAAAAGAAATTGGGGTAAAATTAGATTTGAAAGATTTTGAACGAATTAGGAAAGCAACACCTCATTTAGCCGATACAAGACCGGGTGGTATCTATGTTATGGTTGATTTAGACAAAGTAGGTGGAGTACCTATCATATTGAAAAGTTTACTAAAAAAGGGATTAATAAATCCTAATACCTTGACTGTCACAGGCAAAACAATGAAACAAAACCTTGAAAATGTACCATTAACTAATTCTGAACCCGTGGTATATTCTTGTGAAAAGCCACTTCATCGTGAGGGTACCCTAAAAATTCTAAAAGGTACTCTTGCTCCTGAGGGTGCAGTGATAAAAGTTGCAGGTCTGCAGAGGACAAAATTTGAAGGAAATGCAAAAGTTTTCAATTCTGAAGAAGATGCTTTTGATGCAATATCAAAGCAGAGAATACAGAAAGGAGATGTTATTGTTATTAGATATGAAGGTCCCAAGGGAGGGCCAGGAATGAGAGAAATGCTCGCTGTAACCGCTGCTTTAGTTGGACAAGGTCTTGGCACGGAAGTCGCTATGGTCACAGATGGAAGATTTTCTGGGGCAACGAGAGGATTTATGATTGGTCACGTTTCTCCTGAAGCTATGGTAGGAGGACCGATTTCGTTAGTAAAGAAAGGTGATAAAATTAGTATTGACCTTGACAAAGGAAAGGTTAATTTGAATATTAGTAGAATTGAACTCAATAAAAGAAGAAATAGGTGGACGCCAATAAAATCAAAATACAAGGAAGGAGTTCTGGCAAAATATATGCTTCTGGCAAGATCTGCGTCGGAAGGCGCTGTAACGATACCGCAATTCAAATAGAATATATTGTCTGGTGTTAAAGCAGGCAGAACTTGATAAGTCATGATATTTAACCAAATGCCAAATTTCAGAAATCTATTCCTACTGTCAATAGTTGCCATATCGATAATTTCGATAGTATTTTTTTTGTATAGATACGAATCAATTACTGTTAACTTCTTCCCCCAAAATTCAAATCTGGTCTATCAAGGTACTTTTAATAACGCTACTAGTTTAGTTGAACTTGGAAATACTTCAAAATATCTAGGACTAAGCAATTTGTCAGGAAGCAAATCGGATGTTCCGATTGTAAGTCGTAATAACAGTACAAATTCACCTAACGACGACCTTGTTTCACTTAGTAATCCTGTTGATACCCTGACAAGAATGATAATTGATGTTTTGGAAAATTCATCAATAGTTCATTCAAAAAATGGTAAAGATCTGGGACTCAAAAAATATTACGACTTGGGAGGCTTATGGAATCTTGCAATAAGAGGAGAACAATTTTCAAACTTTACAAGTGTAATACAATTGAATAATACTTTGAACAATATCACCAAAAATTATCGTTTAAATCTTGTTACTTCCAGCGCAAATAATATCACTTATCAAGCAACAGATCAGATATTAAAGATAAGAGGAACTGGAGATCTGACACTTGAAGATCAAACTACTAAAGTTCAATTAATAATAATTCTTTATAAGAATCAAAATATCTATGTAGTATTTGCATCCAAGACTAATGAAAATTTTTTTGATAATTTCTTGATACATGGAAATATTTCGGAAAGAAAACTTGAATATTAATAATAATGAAGTTAGTCTAATTCTGGATTATTCAGCACCAATTAAGCCGATTAAATCAAATCCTTCAGATATCTTTGAGCTCATTTCTGCTATCGAAATTAAATGACCGTCAGGATCCACAATTATCGCATGCTTTCCAAAAGATTCCTCTTTGGGTTCTTTGAAAAATTCTACATTTTTATCTTTTAATTTCTTGGCTACTGCTTCCAGATTGCTAACCATAAAACCGACTAATACTCCAGAGTTCTTTGATCTACCCTTACTTTTGGACGGATGCAAAGCAAGTACTGTTCCGGTTGAAAAAAATTCTACCCATTCTGGAGAGGTATTTTTGACCGATAGTTCTAGAACATCGCGATAAAATTTTATAGATTTATCCATATCACTAACCAAGAGAATTACCGCACCAAGTCTTTTGAATGTCAAAGTACTTCAAATTGATAGATTCCGAATTAATAACTTATCGATTCTGGATTGAAAATCAACTTTTATCGTAGAAAATTATATTAAATTTTAAATCACATTAGTCATAAAAGTGCATTTCAGATGATAAGCGTAAAAGTAGTTGATAATAAAATAACCTTGGTTGAATCAGAGTTACCA
>Ga0207428_10006570_pt1 | contig 10720 bp, 7 predicted proteins | sample RhiMethybrSRZTD1_FD_187600 | JGI IMG/M metagenome (GOLD analysis project Ga0207428, IMG submission 187600) | Populus rhizosphere microbial communities from Tennessee, USA - Rhizosphere MetaG P. TD hybrid SRZTD1 (SPAdes) (version 3) | ecosystem: Host-associated > Plants > Roots > Rhizosphere >... | reverse complement strand
CGCCGCAGGACGCGATGGCGCAGGACGCGGCGCTGCCAGACGCGGCGCCGCAGGACGCGATGCCGCCGCAAGACGCGGCGCCGCAGGACGCGATGCCGCCGCAAGACGCGGCGCCGCAGGACGCGACGCCGCAGGACGCGACGCCGCAGGACGTGATGCCGCATCCGCGCGCGTGCGTGGTCGCGACGCCAACCCAGCCGCCCCCCTTCCCGACCGAGTTTCGCTTTCGCAACGACACGGCCGCGCCGCTGTTTATCACCAAGAGCGGCTGCGTCGGAATCGATTACAGCGTCAGCTCGTGCGCGTCCGGCTTTCGCGATCGGGTGGGACCGACGTTTCATTGCGCCTGCGCGTGCGACGCGGCGTCCTGCACCGGTCCGCTCGCGTGTGGCGCCTGCGCGCCGCCCGAGGGCGTGCTGGTGCCCGCCGGCGATTCGGTCGCCGTCCCCTGGGACGCCATCCAGGTCACCGACGATCAAAAGCCGCGCCCCAACGGGGGGACGCTGTTCTCGTGCGTCCGTTCGCACCCGCTGGAGGCGGCCCGCTACCGGGTGGCCATCCGCGTGTTCGACGACCAGACGGCGGCGGCCGCGGCCATCGGCGGCCGCACGGCGACCCGCGACTTCGAGCTGCCGAGCGCGGGGAACGCGGTCGACGTGCCGCTCGGCGCCACGGCGCTCGACCGCTGCGACCCCGCCCACGACGCCGCCACGCCGATCTGCACGGGGACCGAAGCACGCGACGTGCCGTGCAGCCTGGCGGAGCCGCTCGCCTTCGCGTTCGAAGGTGGATTGGGCGCCTATTTCGACTCGTCGCAGCTGACACCGCCCGTTACCTTTGCGCGGCGGCGCGTGTTCACCTTCAACCCGATGCCCGACCTGAATTGCGCGACGGCGATCCCGCGCTGCGCGCGCGACAGCCGCGTCGTCACGACCTCCGACCTGGCCCGCGTCCTCACCGATCCAGGCGTCGCGTCCGCGTACGCGGGCGGCGTCACGCCCGTATACGGCTACGATTACCGCGCCAACGACGGCGCCATCCTCGTCCTGCGGCGTCCGGACGGAACGTCGCTGGCGATCGGCGGTGAATGCGACAGCTGCGCCCGCCCGCTCACGCCCGCGCTGAAAGCCGTCCCGCCCCTGTTCTCCTTGCTCGAGCAGCAGATGTTCGCCACGCCCGCCTGCTCCGCGTTCGGGCCGGCGTACCGTTACTGACCCGGTCCCTGCACCGCCCGGTGTCCATTCCTTGACACCGAACGAGTGACTCGCGCGCCACACCGGCGTGCGGCATCATGTTTGCTTCGCGAGGTCGTCATGAAAAAGCTCGGCGGGGTGTTGGCAGTGTGCGCGGCGGTCGGCGGTTGCGGGCCGTCGCTCGAGAAATCGAATGCGCCCGCGACGGCGTCAGCGGCGTGCAGGGCGCTGCACGGGGTGAGCGCCACGCGGTCAGCGCGCTGCCTGGGCGGGGCGCAGGCTGACTGGGAGGCCTACATGGCGAGCCAGGACGATTGCGCGGCGTACGACCGACACGTCGCCCAGCACCAGGTTGCATACGTCCCCGCGGGATGGGACGCCTGCGTGGCCGAATATGACGGGCCCTGCGACAAGATGATCAGCAACTGCTTCTACGAGATCCTCCACGGTCTGGTGGCAGACGGACAGCACTGTCAGGATACCGAGGTGTGCGGGACCTACTCCGCGTGCTTCTCGGTCAGCGGCGCGACATGCGGTGAGGTCTGCGTCCGCGCCCCGAAGGAGAACGAAGCATGCGGACTGCACTGCGACAACAGCGGGACGCCGTGTATCGACCTCCCGGTCTGCTTCTTCGATCTGAGCTGCCAGAACGGGATCTGCGCCAAGGTGAAGACCACGGGCGCGGCGTGCGGCGGCGGCGATCCGCTTCCGTGCTCGATCACGCAGCACTGCACGGCCGATCCAGCCGATCCCGCCAGCACCGGCACCTGTCAGCCGCGCGCTCCGGGCGGGCCGTGCCACGTCGACAACGATTGCCCGGGCACCGAGTTCTGCCTGGCGGGCACCTGCACCATACGCCGCGCCCTGGGGCAGAGCTGCGCCGACGCGCCCGAGGGCTGCGTCCCCTGGACCGTGTGCGACGCAGGCGGCGTGTGCGCGCTCGCGGGCCGGCCCGACTTCCCCTGCGCGCCGTTCCCGGGATCGCCTGGATTCTCGACCTGCTCGACCGGAACTTGCAGCGGCGCGCTGTGCGTCGCCAACGCGAGCCCCGGCGATGCCTGCGGCGTGGCCACCTGCACGCCGGGGAGCTCGTGTGATTCGGGGACGCTGACCTGCGTCGCCTGCCCGCCCTGAGTCACGCGGCGGCGCGCTGGGGCTCGACGTAGGCCGGGCGCGACGACATCGGGTTCGACTCGGGCGTCGAGATGTCGCGTCCCAGCAGCATGGCGCCGATCCGTTTCGAGCCGCCGTCGTAGAAGCCGCCCTGCTCGCGCCAGACGGCCGGGTTGCGGAACGTCCCGAACACGACGTCCCACAGCGGGAAGTCGGCGTAGTTGTAGGCGTGGACGCCCCGCTGGTGGTGGATGCCATGCGATTCGGGGCGCTGAATGATGTAGCCGAGCCAGCGCGGCGTGCGGATGTTCGCGTGCTGGAAGAACGACGCGAAGATGCCGTAGACGTTCGCGAGCACGACCGCCTCCGGCGACAGGCCGAGGACCAGCGAATAGATGGCGCTCGCCAGCACCGTGTAGGCCACGATGTCGAACGGGTGGAACAGCAGCACGCCCCAGATGTCGATGCGCTCGGCGCTGTGGTGCATCTGGTGCGACCAGCGCCAGATGAACGACGACGTGTGCTGCAGCCGGTGCCACCAGTAGACGGCGAGCTGGAACAGCACATAGCCGACGGCCGCGCCGCCAACCATCCCGAGGCCCGACAGCTTCAAGAGCGCGTGCCTGGCCACGAAGTCGGCCCAGACGAACGGTAGCGCGCTCGAGATGACGGCGGTCAGGACGAAGAACACGATCCCCTTGGTCCGCCACCACCTGACCTTGGGCAGGTCCCTGCGGGCGGGGCGAATCGCCTCGTAGGCGATGAACGAGAGGAAAGATCCGGGATCACGAGCGGTGCGATGTCTTCCATGGCTTCTGCCTCCTTGGCAGTCACCCTTCGGGCGTAACAGCGCCCGGAACATTGTTCCGCGCAGCTCAGGTCCCCTCGCCCCGCGAACCGGGGAGGGGGTCAGGGTGAGGGGTCCGGCGCTGCTTTACGGGTCGTAACGGCAGAAGGTCCCGGTGCTGACCGACCGCGCCAGGTCACGGCCCAGCTCGGGATCCGCGGCGGCGATGCGGTCGAGCGCGTCCTTGAGCCGCCGCTGGACGTTGACGCGCGCGCGCTCGGCGGCGGCGCCCGCCCGCCGCTCCCGGCCGCCGAGCCCGACCCCGCGCGCCAGCTCGTCGGCCAGCTGCTCGCGTTCCGCGCGCGCCTTCTCCGCCCGCGCCGGATCGCTGTCGGCCTCCGCGTCCGAGATCGCCTGCTCGAGATCCTCGTAGCGATCGCGGTACGCGGCCCGCGCCTGCGGATCCAGCAGCGGACCGGCGTCGCCCGTATCGACGCCTGGACCCCCACCGCCGCCGAGATCCAGCACGTGGATCTCCCGGCCCGGCTCCGCCACCAGCCGCGCGAGCATCGCCAGCCCGCGGCTCGCGCGCAGGCGCACGACGTGGCCGGCGCGCGCGAGCACCCAGACGTCGCCCTCCGCGGTCATGGTCAGGGGCGGCACCGCCGCTGCGCTCGCAACGACGCGCGGCTGGCCCCGCTTGGGCGCGAGGGCAGCCAGCTCCCGCTCTATCCGCGCCACGGACGGCGCCGCGCCGACCGCGCGCGCCTGCCCGAGCGCGCGTTCCAGCAGCGCCTGCGCCTCGTCGAAGGCATCGCGCGCCGCGGCCAGCAGGCCGAGCACGCGATCGACGGGGCCGAGCCAGGTCAGCCCCATCTGGCCCAGCGTCACGTATTGACCGCTGGCGCGCCGAAGGCGTGCCTCGAGCTCCGCCGCGCGCGCGCGATCGCCAAGCACCGCCGCGACCTCGCCGGTGAACAGCAGCATCAGGCTGTCCGAGAGCAGCATGGGATGGTCGAACGGCAGTCGTGTCCACTCCGCGCGCGCCGCTTCGAGATCGCCCCCGCGCGTCCAGGCGAGGGCTGACATCACCGGCCGCCAGATGGTCGCGCCCGGAAACAAGCCCATGAGCTGCGTGAGCCGCTCGCCCGCCGCACGCAGCTCGTCGATCTCGCCGCGTTCCAGCGCCAGCCCGAACCCCTGCATCGCGTGCACGACCGGGAAATTGGGATCCTCGGTCATGGTCCCCAGCGCGGCCGCCTCCGCGCGCAACCGCTCCGCGTCGTCGAACCGGCCCGTCATGATTGCGAGCATCGCCTTCGCGAGCAGCGGGCGCCAAAGGTAGCGCGGGTGGCCCACCTCGTGCGCCAGCCCATCCAAGGCGGCGAGCTCGATCTCCGCGCCTGCGACATCGGCGAGCTCGAGCCGATCGTTGAAGGCCCGCGCCCGCGCCAGCATGGCGAGCGCCCGATCGCGAACAGCGATCGCCGCCACCGCCAGCTCGGTCGCGAGCGGGAGGCGCTCCGCCGGCGGCGCGTAGTCGACCAGCGCCGCAAGCCCGTTGTGCAGGGTGCGCAGGACGACGCCGGCGTCGCCGCTCTTGCGCGCGAGCGCGATCGCGTCCCGGGCGAGGGCCGCCTCCACCTCGGGATCGTCCGACGGCTGCCGGGCCGCGGCCAGGCGCGCCATCACGATGGGGCGAACCGACAGATCGTCCGCGGGCAACGCGGCCAGCGCCTCGTCGAGCAGGCCGACCAGCGTCGGATCGACGACGGCGATCCGGATCTCCGATCCGAACGCCAGCGCCGCCGCCGCCAGCCGCTCGCCGTCGGCCGCCGCGCGCGCGAGGGCCGCGGCCTCGAGCGCGCGCGCGCGGGCCTCGGCGACCGCGCCCGACGAGATCAGACAGCGCGCCAGCGCCACCAGCAGGTCACAGCGCGCGAGCGGATCGGCCGGCACCACCGGCAGGGCCCGCAGCGCGCGTTCGTACATCTCGGTCGCCGCCTCGAACGCGAGCCGCCGGGCCAGCTCCGCGGCCGCGTCCCGGGCCAGCGCGACCGCGCGGGCGGGGCCGCCCTCGGGAAGCGCGAGCAAGGCGTGGTGCGCGGCATCGACACCCGCGTCGCCGGCACCCGCCGCGGCCTCGTACAAGCCCGACGCGGCGAGGTGCAGCGTGCGCCGCTCGGGCAGCGGCAGCGACGCGTAGATCGCGTCACGCACCAGGGCGTGCGACAGGCGCACCTTGTCGCCCGCGCGCGCCAGGAACCCCAGCGCCTCCGCTTCGGCCAGCGCCGCCTCCGGATCGCCGACGCCGTGCGAGGCGATCAGCTGCGCGCCGAGACGCGCGTCGTGCTCGCGCCCGAGCACCGCCGCGATCTGCAGCGCCCGCCGCGCCGGCGCCGACAGGCGCGCCAGCCGGCCGCGGATGACGTCTTCGACCCCGCTCGGGATCACCGCCGCCGCGGCGGCCGGGCGACGTTCCAGCTCGCCGCGCGCCGCGAGCAGCGCGATCGTCTCGCCGACGAACAGCGGGTTGCCGTCGGTCGTCCGCTGCAGATCGTCGACGATCCCCCGCGGCAGCGCGCGCCCCGCGCGTGCCTCGGCCAGCGCCGCGGTCTCGTCGGGCGCGAGGCGGGCCAGCGGCAGCGAGCGCCCTTCGCGCGCGATGCGTCCCAGCAGCCGGGCGCCGTCGGGCGAGAGCCGCGCCTCGACGTCCCGGTACGATCCCAGCACCAGCAGCGGCTGCCCACGCAGCGAGCGCACCACGAATTCCAGCAGGCGTAGCGAGCCCGCGTCGGCGGCGTGCAGATCGTCGAACACGATCAGGTGGGGCCGCCGTGCGGCCGCCGACGCGAGCTGCGCCAGCACCGCCTCCAGCAGCTCGAAGCCCGCCGCCTCACCGGCCGCGAGCCGGGTCTGACCGAGCTCGGGCAGCACCGGCGCCAGCGCCGCGTCGCGCCCGGCCGCCGGCGCCGGCAGCGCGCGCAGCACTTGCGTCCACGGCAGGTATGCGGGAGGCGCCTCGCCTTCCCAGCAGCGGCCCCACACGACCTCGAACCCGCGCGTCCGGGCGTCGTCGCACGCCTCGTCCGCGAGCCGCGTCTTGCCGATGCCGGGCTCGCCCACCAGCAGGATGAGGCCGCCCTGCCCCGCCACCGCGCGCTCGAGCGCGGCGCGGATCTCGACGCGCTCCGCCTCGCGACCGACGAACGCGCTCGAACCGCCCATGCGCCTCGAACTTACGGGGACTTCGCCCGCCCGCCAACTCGGGTCCCGGTGCTAGAGTGCGGCCGCCGATGGCGACCGTCGACCTCGAGCACGTGCACAAGACCTACGAAGGGGGCTTCGAGGCCGTGCGCGACTTCAATCTCGCCATCAAGGAACGCGAGTTCATCGTGCTGGTCGGCCCTTCGGGGTGCGGCAAGTCGACCACCCTGCGCATGATCGCCGGCCTCGAGGAGATCACGTCGGGAAAGATCTCGATCGGCGGCAAGGTGATGAACAAGGTGGCGCCCAAGGACCGCGACATCGCGATGGTGTTCCAGAGCTACGCGCTCTACCCGCACATGACCGTGTACGAGAACATGGCGTTCGCGCTGAAGCTGCGCAAGCTGCCCAAGGCGGCGATCGCGGACAAGGTGAAGCGCGCGGCCGACGTCCTGGGCATCGGCAGCGAGCTCGGCAAGCGCCCCAAGCAGCTGTCGGGCGGCCAGCGGCAGCGCGTCGCCCTCGGGCGCGCGATCGTGCGCGAGCCGCGCTGCTTCCTCTTCGATGAGCCGCTGTCCAACCTGGACGCCAAGCTGCGCGTCGAGATGCGGGCCGAGATCAAGCGGTTGCACCTCGCGCTCGGCAGCACGACGGTCTACGTCACGCACGATCAGGAGGAGGCGATCACCCTGGGCGATCGCGTGGTCGTCATGAAGGACGGGATCGTCCAGCAGTGCGCGAGTGCGCTCGACATCTACCACCACCCTGCGAACCGGTTCGTCGCCGGTTTTCTGGGAACGCCGCCGATGAATTTTCTGGAGGGGCGCATGGTGGAAGATGGCGGGCGCCTCTGGTTCGACGAGGGGACGGGGCGGCTCCCCGTGCCGGCGCGGGCGACGGCGGCGCTGCGCGCGCGCGCGGCGGCGGCGGGGCCGGAGATCGTCCTCGGCCTGCGGCCCGAGGCGCTGGCGCCCGCCGCGGCGGCGCGCTTCGCCACGGCCGGCTCGGAGCTGGCGATGAAGATCTGGCTGGTGCAGCCGCTGGGCGCCAAGATGGACGTTTTCCTGCAGACCGAGCGCCACAGCCGCATCGTCGCCCACATCGACGCGTCGGCCGACGGGGCCGCGCCCGCCGTCGGTGACACCCTCCCGATCGCCGCCGACATGGAACGCGCGCACTTCTTCGTTCGCGGCGAGGACGGGATCGCGTTAGCCTAGCGTTACGTACATGATCGACGCCCTGCGCCGCCTGCGAGGTTCTGTCATCCTGATCGCCATCGGTTTGGCGCTGGTGTCGGCGCGTGCGTCGGCGACCTGCCGCCCGTCGGCCAACGGCAGCCACTCTTTCGATTCGCGGCTCAGCCCGATCGCGGGCCAGGTCTGCCGGATGACCGCCGCCGTGTTCGCGGGCGCCACGTGCGCCGAGCCGGCGCTGTGGCAGGTCAGGCTCCCCTGCGACCAGGCGAGCCAGACCGCGATCTCGAATCAAGGACGGCTGATCTCGATCCTGTTGCCGCGCACGAAGAGCCTGGATCTGAACGTCATCCGCATCACCTGGAGCTCGGAGAAGTTCGCCCTCGCCAACCTCCGCAAGCTGGTGCCAAAGAACCCCCTGCGCGGCGAGGTCCGCCTGGACTTCGACGGCGACGGCCTGCGGCTGAAGGCCGACCGGACGCTGGTGCTTCCGTTCGAGACCGTCCGCAAGCTGACCTCGATCGTCGAGGACTGACGCGCGGGCCCGCGCGCGACGAAGGGCCCGGGCCGGCGTAGAATCGGCGCCATGCCGCGCGCCGGCGTGTGGGTGGGGTTGTTGCTTCCGTTGCTGACCGCGTCCCACGTCCTGGGCGCCGCGCCGCGGGCCGCGCCCGCGATGGTGGGGTCGGCGGGCGTCGACGCCGACGGATATCCGCTGAAGACCGTCGACAAGCGAGCGGTGCTGCGCTTGCTGCGGGCGAAGCAGTTCGACGCGCTCGACGCCTGGCTGGTGGACCTCCAGACGCAGTTCGAATCCGACTATCACAAGGAGTACTGGCCGCTCGACGCGCTCGACGCGTTCAGCAATGTCGATCCGGCGCTCGAGCCGCTGCTCGACGCCTGGGTGGCGGCGAAGCCGGATTCCTACATGGCGCTGGCCGCGCGCGGCATCCACCAGCAATCCGTCGGCTGGTTCAAGCGCGGCACGAGATGGGCCTGCGAGACACCCCCGGAGAACTTCGAGGCGATGCGGGAGGCGCATGCCACGGCCCTGCCTGACCTGGACGAGGCGCTGAATCGCCACCCCGGCCTCGTCGCGGCCCATCGCGCGCTCATCAAGGTCGCGACGGCCAACGCCGCGCCCATCGAGCTCAAACGCAGGCTCCTCGACCAGGCCCTCGTCGCCTGCCCCGAGTGTTATCAGGTCCGTGCCACCTTCATCGTCGGGATCCGACCGCGCTGGGGCGGCAGCTACGCCAAGATGCGCGCGTTCGCCGAGGAGTCGGTCAGCGCCTCGTCCAACGGTCGGTTGCGCCTGCTGGCAGGGTACGCGGATGCCGATATCTGCAGCATGCTCCGCCACGACGGCAAGCTCGCGGCGTCGCTCGCTGCCTGCAGCCGCGCGCTCGCCGTCGGCGAATCGGCCGATTTTTACGACGAGCGGGCCCGTACCCTGCGCAAGTCGAATCCGGCCGCCGCGCTCGCCGACCTCGATCGCGCGCTGGTGCTGCGGCCGCAGCGCACGGACCTGCTGGAAAAACGCAGCGATCTGCTGATGCGCTTGCGCAAGTATTCCGAACACGCCCGCGACATCGCCCTGTTGAAGGAGATCGATCCGCTCGAACGCCTGGACCCCGGCGACGTCGAGCGGGCAGCCCAGGGCCTGGCGTACGAGGCAAGCCGCCAGCGGAAGGCGGGGCGCGCGGAGGACGAGGTGGCGTTGCTCGAACGCGCGATCGCGCTCGAACCCGACGACCTCGATAACCACCGGCGGCTGGACGCGGCGCTGATCCGCGCGGGCCGACGCGACAAGGTCCCCGCCCTCTGGCGCCGCTATCTGACGCGGCACCCGAAGGACGCGCGCGCGCACTACGAGCTGGCGGGCGCGCTGCACAACCTCGGCCGCCAGCCCGAAGCCCTCGCCGAGGCGGCGACGGCCTGCCGCCTGGGCGAGCAGATGGGCTGTCAGGTCACCAGGCGTTACGGGCGCTGACGTCCGCGCTGTTCACCGAGCCGGCGCGCGCGGCGCGAACGCGAAGCGGACGCCCCGGTTGAAGCTCTCGGGCTTGGTGCCCGAGTGGCCCTCGCCGTCGATCACGCGGAGCTCGTATTGCAGTCCCGGATAGGCGCGCTCGCGCAGCCGCGCGTCCAGCTTCTTCACCGCGTGGATCCACCACGGTTGCTCCTCGGCGGCGACGGTCATGTACAGGCGCGCGGCGAGCGGCTGGCCCGCCTTGGCGAACGCCTCCTCGTGACGGAGGACCCACCCGGCCGCGTAGGGCACCGCGGGACTGGGCGCGATGTACGCCGCGAACAGCGCCGGCTTGGTGAACATGACGTAGAGCGCGAACAGCCCGCCCAGCGACGAGCCGCCGAGCACGCGAAACGACGAGTCCACGCGGTAGCGTCCCTCGACGAACGGGATGATCTGGCCCTCGAGCACAGCCAGGAACTCACCCGCGTGCCCGCTTTCACCTAGGTTCGCGTCATCCTCGGGCGAGTCGGAGACCGGCGTCAGATCCCAGCGCCGCAGCCGCCCGTAATCAGGCGCCTCGCCCGGATATCCGATGCCGACCAGGATGATCTCCGGGATGGCCTTGTCGTAGACCAGCCCGCCGACGATCGACTTGAGCAGCTTGTAGTCCCAGTAGCCGTCGGTGACGTACAGGATCGGGTAGCGCCGCTCCGGGTTCGCCGCGTACGAGTCGGGCACCCCGACGGTGATCCGGTAGTCGCGCCCGTTTGCGGCGCGCGGCAGCACGTACGCCTCGCTGTGATCGATGATCTCGGGCTCTCCGACCAGCGGCGGCGGCCGGCTCTTGCACCCGGCCGCGGTCAGCAGGCCAAGCGCCGCGACCACAATGGCGGTCCGCCGATCCACGCGGCCAAGGTACCGCGAACCCGACGCCCCGCGCCGCTTCATTCCGGCAATCCCGCCGCCCGCCGGAACGTGCGCGCGTACGCGCCGTTCGCGGCGAGCAGGGCCGCGTGCGTGCCGCGCTCGACGATGCGGCCGTGGTCGAGGACGACGATCTCGTCGGCGTGGCGGACGGTGGCCAGGCGATGCGCGATCACGAAGCTGGTGCGCCCGGCGCGCAGGCGCGCCAGCGCCGCCTGCATGCGCATCTCGGTCAACACGTCGACGGAGCTGGTCGCCTCGTCGAGGATGAGGATGCGCGGGTCGGCCAGCATCGCGCGCGCGAAGCAGATCACCTGGCGCTGGCCCA
>Ga0207428_10006566_pt1 | contig 10724 bp, 6 predicted proteins | sample RhiMethybrSRZTD1_FD_187600 | JGI IMG/M metagenome (GOLD analysis project Ga0207428, IMG submission 187600) | Populus rhizosphere microbial communities from Tennessee, USA - Rhizosphere MetaG P. TD hybrid SRZTD1 (SPAdes) (version 3) | ecosystem: Host-associated > Plants > Roots > Rhizosphere >... | reverse complement strand
TCGCATCAGAGGCTCCGCCGTGAAATGTGCGCGCCCAAGTCTGATAGTTAGGGGTTTACACTCAATTTCTCGCGTTAATGCTAAATGGAACTGAAGTGCAACCGTCTCAATTGCTTCAGTCAGAACCAGGAGGGCACTTGCCTTCCGCACCTGGCCAAATATGACCCCGGAAAGTTGGAAACAGATCGACCAATTGTTTCACGCCGCTTTAGGCTATGAACCGGCGCAGCGGCCTGGCTTTCTCGTGAGCGAGTGCGGTGGCGACGAGGAATTGCGCCTCGAAGTCGAGTCGCTCATCTCGTCTCATCAGGAGGCCGAGAGTTTTATTGAGATGCCGCCCGGGGATCTCGCGGCGCAGATGCTGGGCGCAAATGAATGCGCGTTTGAACCGGGAGAACAGATCGCAAATTATCGAATTGTGCGCCATCTCGGCTCAGGCGGCATGGGCGAGGTCTATTTGGCCGATGACCTCCGGTTGAACCGCAAGATTGCGCTCAAGCTGCTGCCACCGCACTTCACCGTCAATCCGGATCGCGTAAGGCGCTTTGAACGCGAGGCCCGCGCCTCCTCGGCCCTGAATCATCCGAACATCGTTACGATTTACGAGATTGGGCAGTCGGATGCTACGCATTTCATCGCTACTGAGTTTGTGGATGGTAAAACGCTGCGTGAGCTCCTCAATGAAAAGCCTTTCACCCTTCAAGAAACACTGAACGTCGGGATTCAAGTAGCGGGCGCACTGACGGGGGCGCACGCCGCGGGAATCGTGCACCGGGACATCAAGCCCGAGAACATCATGCTGCGCGCCGACGGCTACGTGAAGATTCTTGACTTTGGGCTGGCAAAGCTGACTGAGCAGCAAACCAGCGAGTCAGATCTCGAGATACCTACGCTATTGCAATCCAATCCAGGTCTCGTCATGGGTACCGTGCAATACATGTCGCCGGAACAGGCGCGGGCTAAAAGGGTGGACTCGCGGACGGACATCTGGTCAGCCGGAATCGTGCTTTATGAATTGCTGACCGGGCACGTGCCTTTTTCAGGCGACACGCCCAGCCATGTGATGGTGGCGTTGATGGAGAATGAACTGCCTCCGCTTGCTGGATATGCGAATGTGCCGGCTGAGTTGGAGCGGATAGTTACGAAGGCGCTCCTGAAGAACCCGAAGGAGCGCTATCAAAATGCCGGCCAGCTTGGTCGCGACTTAAAAGCTCTTAAACAAGAGTTACAGCTCGAGGCACGATTGAAAGGATTGCTCGAAGCCGTTCCCGACAAAAAGGCTGGAGCGCAAACCTTCTCGCGACCGGCAGGAGCTGCAACCGGGAAATTTGCGCTCCAGTCGGGGCGGACTCGTTCCAGTTTCAGTGGAGAGTATTTGTCCACTGAGATTAGACGTCCCAGGACTGTTGCCGTGGCAGCGTCATTTGTCTTGCTCATAGCAGCAATCGGCGTGACGTACTGGCTGGTGAATCGGAACAAAAGGCTGGCCGGCGTCACTTCAAGCGGTCAATCTACGAAACGAGGCACCACAAATGACGAAGCTTATCGCAATTATTTGCAAGGCAAGAATCTGGTGAACCAGAGGAGTCCCGCCGAGGCGAAGAAAGCGATTGAGTATTTTCAGGAAGCTATCAGACTCGATCCAAATTATGCTCAGCCTTATGCGGGACTGGCGAGCGCTTATTTCGGCACTGAAAACTCAAAGGCAGAAGCCGCTGTCGAGAAAGCGCTCCAACTCGATAGCAATTTGGCCGAGGCTTACGCGGTTCGCGGATCCATAGAAGCTACCCTCAGGTGGGACTTTACGGCGGCCGAGAAAGACCTTGTTCACGCAATCGAACTAGAGCCAGGCAATGACACCGCCCATTGGGTATACGCCTCGCTGTTGGCTGACACCTCACGGTTTGATCAGGCGTTAAAAGAAATCGAAACGGCCCAGGCAATTGCGCCCGGGACGCATGCCTATGAGCGTGACCGCGGGCGACTTTTGTTTTACGCCCGCCGCTACGACGAAGCGATCGTGCAATTGAAACGCGCGATCGAATTGAAGCCGGACTCTCACTCGGCCTTTAGTTGGATAGTGCGTGCTCATGAGATGAAAGGCGATCAGGCCGGCGCCTTCGATTGGTTTATCAGATGGCGCGTACTCAAGCACACCGACCTGGTGGAGGAATACCGGCAGGCTTATGCGGCCGGCGGCTGGCTTGCTGTGAAAAGGAAGTTCCTCGATTTCGTCAAACACGGTAAAGATTATCCGGACATGGACGCTTATGAGGTCGCCGGCAACCTGATATTGCTCGGCGAAACCACCGAAGCGTTTGTGTATCTGAACAAAGCCGTCGAGAAACGCGAGTGGGAAGTGACCATGCTCAACATCGATCCGTTTTTAGATGGCGTACGCGGCGATCCTCGTTTCACTGAATTGCTCAAGCGCGCCAATTTTAAGTGAAGGTAACGCAACCGACTGGAACCGTCCCGGTTGCAAAGCTCACTGCAAGCGAGGACGTTGCGCTCCCCTCAACAACCAAGATGCCGTCCTAACGTTGGCAACAAATCGATCAGTTGTTTAATCGGGCTTTGCCTTGTAAACCGGCCGAAGGATTGATTTGAATAAAGGTTAGAGGTTTGGCCAGGATTTCTCGCGTTAATTTTGAATGGGGAAGTGCGAGCAAGCAGACTGGAGCGCCACCGTCCCGGTTGCTGCACCGCGAGATTGAGTACTTTTCGCGCTTCGCGCTCACTGCAAGCGGGACGCTTGCGCTCCAGTCGGTAGGAAATATGACTCCCGAACGTTGGCAAAAGGTCGACCAGTTGTTTCACGCAGCCCTGGCTTACGAGCCGTCGCAACGCGTGGACTTTCTGGTCAGCGCGTGCGGCGGCGATGAGTCATTGCGCCGCGAAGTTGAGTCGCTAATCTCCTCTCACGAGGTGGCCGAGAGCTTTATTGAAACCCCGGCGGGTGACGTCGCCGCCGGCTTGCTGCAACGTGACGAACCGGGATTCGAGCCGGGCCAACAGGTTCATAATTATCGAATTGTTCGCCAGTTGGGTTCAGGGGGCATGGGAGAAGTATATCTAGCCCAGGACGCCCGCCTCGGACGGGGCGTCGCGCTCAAGATCCTGCCGGCCCAATTCACCATCGACGTGCAGCGGGTTCATCGTTTCGAGCAGGAAGCCCGCGCGGCTTCAGCGCTGAACCATCCAAATATCATTACCATTCATGAGATTGGGCGAATCAACGGCACGCAGTTCATCGTCACCGAATTCGTCGAAGGCCAAACTCTTCGTGAACGGATTCAGGCAGCGCAAATTGACACCAGCGAAGCGCTGGAAATTGCCGTCCAGGTTGCCGGCGCTTTAGAAGCTGCCCATGCGGCGGGCATCGCCCACCGGGATATCAAACCTGAGAACATCATGCTGCGCGCCGACGGTTACGTGAAGGTCCTGGATTTTGGTCTCGCGAAACTAACCGAGCAGCCCACTGGACCGGTCGATTATGAAGCGGAGACCCGCGCCCAGATCAAAACTGATCCGGGAATGGTGATGGGCACAGTTCAGTACATGTCACCAGAGCAGGCTCGGGGCCGGGACATAGACTCAAGGACCGATCTCTGGAGTCTCGGGGTCGTGCTTTACGAAATGGTTAGTGGTCGCGTCCCTTTTGCAGGGGAAACGCCCAGCCATGTGGTTGTATCGATTTTGGAAAGCGAGCCGCCGGTGCTGGCCGAAACTTATGGCGAGCTGCCCGCTGAGCTCGGGCGAATCGTAACCAAAACTCTGCGCAAGAAGAGAGAAGAACGATACCAAACGGCCAGAGATTTGGCCCTGGATCTGAAGAGCCTGAAAGGTGAGTTGGAAGTTGAAGCTCGGTTGCGGCGATCTTCTCAACCCGATAAGCCTAAAGTGCCATTAGCTGAAGCCGCTACTGTCGCCAGAGCGACCGCTCCAAAATCCATCGCGCCCGGCACTCAGCCGCTCCAGGCCATGTCGAGCGCCGAATATCTTGTGACGGAGGTTAGTCGACACAGACGTGCAGTTGCCGTCGTTGCGGCGTTGTTGCTAATTACTACTGTCACCGCCAGCTACTTCTATCTCGGCCGAAAGGCAACAATTCGTTCGATCGCCGTCCTGCCATTTAACAATGCCAGCAACAACCCCGACATGGAATATCTCTCTGACGGCCTCAGCGAAAGCCTGACCAACAATCTTTCGCCGGTCCCGGGACTAACGGTCAAAGCCCGATCTTCGAGCTTTAAATACAAAGGTAAAGAAATAGATGCGCCGGAGATCGCCAAGAACCTGGGCGTCGATGCCTTCGTCACCGGCCGGCTGGCGAAACTTGGCGACAATTTCCTGATTAGTGTTGAGCTGGTTGACGGGCGTGACGGAAGGCAAGTCTGGGGGAAACAGTACACGCGTAAGGCTTCCGATCTACTGGCGATGCAGTCGGAGATGACCCAGGAGATTACTCGGGAGTTACGTCTGCGTCTGACGAACGCCGAGCAGCAGCAACTCACCCAGGTCCGTGCCGTCAACCCACAGGCGTATGACCTGTATCTCAAGGGCCGCGCTCTTTGGGTTAAGGGCGGAGACGAGAATGCAAAGAAAGCCATCGAATACTACCAGCAGGCTATTACGGTTGATCCCGGTTACGCGTTGGTCTATGCGGAACTCGCAGACAGTTACAGTGTTCTTATCACTAACGACGTTTTGCCACAGAAAGAGTTTGGCCCTAAAGCCGAAGCTGCGGCGCTCAAGGCGGTTGAATTGGATGACAACCTCGCTGAAGCTCATCTCGCCGTGGCTGGTCGCAAAATAGATGCCTGGGACTGGGCCGCTGCTGAGCGCGAGATTAAGCGCGCTCTTGAGTTAAATCCAAACCTCGTCAGGGCTTATCGGCTCTACGGTCTTTACTTCGGGACCCACCAGAGGCGTGAGGAAGCTGTCGCCGCGATCGATCGCGCCAACGAGCTTGACCCTCTCTCGATTTCGGCCAGGTGGGGGCGCGTCACAACGCTGTCAATTTTCCGCCAAAACGCCGAAGCGCTTGATCTTGCGAAGAAGATCCTTGAGCTGGACAAGAGCAGTCCCGGCGCACACGAACGCGTCGGCACGCTTTACACCAGAGTCGGGCAACATCGGGAAGCCATCGCCGCCTACCAGGAGGCGATCAAGCTGGGTAAGAACAATGCCGGCACGCAAATACTTTTGGGCGCGGCGTATGCGCATTTGGGCGAGCGCGATAAGGCTCGAGAGATCCTCGAGCGATACGAGTCGGGGAAGGAATACGTCTCACCGGTGACGTTGGCAATGGTTTATGTCCCGCTGGGCGAGCGCGATCAGGCATTCGCGGCGCTCGAAAAAGCCTACGCTGCGCATGATCAGAATTTAATCTGGTTGCACGGTGAGTGGGAGTTTGACGTGCTTCATGACGACCCGCGCTTCCAGGATCTCGCGCGCCGCGTCGGGCTCGATTCTTAACCGTTGGTAAAAAGGATCGGCGATGGCTTTTGCCTCAAAAGGCCGAAACTGTGACATCTCATTCACACCGGGCTTCAGCCCGGTGTAGAACGACGATAAGAAACGCGAAACCGTTTTAACGGTTTCTGCTTCTGCTCACAACACGAGGGCCGTTGATGACGCGGAGTTTACGTCCACCATCAGACGGGGAAACCGTTGAAACGGTTTCCTGATTTGTTACCAGGGTCACACCGGGCTAAAGCCCGGTGTGAATGAAAGGTGGTACTTTCGGACCTTTTGAGCCTGCACATTTAAAGGAGGCCCTTCCCATGAGGCTTCGAATCAAGCCACTTCTCACGGCGCTAATTTTCAGCGCATCGTTTCTGGCGACGAATATCTCTGCGCAAACAAATACCACCGGGAATATCGAGGGAGTTGTCAGTGACCGGAATGGAGCCGTCGTTCCCGCGGTGAAAGTAACTGTCACCAGTCCCAACCTGATCAGCATGCAGACTGCCGTGACTAACGGCGAAGGCTGGTATCGCATTCTGAATCTTCCTCCCGGCAAGTATGTGGTAACCGCTGAAGCTACCTCCGGCTTTGAGAAGACTGAAGCGAGTGTGGACGTCAATCTCTCAAAAACCACGACGGTGCCGATTAAGTTGGAGCCTGCGGGGACGATGGCGACCGTCATCGTAACCGGCGGCTCTGGGGCGCAAGTGGACACGACGAGCAACACCAATGGAACGAATATCTCAACCGAACAGTTTTCGAATTTCGTTACTCAACGGACGGTGCAGTCGATTTACACAATCGCGCCCGGCGTCACCGGCTCGGGCCTGCGTGACGTGTCCGGACGTGACCGTGATCCTTCAGTTGCCGGCTCGTCCGGTCTTGAGAACAGTTACATCCTGGATGGCGTGAACACGACTGACCCGTCGTTTGGAGGTTCAGGCGCCAACCTGCCGTTCGAGTTCGTCCAGGAGATTGAGATTAAGACGGGAGCCTATGGCGCCGAATATGGGTTGTCGACCGGCGGCATTTTCAATGTGCTTACGAAGAGTGGAGGCAACGACCTACACGGCGATGTGTTTGCCTATTTCACGACCAAAGGCTTGGTTTGGGGAACCAAAAACTTTTCATCCACCGGCTCTGCTCCAAATGGTTTCTCAGAACTTGATGCCGGTTTTGACCTGGGCGGCGCCATCAAGAAAGACAAGCTTTGGTTTTTTGGGGCCTTCAATCCACAAAGCCGCGAAAACTCTTACTTTACTCAGACACTCCGCCAGCCGGCCAGCAATAAGGTTACAACGCCCTTTTATGCCGGCAAGCTGACTTACGCTCTAAACGAACGCCACGTGCTGACGTTCTCCACGTTCGGTGATTTTACGAAGATCACAGGCTTTCGCGTCAACATCAATGGCAACGCCCAGGCGCTCGGCGGCGTTTTGTCCGGCTTCGGCGCTGATCCCGATTCATTCTTAGGTGTAGGCGAGTTAGGCGGCGATAACTACACTGGCCGTCTCAATTCGACCCTCCGTTCAAACTGGATCGGCGAGTTTTCTTTCGGCGTGCACCGTCAGCGCAATAACCTGCATCCGGCCACAGACATATCGCAGGTAGTACCCGTGACGGACAATTTTGCGATTGTGCGCAATGGGGCGGTTCTTCCCGTCATCGACACCAATGTTGACTTTGGTGGGCCAACCGGCTTTCTGGCTTTTGTTGATGGTCGCGGCGGGTCGCTCGAGCGTGGTTTTACTCGCCAGGGTTTTCCTTTACGGGTAACCGATCAGAAGCGCGAGCGGTATGAAGCTCAGGCAAGGCTCCAGAACATCTTTAAGCATCACACTGTGAAGTATGGGTTCGAGTTTTATCAAAACAGGATAAAGCTCGATTCGGTACTCACGGGCCCAACGCGAGATTTCGGATCAAGCGTTGTTTACGATGGGTTCAACGTAACGAATAGATTCGGCGTATGCACTGTTCAAGCGGCGACAATTGTATGTCCAGTCGCGGCTTTGACCAGTCGGGTGAACGCCTTGATTACTGCTGGTCAGGCGCCCGCCGGAATTACCAGCGCAGCCACAAACACAGGACTGACAGCCGCTGAGCTGAGCACCAACCCTTTCCTGATTCGGTCGACCACAGGGATCCTCACCTTCCAGGACAGTACCGGAGGCGAATTCATAAACACCAACGTCGAGAGTCTCTACGCTCAGGATGATTTTCGAATAACCAGGGATCTCCAGTTGAATTTTGGTCTGCGCTGGGACTTTCAGCAGCTGAAAAACGGCAACACAACCTATCTAAAGCTGAACAGCTTTAAGGACAACCTGCAACCGCGTGTTGGTCTAATCTGGGACTTCACCGGAAGAGGCCGAGGCAAGCTGTTCGCAAACTATGCGAGGTTTCTTGAGGCGCCAATTCCCACGATGTTCCTTTTTACTGCCGGCGGCATCTCCTTAGGTTCATCCGCCAACGTCAATAGGTTGAATGCGCCCGCAGGTTCCACCATCACGGCCGACTTCGGTAGTTGTTGTCCGGCGACCCCGCCTGATTCTGATCTAAGGCCGCAGACGGTGAATGAAACTTCGGCCGGAATTGAGTATGAAATATTGAATGTTGTGACGCTCGGTCTTCGTGGTGTTTATCGCGCCCAGGATTCGGTGATCGAGGATGGTTCCTTCGACGAAGGGAATACCTTCTTCCTGTTCAATCCGGGTGAGAGTGCGACTGAGCGCCTGGCGTGCGCTACGCCATTCGGCTGCTTTGGCCGCGCCCGTCGTTACTACCGAGCGCTCGAGGTTACCGCCACTAAACGGTTCACGAGGAATTACCAATTTATCGCCTCTTACGTGTATTCAAGTCTCACTGGTAACTATGAAGGCTTCTATCGGAGCGAGGATAACCTGGGTCTCGCGAACCTATCGCCGTTGTTCGACCTGCAGAGTTTGCTGCAGAACAGGTACGGCCGCCTGCCGGGCGACCGCCCGCATCAGCTAAAGTTCGATGGTAGCTACCGCACACCGTGGAAACTCCTGGTGAGTGGATCGTTTCGTGCCCAGTCGGGGATACCGTTCAATGCGTTGATTCCTCATCCCAGCTACGGTGACAACCAGGGTTTCGAAGTTCCACGCGGTACCTCCATTAATCCGCTTACAGGCCGGAACCGCACTCCGACAACATTCAATCTGGATCTGGGCGCCGCCTACCCGATCATGCTGGGTGAGAGTCGTCAATTACGGATTCAGTTTGATTGGTTCAATGTCTTGAACAACCAGCGGGCGATCAGACAGAACGAAACACTGAGAACCAACAGCGGCATTCCAGGCGCCGCGGCGATCCAGTTTCCGAATCCGTTCTACGGACAGGGAACAATCTTTCAATACCCATCGTCATTGCGTATCGGCATCAAGTTTCAGTTTTAGGCGACGGTGTCGCCTTCGACTGGAGCGCAATGGACTGGAGCGCAAGCGTCTCGCTTGCAATGAGCGCGCAGCGCGAACTTTTGTTGGGCGATCCCATTCGGAGTCTTCCCATTACAACGCATCCGCGTTGTTGATAAACACGTTGCAAAATAATCTGTTTGCACTTCAATTGGCCTTCACATAAGTTCTCTCGCGGATGGCCAAAGATTACAGGTTCCAGCCAAAGGGATTGCGGTCTAATTTAGGTTGGTATGACCGTGGTTATCTTCCACATTTCGACGGCGGAGCAGTTTCCCAGTTCTTCACCTTTCGTTTATTTGATTCCTTGCCAAAATCCGTACTCGCACTGTGGCGTGACGAAACTTCCAGCCAGGGAGAAGAAGGAAAGATTCGCTTTCGCAAGAATGTAGAAAGATATCTGGATCTCGGACACGGCAGCTGCTTCTTAAGAGACCCGCGCATCGCCGAGATGGCGCAAGACAGTTTGCCATTTAATCATGACAAGAAATACAAGCTGCACGCCTGGGTCATAATGCCGAACCATATTCATTTTCTTGCAACACCATTCGAAGACGTTGACTTAAGAGAAATTGCCCATTCATTGAAGTCCTATATTGCACATGAAGCTAATAAACTATTGAATCGTACTGGTCAGTTTTGGCAGCACGAGCCGTTTGATCGTTACCTACGTAATCGAAAACATTTCGTTAGTGTGATTGAATACATCGAGAATAATCCGGTTAAGGCTGGGCTTTGTAATAGGGCAGCAGGCTGGCGGTACTCGAGCGCCTTCTCTAAAGCGGCACACGGAGAATGGCAATAGATGTTCGCGCTGCGCGCTCATTGCTCCAGTCGTTGAGGACGTTTTACGCTCCAGTGGGTTGCGCTCCAGTAGTTGTGGCCCATTCGGATTATTCGCGCTGCGCGCTCATTGCAAGCGAGACGCTTGCGCTCCAGTCGGTTGCGCTCCAGTCGTTGGTATGCGAGGCATCACTACGTCTGACACAGGAAAGTGACTGGCAGGTTCGGGCGTTCGCTCTCACTTGCCAGTCAATCCACCTGTCGCTCTCCAGATCCAGCGTTCTATCCCAGCGGATCTTCCGGAACCGGCACGACGTTCCTTGGCCGGTGACGAACGTAGTCGATGCACTGACCCTGATTGATGAAACCGAGCGGGTGACTAAACTTTAACCAACCATCCTCCTTGCATTCATCGACGTCAATTGGCGGACCACAGCGCCGTTCGTTATTCGGGATGTTCCTCGTGGTAGGTTTGCCATCCGGCACAATGAAAGTGTTGTAAACAACCACAGGTTCGGTTGCGCTCAGGTTCTTCGCGCGATGGACTCGACCATCCATCTCCTCAAAAGCCTGCCCGGGCGTGAGCGTCTCCTCTTCACCGCCGCATCCATCCTCTACGGTCAAGGTACCGCTCTTTACTACGTTGAAGGCATAACCCGGGTGATAGTGCCATTGCAGCGACTCCCCGGGAGCAATAGTTAAGGTTCGCACGGTTACCGTGGCTGGACCATCGAAGAGTTGAGATTGTGGAATCGTCCCGAATGCGAGGATGACCGTGACTGCTGCATACGCGGTAACTCCGGTGAGAACGACTCCAAGGCTAATTGCGAGCACGACCCCTGTTCGTATTTTGAGTTTCATTTTCGTGTTCCTCTCTCTGAGTTGAGCTTGTTTCTGCAAACTGACGGTCGAAGCAACTCAACCAGACATTCGTGAGCCGAAGCCCCGGCTTTGTTTTCCGAACGTTGTTTGCCCTTACTGAACCAATGCGCAGGGACCTGAAAAGCGGGGTCACAATAGGAGAATTATTTT
>Ga0207428_10006565_pt1 | contig 10726 bp, 9 predicted proteins | sample RhiMethybrSRZTD1_FD_187600 | JGI IMG/M metagenome (GOLD analysis project Ga0207428, IMG submission 187600) | Populus rhizosphere microbial communities from Tennessee, USA - Rhizosphere MetaG P. TD hybrid SRZTD1 (SPAdes) (version 3) | ecosystem: Host-associated > Plants > Roots > Rhizosphere >... | reverse complement strand
TGGCGACGACCTGGAGCGTGTGCGCGAAAACCGCCTCCGTTCGTTTCAGGCGATGGACTGCGCACCCGAATCGATCTTCGATGTCTGGCAGGTGCACAGCGCGGATGTGCCGGCAGACAGTCGCCGTCGCTATTCGTATCCTTGGGGGCGAAAAAGCAGCCGACATCAAGATACCTGCCATCGGATTTGCGACGCCGCAGTTCAACTGGAGGGAAATGCAACGCTGGGGCATCAGCGAGACTCGCCTGCCGGCCGGAAGTGAGATTTTCTTTCGCGATCCGACTGCGTGGGAGCAATACAGGGTACAGATCCTGGGCACGGTTGCCATTGTTTTGGGACAGTCGGCGTTGATCGGTTGGCTGCTCTACGAGCATCGACGACGCCGTCGCTCGGAAGCTGCGGCCCACGACCTGAGCGGGCGGCTGATCAACGCGCACGAAGAGGAGCGCGCGCGCCTTGCACGCGAGCTGCACGACGACGTGACGCAGCGCCTCGCAATGCTGGCAATCGATGCCGGCCGCAAGGAGCGCGTTCTGTCGGGCTCCGCCGCAGACACAGTAATGCGGGAGATGCGAGAAGGCTTGGTTCGATTGAGCGAGGACGTGCATGCCTTGTCGTATCGACTTCATCCCTCGATCCTCGAGGACCTCGGCTTGATCGAGGCCTTGAAAGCCGAGTGCGAGCGCTTTTCAAGCAACTTCTCGGTCCGGCTCGAGGCCAACGCCGGGGAAATTTCCGAACGGTTGCCGCACGAGGTGGCGCTCTGCCTGTTTCGCGTCGCACAGGAGGGATTGCGCAATATCGCACGCCACGCCGGCGCGAACCGGGCGGAGGTCGGCCTGCGGCGCGTGGACGGCGGGCTGCAGCTCGTTGTGAGCGACGACGGCGCCGGCTTCGATCGCGAGCATGATCGCAGCAGAACGAGCCTCGGCCATGCCAGCATGCGGCAGAGAGCCTCTCTGCTGGGCGGCAGAGTCGACATCGAGACCAACCCTGGCCACGGCACCACGGTCCGGGCGTGGGTGCCTTTGAAGGAGGAAGCAAGTGAGCCGTCCGCGCTTGCTGCTTGCTGACGATCACCGCGCTCCTTTAATCATCCCCCACGACTCGCGTACCGATCGTCGGCGAAGTTCCGACTGGCGGTCCAGACGGACCCGATCACCGGCATCGTCGGCTGCTGCCCGAGCGCGCACCGGGCGCAATCCGCGCTCCGGCGCGCAAGTTTCCGTTCAGCACAAGCGCGTCCCGTTCTTCAAGACCGGCAAGGAAATGCATGAGCGCCTAAACCGCACACTGCCATGAAGCGCGCCAGGGCCCGCAATGCCGCAGAGCGCGGGCGTGGTAGGTGGCGCAAAGGCTCGCGGTTTCCTCGATGCCACGATCCGGGCCACACGTGGTCAGCAGAGCGCGGCGGTCGGCCGCGCTGCGCGGGGTGTCACACCCGATATTAGGCCCTCGCGAGCGCATCGAGCCTGCTGCGCAGCTCGTCGATTGCGGGCTTTGCAACGTCACCGACACCCGGAGTCGCCAAGAGCTTGTCGCACGCCTGGTTGATCGAAGGCATGACGGCCGCGATCAGCTTGGCGAGCGCGCTCTTGCCCTCGGCCGGAAGCTTCGCCGACAGCGTGCCGACCTCGTCAAGCTGGGTCGTGGCTTCGCGGATCTTGGGCAGCGCGGCCTGCGCCGAGGCGGTGTCGGTGATGCCCGTCAGCGTCGTCCGCAGAGCGCCGATCGAAGCGTTGACCTGATGCGCGAGGTCGACCCCGCCCACGGTCAGGCTCGGGACGGCCAAGCCCACGGTGTCAGCGGGCGGGCGGACCGGCGCGGTGGTCGCCTGGCCGGCCGGTTGGGTTGCGGGCGGCCGCGGTGCTTCCGCGACCTTGTCGCGGCCCGTGCCCCCCAGGACGTACCAGGCAAGCGCGCCGAGCGCGATCAGGCCGATGGCCAAGTATGCCCACTGCGATGAGGCGCTGCCGCGCGCCGGGGCCGCGGCCGCCTGCGCCGCCCGGCCCGCTTCGGCAACCGTCCGATCGGCCGCTGTACCGATTCGGCCGGCGGCCGCCGAGGCCGCGGCGGTGCCCGCGCGCAGGCCCCCTCCCAGCCTGTCCACTAAGCCGGCGGCACTCAGCTGATCGGCCAAGCCGGACGGAATGGCGGCGGCGAACTGATCCTTCTGTGAGGTGAGCAGCGACGCAATGCCGCTGGCGTCGAGGCCCGAAGTGCGCTGCTGCTGGCCCAGCACGCCGACCACCACGGGACCAAGCATGCCGAGCAACGACTTGCTGGCGCCCGCGTCGAGGCCCGCGAACTTGCCGACCGTCTGCGCAAGCGTGTCCGCAACGCCGCCGCCAAGCAGCCCGGACAGCATGCTCGATCCGGATTGTGCAAACGCCTGCTGTCCAGAGCCTGCGATCAGGCTCTTGAAGCCGTCGAGCGCGGCCGGCTGCTGCTGCGCCAGCACGTTCGACAGCTGCCGGACCCCGCCCGGCGCGGAGGCGACCTCGGCCAATCCTGAAAGTAGCGACGGCACCGCGCCTCCGATCGCCTTTTTGACGACCGTCTCGTTCAGGCCGAGCGCCGACGCGATCTTGGCGATCATGTCCGGGGTCAGGAATTGCATAACGAGAGAGACGAGGTTCGTGGCCATGACGGATTCTCCTCAAGCTGCGTGCTTCAAGGCGTTAGGGTGCCAAAGCCGGATACGGATGGCGTTCGGCCAGGGTCCGCCGGCTCGCCGCTTCGGGAACGCAGGGTGCGCGCGCTGGCACGCTCTGTGCCATCCGCGATTTCCAAGCAGACGGCAGCTGCGTCGATTGAACCAAGGTGCAAACCTTAGGCCCACGGCGCACTGATCTGAATCAATTCCAAGGACACGTCGGCGCAGGCGAACTCGGCACCAGCGCTGACGAGGGAGGCACGAGGACACCTTCAGGCGGGCGCGGGTCGGACGCGCAAGCGGTGGCGCCGCTGCCGTTCGGCGGACAGGCACGAGCTCTTTCGCTGCTTAGGTTCGGCCGCGATCGCTCCCTTAATTCGGGACAGGGGCCATCAGATGACAAAGGGGGCGGTGTGGAGTCGCACTTGTTCCTGATGCCCCAACTGCCGCTCGACGGCATCCGGTGGCGCTAGATCGAGCCTTCCCTCTCCAGGTGCTCGCGCAACAGCCGCACGTTGCGTCGGTTGGCGCGAAAAAGCACATCGAGCGCATCTCCGGCGACCGGCACCGCGCCTACCATGCCGTCGATCGCGACATTGGCGACCATGCGCAGGATCAAGTGGCGAGGGACGCCCAGCTGGCGCGCCTCGTAGACAATCCAGATGGACAGCGCCGTGGTGATGGCGTCGCCAATACCGGGCACAAGCCCGATGACCGCATCAGCACCGAAGCGGATGTTAGTACCGGGAATGAGAAACGCGGTGTCGAGCAGCCGCGACAGTCGGTCGAGTCGCTCGATGCGAGCACGCCGCGACAGCGTCCTCCGCGGGGAGAAGTTCCACGTGCCGTAGGTGCTGCTGTTGTAGTTGCGCGCCATCGCTATCTCTTTCGCGGCCCGCAGATGGGGGCATCAACGCACCCACGCAAGTGGATTGAGCGGGTTTTTTTTGAGCGAGGTGGCTTAGTATGGCCGGCGCGGCGGTGAGCGTAGCTTGGTTTTGAGACACCGGTCGCAACATGTGATTTTGCCGAGTTACCTCGTTCAGCAGGACGCGGGGTCGTCGGGTGTCGAGTTTGGATCTCGCACTACCGATTGTGCTGGGAATCGGGCTGGCGGCTGCGACTGGCTTTCGGATTTTCTTGCCCCTGCTCATTCTGAGCGTGGCCGCTCATACCGGCCATCTCTCGTTGGACGAGAGCTTCGCGTGGCTGGGGACGCCAGCTGCGCTGACAATGCTTGGAACAGCGGCCCTGGCAGAGATCGTTGCTTATTACGTGCCGGGCGTGGACAACCTGCTCGATACGGTGGCGACACCTGGCGCATTTGTCGCAGGAACCGTCGCGTCGGCAGCGGTCGTGACCGACCTGGAGCCGATGGTGAAATGGACGGCGGCCGTCATTGCGGGGGGTGGCGTGGCTGGCTTGACGCAAGCGACCACCGCGCTGCTTCGGGCAAAATCCACCGTCTTCACCGGCGGCCTTGGCAACCCGGTCATCGCAACCGCGGAACTCGGTGGTGCGGCCCTCATTTCGCTCCTGGCCCTAGCGGCGCCGCTTGCCGCGCTGGCAGTGATAATCCTGTTCCTGTGGCTGGCGATGCGTCTCGGTCGGCAGCTGCTCAGAGGACCGCGTCGGTCCAACGATCAAAAATGAGATTTCCGCGCCACTACTGCTTCGACAGGCGGGCGGCTTTACGGCAGGCCGGGTGACTACGGAACAACTGAACAGTCAAGCGGAGCTGACATTTGAACTCGACAAGGTCTCGCATCGTCCAGCTCGTTGATGGTTCGCCAGCAGATCGCGTCCGCCGGGCAGCGTGCTATTCTCCTTACCAGCGCCCAATGCGATAGGAACAGCAATGACTGTCGAGGATCTGTGCTATGCCGATCTCGTAGAGGTTGGGCAGCGGGTTCAGGCGAGACGGCTATCTTCGGTTGAGGTCACGCAAGCAGTACTCGACCGTATCGCGCGGCTCGACGGCCGCCTGAAAAGCTACGCAACGCTCACCTCTGATCTGGCGTTGGCTCAGGCCAAACAAGCTGACGCCGAAATCGGTCGTGGCACCATCCGCAGTCCCCTGCACGGGGTTCCGATTGCGGTGAAGGATCTGTGCCACACGAAAGGGATTCCGACTGCGGCCGGCATGCCGATCCATAAGGACTACCGACCCGAGCGGGACGCCACCGTCGTCGCCCGGCTGCGCGAAGCCGGGGCCGTGCTTCTGGGCAAGCTGCAAATGACCGAGGGGGCGTTCGCGCAGCACCACCCTTCGATGGCTGCGCCGGTCAATCCCTGGAGCGCGGCACACTGGACGGGCGCCTCGTCGAGTGGCTCCGGTGTCGCGACCGCGGCGGGACTTTGCTTCGGAGCTCTGGGGACTGACACGCTGGGGTCGATCCGCTTTCCCTCGACGATGAACGGCATCACCGGGTTGAAGCCGACCTGGGGAAGGGTCAGCCGCGCGGGCGTGTTCGCTCTTGCCGAGTCCATGGACCATATCGGTCCAATGACACGTAGCGCGGCCGATGCGGCCGCCCTGCTGGGCGTCATCGCGGGCGCCGACGCGGATGATCCGACCGCAACGCAAGACCCTGTGCCTGACTACCTGGGTGGCATTGGTGAAGGGGTGCGAGGACTGCGGGTCGGAATCGATCGTGCCCTGATCGCCGCCGGCGCCGATGTCGACATGGTGCGTGCAGCCGAGGAGGCGGCAGCGGTGCTGACGCAGGCTGGTGCCTTGCTGCGGGAGGTCAACTTTCCCTCGCCCGATGAGGTCGCGCGCGCCGCGCTTCCGCTTTGCGCCGTAGAGACGGCAGTTGCGCATGAGGCGACTTTTCCGTCGCGCGCCCCTGAATACGGGCCGGTACTCGCAGGGTTGTTGGAATCCGGGCGCGCCCTCGACGGCCTTACAATGGCTAAGATCTTGCTCTGCCGAGAGGCGTTTCGTGGCCAGCTCAACGCGCTCTTCCGCAAAATCGATTTGCTGATCATGCCGGCTATGCACGCCGCGGCGCCGACTTTGGAAGAGATGGCACCGGCTCGGCGAACGCCGGAAGGGGTGCAGGCGCGCATCCGCCTCACAGCGCCATTCAATATGAGTGGCCATCCAACACTCACATTGCCAGGCAGCAAAACTGCGAGCGGGCTACCTGTCGGGTTCCAAATCGTTGGCCGGCACATGGAGGAGGCGCTGCTTCTGCGCGCCGGCCACGCTTTCCAACAGGCGACCGATTGGCATCAACGCCGTCCGCCCGTTGATTAGGGCGACGAACACGGCTGGTGCCGATCTTGGCGCGCGGCGAGCGCCATGTCCGCATGCCGGCCAAGGCCGACACCCATTTGATGGGTATCGACTTCGATTGGAGGCCGCCGCGCGCGGAAGCCGGGCGGCGGCGCTCGTCGATGCCGAAGCCGAGCACGTGCGAAGTCGACGGCCACGATCCGCAACAAACGGCCGCGAGCCGATCACCCCGACGACGTCGGAAGATCGAGCTTTTCGGCCAAGTGACAGCGGACGAAACGCCCCGGCGCCACCTCGCGCAATGCGGGGGCTTCTTGCCGGCAGCGGGCTTCGGCGAATTTGCATCGTGGATGGAAATAGCATCCGCCGGGCGGATTCGCGGGGCTCGGAACTTCCCCCTTCAAGCCGGCCTCGGCGACAAGAACGCGCGGATCGGCAACCGGTACCGCGCGCATCAACGCGGCAGTATAAGGATGGCGGGGATTGCGGAACAAAGCCTTGGCCGGAGCCAATTCGACCAGCTGGCCGACATACATGACCGCCACTCGGTCCGAGATGTGGCGTACGACCGACAGATCGTGCGCCACGAACAAAAATGTCAATCCCAGGCGCGATCTCAGTTCGAGCAACAGATTCAGAACTTGCGCCTGCACCGACACGTCCAGCGCCGACACCGGTTCGTCGGCGACAATCAGGCGCGGATTGGTCGAAAGCGCGCGGGCGATCCCGATGCGCTGTCGCTGTCCACCGCTGAACGCATGGGGAAAGCGGTGCATGAACTCCGTGCGCAATCCGACGAGCCGCAGCAGTTCGGCGACGCGATCCGTCCGCTCCGCCCTGTTCTTCATGCCATTGACCAACAGCGGCTCGCCGACATTGTCCAACAGGGTCATGCGCGGATTGAGCGAGCCGAACGGGTCTTGAAAGATCATCTGGATTTCCGCGCGCAATGGCCGCAGCTCGGCGCGCGTCATGGGAGCGAGATCGACAATCTTCTCGTTCTTTCGGCGAAACAGAATCTGGCCCGACGTCGGCGCGATGGCGCGCATGATGCAGCGCGACGTCGTCGTCTTTCCGCAACCACTCTCTCCGACCAGGCCGAGCGTTTCCCCGTCGTAAACGTCGAAATTGACGTCGTCGACAGCGCGGACCTGCCCGACCGCCCGGTGAAAGAAACCGGCGGTGACGGGGAAAAACTTGCGCAGATTCCTGACCTGCAGAAGTGGCCTGGCCGCAGCCTGTGCAACAGGCAACGTCATCGTGTGTCCGCCAGGTCTTGATGCAGAAAACAGCTCACCCCCTGTCCGCCGGCGAGCGATTTCAGTTGCGGCACGCTCGCTGAGCAGACCGGCCCTATGATCTCCTGGCAGCGTGGGTGAAACGGGCATCCAGGCGGCCGATCGAAGGGATGCGGCAGATTTCCCGCGATGGTCGGCAAATCGACGTGCGTCTCGCCGACGATGCTCGGTATCGAGCGCAGCAGCGCGCGCGTGTAGGGATGTTTCGGCGCATGAAAGATGGCATCCACCGGCCCTCTTTCCACCACCCGACCGAGGTACATCACAACGACATCGTTCGCCATCTGCGCGATAACGCCGAGATCATGGGTGATGAAGATGATCGCGGTGCCGTGCCTGCGCTGCAGCTCCCGCAGGAGCGCCAGGACTTGCGCCTGCGTCGTCACGTCGATAGCCGTCGTGGGCTCATCGGCGACCAGCAGGCGCGGCTTGCAACTGAGCGCCATGGCAATCATTGCCCGTTGCCGCAGGCCGCCCGACAACTGCCAGGAATAGGCATCGACCCGCTGCTCCGGCATGGAAATGCCGACGTCGCGGAACAGGTCGACCACGATCTCCCGCGCGTCCCGATAGCTCAATTTGCCGCCGCCCGTCCGCCACTGGCGATGATGCAGCAGGATGGCCTCGATGATCTGATCGCCGACGGTGTGAACCGGACTGAAGGCGGCCATCGGCTCCTGCGGGATCAGGGCGATCTCGGCGCCGCGGATGGCGCGCAACCGCGCGCCATGGCGCGGCAGTTTGCTCAAGTCGATGGTTTCGAAGCTCCCGCCGTCGGCAGCACCGGTGCGGCATTCGAATAGTATTTCGCCGCTCTCGATGCGGCCGGGCTCGTCGATCAGCTGCAGGATGGCCCGCATCGTCACGCTCTTGCCGCAGCCGCTTTCGCCGACGATTCCGGTGACGCGGCCGGGCATGACGTCGAAGCTCACGCCGTCGACGGCGCGGACGAGCCCTTCATCGAGGGCGAAGCTCACGTGCAGATCGCGCACGCTGAGCAGTGGCGATGCCGATGGGCCGTTACTTGCCATAGGGATCGGAGGCGTCGCGCAGGCCGTCGCCGACCAGATTGAAGGCCAGAACGGTGACGATGACGAGCAGTCCGGGAATCAGCAGCCACGGCGCAAGCGCCAGGGTCTGGATGTTCTGAGCCTCCTGCAGCAGCACGCCCCAGCTGATGGCGGGCGGCCTGATGCCCAATCCGAGGAAGGAAAGCGACGTTTCGTTGATGATCATCGCCGGGATCGCGAGCGACGACGTGGCGATGATGTGGCTCAGGAAGGTCGGCACCATGTGTCGCACGATGACCCGTGCGCGGCTGCATCCGGCCAATTCGGCAGCCATGACGAAGTCCTCCTCGCGCACGGCGAGGAAGTGGCCGCGAACCTCGCGTGCCAAAGTCGTCCATCCGATCAGCGACAGGATCACCGTGATCGCGAAGAAGACCTGCACCGGGCTCCAGTCCCGCGGCAACGCAGCCGAGAGCGCAAGCCATACCGGGATCGTCGGCACCGATTGCAGCAGCTCGATCAGCCGCTGGATGAATTGATCGACCCAGCCCCCGAGATAACCCGAAATGCCGCCAAGAACGATGCCCAGGATCACGCTGAGCGTCACCGCAACCAATCCGATCGTCATGGATGTTTGCGTGCCGTGCATGATGCGCGACCACTGATCGCGCCCGAGCCGGTCGGAGCCCAACAGGAAGATTCGCTGGTTTTGATCAAGCGCGCCGACCAGATGCCGATTGGCGGGGATCAGCCCGAAAAGCTTGTATGCCTTGCCCGGCACGAGAAAGCCGATGCGAACCTTCTTCGAAGGATCGGTGCGCCATTCCATGCGCAATGTCTCCGTATTGCGCCGCCCGACGATCGCCGGGACCCAGGGATCGATCCGTCCACCATCGAACAGATGGATTCCTTGCACCGGAACGAACGCCTGCCTCGCCTCGGTGAGCTCCGGATCCTGCGTACTGAAGAAATCCGGACACAGCACGACCGCATACAGAATCAGCAGGACGACGCTGCTGATCATCGCAAGGCGATGCTTGCGGAAACGCCACCACACCAGCGTCCAGTTGGAGGCGACCGAAATGCGCGCTTCCGCCGCCTGCTCCACTGCGATCGACAGTGCCATTCTATTTCTCCATCCGGATCCGCGGATCCATAACGGCGAGCAGAATGTCCGAAAGCAGCGTCCCCACGATCGTCAGGAAGCAATAGATCAACAGGATCGCGCCGGCGAGATACATGTCCTGATTGACCAGTGCGCGCAGCAGCAGCGGGCCGATATTGGGCAGGTTCATCACGGTCGCAACGATCAGGCTGCCCGAGAACAGTTGCGGCAGGTACCAGCCGATCGTGCTGATCAGCGGGTTGAATGCCAGCCGCACTGGATAGCGCATCACGACGCGCCATTCGGACAGTCCCTTGGCGCGCGCAGTCATCACATAAGGCTTGTTCAGTTCGTCGAGCAGGTTGGCGCGCATCACGCGGGTCAGGCGCGCGGTGCCGGCAATCGCGAGCACCAGCGCGGGAAGCCAGATATGCTTCAAGAGGTCGACGGCCTTGGCGGCGCTCCACGGCTGGCCCGCCATTTCCGACGAGAACAATCCCGTGATGCCGATATCGAAGTAGGAGAATGCAAGCCACATCAGGACCAGTGCCAGCAGGAAATTGGGCGTGGCGACGCCGACATAGTTGAAGACCGTCAGCACATAGTCGAGCCACGAGCGTTGATGGGTCGCCGAATAGATGCCGGCAGGGATCGCGATCGCCCAGGTCAGCACGAAGCTGAATGCCGCCAGCGCCAGCGTGAGTCCGAGCTGCTCGCGGATCAGGTCGACGTTGGGCCGCTGGTATTCGAGCGACAGGCCGAGGTCGCCCTGCAGCAGGTTTGCCATCCACCGGAAGTACTGGACGACGACAGGCTGATCGAGGCCGTACTGCCTGCGCAGGGCGTCGAGCTGCTCGAGATTTACCGATGAGCCCGATGACGCCAGTGTGGCGGCATATGAGGTCAGGAAGTCACCGGGCGGGGCCTGGACGATCGCGAAAACCATCACCGAGAAAATGACCAGGAGCAGCGGCAGCAACATCAGGCGATGGACGATGAATCGCGCCATTTGATCTCCCGGAAGTGATCAGGTCAGAGGTCACGCACGCGCCCGAAGGCGCGTGCGTGAAGCGCGCGGATCAGCGCTGGAAGAAGAACTGCTCCGGGCGCGCATTGCCCGGCGTCCGCAGCGGCCAGTCATTTCCCAGCCGCGCCGGAACGTTCCTCATCCGGTTGTTGACGACCACCACGCCCTGAATCATCGGGGTGAGGCCGACGATCCCGATCTCGTAGACCTGGTCCGCCCAGATCCTGAACAGCTCCTGGGCTGCCTTGATCTGGCCTTCCGTTCCAACGGTGCGGGCGGTGTCGACCAGCTCGACGATCTTCTTGACCTCTGCGGTCGGCTCGACGCCTTCCTTACCCTTGCTGTTGTACCAATTGGTGAACAGCGGTCCGAGCGTCAGGATCACCGAG
>Ga0207428_10006563_pt1 | contig 10728 bp, 11 predicted proteins | sample RhiMethybrSRZTD1_FD_187600 | JGI IMG/M metagenome (GOLD analysis project Ga0207428, IMG submission 187600) | Populus rhizosphere microbial communities from Tennessee, USA - Rhizosphere MetaG P. TD hybrid SRZTD1 (SPAdes) (version 3) | ecosystem: Host-associated > Plants > Roots > Rhizosphere >... | reverse complement strand
ACCGGCGGGGCGAGATCCCGGAGCGGCAAAGCGCGCCGGAAGCAAGCACAGTAGCGCTCCGATCACATCGAAACGCCAGTCCTTTCTGGATAATCTTGTTGCTCAGATTGCCCGCAATCGAACGGAGAATGACCGATCGATTGAACCCGAACAAATTCGCTCAGATAGGCAAGACGGACGTTGTGCCGGTAATGTCCGCTTTACCCCCGAAAGCGGACGTGTGCAGCGCACTAGCCGATGTCCGCTAAGGGCCAATAGCGGACATTGGCTCCAAAATTTGTGCGTCTAATTTACAGCCTTAGTGCCTAACACGTTGTAAGCCGTCAGCGGGCGGCGAATGCCCTTAAGTGCAAAATCGCCGACCGGTTCAACCATTATGTCCTTCTCAACAGCCATCAACACACGAGGACTAATTAGTATTTGCCCGGGCTTTGCCTCGTCGCAAAGCCGAGATGCGACATTGGACACCGTTCCAATGGCGGCGTAGTCGAAGCGCCCCTCGAATCCGATGGTGCCTAGCGTGGCAAATCCGTGCGCGATCCCAATACCGAAGCCAATGTCGTGCCCAAGCTTACGCCACTTCTCGATTAACTCTCCGATAGCCGCTCTCATTTCAATCGCCATCCGCACGGCTTGAAGGGCGGGGCCATCGACCGGAATTGGATCATTGAACACCACCATCACCCCGTCACCGGCATAGCGCTCAAGCGTGCCACCATACTTGTTTATAATCTCACCAATCGCCGCATGGTATTCCCGCAATAGAGCCATCACGTCTTCTGGATCAGAACTTTCAGAGAACCCGGTAAAGCCGCGTAGATCGCAGAACAACGCGGTTATTTCTCGGCGGTGGCTTTCGAGCTGCTTCTCTGTCCCAGAAGCAACGATCAGATCCGCCACTTGTGGAGGAAGGAACCGTCGCAGTTTACCCATGCGTTCGATTTCGCTGACTTGGTCCGTGACACGCTGTTCGAGTTGTTGGTTCAGCTTGTTGAGATCATTGAGCAGCCGCGCGTTCTCGATGGCGATGACGGCTTGGGTGGCGAAATTTCTGACCAGATCGATCTGCTTCTCGGTGAAAGGGCGCACTTCCTGGCGATAAATGCTGAGCACACCAACCAATGCACCTTCCTTCAGCATCGGGACAGCCAGCACCGTGCGGGCACCGGCCAGGTGAGCAAAACCGACCACAACGCGATCGCCCTCAAGATAAGGTTGACAGGTTCGAATATCCTCAATGTGTACAAACTGTTTGGTTTTTATCACCTGACCTAGAGGGCCCGCCGGATGGGGACGAAATACTTCGCCGCGCCGCGGCGAATATTGGGGCGGTGCATTATGAAGTGCGACCCTGCGTAGGGCATCGCCTTCACAGAGGTTCAAAAGACCAAACCGTGCCCTGCAAATTTGCGTGGCATTCGTTAGCATAGCTTGGAAAATCGGTTCGAGGTTACCCGATGAGGAACTAATAACCTTGAGCACGTCGGCGGTGGCGGTCTGCTGTTGGAGCGATTCACGCAGCTCGTTGAGTAGCCGCGTGTTCTCGATGGCGATGACGGCCTGAGAGGCGAAGTTCTCCAATAAATTAATCTGCTTGTCCGTAAAAAGTCGGACTTCTTGCCGAAGGATGCTAATGGCACCGACGAGTTCATCATCTCGGAGCATGGGCACCATAAGGCAAGTTCGGAACCCGCCGAGTTCCACAGCCGCGACGAGAGTTGGATGACGCTCACGATATGGCCGCAACTTTTTCAGGTCGGCGATATGGACAACCTGCTTTGTGTCGATGACTTGCTGGAGTGGGCCACCTGTCGATACCTGTAGCAGGTTGCGTTTGCGCGCCTCGACATACCCAGGGGGCGCGTCGCGAGTGGTGGCAACAGCGCGCCATGTGCCGCCGTCGCGAAGATACAATGTGGCAAATTTGGCGTCGCAAATGCGCGTTGCCTTCTCAAGCATCGCATCAAAGACTGGCTCAAGCTCGCCCGGCGATTTGCTGATAATCTTTAATATCTCGGAGGTCGCCGAAACTTGATCCAGCGCCTCGTCGCGCTCACGGGTACGTTGGTCGAGCTGCTCCTGATTAGCATCGGAATGGCGTGCGGTCAGCGCTTTCCGAGGCTTGGGCCTGATCGCTCTGTGGCGTCGCCCCTTCACCGGCCGTTCGCTTTGACCGCGTCGCTGCATGTCACCCCTACGGCGGGTTCACGACGACGCTCAATCCTACGCAAATCCCAGCTTTTGCGCTACGGCAGGATGTCCGCTTTGGGTCATAAGCAGACATGTGCGGCGCAAAAGCTAATGTCCGCTTTACCCCCAATAGCGACTGCGAAAGCGACTTCTCTCAAAAATCCATGTCTGCTTTGACCCCAAAAGCGGACGTGTGCGGTGCACTAGCCGATGTCCGCTAAGTGCCAATAGCGGACATCGATGTGATTCCGTGGCGACGACTTTAGACAGACTTGTCAATCGCCCAACCTATCCCACGGACGATGCCGTATGCGGCCAATGAAACCAATCCGATGCCGGTTAGGCCGATGGCAATTCCGCGCGCAAGAATTGGAATATCGGCTGGCAACAAATCCCACAGCCTCAGGCCAAGCGCATCCTTTGCCATCAACAAAAGGCCCGCCGTGAGGATGATGGCTGCAACAAGCAGCCCAAGCCGATGAAAATTTCGGCTTACCTCCGAATTCCGCCAGCGAGCGTAGTGCTGCGTGTTTTCATCGTTGCTCATGGGACTTCGGTTTCCCCTGAGAGATCGCGCCGAGCGTGAGCGGAGGCTGTTATTGTCGTTAGGCTAGGAGCGCTTTCGTTGATGTGCGATGGGCCATCACGCCGGAATAAGCTCGGCCAATACAAGAAGCGTTCCAACGGCCAGTGCGACTGCGAAAATCTCTTGCGCGTATGCGCGTCCTGTCCAAGTAAACATGGTCGCCTCCAATCCTGGAGTTCTGTATAGAGAGCTTAGACCTCCGCTAGATTCTGGATGTGACCGCCATCACAAGATTTGCGATTGGTATCGCGTTAGGGCGATGCCTCCCGGGCGAGTTCACCGAGATCAGAGTTATTCTGCCGCGCGTCGCTGTGTTCGTCTGAAGTCGACCCGATGTCCGCTATTGGCCCAAAGCAGACATGACGGTTTGCACCGCACACGTCCGCTTTCGGGGGCAAAGCAGACATGACCATTGGCACATGTCTGCTTTTGCGGTCGCTATTCGGGATAAAGCGGACATGAGGTTTTGCAACGCACACGTCGGCTTTTGACCCAAAGCGGACATAGCCCGGTCCCTTAACGAGCTTCATTTGAAGCGGTACGATGCGCTGTCTTAAGCCTCGGGGGCGGCAATGAGACGGCGCGAGTTCATTATCCTTCTCGGCGGTGCGGCGGCAGGCTGGTCGCTTGAGGCGCGCGCGCAGCAAAAGAAAACGCATCGTATCGGCATTCTTTCGCAGGACCTGCAGCCGGGCCTGCTCGAAACGTTCCGCGACGAGCTTAAAAAGAAAGGCTACGTCGAAGGGAGCGACATCAGCATAGAGCTGCGTAACGCGGCGGGGCACAATGACCGCCTGCCCGCGCTCGCAGACGAGCTTCTGAAGCTCAAGGTCGACATGATCGTCGCCGTCAATACGCCCGCCGTGCAGGCGGCCAAAAAGGCCACCAAGACAGTCCCGGTCGTGATGATGCGTGTGGCCGATCCGGTCAAGTCGGGGCTTGTCGCCAGCCTCGCGCGCCCGGGCGGGAATATCACGGGCTTAAGCTTCATGCCGGATGCACTCGGGCCCAAAGGGGTCGAACTTCTTCACGAGATGCTTCCCAAAGCCACACGCATGGCCGCGCTTTTCCAGGGAAACAATCCCGGAGCAGTCCTCATCATCGACGAAGTCCAGCGCAAGGGCGAGCAGATCGGGATTAAGTTCGTGCGCCTTCCCATCGCTACCGAGAATGATTTTCCTGCCGCCTTCGAGGCCGCATCGAAAGCCAAGGCCGAAGCGCTCTTTGTCATGGACGATGGCGCCATCACCAACCACCGCAAGCAAATCGCCGAGCTTGCCGCAAAGCATGCCCTGCCCATCGTGTCGATCTACCGAGACTTCGCAGCTTCTGGCGCACTTATCGCCTATGGACCCAACCTCGATGTTGTCTACCGGCGCGCCGCGGATTATGCGGACAAGCTCATGAAAGGCGCGCCGGCGACCTCTCTTCCCGTCGAACAACCGGTCAATTTCTATCTTGCCATCAACGTCAAGACTGCGAAGGCGCTCGGCCTCAAGATTTCAGACTCGATATTGGTCCGCGCCGACGAGGTGATCGAATAGGAAGCGCGATGTCCGCTATTGGCCCATAGCAGCCATGACCTAGTGCACCGCACATGTCCGCTCTTGGGGGCAAAGCGGACACGGCTTTTCGCGAGAGTCCGCTTTCGCGGTCGCTATTGGGAGCAAGGCGGACATCACTTGTTGCATTGCATATGTCCGCTTCTGACCCAAAGCGGACATTCGATTCCACGGAAGCGAATAAACTGAAACAGCCATTAATATGATGGTTTAAATGCACTTCTGCAGGTGGACGTCTTGTTTAAAGAATTTGGTCCTACTATCGCCACTGCGATGCTTCAAGCCGAGAAAAGGGAAATGCGCACTGCGATCATAATTCGCTGGCAGTCCGGTGCCATTGCGCTTACCGCAATCGTTCTCGCATTTCTGGTGCCCGGTGTCTTGCTCTGTAAACTCGTTCCATTGGTAAGCATCGCATCGGCGATCGCGATAACGACTCTTATAGCCGGAGCCGGACTTTATTTGGCAGGCAGATTGATCGAAAAACGTACTCCCCGAAGTGAGCGCGTCGACCATTATCTTCAAGCAAGTATTTTTGTAATCGCCGCCGGTTTGTTGTGGTTGCACGTGATATTCCAAACGGGCGCGTGGCAGGACAGAAGTATTGAGCCCGGAACGGCATTGGCCATCGCAACTGGTTGCGGGATAGCGGGGGCCCTGCTGCTGATACGGCGCACCAGACGGCTCAGCGAATCCAAATAGATAGGTGGCACACCGACTGGTGTCCTGAGGACTGCCGCTTTCGGACAACAAATTATCTGCTTGTGAACGGACACCGTACTCATGAGTGCTTTTAACGCGTATCATTATATTGCGCTCGGTTGTGCGGCCATCGTTCTATCTATCATTGGCAGCCTTATTATTTTTATTCGATCACAATCCAAACGAGGTGCCAGTAAGCGTGCGGTCGAGCGTCTGCGGAACTTGCCAGGCGGAAAACCGCTAGCACCCCTGCCGGCCACGTGCCCGGAAATGCTTTTACCGGTCAGCGGCGAAGTCCCGCCGACCCTCGAACAGACAGAACCGCTCGAAATCCAACCAACCGAAAACGTGTCTCAGACCGTGAGCGCTGTTATTCAACCCACCCTCGAGCGTGCAGAACCGCTAGCGATCCGGGCAGTCGTAAGCACGGAAGCAGCCCCGCCGGTTGGCACCCACGTTCGATCGTTTCTCGAGCATGCAGAGCCGTTAGAAGTCCAACCGGCTGCTGCGCGCCCAGAATTGCCTCTACAGGTTGGAAGCAAGGTGTGGGCGGTTTGCAAATTCGGATCAGTGCCGAAAGGCACGCCAGGTATGGTTACAGGTACAGTCGAGGGTCGCTTCTGGCACTCACCAATGTATCTATGCACATTCGCTGATAACAGGAAGGTTCGTGCCCGCCCGAAGGATATTGAGGCGTACAACCACGCGCATAGTCTTCAAGAATTGGAGCAGCCAAATCTTGGAGCAATTCAATCGAGGCATATGCTTTCGCGGGCACAGCAATTCGCATCAAGGCACCGCTAGCCGCTATCCGAGCGAGCGCTTGGGACAAGTCGATGTCCGCTTTGGGCCCGTAGCGGACATTGCTAGTTGCGCCGCACGTGTCTGTTCTTGAGGGTAAAGCAGACATGACTTCTTGCGGTAGTAGGGTAGCGACCGACGCACTTTATGTCGCGGTGTGCCGACACCGCTGTGCATCATAATCGTTGGGCCAAGGTCCACTTCCAAAGCAAGTGAAAGGCGTTCACTTCTTCCCGTTTCCCGTTCATGAGGCAGCAGTCGGCCCGTAATGGGTGCCACACGTTGCGGGCTGACTTGTTCCGCGCTGCTGAGGCAACGGCAGCTGGTAACACCATCCGCGAAGCCATTGGGATAAAGGTCAGCCATCGCTAAGTGAGGGAATTCACACAAGCCCCCCAGTGTTAGCGGTAACGATTAGCGTAAATCGACGTTCTCGGGGTTTCTGCACAACAACTTGAGTGTATTTGTGTGCAGCCAGCACGCCCATGCACAAGACACCAAAAGATATTGCCCGCTCGATTAGAGCATTTCGAAACGCACACCGACTCGGATTATTGCGCTCCGTTCGGATTTCGCCCGGGAAGCGCGCCTGCGAAGCCGCGATGGCACAAGACAGAATGGAATACCTCGGAAACGCCGTACCGCGTTTGCCGCTCGCCCAATGCACGCGAGCCCTCTGTGAATGTGATTATGTCCCAACAGGAACAGAAAAGCTGCGCCCAATAGATCGGAGCAGGCTGCCTAAAAGCTCTGACGAGAAATGACCGCAAAGGTGATAGAGATTTTGTTGACCATGTCCTGCTGGCCCTTAGCTGACATCGCACTTTGCACCGCACCCGTCTGCTTTCGGGGGTGAAGCGGACATGACAATTGCCCCGCTAAAAGTTCGCTAATGACCCATAGCGAAGACCCCAATCCCGCTAACGGTCATCCGATTAGGTGCGCACATCAGGGTCAGACGGTTCGACATGTGTATTAAAAGAGAAGCCCCGCCGAAGCGGGGCGACTTAGAGGAATTTATTTGCGGACCTTTAGATTGCCTGCCGACTCTTTGCCTCTATCAGAAATAATCTCATAGTCGACGGTCGCGCCTTCATTCAGGGTGCTCAAGCCTGCGCTCTCAACCGCAGAAATATGCACGAACACGTCTTTACCACCGCCTTGCGGTTGAATGAAGCCGTATCCTTTTGTTGGATTGAACCATTTAACGGTACCAGTAGCCACAGCACGCTCCATAGAATATTGCCCCGGTTAGACTGCCGAGCGCAGCAACCTAGCATTGCGTGTGGGCTGCCGTCGATGTTCGTTTATGGCCAAAAGCAGACATCGGCTATTGCACTGCATATGTCTGCTTTCGGGAGACCGGCGGACATCATTTTACCGGCCCTTGGCGATTGGGCTCATAGGGTGGGAAGCCGAAGAGACTGCTGTTATCTATCGCGCATAAGTTCTGCCAAGTCGCGCTCCAGCACTTGCTGCGTCCGTTCGAGAACGACCAGCAGGTTCCGTGCTGGAGCAGGATCGCGGCCCTCTGCTTTGTGACGTTCGACCATTTCGCGCTGGCGGATGATCAGTAAACGACCGAACTCAACGTGACGCTGCGCAAAGGTGCGACGTTCCTCCAGCGAAAGCATAATCCATCAGCCCAGAGATCATTCAAATGTCGTTTTCGCGACGATGGCCTGTCTTCCCGTTTTGCTTGGTGCTTAGATAGTGAAGGTCTTCTGATTGCGTTCGGCGGCCCGTTCTAGCTGGCGTTTCGCCACATGGGCTCCTTGCGAGCCTTAGGGCGCGATTGTTCGCGACATAAGTTCGCCGAGTTCGCAAGGGCGATTCAGGCATTTGCTGGCTGGATCCGAACGCAGCTGTTGAGAGAGTCCTTCGATGTGGTCGTTTATTTCATCGTTGAGCAGGTGGCCCACATAGGCCGCTATCCGAGTAAAGCCGCTTGAATTGGTCAGATAATTGAAGCTCATCATTGCCTCCTCTGACTCTCGAAATGCATGAAGATCCCTTTTGTCAGGTTAGGTGAGGGGGATGGGCGTGCTGTGTTGGTCGTCACAAAAAAGCGCTTTAACCCGGCCTGATGTCCACTTCGGGCCCAAGCAGACCTCGCCTAGTGCACTGCTTATGTCTGCTTTTGACCCAAAGCGGACATCGTCGCCCTTAATCTGATAGGCTTTGAAAACTGGCGTCGTCCTTAACCTCACTACGGAGGGTTACGTGCGCCGGCGAGATTTCATCAAAGGCATTGCTGGCTCAACAGTGGTATGGCCGCTCGCGGCGCGTGCGCAGCAGTCGGCAATGCCGGTGGTTGGTTTCATCCGCACCACGTCGGCCGCCGCTTCCACACCTCTGGTGGCAGCGTTCCGCAAGGGCCTTGCCGAGGCGGGGTTGGTCGAGGGCAAGGACGTCGCGATCGAGCTTCGCTTTGCGGACGATGATTTTGGCCGGCTGCCTGCGCTGGCGAGCGATCTGGTGCGCCGCGGGGTAGCGGTGATCGTCGGCAATAATTTTGCCGTGCCGGCCATTAGGTCCGTGACGACGACCATCCCGGTCGTATTCGTCGGCGGCGACGATCCGGTCCGGACTGGCCTCGTCACAAGCCTCAACAAACCGGGCGCGAACATCACTGGCATTACGTCCCTGAGCTACGCTCTAACGGCCAAGCGGCTGCAATTGCTGCATGAGCTCGCACCGAAGTCCGCCGCCATCGCCGTGCTGCTCGACCCGCACGCCGCGGAGCTCGCACCCGAGGAGCGCGAGGCAAAGGAGGCTGCGCGCGCGCTTGGGCGCGACATCCTGGTGGTACAGGCTGGCACCGTGCCTGACCTCGAGGCCGCTTTCGCGACGATTTCCCGTGCGCGCCCGGGCGCACTGCTCGTGGGCGCCGGCGCTTTTCTCTCCCGCAGCCAGCACCAGCAGATCGTTGCGTTCGCTGCGCGGCAGGCTTTGGTAGCCATCTATTTGCTGCGCGAAGCCGTGGTGGCGGGTGGCCTGATGAGCTATGGCACCAGCCAGCTGGGTACCTATCGCCAGGCCGGTGTCTACGCGGCGCGCATTCTCAAGGGCGAGAAGCCGGCGGACCTGCCGGTCCTTCAACCGACCAAGTTCGAGCTGGTGATCAACCTAAAAACCGCGAAAACGCTTGGCCTTGCAATTCCGTCGGGCGTGCTTGCGATTGCCGATGAGGTGATCGAATGATGCGGCTCATGTCCGCTTATGGCCCTTAGCGGACATCTCACTTTGCACTGCACATGGCCGCTTTGTGAGGGAAAGCGGACATGACGGTTAGCGCGAGTCCGCTTTTGTAAAGCGGACATGGGTTGGTGCGCTGCATATGTCCGCTTATGACCCAAAGCGGACATTGGCGAGGGTCTTTCCCGGGATAGGTTTGAGCCGCTACGATGCCTGTCCTCGGGGGAGGCAATGAGACGGCGCAACACAGCAGGCGGCAAAGCAGCAAAAACGCAGCGCCGCAAGACGTTGAAGCGACGTAACGCGCCAGAAACTACGCCCGGTCACAAGTCTTCCCCCACCGATGCAAACGAGAAGATCGCGCTGCTCGAGCGCAGGTTGAACGAGGCGTTGGAGCAGCAAGCTGCAACCTCTGACGTACTCAAAGTCATCTCAAAGTCACGTGGCCAATTGGAGCCGGTGTTCAATGCGATACTGGAGAACGCTGTGCAAATCTGCGGAGCCAAGTTCGGGCAGCTGTTCTTGTTTGAGGACGACGGCTTCCGCACCAGCGCTATGCACGATGTCCCCCGCGCGTTTGCCGAAAAGCGTCGACGTGAGCCGTTTTTTCGCCCCTCTGCTGGAAGTCCCTTGGGCCGCGTCATGCAGACGAGACAGGTAGCGCACATCGTCGATGTCACGGCAGAGCAGGGTTACGCGGGCGACCAAGCCGTAATAGACCTCGCCAAATTGGGCGGTGCGCGGACGACTGTCGCCGTTCCACTGCTCAATGGCAACGAACTGGTGGGGGCAATAAGTATTTACCACAAGGAGATACGTCCCTTCACCGACAAACAAATCGAGCTGTTGACGAACTTCGCCGCCCAAGCCGTCATCGCCATCGAGAACACGCGGCTACTCAACGAATTACGCCAGCGCACCGATGACCTGAGCGAGTCACTGGAACAGCAGACGGCAACGTCGGAAGTGCTACATGTCATTTCAAGCTCACCCGGTGAGCTTGAGCCGGTCTTCGACGCCATGCTGCAAAATGCGGTGCGAATTTGCGGCGCCACATTCGGCCTTCTTTGGCTGCGCGAAGGGGCGGCCAATGCCTTCCGCAGCGTTGCAACGCATGGCGCCCCTCGAGCCTATGTTGACTTTGTGCGCAGTCAAGTCTTCCGCCCTGAGCCAAAGACCGACCTGGGCACGCTGGTTAGGACAAAGGAGGTTTTCCAATTTGCCGATTTAGCAGCGGCCCCAACGTATGGGGACAATTTGCGCAAAGCCACCGTCGACCTTGCTGGCGCCCGGACTCTGATCGCGGTGCCGATGCTGAAGGACAACGAGGTGATTGGTGTTATAACCATCTATCGTCAGGAGGTGCGTCGCTTCACTGACAAACAGATTGAGCTGGTCAAGAATTTCGCCGCGCAGGCGGTAATCGCCATCGAGAACGCGCGGCTGCTCAACGAACTACGGGACTCCCTTGACCAACAGACCGCGACTTCGCAGGTACTCGGCGTCATAAGCAGTTCACCGACAGACGTTCAACCCGTTTTCGATGCGATCGCCAGCAGTTCCGTCAAACTTTGTGGAGCCGGCTACTGTATCGTGTACAGCTTCGATGGCGAGATGATCAGTGTTGTAGCCCACCACAATCTCGATCGGGCCGCACTTGATGCCCTGCGTCAAATCTGGCCGATGGCG
>Ga0207428_10006558_pt1 | contig 10732 bp, 13 predicted proteins | sample RhiMethybrSRZTD1_FD_187600 | JGI IMG/M metagenome (GOLD analysis project Ga0207428, IMG submission 187600) | Populus rhizosphere microbial communities from Tennessee, USA - Rhizosphere MetaG P. TD hybrid SRZTD1 (SPAdes) (version 3) | ecosystem: Host-associated > Plants > Roots > Rhizosphere >... | reverse complement strand
TCAGGAATAATTTTATCTAATTTATTAAATATATCAGTTAAAAAGAATTCAATCAGATTTGTATCAACATAACTATAATTTTTATTCTCAGAAGACGATTTGGTTAAATATTTCTCAATTTCATAAAATGGTCGCAGATATGTAAAAGGCAAATGAAAATATATAAAATAATCTCCCGTTTCTCCTGCTCTCTGCTTTTCAATAGTAAAATTCACTATATGACAAATATTATAAATTGAATTGATTGTTGAAAGTAAATTTTCTAGTTCATATGAAATTAGTTTTTTGTTGGGAATAAAATGTATAAGATATTTATTGTGACTCATTATTCTATTATTCAATAATTACTTATTAAATAGTTTCCAAATAAAATATCTAAAGAAATGATCAAAATAATTATACTGGCTCTCCTAAAATAATTCTTTCTTTAAAAAAAATGAAGTACTCATCTAACAATGATACAATTGTATAGCTATATCCATAACTATTACTTTGAGTATTATTACTAACTAGTGATTTTAACTCAGAGCACAACATAGCTTTTACTAACGAATAATCAGCCATCTTTTACTCTGCTTTCTCTTGTCATAATTTGCAATTATATATCTACAAAATTGTCTATTTACTTATTTATTTATTTTATCTTCAAAATAAGGTATTACTTTATTTGCAAACTTTTTAATAAATTCAATTTCGTTTGGACTTGTACTGTGTGTATATACTTGGGTAAAGCCAGCATTAAAATATTCTTCTATTGGTTTAATTAAATCTTCTATTGAGGTAGTTATTAGTATTGATTTTCTTAATTCATCGTCTGACACTTCTTCCTTTGCTGTTTTTTCTAATATTCTTGGGTCATTTATATCTCTATCAAAAGCATTATCTATTTCTGAGGTTCTCCAAAATTCACAGGATTTAAAGGCCTCATCATAATCTTCAGAATAAGAAATTTTTGGTTTAGCTATTCTTTCTAGTATATCAGGATCTTTTCCTACTTCTTTTGCTGCTTTATTAAATAGATCAAATACCTCATTAGAATTATTTGGTTTTGAAGTAGTAATCAATCCATCCGTTAATCTGCCAGCAGTTTGAACCGCTTCTTTTCCAGAAGCTGCCATATAAAGAGGAATATTTGTAGAAGGAGGTGTATACAGCTTTGCATTTTTTAATCTAAAATATTGACCATTAAAGTTTGCAAAACCATTGTTGTTATTGTTATTGTTTGTGCTTGATAATCTTATTTCTTTGTCGTTACCTCCACTAACACTTCCTTTATTCCATAATTTTTTTATTATTTGAATAGATTCAGTTGTTCGTTTTAATCTTGTATCTGCAGAAGGCCAATCAAAACCTACAGAAACTTCATTCATTGCTTCTCCTGTACCAACTCCAAGCCCTATTCGTCCGGGATATAATACATCTAAGGATGCAAATGCTTGAGCTATTATAGCAGGATTATATCTATATACAGCTGCAGTAACTCCAGTTATGAATTTCATTTTTTTTGTTCTTTCAGCGGCAGCTGCTAGCCAAATCCATGTAAAGTTACCATAGCCATTGTTATGTGACCATGGATGAAAATGATCACTTGTAAGAGTTTGATCAAATCCAGCCTTTTCAGCTTCTTTTACAAATTCAAACAAATCGTTCATTGAATATTGTTCTTGTGAAGCCCAATAACCTAGTTTTGTCACATAAGTTAATGTCTAACATAATATTTAATTATAATAGAAAAAAAACAAAATGAAAATGTAATAATATGCCACTTGTTTTTAAATTTGTTTCTAACTTTAAAATCTTTACTCTTTTTGTAATTTATTTTATAGTAAGAAAGTATAAAATATCCTTCATTTATTTTTTATATTTAACTACACAATACTTTGATCTTTCTATAGATTACTAAATTTTTCTATTTTTATCGTTAAATTGTAATTTTATTAACCAAAATTATTATATATCTAAGTTATAGTAACTAGTCCCATGATTTAACATAAAGGGTTATAAGTGTTAATTATATCCGAATAATTTTAAAATATATTTATTTAATGGCAATGAGGCTTTGCCCATTCTTCATTTGAAAATTCAGAGATGTCACAATATTTGGAATAGATAATTGCCAAGTTATTTTCTATTAATTCTTTATTCAGATTTATTCCATCACAATAAACTACACCAACCTCTCTTCCATATCTGTCTCCTCTACGCTGTCCATCATCAATGTCAACTTCACCTTTTTTATTTAGACATAAACTTTGTACTAATTTCTTGGCTTTCATATATCCTTCTTCGCCTCGTTCAGGAGTATTTACCAATGCTAATCTTATTCTATTATCATTGATATCTAGTGTATCACCATCAACAATATGATTAACTATTCCTTCAAATTCTATATTAGCTTGTTTTTTATTTTCTTCTCTATAATTTGCTTTGTATAATGCATAAGTAGAAAAAGATATAATAATTAATATAATAATACCAATAAAAAGTAATCTTTTATTTTTTATAGCAATCATAATCGTTTAAATTAATAACTTTGATTATATTACTATTTGTAATAACTTTATCACATTATTGTCAAATTTCCAAACTGTATCCTCATTTTTTAATTTTGTTTTTTATTTATTATCATACTTTACCATCAGCTCATGGAAAGTTGCACATCAAATGCTGATATCTATTATTAGTAATATATTATAAGGTATTTAAAATTCCCTTAAATAAATTATTTACCGAAAACATATACCGATTGTTCTAATTATATCTAATATGTTAGATGATCAATCATTGGCAAAGCCTGTCATAGTCTCAAATCTTCTATAGGATTTTGCATTTTGCATTTTGTCATTCTCTTTAAGAATATGAATATTACTCATATTATAGGTTGTAGTAGTGAATTTCTTTACCAACAATGGTTCATGACTCTATTCATATTTTATATTTGTAATCATGAGAATATGATTGAAACTTAAATACGATTTTATATTAAATTAGTTATTCATGTTTACCAAATCTATCATTATAGTTGATGATGATCCAGAGTTAATTAATCTATATAGCGAAGCCTTAAAAATGAGCGGATATGATGTTTCTAGTTTTACTGATCCTTGTTTGGCATATCAACACATAAAGGAAAACCCGAATCAATACTCATTAGTAATTACCGATGACAAAATGCATGATATGAATGGATTATTTCTTGGTACGAAACTATTAGAAATAAATCCAAAACTAAATGTAATCATAATGAGTGAGTTTGGAGATTTGAAATGTAATTATAAATTTAATCTTCTTAAAAAACGTGTTTCGATATTTAAACTAATTAGTGCAGTGAATGAAAGTATATCAAAATCTATTTCACATGGTGATAAAATCTAAATTAAAAATTTGTGAATGAATGAAAATTTCAAGGCATGCCATCTACGAAGCAGAATAATAAAAATGGGTAAATTTTCTTTTATAACTTCTTTTGAAGATGATCATAAAAAATTGTTCCTATTATACAAATCAATCTACATACTTGAAATTTCAATTTTTTCTTGTATCTTATATTTTTTATCATAATTGCTATCAAATTGTAGATATAATAACCTATCTTTAATCTATGCCTTTATACATTTATGTACTTCACCATAAAAGGTAATATTTTAAATATAACCATGTTAAAAAATAAAAAACTAAGTAAATTTATTAATTTTTTCATGATGAATTATTCGATTGATAATTTATACTCTCACTATTTTTTATATAGCAAATCTGAAATCTTTGTTTAAGGTATATATTATTATGATTTTAATTTATCACTATGATAACTTTATTTTTTATATAGCTATATTCTTAATTATAATCGGGATAATTGCATTATTATTGACTTTTGTCTATCCTCCCTCTCATTATCACAATATTAAAAATATTATAAATTTACAAATGATAGAGAAATTTATTATTATGATAGTTAAGTTAGTTTAATAATTTGTAGTATTATATGATATTTTTTATTCTATAAATCATATTTAAATAATTTCTATGTGAAAGAATAGAAATGAGTGATTCTCATCTGGTTGATCATTTTCATCTAGACACCATTTGTTTGAGCAAATACTTGTGGAAGAACAAAAGAATTCTAATCAATAAAAATACATGAACCCATTTTGAATTATATGTGATTTAATAGTTTAAACATTTGAATATCTTTAAGATAATGCTAGAATTGAGTTCTATCAATAATCATAAGAGAAGGATTAATGATGAAAATTCTGACTTCTTGCTTTAGTAGTGTCTTCAAATTTACCATATGTCACATTATAATTTAAGGTAATTAATTAATAGCCATAACCTTACAATCGCAGTAGAAGATCTGAAGTCTAATACTACAATTAAGTAGGGCTATGACTAGAGTACAACGGCTTTACATTAAGCCTATTGTACATAATATTAGTAATCATACAATATAACAATTTTAAACAAAAGCTATAACATTGCACCAATAAGAATAATTATTACTAATCATGTATTGATCCCAGGATTTCTAAATTTTACTAAAAATAATCTTTGGGAAATAGAATATAATAATTAGAGTAGTTTGAAGTAGTCATATCCTGAGATAAACAAATTATATAGATTTAAAATAAAGTTCGGAAGTATATTTAGACTGAAAACACTAGGATTGAACTATTGATGGTAAGGGATAACTGACTCAATAACTGCTACTATAACGAAATTATATAAATCAGTTTTAATTTGTAACTTTAATTAAAATAATATATAATATAAAATTATTATCGTACTATTAGACTAAGGAATAAAAAAGGCGATTTGAAGGATTTGTTGAATTGTTAAAGCATGGAGCATAAGGGTTTTACTGATGTCCGAAATTATTAGTTTAGATGTCAAAAGATTTTGAAACAAAATATATTAATGACGTATTTAATTAAATATAATAAATTTTTACTGACGTTATAATATATAAATTGATATAAATTGATAATGATTAAAGAAACGTGAATTTTATAATTTAAGGCCTTTGTATTTCCAATGTCATTTTTAAAAATCCCTACAATTAATACGAATTAGAGTACAAATATCAGTGGAATTCATTTAAAAAAGATGGTATTATTTTTTTAATTTGTATATCTGTTATTAATAAAGAAAACAGAATAATAGTATGGTTGATCATCAGGATAATAATAATTATAATTCAATAAGACATCGAAAAAGGAATATGCAACAAAGAGTGTTACAATCATCCATATCCAATATATCAAAACAACGAATTGTATCTCTTCAGGTTCCATCTAATAGAAGAAACGAGATCGAACAATTTTTAAAATTATTTGGATATAATTCTGAAAAAACTATACTACAGGTACATTTGATTGGCTTTTTTAGAAAAAAAAATTTAAATCAAAGAGAAATTGAACAAAAATCAAAATCAGTTAAGAGATATGGAGGAACTTCCTTTGTAGTAGTTGGAAGAACATATGATCCTACAATTATAGAAAATGTAATTAAACCAAAAAGTAAAGATCCTTTTGAATCAAGTCCTGGATATATAGGATATCTTTGGAAGAAAAAGAACCGTGAAAATAAATCACCTCATGAATTAATTCCACTAGATTTTATTCCTGTACATTTACCATATCCTGATGATTGGAAAAAGATGTTTGCAACCAAAGGATTCTTAATAGCAATGCATGTTCCCACTCCATTTGTAAAAGATAAAAATAAGATTACAAGAGCACTATATCGTATTGCAAAAAATGGTCCTGACATAAGAAAAGAGTGGAATTTCCTTAATGATCTCAAGAATTTAGGTTATAATACACACACGTATACTAAAAATTAATTATTAAATTCAGCAATCAGTTATCAATTACATTCCATATTCTAAAGATTTAGCTCGTATAGCATCAATTGAAGTTCTTCTTTAACTTACATCTATTATTGATATTATGTTTTTAGACTATATATAATAATGATAATTCAAAGAGAATTAAGTCTGGCCCTATAATCGAAATACCATCTTATTATTTGGAATTAATTCTAGTTAATTCATAATATTTATTTTATAAGCATTATACAATAATATCCTAGTTGTTAATAAAAAAACTACTTATATTCTTCTTTTACTTCATTCCTATATTTTTGAAGTAGTTTATGTAGTTTGGGGTCAATAACAAAATTGCAATATGGATCATCTTTATGTTTTTCATAATAATCTTTATGATAATTCTCAGCAGTATAAAAATTCTTAAAAGGAGCAATTTCTGTCACAATTGGATCTTTGTAAACATCTTTTTTTTCTAGCTCTTTTTTTGATTTCTCTGCAATCTCCTTTTGTTTTTCATCATGATAAAAGATTGCAGATCGGTACTGAGTGCCAATATCATTACCTTGTCTATTGAGCGTTGTCGGATCGTGAGTATGCCAGAAAATATCAAGGATTTTTTCAAAAGGTATAATTTTGGGGTCAAATTTTATTTGAATTGATTCTGCATGACCAGACTTACCAGTGCAGACTTGCTCATAGGAAGGATTTTTTAATGTTCCTCCCGTGTATCCAGGGAGAATATATTTAACACCTTTAATTTTCTTGAATATTGCTTCTGTACACCAGAAACAGCCATTAGCAAGTGTTGCTGTTTCAGTTTTATCATTATTATCATTATTATTATTATTCATTTATTTTGGTAACTCCTTGTCCTTTGGGATAAAACGAATAGATAATGAATTGACACATTCGCGTGTATTCTTGTCTGTTAGCTGTTCTCCAAGAAATTCATGTCCTAAATGTGCATTGCAATTTGCACATTCAATTTCGGTCCTTATTCCATCCGGGTCAGGAACATGCTTTATTGCATTGGGGAAATATTCATCAAAGCTGGGCCATCCACACCCAGAATTAAATTTGCTTTTTGATGAAAAGAGAGGCATGTTACACCTACGACAGATAAATGTTCCATCTTCGTAAAAATTGTCATACTCACCAGTAAAAGGAGGTTCAGTTGCTTTACCTATAATGACTCGTTCTTCCTCAGGGTTTAGTTTATTGTAATTCATACTATTAACTTGCCTTAACAGATTTTTGAACTTTCTGATTTCTTGTAATATTTTTTAATATATCAGAACTTGGCTTGGGAAATTCAGTAATACAATAAAATTACCATGTTAAATAAATAATAAATTTAATTAGTAACCATCAATTCTATAAGCCAAGTAAAATCTATTTTTTCCTGTTCATTTAACTTTCGTAGCGTAGCTTTACATTCTTGTATAATGTCTGAATATTCTACAGTTATTCCTAATTCTGCAAAATTTTTGTTGAAACTATATATATGATAATTCAAAGAATCTTTATCTTTGATTGAAATTGTTCCTGGGTTTATATTTGGTCCACCTCTAAAGATTAAATTTTTGAAAAAACCTGGAGAAGTTTCATTGAACATATTTTTTAAATGTATAGCAGCCATATTACCATTTTCCGGAAATATCTTTTCCAATAAATTTAAACTCTTTTTAAAGAAATTTAAAGAATATTCAAAATCCAATTTACTACCATCTTGTGTTTTTCGAAGATTAAGCCCATGTAACAATAAAATTAATCTTTCAATTGCACACTGATTTTTAACTAATTCAGAATGAAATCTTGATAATGATTTTCTAAAAAAATCAACTGACCAGATTTCGTTGCTTAATTCTTCATTTAATGACCTAGCCCATGATTCTAAATTAAATTGTATAACTTTTGGAATAGGTTCAATATAAAGAGGTTTTTTTAATTCTGTTATAGTAATTGTCTTTTTATCTTTAGTATCAGATAATATAGAATAAATTTCGCTAATTTCATTTGCTACATCATTTGGTTTATCACGAATTTCTTCATTTTTTACTCTATGTACAGTATAACCCATATTTTCTAGTGCTCTCTGACGTATCCTATCTAATGTTTTTCTATGTTCTTTATCATGGACCTTGCCGTCTACTTCGATAATAAGGTTTTTTCCAATTATCAAATCCGGTGTAAAATAGTCGCAACTTGTATACCAAATAACTTTATTGTAATAAAATGGAATTTTTTTAGATTTCAATATATTTCTTAACTTCCATTCAGAGGTTGTTGCCTTTGGGGGCTTGTAATAATTGTCCATTAATTATTCGTAAAATATATACTACTCTTAAAAATTGTACTGTAGACTTTGTATTTTTGTATTTACAAATTAACTTCTAATTTTAGATTAAGACTTCAAAGTTGAATTTTTCGGTTAAAAATTCTATTAACAAATACTTTATAACTTTCGATTGGCTGTATTTTATATTGACAGAAAAATTTGGTTTACCTTTTGAGATAGTAGAATCTAAAAAGACTGATAAAAATAAGATTGCTGCAGGTTTAAAAAAAGTAGAAATTTTTGTTAGTCCAGAGCAAGTTGAGGAAGTAATATCTGAAATAGAGGATTTAAAATTGGAGGCAACATTGTATGATTCTCATGGTTATGGACAGTCCAAACAAAAAATAAGATCGGGGAAAGCAGGGGGACAGACTGCAATAGTCTCCTCAAATCGTAAAACTATAGTTACAATAGCAGAGTCCGATGTTTTAGAAGATTTAATTAAAAAGCTCAAGCATATAAATGACAAGAGTGAAAAAAAGATTGGTGTAATCTCCATTCAATCAGTTGATGCTTTAGTTCATCTATAACATAATTCTTCTCTATTTTTTATCCAATATTTTATTTTTTAAAAATGGCAATATGGATTAAATGCTTATAGAATTTAGACTATATTATAACTACAATACGAACAAGATTCAAATCACTTCTAGTCCATTTAATTGTATAGTCTAAATTGCATACTACCTTAATTGATTATATTGTGTAAAGGATGGTATTAAATTATAAATCTAATTTTTAGTTTCCCATTTTTCACACCATTTATTAAGACTCTGTAAAATCAGCTCCAGATCTTTTGTTTTGTTTGTTAATGAGTATTCAACTTTTGGTGGAATTTCTGGATATATTTTTTTTGTAATTAAACCTTCTTGTTCAAGTTCTGATAATCTATCAGATAAAACAGTACTACTAATTCCTTTTAGACTTCTTTTTAATTCATTAAATCTAACTACCTTTTTAATACTTAAATTTTTTAATATTTGTAATGACCATCTTCTACCTAGAACATCCCAAATATCTAATATTTCACATTTTTCTTCCAAAGTTTTAGTCTCCGATCTAGAATTAATATTTTTCATTAGATACTCACCAATATGTTAAATTAAATGATATTATAGTAATAAATATTAAAACAATAATAATATCTATAAAAAGTCTTGTTGAAAAGAAATTGATAAACAGTTCTGTTAAGGTATTATTTGAGGAACTAAAGTGGGTAGTGGAATGAATGTAACAGGAATAGTACAATTACCAGTTTGTAATGAAGTGGAGGTCTTACTGTTACTAATGAGGAGGATTTATCCTTATATTAAGAGAGAATCAAATATTTATAAAGATTTTAGTTTCAAAGATAAAATACTAATTTATAATATTGTTATTTGAGACCATAATAGTATAAATTATTATTTATTCTAATTTATAGCAATCTTATTATTATGAACGTATGAAGCCTTTTTGCTGAAAGAGACTTTCTTTTATCCAATTCTCAAATTCTTTATCTGATAATTTTTGTCGTGTATTGATAATTGAAATTGCATCCTTTCCTACTAAATATCGTACTTCTCGATTATTGGATTCTATTGCTTTGTAAATTATCTTAGCTACATCTGACGGTAATGAAGAAGAATTACTTTTAAGCATAGGTTCAAAACCTTCATAGAGGTTTTGGGTTAATTGTGAATATGCTGAGATTGTATTATTTGTATTATTATTTGCTACGTCTGCATTTTCAAAGAAATTACTTTTAACCACTCCTGGTTCTATTAATATAACATCTATTCCAAATTGTTCTAATTCATATCTCATTGATTCAGATAATCCTTCTAAAGCAAATTTACTACTGATATATGCAGAGTTTAGAGGTATTCCTATTTTTCCCCCAACAGAACTTATATTTATTATGTTACCCGCTCTTTGATTTCTCATTATCGGTAGTACTTCTTTAGTAACCCTAATCACCCCAAAGAGATTGGTCTCAAATTGTGATTTAAATTCCTCAATTGATATATCTTCTACTGCTCCCATTACATCATATCCAGCATTATTAATTAATACATCAATCCTTGAACTTTCATCTTTGACTTGTCTAATGGCATCTTTAACTGATTTATCATCTGTTACATCTAATTGTAAAACTTTTAAAGGAAGATTTTCTTTTTCAGCAACATCATTTATTTGCTGTGATTTATTTAAATTTCTCATAGTTGCATAAGTATAAACTCCATTTCTTGAAAGCAATAATGAAGTTTCAAAACCTATACCTGAAGAACTACCTGTAACCACAGCAACCTTTTCTTGTTGACCTTGGTTATTCATAAATGCTATTTTACATCAAGTTATATATAATAACTAGTTTACAAATTATACAAATTATTATTATGACATTTTCGTTAATACTTTTGTAATAATTTTAATAAATATTTATTTAATTCAATTCCAGATCATTTTAATATAAAATTTGTAAACTAAACAGTTTAAGAAATAGCAATTAAATAAATTAATTTGTATTCTAATAATACTGCTTTGCTACCACTATCATAGGAGATCTTTATGTTCAGACAGTCTTT
>Ga0207428_10006557_pt1 | contig 10732 bp, 14 predicted proteins | sample RhiMethybrSRZTD1_FD_187600 | JGI IMG/M metagenome (GOLD analysis project Ga0207428, IMG submission 187600) | Populus rhizosphere microbial communities from Tennessee, USA - Rhizosphere MetaG P. TD hybrid SRZTD1 (SPAdes) (version 3) | ecosystem: Host-associated > Plants > Roots > Rhizosphere >... | reverse complement strand
TTGACTCGCTCGCAATCCGGCATTTGGCGCCGACCGGCGCTATGAGAGCTCACGCTCTGTCGCCGCTTCGCAGGCGCGAACCAATAGCCCTGCGCACCCATGCATAGCACAGGGTCACGACCGTCAGCACCGCGATGATGACCGGAGAGTAGAGACTCTCCAGCAGCGCCTGCTTCAGATCCGGGAAGAGTGTGACGGTCAGCAGGAAAAGCAGATACAGGACCCCGCCTATCGCGAGAAACTTCAGCGCAAAGCGCAGGGTCGCTTTGAAGATGTCAGCAGACCCGCGGCGCACCAAGACTTCCTTTTCATCGTCTCCGAGCTCCGAAGACATGAGGACGCGCATAGCTTCCTGAGAGCGGGCGATGATTGCCATCGCATCCCTGCCGATCTTCAGCCACGCGAACAACTCGAATAAGGCAATGCAAAAAGGAAAAATTACCGCGTAAATCATGCATGGGAACTCGCGCTGGCCCCGCAAGCTTGTACTGATACTCCCGAACGAGCAGGGGAAACAAGGGGGCTGGCGTTCCGTGGCGATTCAGACCGCATTAATGAACCGGCGGTCGGCAAGCAGCAGGGGGATCGATGATGACCCTGCGATAGGCCCGCAGTTGGGCATGCAAAAGCTGCTGCCCCTTTGGCTGTTCGTGCTGTGCCTGCTCCTCGGTGCACTGTTCACCGTGATCTTCGCTTGGTGCGTCAAGAGTACGCTCGACGGCACCAATCGCTTTGGACGACTGGGTCAGGCCGCAGTCGTCATCGCCTCGTTCCCGGACACCGTGAGAATTTCGCTCAGAGAGTTGCGTCAAGACGCAGACTGGGGCTTGCGTGTTCCGCGCACCAGTGCGGACCTATCACAGTTCCGTCCCATGAAGATGAAACCGGGTATTCAGATCCAGGGACCCGTGGTGCGTGCCGATCAAGCTGCTCTGGCACGGGCGTCCGGATGGCGTGTGCTCGTCGGCGGATTCGTAGTGGACGGCGAATTCACGCATGCGGCGCTCGCGCTTTCTCCGGAGCTCGAAATTGTGAAGGTGTGGAAACTGACTGAGAAAGACATTCCAGGCGAGGAGCCACTGCCCCCGCTCCGCAAGTATGTCCACGGGTTCGCCCTCCTCAAGGACGGCTCGATGATCTTTTCGTTCGACGAGGGTGTCTCGCTGCAGCGCTTCGACCGGTGTGGCAGGCGAATCTGGTCGACTGGCGGCAACTTCGATCACGCGGTCACGCTCGACGATGACGAGAAGTTCGTCTGGACGTTGCGTCGCGAAGTGGCGGACAAAGAATTACTGCACGAGACTGTGGTCAAGGTGTCGACGGCGACCGGCGAAATCGTCCAACGCATCACGATGGAGGACATCATCGCGGCCAACCCCGCGCTCCATATCCTGGATATCCGTGAGCGCGATCGCAACTTCGTGCGGGAAAATCCGCGGAACACGGCGGAAGAATGGCTGGACAACCCATTTCATCTGAACGATGTCGAGCCACTGCCCGCGGCGATCGCGGACCGGTTCGAAGGTTTTGCAGCGGGCGACCTGCTGTTGAGCGCCCGCTCCCTGAACCTGGTCTTTGTCGTGGATCCGCACACTCTGGAAGTGAAGTGGTGGCGAATCGGTGCATGGCGGCGCCAACATGACCCGGACTGGCAGCCCACCGGTGAAATCACCGTCTACGACAATCGTATGAGTCTCGACTATAGCCGCATCGTGGGCATCGTGCCGGCTTCGCAGAGCACGAGAGTGGTGTTCGATGGGCGCTCCGCCGACTTCTACTCGCGCATAAGAGGAAAACACCAGATCACCGCGGCGGGAAATCTTTTGATAACCAGTCCCCAGCAGGGGCGCGTATTCGAAGTCGAGCCGAACGCTCACAGGGTGTTCGAAATTTTCAATCCCAAACCCGGCAGCGACGAATTCAATTACCCCATCTCTGAAGCCATCTGGTTCCCAGCCGACGCCTTCAATTTCGCGGAGGACTTCTCATGCGCAAAATAGCCTTTGCCTTCGGTCTGCTCGCGATGCTGCAACTGCCGATAGCAGCACACGCCTATGTCGGACCCGGCGCAGGTGCCGGCACGATCGCCATTGTGCTCGGCATCCTCTCTTCGATCTTCCTCGCCTTCGTCGGGATCCTCTGGTACCCGATCAAGCGCCTGATAAAGACATGGAAAGGGTCCTCAAGGCCTTCAGCCGAGCCCGGGCGGAAGATGGAAGACACAAGCTCCGGCAGTGGTTGACCCCAACTACAGTTTCCTGGAGCGACTGCTCCACCGGCTCGCGTTGCACTACCGGCCGATCGCCGAGATGAGCGTCGACCTCGACCAGATGACGGTCCGAGCTGACCCGTCGGCAGTGGTCTTGGAAAGACATGTGTTCGTCTCAGGCCTGGCACGTGCCGGCACCACCGTACTGATGCGAAGATTTCACGCAACGGGACAGTATCGATCGCTCACCTATCGAGACATGCCTTTCGTCCTGGCGCCGAACCTTTGGCGCCGCCTGTCGCAGATTTCGCGACGCGATCTCGCGCGCTCTGAACGCGCGCATGGCGACAATCTGCTGGTCGATGCCGATAGCCCGGAGAGCCTCGACGAGGTCTTCTGGCGGATCTTCGCGGGCGATGAGTATCTCGAAAGCGACCGATTGAAGCCGCACGCGCCTGACGGAGAGTTGGTGGAGAAGTACGTCCGCTATGTGAATGCAATCCTCGCGGCGAATGACCCGCGAATCGATCGTTATCTGTCCAAGAACAACAACAACATTCTGCGGCTCGGCACCATTCACCGTGCATTCCCGAATGCGCTCCTGCTAGTTCCCTTCAGGAATCCTCTGCAACACGCTTGCTCTCTTCTGCGTCAACACCTTCGTTTTCTGGAGCTGCAGGCCAAGCATGAGTTCGTTCTTTCTTATATGACCTGGCTGGGTCACCACGAATTCGGTCTTGACCATCGACCTTTCCAGTTCGACGGCGCCGTGCCGCCTCCCTACCCGACCAATACGTTGGACTATTGGTTGCATCTGTGGTGCGAGACGTATTCATGGCTCGAGCGCTCAAAACCCAAGCCTGCATTGTTCGTTTGCTACGAGGACCTCTGCACGCGTACGGAAACCTGGAGGCGCCTCGCGGAGCTGGCAGCCATTCCGGGCCCCCATGAAATTGGCGAGCCATTGAAACTGAGCGATCGACCGCTGGACGTCAATTTTGATCGGGGGCTGGGTGATCGCGCAGCCGCGATCTATGACCACCTGGTCGCGCAGGCGCGCACTCAACTCCCCTGATCTTCGCTCACTCCATCGCCTCGTTTGCTGCAACCCGCAAGTCGAACAGGCAGCACGTCAGATCTTTCGCTCTGACGCCGTGGTCTGGCTGGTCCTCGGCGACCGGTCGAAGCTGGAACCTCAGCTCAGGAAGGCCGGCATCGCCTACAGAGTGCTGACTGTGGAGGGCTGAAGCAGACGGTCCAGGTTATCGATCACCGTGCTAGGTTAGCGGCCCATGGCAGCGAGAACCAACCTCGACCTCGATACCTTGCGTACGCTGGTCGTCGCGCAGGAACGCGGAGGTCTGGCGCAGGCGGCGGAACATCTGGGCCGCACAGCGTCGGCCATCAGTCTGCAAATGAAACGCCTGCAAGAAGATCTCGGCGTAGCCATTTTCCGCAAGCGTGGACGCGGTCTCGCGCTGACCGAAGCCGGAGAGGTCGCTCTCTCCTACGCGCGCCGCGTGCTCGAGTTGAACGATGAGCTGCTGGACACCCTGCAGGGCGCAAGCGTGGCCGGCCACATTCGTGTCGGGTGCCCGCAAGACTTTGCATCCCTACTGCCTTCGGTCCTGTCTCAGTTTGCCTCGCTGTATCCGCGCATGCAGATTGAGCTACACATCGAAGGCAACGCTGCCCTCGGCGCAGCGATCGAGGAGGCGCGTGTCGACCTCGCCATCATCATCGGGCAGGTAGACTCGGTCGGCGCGCAAACACTAGGGCAGCTCGATCTCGTATGGATTGCCTCAGCTAGTTTCAACCGGACGCACCAGCAGTCATTGCCTCTCGCGGTGCTCGGTCCAGGCTGCGTCTTCCGCAGGCGTGCGATAGAACGTCTCGCGGCCGCGAACATTCCGTATCGTATTGCCGCCAACAGCGCTAGCTTGAACGGGCTCTCGGCTGCGTTGCTCGGCGGCCTCGGCGTCACCGCGCGCACCGCCTTGAATCTTCCCGAGGGCCTCGACTCTGCTGAGTCGCTGCACGGGTTGCCTGCACTTGGGAGCCTGCCTGTCACGCTACGTCGCCATGAGCACTGCAACGGTGTCGCTGCAGATCGCATGGCGTCGCTGCTCACGGACGCTCTGGCGCCGATACTGCAACCGAAGCGGAAGCGGCGTGCGTCCGTCTCGAAAACATGAGCTGCGCTCACCAGTCGCTTGAGAAGAATCAAATTGTGCGACGCTCGGTGATCTCGCTAGATTGTCCGAATCGCGCCAACGCGCTCGGAACAAAGGGATCGGACGATGTTCAGACGTCTTGCACTCTTCACCGCACTCTCGGCAGTCACCACTGCAGCGATGGCGCAGGAGCCTTCCATCGCAGGCACGTGGATGCTTACCGCAGCTGAGAAGGTGCAGCCCGACGGTACGCGCGTTCAGGACTACGGCCCGAACCCGCACGGCATCGTGATCTTTACCGCCGACGGCTACTACTCAGTGCAGATCTATCGTGCCGAGCGGGTGAAGTTTTCTTCGGGAGACAAGTTCAAAGGAACTCCGGAGGAGTACCGGGACGCCTCGCTCAGCATGAGCGTTCACTTCGGTCGGTACAGCGTCGATCCGATCAAACACACGATTACCTTCAGTGTCGACCGCTCGTCAGTCCCGAATGCGGATGACACAACGGCAGTGCGGCCGTATGAGCTGAAGGGTGACGAACTCTCGTGGCGGGTCGCCGCCCGGCAGGACGGTTCGGTCCCAACCACGACTCTGCGGCGCGTGAGGTAGCGCAAGGCGCTTTCCAGCCGTTTGTAAATGCACCGTCGTTCTACGAACTGCACCTGCTCTGCGCGGCTGACACCTGAGACGGCCACGACTCCATCGAGACACCGCTGCTCTTCGATGCTATAGAGTCGCGCGTGGCGCGACAGTCTTCCTCAGGCAAAGTCCTCTATGCCGCCCTCCTGGGTAATGTCCTGATTGCGGCAACCAAGTTCGCTGCGGCGGCCTGGACGGGCAGTTCCGCGATGTTGAGCGAAGCGGTGCACTCGCTCGTGGACACAATCAACGAAGTCCTCCTCTTGTATGGAATGCATCGCTCGCAGAGGCCGCCAGACAGGGCGCATCCGCTGGGTCATGGTCGGGAGCTGTACTTCTGGAGCTTCATCGTCGCGCTGATGGTGTTCGGCCTGGGTGCAGGCGTCTCGCTGTTCGAGGGCGTCAATCACATCCTCCATCCCGTGCCGATCGAGAATCCGACGGTCAACTACGTCGTGCTCGCCTTGTCGTTCGTCTTCGAGCTCGGTTCCTGGTCGGTCGCATTCAAGGCATTTCGTGCGGCGAAAGGTCAACGCGGGTACCTGGAGGCCGTCGGCGTAGCCAAAGACCCGACTACGTTCACCGTGCTGTTCGAAGACTCCGCCGCGCTTGCCGGTCTACTGATCGCATTCGCGGGCGTAGGCGCCGCGCAGGTCTTTGACATGCCAACACTCGACGGGGTCGCGTCGCTCGGTATCGCGCTCGTGCTAGCAGTTGCGGGTGCAGCTCTCGCGCGCAGAACCAAGCAGCTCCTGATCGGCGAAGAGGCACAGCCCGAGCTGCAGCGCTCGATCCTCGACATCGCTAGTCGTCATGCCGGCATCGCCCGAGCCAACGGCGTCCTCACTACGCAGGTGGGTGCCGATCAGGTGGTGGCAGCATTGAGCGCGGAATTCGACGATCGTCTCACGACGCCCCAGATCGAGGACTGCGTCAGGAGCCTGGAGGAGGAAATCCGCTCGGTACATCCCGAAGTCTCGGTGCTCTTCGTGAAGCCACAGACGGCCGCGACCTGGGAGTCGAGGCGAAAGGCGATCGAGGCAGGAGGAACTGATTCGGAATAGCCCCTCGCGCGCTGAAAATTCGATCAGAGGCAGCCGCGCTCCCATGGCCCGCTGATGGCCTCTATTTCCGGTTCATGATCTCCGAGCGTCAAGCCGCCCACTTCTGCGCCGCGTCGTCGTTGCGACGCTGAACGCGCGATGCAAATTGCTTCGCGCGCTCGGGGCCGCCCGGGCAACGGTGTGACTGCTCGCGAAGCGGCGCAGCGCTGCCTACCGCCTCGTCGATGGTGTGAGCGACGATCACGGTCGCCGCACCCCAAATGACTAGAACCAGTATCCACTCGAACATCATCCACTCTCCTGCTCTCTCGATTCGAGATCAGTGTGAGCAATGGGGATGACGAGCCGCTTACGGACGTGTGTTGAGTTGAATACCGCAGCGTTCCCGCTGCAGACCGTCGTGGACGTGCTTGAGATCCAGATCGATCAGCGTCGTCTTCGACCACGAGCACTTTCGCCACCGGACCGAACCTCGCTACCGACTAGCTTCGTGCCAGCCGGCCGCGAACGAACCCATTCGCACGGTTTCCTGTTCCCAGCAGGCCGAGGGTGCAGCGATGCCTCCCTCCGCTGGCAGGTCTGGCCGAATTTCAATGTCGTCGCGAGGCCTTCCGCCTCGCGCTTGCGGCACTAGACAGCTGATTGGCTGGTTGGATTGGGTCAGCGATGAGCGTCGCGACGCTCAATCTGCTGAATGCTCCGCATTCGGAGGATCTGCATCGATGACTTGAGCTGCGGCGCCAGTCGTTTGCGGAGACAGCGATTCATCCGTGACTAGCACCGTCGCTCCCGGGGCCAAGATAGCGTTGACGTGCGCCACGAAGCTGTCGGGAATGCGGATCCGCGCGAGTTCCGCTGGATCGACCTGAGTACCGGCCTCGCTCGCATGACCGGGAACGCCGAGTCTCAGCCAGCGGTACTTGGAGGAATCGGGAACATAGGGGTCCGTCATGCTGCTGGGACCCTCTGTCAGCACCAGGGCATGGTTAACGAGCGGAGCCTCGCCGCTGACGGTGAGCCGCGCCCGAGCGATCTCGATTCCGTTCCGATAGACGACCACGCGCTGACTGCCCTGACTGAGCACGATGCTGATCGGACCCGTGGGAGAAGACTCGGGATGCCAACGTTCCTCCTCCGTCGGCGCGAACGGTGCGTGCTCGACAGGCTCCCCGCGCACACTGACTGGCGCCAGATATCCCGGGTGCGCGACCCGCTGCGGCTCGGAGGCGTCGTTCGCAATGACTACCGTCATGCCCGTCGAGGAAATGCTGAAGAGCAACTTCGCAAACTCGCTGGGCAGGTGAATGCATCCGTGCGACTCGGGATAGCCGGGCAACCCGCCCGCGTGCAGCGCGACGCCGCCCCAGGTGAGTCGTTGCATGTACGGCATCGGCGCGCCGTCGTAGATGGTCGAGCGATGCTCCTGCTGTTTCTGCAGCACGGTGAATACTCCGGTCGGTGTCGCATGTCCCGGCCGGCCGGTGCTCACGCTGGTTGCGCCGATGAGAACCCCGTTGCGATACACATATCCTCTCTGCTCAGTGATGCTGACCACCATGACGAGAGGGCCCGAAGCAAGGGCTTCGCCCAACCACAGAAACTCGCCGCTCTTGAGCCGATCGATCGGCGTGTCGATGGGAACCGAGGCCCGCGCTCCCCAGAAAGGGACGGAGTCGGCATGTGCGGGGGCGCACAACGCCAGGCAGGCGACCATTGATAGAATTCCCAACCCAGAACTCATGCGAGGCATACAGAACCTTGATGCCACGGGAACGAAATGAACTTCGAGCAGTCAATGAAGGCTCCGCAGCCTACCCACATCGCAGAGGGACGTCTTTGATGCTTTCGCGTCGGGTTTTCCTTGGAGCTGCTCTGTGCGGCGTGGCGTCCGCAGTTGCGATGCCAGCCGTGCCCACCTCGCCGGAAAGAGTCGATGGAGGGCTGAACCCCGGCCTGTTGCGGCGCGCCCTCGCCGCGCTGGAGCGGCATCGCGAGCGAATTGTTCACCGCGACATCATCGGCCTCGCCGATTTCTCCCTGCCTTCGCGCGCACCGAGATTTCACCTGGTGGCGCTCGCCGACGGCTCGGCGAGCTCGCACCTGGTCGCGCACGGCAGGGGATCCGACCCCGCGCACACCGGATGGCTCGAACGCTTCTCCAATGAGCCACGCTCGAATGCGACGTCCTCGGGAGCGTACCTCACGGGTGACCGCTATGTTGGCGCACACGGCCATTCGATGCGCCTCGACGGACTCGACCCGACCAACAGCAACGCCGCCTCCCGCGCGATCGTCGTACACAGCGCCTGGTATGTCAGCAAGCAGATGGCACGAAGCCGCGGAGCACTAGGGCGCAGCCAGGGGTGTTTCGCCGTCTCCGGCTCGAGCCTGGAAGAAGTCATGGAGCAGCTCGGCCCCGGACGGCTGATCTACGCGGGCAAGGCCTGAAGCCGCAGTCAGTCTGTCCCTATAAGGGGATCACATCGGGGTACTGGTCTGCGCGAGTCGGCGACACACTTCATTCGGACGTCGCCTGGACGTACGAGTACCCATTTCGTCTAGCGCGGCGGTTCTTCAGGGGATCATGACAGCTCCTTAGTTGAGGATGAAAATAACGGGAAATTACGATTCGAGTCGCCGCCAATCGGTGCGGCGCAGTTTCTCAGCGAGCTTCCGAACTGCGGATTCTCCGAAGCGACGCGCCAAAATGCCGAGCCAGTCCTCGTTGTTGAGGAAGAACTTCCAGTCGCTGATGACGGCAGGCCTCATCAGCAGGAACGGCACGGGTGACTTGAAGGGTTGAAAGCGCGGGTTGTAGATCGCAGAGGCCTCGTTCCTTGCGTGGAACTCTCCCAGCACAACTCCATCCTCCGCATAGGAGAGTCGCTTGAGATCCAGTATCCGGACGTCGTTCATGTAATCGTTCACACGCTCTGCCGATCGGTCTGTGAAAACAATTACGATCGCTTTGTTGCTGGCGTCGTCACCCTCGGCAACTTGAGCGCGCAGGAGCAGTCTCCTGTAGTCACTCACGAGCTGAACTACCTCCGACACGCTGCGGTCGGCGATCCGCTCAGGAGCGAGCCACAGAGTTTCATGTTCCCAGGCTGGAGGCAGAAAGGGACACACGGGCTCGATCGCGGCCGATATCCTTATTGGGCATAGCCACGAAGCTCCAGATCCAGTTGGCAACGGTGCGCAGCGCTTTCAGATCGCTGGCCGCAAGCTTGCTGGTTCTGCTGACGTCATCGAGTGGCACGCGGCGCCACATTTGGCGTAGTTCCCCTGCGCCGGATTGTCGGTCTGCGTGCCGGGCCTATACGTGACGCCGGCGGCAACTGCCGCGGCGGACCGAATTGCTCTGGGGGACTTTCTCGATGAGGGTCATGGCGAGCTCCTGAACGGTAAAAATGAGATGTCGAACGCGCCGCGATGATTCGCGCTGACCCTTGATGCAACAACACACGGCGCGGTGATGGAGCGTTTCACGGTTGGAAACAATCGGACTAGACCGGAGACAGTGACAGAAGCGCACACTCGCGAGATCTATGCAATCATGGATGCAATTCACAACATCAATTCTTACGCGTGGCAAGGCAACCATGATGCGAGTCAGGCACAACAAGTGGATCTACAGAATGCTGGCGTTGCTGTCCTCTGTTACAGCCGTCGGTGCGGCACAGGCCAAGGAGCTCTCGATCTATATCTCGGCGGATATGGAAGGAATCGCGGGCGTCGTCTCGGAGCAGCAGCTCGGCCCTGGCGGCTTCGAGTACGAGCGCTTCCGGGAATTCATGACCGCCGAAGTGAACGCGGCCATCGAGGGAGCCACCGAGGCCGGCGCGACCCGTTTCGTCGTGAGCGATTCGCACGGCAATGCGCAAAGTCTGCTGATCGACAAATTGCCGCCTGCGGTTCGCATCGTGCGGTCCTTCCCGCGCCCGCTGGAGATGATGCAAGGCATCGAAGAGGGGCATTTCGACGGCGTGATCCTTCTCGGCTATCACACGGCAACGACGAACCTGCAGGGCGTGCGGGCGCACACGATTTCCAGCGCGAAGTTGACGGCAGTTCGCTTGAATGGAACGGCCGCCTCCGAAGCGGCTCTCAGCTCGGCGATCGCCGGTCAGTTCGGCGTGCCGGTGATCCTGGTGACCGGCGACAGTGAAGTCGTGAAGGAGACGCAGGCGCTCCTCGGGAACGTCGAGGGCGCCGTCGTGAAATGGCCATACAGTTTTCATTCCGCGCAGACCCTGACCCCGCAGGCCGCACGCGATCTGATTCGTGAGCGCGCCGCCACCGCCGTCCGGCGAATCGCGGACTTCAAGCCGCGCAAGCTCAGTGGCCCGGTCACGCTGGAGCTGAGTTTCAAGAACTATCGGCCGGTGGAAATGCTCGGCTATCTGCCGATTGTCGAGCGCGTGGACAGCCACACGATTCGCTATCGTGCCGCCGACATTTTGCAGATCTCCAAGTTTCTCGTTTTTGCGCTGGAGTATCAGTCTGACTTGGCGCCTTGATCGATTCAGCCAAGTCCAGGATCGCCCTCGATCACCTCGCGCACGAGTTGCGGCCGCTCGCCTGCCCGCCAAAGCTTTGCGACATGCGCGATTCGATAACGCAGGGGTCCTCCATCAGCGCTGGCG
>Ga0207428_10006555_pt1 | contig 10735 bp, 14 predicted proteins | sample RhiMethybrSRZTD1_FD_187600 | JGI IMG/M metagenome (GOLD analysis project Ga0207428, IMG submission 187600) | Populus rhizosphere microbial communities from Tennessee, USA - Rhizosphere MetaG P. TD hybrid SRZTD1 (SPAdes) (version 3) | ecosystem: Host-associated > Plants > Roots > Rhizosphere >... | reverse complement strand
CTACTGGGTCGATTTCGACGACTTCGGCTTCTGGCGGCTGGAGGTGCTCGACGTGTACTTCGTCGGTGGCTTCGCGGCGATGGACTGGGTGACGGCCGGCGACTACGCGGCGTCGGCGCCTGATCCCCTGGCGGATGTCGGGACGGGCATCGTCGAGCACATGAATCGCGATCACGCCGACGCGCTGGTGGCATACGCGCGGCACTTCGCCGGCGAGGCGGCCGACGAGGCGACCATGGTGACAGTCGATCGCCTGGGCTTCAAGCTCCGGCTGCGTCAGGGGCAGCGGCTCTCGAGCGTGCGGATTGCGTTCCCGCGCGAGGTGACGACGGCGGCGGAGAGCCGTACGGTGCTCATCGACATGCTGCGACAGGCGCGCGGCGCCTAGCGCGGGGAGGCCCGGATGGCGCGTGAGGTGACGGTCCACTGGTTGAGCGGAATGCAGACGGAAGCCGAGATCGGCCCACACCGCGTGCGGCTCGACGCCGCGTTAGATGGTGGGGGTGCCGATACCGGGCCGTCACCCGGCGAATTGCTGCTCGGCGCGCTGGGGGCGTGAAAAGTCATGACCGCTCGGCAGTTTGCCGAGCGCCGCAAGTGGCCTCTGACCGGAATCCGCGCGCGCCTCACCGCCGAGAAGGCCGGCGGTCAGTACGGCAAGATCGAGGTCGAGCTGACGCTCGAGGGCGATCTCACGGACGAGCAGCGCCAGCGGCTGCGCGACGTGGCCGAGCGCTGCCTGGTCAGCAAGACGCTCGCGGCCGGGGTGCCGATCGTTCTGCGCTGAGGCGCTCGGTACGTGTTCGACCGCTTCAGCGCTTGTTGGACCAGCGCGGCAGGGCCTGCTCGATCGTCCAGACGGGCCCCTTGAGGTACATCGCGCCCTCGAACTTCAGGAAGGCCGGCGCCGTGCCGCTGGAGACCCAGTAGCGGATGTCGGGCGGGTTCTTGCCGATCAGATTCGCGATCGCGCCCTTCAGGCCGGGGATGTCCAGCTTAACGAGGTGGCGAACGGCGGTGAACGTCTCATCGCCCACCGAGAAGCGGTCCTCACCCTCCGGCCCCATGTCGCTGCGCACGAGTTGGGGCTTGGGGGTGAATGCCATCAGATAGCCGCTGGCGCGGCCCCCCGTCGGAAGATTGCGCAGCAGCATCCCCGTCATCCCGTTGTGGAGGTCCTCCGGCAGATCGAGCGTCCCCTCGGCGCTCTTGTCGCCGCTCGACGCACGATAGCGGCCGCTGTCGCGATCGAAGCTGACTTTGCTGCTGGCCTCGCCAAAGGCGGGCCCCTTCTGGGTAAGATGGTAGGCCACCAACCGAAACACATTGTGCTGAGTGAAGGTCACCGTTTCGTCGTACAGGGAGCCGTCGGCGAAGTTGAAGGAGAGCCGGCTCTCGACCCTCTCGCCGCGGACAGTTTGGATGTACTGGCCGTGCGCTAGCAGCGTGCCCTGATCGGAGCGCAGGCCCACGAAGCCGTGAGAGGTGCCTTCGACATAGCGGACCGCCACCGGCGCCGCCTCGGCCGGCCCGGCCCCCGCGATCGAGACCAGGAGGGCGACCAGAGCCCAAACCCACATCCCTATCGACGTACGCAAGTTCGGTGCCGTCACCTCGCTTGACACGAAAGAGGCGTCGCCCTACCGTTACGCGCACGATCCATCGAGGGCAGGAGGCAGGGCATGATCCGGGTGTCGGTGCTGTACGCCAGTGAAGCGGGCAAGAAGTTCGACCACGACTACTACGTCAACAAGCACATGAAGCTGGTCCGCGAGCGCCTGGGCAGCTTCGGGCTGGTTCGTACCGAGGTCGACAAGGGCAAGGCCGGTGGCGCTCCCGGAGCGCCGGCACCCTACGTGGCCATCGGTCACGAGTACTTCGGAGCACTTGGCGAGTTTCAGAAGGGCATGGGACAGCACGGCAAGGAGATCATGGCGGACGTGGCCAACTACACGGACATCCAGCCCCAGATTCAGATCAGCGAGATCATCGGCTAATGGCTACCACGACGACCTACGACGTGGTGGTGGTGGGCGGCGGCAACGCCGCGATGTGCTCGGCGCTATCGGCGCGCGAGACCGGCGCGCGCGTCCTCGTGCTGGAGAAGGCGCCCGAGGCCTGGCGGGGCGGCAACGGCTTCTTCACCGCCGGCGGCTTCCGCTTCGGGTTCAAGTCGTTCGACGAGCTACGCACGCTCATCGGCGATCTCTCCGATCAGGAAGCCGCGCAGATGGAGGTCGACCCGTACACCGAGGACAACTTCTACGACGACCTCATGCGGGTCACCGAGGAGTGCGCGGACCCCGACATGGCGCTGTTCCTGGTGCGCGAGTCGCAGATGACCGTGCGCTGGATGAAGGATCGGGGCATCCGCTGGATTCCGATGTTCGGACGTCAGGCCTACAAGGTGGGTGGAAAGTTCCGCTTCTGGGGCGGGCTCGTGCTGGAAGCGGTGGGTGGGGGTCCCGGGCTGATCGACATGGAGTACGCCTCCGCCGCCAAGGCCGGCATCGATGTCCGCTTCGAGGCCAAGGCCACGCGTCTGCTCACCGACGACCGCGGCCGGGTGACCGGGCTGCTCGTGCGGACGCCCGAGGGTACGGAGACGATCAACGCCGGCGCTGTCGTGCTTGCCGCCGGTGGCTTCGAGGCTAACCCCGAGATGCGCACGCGTTACCTCGGCCCCAACTGGGAGCTGGCCCGCGTGCGGGGTACGCCCTACAACACCGGCGACGGCATCCGCATGGCGCTCGACATCGGGGCGCTGCCCTGGGGGCACTGGAGCGGCTGCCACTCCGTGCAGTGGGATCTCAACGCGCCCTGGCACGGCGACCGTAAGGTGGGCGACAACTTCCAGAAACACTCGTACCCGGTGGGCCTGATCGTGAATCTACGTGGCGAGCGATTCGTGGACGAGGGCGCCGACTTCCGTAACTATACCTACGTGAAGTACGGCCGCGCGGTGATCGGCCAGCCACGCCGGACGGCGTTTCAGATCTTCGACCAGAAGGTGCTCGAGCTGCTGCGCGAGGAGTACCGCATCCGCGAGGTGACGCGGGCCGAGGACGCCACGCTGGAGGGGCTGGCCCGCAAGCTGGAGATCGACCCCGCCGGCTTCGTGAAGACGGTGACCGAGTTCAACGCCGCCGTGATGAAGGACGTCCCGTTCAACCCCGCCGTCAAGGACGGCCGGGGCACGCGCGGCCTGCCGCTGCCGAAGTCGAACTGGGCCCAGGCCCTCGACGCGCCGCCGTACGTCGGCTACGCCGTGACGACCGGGATCACATTCACGTTCGGCGGACTCAAGATCGACAATGCCGGCGCGGTCATCGATTGCGAGCAACGGCCGATCCCCGGTCTCTACGCCGCCGGCGAGCTGGTGGGTGGGCTCTTCTATCACAACTATCCGGGCGGAGCGGGGCTGATGGCCGGGGCCGTCTTCGGGCGCCTTGCGGGCCGGTCGGCCGGTGAGTCCGCGCGAAGCCTCAAGCGGTAGTCGCCGGGCCCTAGCGCTCGTGCGCTGGGGCCTCGTGCTCGCCACGGTCGCCTGGGCAGCGTTTCTCCTCGAGCCGATCAGCGACACGGGCATCGGCTTTCCGACGGGTCTCCTGCGCTGGTCGGTACAGCGCTGCTCGGCGGTGACTGGCTCGGGATGCTCGTGGCCCGCCGATCCGCCGGAACTTCCTCCCGCGGCTGGCTCGCGTGGCTCATCATTCCTCTCGCCGGCGCCGGGGTCCTGGCCATCTTCCTGACCACGCAGTCGGCGATGAATCCGCTCTTCCGCCTGCGCTTCCTCCTGAGCCGGCCGGCGCTGCACAGAGTCGCCACGGCGCCCCCGGACCTTCCGGCCGCGTCACCGCCGGGCTGGATCGGGCTCTTCCGGGTCCAGCGGATCGATCGGTTCGGTGACGCCGTGCACTTCATCACGGTCTCGTGTGGCGTCGTCGACGAATGCGGGATCGCCTACGTGCCGGGCCCGCCGGCGCCCAAGCGCAGCAAGATCAAGCTCCAGCCGCTCGGCGGGGGCTGGTATCACCTCTACTCGGTCTTCTAGCGGAGGGGCGTCGGTCAGGACTTGGTGTAGGTGACGAAGAACGAGCCGAACTCGATCGGCTCCAGCGCATCGGGGAACTCCCCGGGCTTCCACCGCCCCGGGATCTTGGCCAGCCGGAAGTCTTTCTCGCGTCCAAAGCGCTCGTTGATGTCCTGCTCGGAGAAGACGCGACAGTGATCGGCGTAGCCGTGGACCGGCGTGTACTCCGGCAGCGGTCCGGTGGCGCGGAACTCGTGCATCGGCACCACGAAGCAAAAGCGCCCGCCCGGCCGCAGCACGGTGAGGATCGAGGCGATCGTCCCCTCCACGTCACGCACGTGCTCGAGCACCGCGAAGGAATACGCGAGATCGAACGAGGCGGGCGGGAAGTACTGATGGACTTCCTCGGCCAGCCCCTCGCGGAACGCCACGTTGGGGAGGCGATTCAGGCGCCGGGCGATCTCCACGTTGGCCGCGGCGACCTCCACGCCTTCGACCCGGGTGGCCGGATGCCGGGCCGCGATCGCCATCGCCACCGCGCCCTCTCCACAGCCGGCGTCGAGCACCCGCGTGGGCCGCACCGCGTTGATTTCGCGCTCCAGCTCCTGGAACTCGGGATCGCGGCCGCGGCGCTCGATCATCTTGCGCGTCTTGCGCCCGAGCCAGATCCGCAGGCGCTTTTCGAGCTGCTTGAGCCCACTGCGCCACCGCAGGCGCCGGTACTGGTCCTCCTGGGCTCCCACGTACGCTTCACGGCTGTCGAGATGCGTCAGCCACGAGCGAATGCGCGCTGCCTCGGCGGCGTAGCGAGGGTCGGGGTGGCTGGCCTGCACCGAGTCCAGGATCTCGAGCGCGCCGTAGATGTTTTCGCGATAGCACTGAAAGCGCACCGCCTGCATCACGGCCGGCACGTCGCGCGGATCGGTCATCGCGGGCTTGATCCTAGCATCCCTCGCCCTCCGGCACGGTCACGCGCAGCGCGGGCTCGGCGGCGTCCAGGAACCAGTCGGGGAGCAGCACCCGATAGCGCTGCACGAAGCGAGTGAACTGGGCGTCGAGCACGTAGGTCACGCCGTGGTCGTCGGCGTGGCGGCACGAGCGGCCGTACGCCTGCAGCAGGGCCTTGGCCGTCTCGGTCGCGTACCAGCGAGGATCGCGCGACTGGCGCGCCGCCGTCCACGGATCGCCGAGGTCGGGGAAGGGCAGCTTGGTGAGGATCTGGAAACGCAGGAAGTCGTCGGGGAGATCGACGCCCTCCCGCAGCGAGGGCGACACGAGCACCGTCGGCAGCGGCGAGGCCCGGTGGTGCTCGAGCGCGGGGATCTTGCCGTCGCTGGAGTCGATCCACAGCAGCCGTCGCGCCTCCCGCGGCGCCCGGATCTGGAGATCCTGGACCAGCCGGCGGCCGGCGCCGTAGGACGCGACGTGGATCAGCCCTTTGTCGCCGGGATGGGCGGCGAGGATCGCCGCGACCTCGGCGAACAGCGCAGGCTCCAGCCGGGGCAGGGTAGCCTGCGACAGCGCGCCGACGGGGCGATACACGATGGGTCGCTGCTCGAGCAGGAACGGCGAGGCGGCGGTGAAGCGCCTAAGCTCGGACTCGTCGAGATCGAAACACTCGGCCAGGACCGCGCGGTGTCCGAGGTAGGCCGAGGACAGCACGGTCACCTCCGCGCATTCACCGAGCAGCTCGCGCGCCATCGCGCCGACGCTCAGCGGCACCAGCGCCAGCGCTGCGCCCGGCGTGTCCGGGTAGCGCACGATCCACTCCCGGTCCTCGGCGTCGAGGAAGAACGTCAGGCGCGCCAGGGCGGTCTCCAGCACCTCGCGCTGCTCGAGCAGCTCCTGCTCTTCGCGGGTCGGCGGCAGCCCGAGAAAGAGATCCTGCGGCAGCTCGGGCGGCCGCTGGGCCTCCAGCGCCCGGCCGATCTCGGCCAGCCGTCCCTCCAGCCGGATCACCTGTTCGCTCAGGACGGGGCGGTACTCGTCGGCCTGCGCCAGGCGCGGCAGCGTATGACCGAACCACGCCCGCATCTCGTCGTGCGAGAAGCGCACGGTGAACACGCCCACCAGCTGCGATTCGAGGTTGTGCGCCTCGTCGATCACGAGCAGGCGCCGCTTGCGGAGCTGCTCGGCGTGCCAGTGACGCAGGGTCGCGAAGTACGCCGTGTTCGTGCAAAAGATCGGCGCGTTCTGCGCGGCCTGCTTGGCGCGGACGTACGGACAGCCGCAGGCCGGGCCCCGCACCCGGCGACACAGCCCGCGCGAGGTCGGCACCTGAGCGCCCGGATAGCGCTCGCAGAGGTAGTTGTCGCGGCCCTTCACGAGCGCCAGGTCGGCGCCAAACTCACGCTCGTACTGATCTTGCAGATGCCGCTGCGAGGTCAGCAGGTAGGCGTCCCCGCTCCAGCGGGCCAGCGCCATGGCGACGTGGCTCTTGCCGACCCCGGGCGGCGCCTCGACCAGCAAGACACGGGGGGCGCGGCGGTCCTCCTCGATCTCGTCCAGCGCGTCGGCAAGTCCGGCCAGCAGCCGCACCTGTTCGGGGCGCGGCGTGTAGCCGTCCGGAAAGTGCGCCAGGAGGTCGGGCACCGCGCTCGACGATAGCAGACCGTGCGGCACCGCGTATCATGGACGCATGCCGGACCGACGGGCGAGCCCCAAACTCGAGTTCTCCGCCGGCGGCCTGGTGTTCGACGAGATGGGACGGGTGCTGCTGATCCGCGCCCGTGACCTGCGTCAGCAGCCGGTGTGGACGCTGCCCAAGGGCGCGCTCCAGCACGGTGAGTCGAGCGCCGAGGCCGCCCTCCGCGAGGTGCGGGAGGAGACCGGGTATCGGTGCGAGCTCGTGCGGGAGCTGACGGCCATCACGTACTGGTTCCGTCGCGACGGCCGGGCCATCCGCAAGACGGTCCGCTGGTACCTCATGCGCCCGCTGGAAAAGGTCGGCGAGCACGACCACGAGGTGGACGAGGTGGCGTGGGCCGATCGCGCCGAGGCGCAGACGCGCCTGCGCTACGAGTCGGATCGAAAGCTGGTGGCCACCACCTCCGAGGACCAGCTGCCGCGCTAGCCGCGCAGCTCCGCCAGGAGCGACTCGCCCAGCGGCCACGGGCCGAAGCCCGCATCCGCGTTGAGGTGCCCGCTGTCTCCCGCATCGACGAGACGACTGCCCCACGCCTTGGCCAGCGCGGTGGCCCGCGCGAAATCGGTGAAGCTGTCGTTTCGGCTGGCCACGAAGATCGAAGGAAAGGGCAGGCGCTCCCGCGGAATCGGCGCGAAGCCCTCGATCACCGGCGGGAAGTCCGGCCGCTCCACGTCCGGTGGCACCACGAGCAGGGCGCCGTGCACGGGCAGCGTGCGATCGCGCGCACAGTGCGCGACCGCCAGGCAGCCGAGACTGTGGGCCACGAGCACGACGGGCGCGGCGGCTGCGCGGATCTCGCGCTCGAGCGTCTCCACCCATTCGCCGCAGACCGGATAGAGCCAGTCGCGCTGGGCGACGCGACGAAAATCGGGGTTGGCGTGCTCCCAGAGACTCTGCCAGTGTTCGGGACCGGAGTCACCATAGCCGGGGACGATCAGAACGGGCGCACGCACGGGGCGGATCCTCAGGGCGGAGGAAAGAGCCGGTCGCCGTTCTTCCACGCGATCTGCTCGGCCACCTCGCGCGGCAGCTGGCGCAGCCACACCTGGACCGCCTCCGACGCGGAGATCACCGATTCCCAGCGCGAGGTGACCCAGGTGTCGGTGCCGATCAGAAAGCGGTCGGGGTGGCGCATGAACAGCTTGCGCCACTCGGCATCGAGGGTGCCGCCCGGCGCCACATCGGTCCGCAACGCCAGCTCGACCCACAGCATCGGATAGCGATCCAGGAGCTCACCGACCCGCTGCGCGCCGGCCCCCATGCCGGCGTGCGCCCAGAGCATCTTGGTCCCGGGGTACGTCTTGAGCATCCCCTCGACGGTGGCGTCGTCGATGTGGCTCCAGAAGAACAGCTTCTGCTGGGCGGCCAGGTCGGCCAGCCGCTTGACGCTCGGCGCCGGGACGTCGCTCACGCCGTAGTGCGCCTCGCCGATCGCGCGGTAGATGCCGCGCTTGAGGCGCTCTTCCACGTAGGCGGCCACCGCCGCGTCTCGCGGCCACGTGCTCATGTCGTCGCGCGTGCGATACGGACGCAGCGAGGGGACGATGGCGGCCGGCGCCTTGTCGTAGAGCTTGAGCGTGCCGTCGTCGGGCGTGCTCGACACCAGCGCGCGGCGAATGCCGGCCTTGGCCAGGATCGACAGGATGCGCTCGGGCGTGTAGGTGTCCCAGTCGGGCCGGCTGTAGTGGATGTGCGCGTCGAACAGCGGGTACTGGGCGCCAGCCGTGGTCGGGGCCAGCAGTGCGGCGACGACCAGCAGCACGCCGAGGCGAATCATGGGCGAAGACTATCACGCCCCTCGGCGTCGTGGGGGAGGGGCGAATGTGGCAGTATAGTCGCCGCCGCGCTGAAGCCGCGGCGAGAGGAGCCCGTCATGCAATTCCGTCCGGTCGAAGGTTGGGGTCGTCTGCCCGAGGGCTGGTCCTACGTCGAGGCGACGAGCGTCGCGGTCGACGCGCAGGACAACGTGTGGGTGTTCAACCGCGGCGCGCATCCGGTGATCGTCTTCGACCGCGAGGGCAAGTTCCTGCGCTCGTGGGGCGAGGGGCAGATCCGGCGGGCCCACGGGATCAACATCGGCCCCGACGGCACGATCTGGCTCACCGACGATCTGCACCACACCACCCGGCAGTTCACGCCGGAGGGTAAGCTGCTGCTGACCATCGGGGATCCGGACCAGGCCTCCACGCTCCAAGGGGGCAAGCCGTTCAATCGGCCGACCCACTCGGCGATCAGCCCCAAGACCGGCGACATCTACATCTCGGACGGCTACGGTAACTCGCGGGTGCACAAGTACGATCCCAAGGGGCGCCACATCCTGTCGTGGGGCGAGCCGGGCACCGATCCGGGATGCTTCAACATCCCGCACAACATCGTGACCGACGCGGCCGGGCTCGTGTACGTGGCCGACCGGGAGAACTCTCGGGTGCAGATCTTCGACAGCGGCGGGAAATATCTCGGCCAGTGGAACAACCTGCATCGGCCGTGCGGTCTTTTCGCCGACCCGCGCAACGACATCTTCTACGTGGGCGAGCTGCCGTCGGCCCAGCCGGTCAGCAAGGACGTGCCAAACGTCGGCGCCCGCGTCACCATGCTCTCGATCAAGGGTGAGCAGATCGCTCGCGTGGGCGGACGCTTCGCCGGGGAGAAGCCCGGCGAGTTCGTGGCCCCGCACGGCGTGGCGGTCGACTCTCGGGGGGACTTCTACGTGGCCGAGGTCTCGTGGACGGCGCAGGGAAAGGACGAGAACCCGCCGCGCGAGATCCGGTCGCTGCAGAAGTTCGCGAAGGTGTGAGCCGGCTGGACGAGTCCGGCGTCACGGCGGCACTGCGCCAGACACCGGGCTGGGAGCGCGCGGGTTCGGAAATCAAGCGGAGCTACCGGTTCGCCGACTTCCGCGCGGCGCTGGCTTTCGTCAACCGCGTGGGCGAGCTGGCCGAGGGCGCCGGGCATCACCCCGACATCGACATCCGTTACAACACGGTCACGCTGGCGCTCAGCACGCACGACGCCGGCGGACTCACCACCAAGGACTTCGAGCTGGCGCGCGTCATCGATCGCGCCTGACGCGCGTGAAACATCGAGGGGCGCCCCGGCCCTACTGGGGCGCCCCTCGACACACGTAACTAAGCCCGGCTGAGCAGCGTGGTCAGTGTGGGCATCGGCTTGGGCGTCTCCCGGAACCGGCAGCGCAGCTCCTGGCGCTCCAGCACTTCGACGTAGGTGCCCATGACAATGCGGTAGTAGTGCGGGTGCCGCCCGCCGGGGCCGCCGTTGTACTCCGTCAGCGCGTCCTTGACGTTCGACTTGCGCGTCATGATGTCGCGCAGGTACGCCATCGCGAAGCGCGTGCTCACCACCGGATCGGCCAGGTCACCGAGGTCGCGGTTGGCGCCCGTCATCACGGGGCGCTTGAACTGCCCGGCGAGCGGCTCGAAGATCGCCGCCGTCGAGGGCTTGATCTGGAAGATGCCGATCTCCCCTGCGCCGCCGACCGCATCCTGCTTGAACTCCGACTCCACCTCGGCCTGGGCCAGCGCCAGGCAATGATCGATGTTGGAGCGCTGCGCCTCGGCCATCAGCACTTCCGGAAAGCGCTGGAACGCGCCGAGGGGGGCGCGCGGGTTCTTCTGCGCGATGTACTCGAGAATGGAACGGTTGAGCCGCTCGGCGTCCATTTCGCCGGCCACTGCGATCATGTGGCGCGTCAGGATCAACCCGGCCGATGCGACCGCGACCCCGACCGCCAGAATGACGACTGTTCTCCTCAGGCTCATGCAGTTCCTCCCTGTGTCGAAACGCCTGCGTTTTGTGCCACGAGAAACGGGATGAACGAATGAATGAAGGAAGTACACCGAGGGTAACAACACCGCCGTCTCGAATCAACAGGTAGTTGATATTTTTGCGATGTCCTACTACCAGATGCGTCACCTGGCTGACGCGGAGTGTACGCCATCGAAAAGTAAAGGCGCAGGGCGTGACGGAATGGCGCACGCAGAGCGTGGCGAGGCATTTCGGCATCCGATGGCAGTTGCGTTGCACCTCCATCTATCGGC
>Ga0207428_10006552_pt1 | contig 10736 bp, 9 predicted proteins | sample RhiMethybrSRZTD1_FD_187600 | JGI IMG/M metagenome (GOLD analysis project Ga0207428, IMG submission 187600) | Populus rhizosphere microbial communities from Tennessee, USA - Rhizosphere MetaG P. TD hybrid SRZTD1 (SPAdes) (version 3) | ecosystem: Host-associated > Plants > Roots > Rhizosphere >... | reverse complement strand
CCGGCGGACCCGCCCCCGCGAGCCCCCTGCGGTGGGACCGGACGCGCTGTTGTCATGCCGACACTCTTTTCCGTTCACTCCGTTGGCTCCGTTGCTCCGTTTTGAGATCCGTTGTCTCGCCAGCCTCCGTTTCCTCCAACTCCACACCGCTATGTCCTCTGCCTTCTCGGATCCCCAAAAAAAGCACTTGCTATAAAATTCGCATAGGTGTTATAAAACTCGCATGTCGTCACGGACCCATGCAGTGTTGACCAAGCGCGAGCGCCAGATTATGGATGCGCTCTACCGGCTCGGGCGGGCGACCGCTGCCGAGATCCTGGAGGCGATGCCCGGCGCACCCAGCTACTCGACCGTGCGCACCCAGCTGCGCGTGCTCGAGACCAAGGGGCACGTGCGTCACGAAGAGCACGGGCTCCGCTACGTCTACATGCCGACCGTCCCGCGCCACTCGGCGCGCCGGTCTGCCCTCAAGCACCTCGTCGATACCTTCTTCGATGGCTCGAACGCCAACGTCGTCGCGGCGCTGCTCGGCGGCGACGGCAGCCGGGTGTCCGACGAGGACCTCGAGCGCATCGCGCTGCTGGTCGAGAACGCCCGGAGGGAACCGCGATGAATCCATCATTCACGCTGCTGTCCGATGCGCTGATTCGATCCTCCGCGCTGCTCGTCGCCGGTTTCCTCGTGCTCGTCGCTCTTCGCGGCCGTTCGTCGGCGCTGCGGCACTGGATCCTCGCGGCGACCATGACTGCGGCGGTGCTCGCCGCGCCGCTGGCCTGGGTGATCCCGAACTGGCCGGCGACGAGTGTGCGCACGCCGGCGGTGCTGTCGTTCGACGCTGCACCAGTTCCGGTTGCGGCGATCGAGACGACGCCGACAACCCCGTCGAGCCCCGAGGCACGGGTGGGTCCATTCGGAACTATCTGGCTCGTGGGATTCGGCCTCAGCGCTGCGTCGCTGATGATCCAGCTCTTGCGCCTGGCCCGCGTCTCTTCACGCGCGTCCCGGATCACCGACGAGCGGTGGCTCCGTATCGTCAGCGAGGTTGCCGAGCGTTACGGAATACGGACATCCATCGCCGTGCTTCAAACCGAGTCTGCCGATCTGCTCGCGACCTGGGGGATCTTCCGTCCGTGCATCCTTGCGCCCGCCCGCGCAACCGGATGGAGCGAAGAACGGATCCGCGTGGTGGTGTGCCACGAGCTCGCGCACGTGCGGCGGAACGACTGGGCCGTGCAGATCGCCGCGGACATCATGCGCCGCGTTTACTGGTTCCAGCCGCTGATGTGGATCGCGTCCCGTCAACTCCGCCGCGAAAGCGAGCACGCGTGCGACGACGTGGTGCTCGCCAGCGGCGTAGCACCGGACGCCTATGCCGGACACCTGCTGCAGATTGCCAGGACCGTCCGTTCGGATTATGGCTGGGCGCCGGCTGTGCCGATGGCCCGCCGCTCAACCCTCGAGAGGAGAATCGCTGCCATGTTGAACAGTGCCCGTAACCGCCGCGCGCTCTCGTCGCGCTCCCTTGTCGCCTGCACGTTGATTCTGGCCGCGGCCACCTTCACTGCTGCGGCGTTCCACACCGAGCAGGATCGATCGGCCCGTCTCGGCGGCACCATCTACGACGGCAGCGCCGGGGTCCTGCCTGGCGTCGAGGTGACGCTGACCGGCGCCGATGGCACGAAAGCAGCTGCGACAACCGACGCCGCGGGCAAGTTCCAGTTCCCGGCCGCGGCGGGTGGGAAGTATGTGCTCGAGGCGAAGCTGCCGGGCTTCAACGCGTTCAAGGATGAATTCGAGCTCAAAACCGCCGGAGACTGGGATCGCGCGATCACGCTGACCGTGGGCAGGCTGGCGGAGACCGTCTCCGTCCGCGCCAAGCGCGCGCCGGCGACGCAGCCCACGCCCGGCGCACCGAAGCCGACACCCGTCCGGGTCGGCGGCAACATCAAGGCCCCCATGAAGCTGGTCAACGTCAATCCAGTCTATCCGGCGAGCATGCGCGCCGCAGGCCGCAGCGGGGTCGTCCCGCTCGACGCTCTGATCAGCGCGGACGGCAACGTCGTGTTCGCCCGCGTGCTCAGTGCCAGTGTTCACCCCGACTTCGCCGACGCCGCGGTCGAAGCCGTGCGTCAATGGAAGTTCAGCCCGACGCTGCTCAATGGCAAGCCGGTCGAAGTGCTCATGACGGTGACGATCAACTTCAGTCTGGAGGAGTAGAGGTTTCGACCAAGGCAAAAGGCAAAAGGCAAAAGGGCCTTCTGCCTTTTGCCTTCTGCCTTCCTTTCTGAAACATTTCCCCGTCGACCCGAGTCCAATCCCCGCATGGCCGTTCTCAACGTTTTTCGCCATGCCTTCCGACGCCTCCGAAAAGCTCCACTCTTCAGCCTGACGTCGATCCTGTCGCTCGCGGTCGGCATCGCTGCCAGCACGGCGATCTTCAGCCTGTCTGACGCGATGTTGTTCCGGCCCCGCGTCGGCATCATCGAACCGGAACGCGTCGTCGACATCGGCCGCGGCATGCGCGGCGAGGGATTCGACAACTTCTCGTATCCGGTGTTCGAGGCGTTGCGCGAGCGCAGCACGCTGTTCGAGCACATGGCCGCGCTGAGCTTCCAGCCGTATGCGATGAGCCTGAGCGAGGGGTCCTCCACCGAACTCGTCTATGCCACGCTCGTGTCCGGGACCTTCTTCGACGTGCTGGGCACACGCCCCGCGGCCGGACGGTTTTTCCTGCCGGAAGAGGATCGGACGCCAGGTGCGCTCCCCGTCGTCGTGCTCAGTCATGCTTTCTGGATGACTCGTTTCAGCGGCGATCCCTCTGTCCTCGGGAAGACGATGACGCTCGGTGGCCGTCCGTATGCCATCGTCGGTGTCGCCGAGCCAGGCTTCACCGGCACCAGCATCATCAACGCCGATTTCTGGGCACCGTTTGCGATGGAGCAGCATGTCCGCAGCGCCGACGCGTCGCTGTTGTCCCAGGCCGGGGCGGTCTGGCACACGGCAATCGGCCGCCTGAAGCCGGGAGTCTCGATCGCCCAGGCGAAGGACGAGCTCAACACGATCCTGACCAACTATTTCCGGGAGCGCGGCGACGAGCGCCTGGATCGCTGGACGATCGCCGTCTCGCCCTCCGCGCGCATCCCCGCCCCGGCGCGGGGACCGGTCAGCGGGTTCATCGCCGTGCTCGGCGTGTTGACGCTCCTCATCCTGCTGATCGCGTGCAGCAACGTGGCCGGAATGCTGCTCGCCCGCGCCCTCGAGCGGCGGCGCGAACTGGCGACGCGGCTTGCCGTCGGCGCGAGCCGATCGCAGGTGGTCGTTCAGCTGCTCATCGAGGGCTTCACACTGGCGCTCATTGCAACCGCCGTCAGCGTTCCGGCGACATACGCCGGCATTCGCCTGCTGAGCGCATTCCAGCCCGACCTTCCGGTACCGTTGCTGCTGGAGCTCCGGGTCGATCCGCGCGTGATGGTCTTCTCGCTGCTGCTGGCGCTGCTGACGACGCTCGCCTTTGCGCTGCTGCCGGCGCTGCAGGCGATACGGTTCGAGCTGGCGCCCATGCTTCACGGCGCAACCGCGACGCCCGATCGTCGCCGCGCGTGGCTGCGGCAGTCGCTGGTTGCCGCGCAGGTGGCGATGGCGGTGTTGCTGCTCGTCGCGGCCGCGCTGTTCCTCCGATCGCTCAGGGAGGCCGCCACGATCGACGCCGGGTTCAACGCTGCCGACGTCGACGTCGTCCAGCTGGACATGCGACTGGGCGGGTATCGCGGCGAGGCGGGGATCCGGGCGACGATCGGCCTGCTTGATCGGATCCGGCAGATCCCGGGCGTCACGTCTACGGCTGCGTCTCGCATGGTGCCGTTGCAGGGCGGTGGGCTGGGCCTGGGCCGGCTCCGTGTGCCCGGATATGTCGGCCCCAATGGCAACGACGACATCGAGGCCGACGCGGACGTGATCTCGCCTGACTACTTCCGGACGATGGAGCTGCCGCTCGTACGAGGCCGTGCGTTCACCGAGGCGGACCGGCAGGGTACGAAGGACGTGATCATCATTAACGAGATCCTCGCCGAACGCCTCTGGCCCGGACGTGACGCCGTGGGTCAGCACATCCTGCGTCAGTTCGGCGCGGCACGTGGCGAAGAACGGGCGCTGGAGGTCGTCGGCGTAGCGAAGACCGCGAAGTACCGCTCCATCGGCGAAGCGCCGCGCAACTTCGTCTACGTGCCGCTGGCCCAGTCCTTCATGGAAGATCTGACGTTCTATGTGCGGCGCGCTCCTGGCGCTTCGCAGATCCCGGCGGTCCGCCAGGCGATTCGCGCGTTCGATCCGAACCTGCCGGTCGTTCACGCGCAGACGCTGCAGCAGGCAACCGCCATCGGCCTTCTTCCACAGAAGGTCGCGGCGTGGATCGCCGGCAGCGTCGGCACGGTGGGACTCCTGCTCGCCGCGCTGGGACTCTATGGGCTGACGGCGTTCTCGGTGGCGCACCGGACGCGTGAGATCGCTGTGCGCATGGCGCTCGGCGCCACGCGCGGATCAGTGCTCTCGCTGGTGCTCGGGCAGTCAGCGCGCCTGGCGCTGATCGGTGGCGGGGTCGGGCTCGCCCTCGCGCTCGGAGTGGGCATGGTCCTGCAGAGCCTCCTGATCGGCATCCGCCCGATCGATCCGATCGCGTTCGGCACCGCTCTGTTGTCGCTTATGGCCGTGCTGTTGGCAGCCTCCTGGGTGCCGGCCCGCCGCGCCTCACTGCTCGATCCGATGCGCGCCCTCAGGAGCGAGTAAGCCGGTACCTGTCGTGCAGTTCCAGGCGGCGTGGGCCGCGGCGACGACAGGAAGACCTATATCGATGTGATGGAGAACGTTTTCGGGGGAGTCCGGATCTCGCCCGACGACGAGCCACGTTCTCGCGTTTCCCGGAACGATCTCCGAAGTCGGCCGTGGCTCACGGGTGTGACGCTGTCGTCGGTTCACGTAACGCTTACCGACGACGATGACGAGGACGACGAAGACCGCGACCGCTGACCTGCCGCCCTGAATCTGCCAAGGGTGAGGCCTCGCGTACCGAATCAGTGCACGCGTTGCCCGTAGTGTGGCGATTCGGACACGCCATTCTCAGCTGAACGTTATTTCTTCTCCGGCGGCTTATTGAAGGAACGCTCGACCATATCCTTCACATCTGTCGAGGCCGGGTGATCGCGCCAGAGCCATCGCATCATGTCCGGGAAGATCGACCCGCCATGTTTCTGGCTGTGCCGCCCGATGCCCCACTGGTAGTTCAGGTCGTAGCCCTTGTCGCGCAGCGCCTGCATCAGCCGCACATTCTGGAAGAACCAGTCGCGCTTCTCGTCGTAGTTGCCGTCGCGTCCGATACCGCGGTTGTCGTTGCGGCCGTCCTGCAGATAGATCCGAATCGGCTTCTGCTCCGTTTTGCGCACGATGTCCGCGTACGCGTGGCCGCCGCGGAGGTTGGTGAAGCTGCCAATCAGGCTCAGCACCTTCCGAAACTCGTTCGGCCGCTCCCAGGCCACCGTGAACGCCGCAATCGCTCCCGAGCTCGCCCCGCCGATGCCGTGGCGCTCGGGATCCTTCGAGATGTTGTACTCCTTGTAGAGCACCGGCATCAGTTCATCGACGATCACGCGTGCGTACTTGTCGTCGAGCGTGTTGTATTCCGTCGGCCGATTGGTGGTGCGATCTCCCCATTCCTGTGGCGTCGGCTCCGGCTGTTCTGGAGTGCGCCCTGGATTGATGAACACTGACAGCATCACCGGGATCTCGCGGCGATCGATCAGGTTGTCGAGCACGTTCGGTGCGCGAAGATCGCCTTCCATGTTCTTGAACGCCTGACCATCGTTGAAGATCATCAGGGTCGCCGGCACGGCAGGGTCGTACTGCGCGGGCACGTAGACCCAGTAGGTGTGCTGTGTGCCCGGGTAGGCCTGGCTTGGCAGAACGAACGGCCCGCGCACGTCACCCTTTGCGACCCCTTCCCGTGGAAACGAGTCGGGCCCGAGCTGATAGTGCGCGTCCGGGTTCGGCGGCTGCGGTTCCTGGTTCTGAGCGCGCGCGGACAGCACAGTCGTACCTACGGCGACCGACAGGGCGGCGGCAACGGTTCTCGTCATTTCCGAAGAGGATATCTCACCCCCGCGGTCCGCGGTCCGCGGTCCGCGATCCGGATCGGGGTGGTTCAAACAACTGGCCGCTCCGAGAACTGCTCGGTGATCCGAACGCCGCTCATCAAAAAAAGAGGTAAAGAGGTCAGGAGGGTTTGTGGTCGAGAATCGAAGAACTCCTGATCTCTTTGCCCTCCTGTTCATCTACAACCGTTCGGATCAGCCAGCTGCCTCTGAAAGCTGCAAGGTTGGTTGAATCAGCTCGATCCGGACCGCGAACCGCGAACCGCGGACCGCGGCTTTTTAATGTTTTGCAACGAACTCGCGGCGGATACGTAAGCTTGACGAACGGTGCCGGAGATCCCTCTCGATCCTGAGATCGTTGCCGAGGCGCGACTCGTCTCGGACGCGCTCGGCGGGTCGCAGCCTGCGTTCGAGCAGATCGTGCGGCGCTACCAGCGGCCGGTGATCAGTCTGATCGTCCGGATGACCGGCGATCACGCGCAGGCCGAGGATCTGGCGCAGGAAACCTTCGTGAAGGCCTTCCGCCACCTGAAGTCGTTCGACCCGGCCCGCCGGCTTTCGAGCTGGCTGTTCCGGATCGCGCACAACACGACCCTCGATGCGCTGCGCAAGCTCAAACCCGAAGTCCTCGAGCTCGACGGCTTGCGGGACGGCGATCCCCATCGCGATCCGGCCGCGCCGGCGGCGCCCGATCCCCTCGAGCAGGCGGCGTTGGGCGAGGCGCTCAACAGGGCTCTCCTCTCGCTGCGCCCGAGCTATCGGGCCGCGATTGCGCTGCGCTACGACCAGCAGCTGCCCTTCGACGAAATCGGCCAGATTCTCGGCGTGCCCGAGGTCACGGCCCGCACCTTCGTTCATCGCGCGCGCAAGGAGCTGGCCGGGTCGCTCGCGGCGCTGGGCTGGGGGCCGGTGCGATGATTAGCCCGAGCCCGCAGCCCGTGATCCGCAGTCCGCGGTCCGCAGCCCGGAAAATCCGGGATGGGACCTGGGCAGCCGGACCGCGGACTGCGGACCGCGGACTGCGGTTCTACGGTTTTGCAACGAAACCGGATTCGGCTCGTAAGCCTGGCAGGCCATGAACGATCAGCAGAGCCACGACTGGCGCCAGTGGGCCGAAGCGGAGCAGGCCGGCGATGATGAGGCCGCCGATGCGCTGTTCACTGGCGTTTTCCGTGCACGGGCTGCGGCCGATCTGCCGTCCTCCCAGTTCACCGCCAATACGATGGCGGCGGTGGCGGCGGCCGCGGCACATGACGCGCGACGGGCCCGGAGAATCCGCGCGATCGGGTGGCCGGTGGTGATCGCCTCCGCCGTCCTGATCGTCTACATGACGGCAGGGCTGATCATGTCCGCCTTCTCGGCCATCGTCGTCGGCGCTCTCGATCTCCTGGTGAGCGCCGTTGTGAAGGTCGCGACGACGGCGTCGGGCGGGGGGGATGCATGGACCATCGCCGCCAGCCTCGGACGCGCGACCGCCGCGCTCCTCACGAGTCCATCAGTTACGACCACGATCCTCGCCCTGCAGGGAATCGCCGTCGCGGCGCTGATCGCGCTGCAGCGGCTGCTGCGTTCCGATAGGGAGTCATTCCGATGAGAGCCCTGACATCGATTGTCCTGGTCCTTGCGACCGTTCTGTTCACCAGCCAGGCGGCGTGGACCCAGGCCCGGCCCGACGACCGGCGCGCGCTGCGCGAGCAGCTCGAACGCAAGTACGACCTGGTGCCTTTGACCGACGGGGTCGGCCTCAGGCCCAAGGCGCGCGGCGACGTGCGGCTGGTGGAAGTGACGGCGGGTACGGTTGCGATAAACGGTGACGTGGTGACCGGCCGTGAACTGCGCGATCGGCTTGGCGCCGACGCCGATGCGGTGCTGCGTCTCTCGTATCTCTCGACCGATGAACTGCGCGAAGTGGCCGCACCGCCGGCGCCCGCTCCCGCGCCACCGGCCCCGGAACCGTCGCTCGAGCGGACCCCGTCAGAGCCGCGTCCCGAACGCGACTGGCGTCACCGCTCCCATGGTGATCGGATCAGGATCTTCGGCAACGTGTCGGTGAACCAGGATGAAGAGATTGGGGGGCAGGCCGTCGCGGTCTTCGGGTCGGTGCGCGTGGACGGGAAAGTGGACGACCAGGTGGTTGCCGTGCTTGGGTCGGTCATCCTCGGCAGCGACGCCGTTGTCGGCGGCGACGTGGTTTCGGTCGGCGGCCGGGTCATTCGCAGCCCGGGAGCGGAGACGCGAGGCAGCGTGACCGAAGTGGCGCTCACCGATTCGTGGGTTCCGTTCCATGGGCCGTGGAGCCGCGGCTGGGAAGGCGCGCCTTTCTTCTTCAGCTTTGGAGCGGTGCCGCGCCTGATTGGGACCGGCGTGCGGTTGTCGCTGCTGCTGCTGCTCACCGGTGTCGCGCTGCTGGTGGCGCGCCGCAGCGTCGACGCGTCAGCCGTGCGGGTGGCCGACAACCCCCTGAAGACAACCGTCGTCGGCCTCGTGGCCGAAGTGCTCGTGCTCCCGATCCTGGTGCTGACCACGATTGTCCTGTCGATCTCGATCATCGGGATTCCGCTGTTGCTGCTGCTGCCGTTCGTGGTGCTGGCGCTGCTGGTGATGGCGCTCGTCGGCTTCACTGGCACGGCGGCCGCGATCGGCAACGCCGTGCAACGGCGCTATTCGCCGGGGGCGCAGACGCCCTACATGGCGGTGGTGGTCGGCCTGCTCGTGATTCTGTCGCCGGTGCTCCTCGGCCGCCTGCTCGCGGTCGTCGGCTGGCCGGTCACGCCGGTGTCGGTGCTGCTGGTGGCGATCGGCTTCACGCTGGAGTTGCTGGCCTGGGCGAGCGGGTTCGGGGCAATGCTCGGCCACGCGTTCAGCGGCTGGCAGGCGCGGCGGCCGCACCGGGGCCTGGTCTCGCCGTCGACGCCGTAATTCTTGAGTCGTTCATCAAGCGTTTCGGACACGTCCGCCTTCGCGGCTTCGCCGCTACGGCGAGCCAGGCTTCGCCGTGTATCTTCCGGCGAAGCCTGGCTGCGAAAAGGGCGATAGACTTAACGGCTTGACTAATCGTGACAGTCCGCTGCACATAGGTCCTGCCGACTTCCGGCAGATCGGTCATCAGCTCGTCGATCAGATCGCGGCGCTGCTCGAGTCGATTCCGAATCGTCCGGTCACCCGTGACGAGTCGCCATCCTCGATCCGCGACGCGCTCGGATTGAATGGGGGGCTTCCCGAAAACGGCGCGGATCCGGCGGCGCTGCTCGCGACCGCGGCGCGACTGATTGCGGATCACTCGCTCTTCAACGGCCATCCCCGCTTCTTCGGCTACATCACGTCGTCGCCTGCGCCGGTCGGAATGCTCGCCGACTTTCTCGCGTCCGCGCTGAATCCGAACGTCGGCGGCTGGCTGCTGTCTCCGGCGGCGACCGAAGTCGAAGCGCAGACCATTCGATGGATTGCGGAGCTGATCGGCTATCCGGTGGACTGCGGCGGCCTGCTGGTGAGCGGCGGGAACATGGCCAACTTCGTCTGCTTCCTGGCGGCGCGTGCCGCAGGCGCAGGGTGGGACGTACGCGCCGACGGCATCAGCGACGGGTCGCGGCCGCGTCTTCGTTGCTACGCGTCGGCGGAGACCCACACGTGGATTCAGAAGGCGGCGGATCTCGCCGGAATCGGTACCGCAGGCATCCGCTGGATTCCCACCGACAGCCGCCAACGGATGGATGTCGCGAAACTCGCCGAGCGGCTCGCCGCGGACCAGGCGGCTGGCGATCTGCCATTCGTCGTGGTGGGAACCGCGGGCTCGGTCAGCACGGGCGCCGTCGATCCGCTTGGCGAGATCGGATCGCTCTGCCGGGAACAGGGTGTCTGGTTTCACGTGGACGGCGCGTACGGCGGATTCGCGGCCGCGGTGCCCGATGCGTCAGCCGACCTGCGGGCGCTGGCGGACGCGGACTCGGTTGCCGTCGATCCTCACAAATGGCTCTACGCGCCGCTCGAAGCGGGGTGTGCGCTGGTGCGCGACTGCGAAGCCCTGCGCCGGGCCTTCTCGTATCACCCGCCCTACTATCACTTCGAGGAGCAGGCGACCAACTACGTGGACTTCGGCCCGCAGAATTCGCGCGGCTTCCGCGCTCTCAAGGTGTGGCTGGCGCTGCAACAGGCGGGCGCGTCAGGCTACCGCCGGATGATCGGCGACGATATCGCGCTCTCGCGCGCCATGGCGGACGCTGTTGCCGCGCATCCCGAGCTCGAGCTGGTCACCCAGGATCTCAGCATCGCGACGTTCCGCTATGTTCCGGCGGACCTGCGCGGAAGCGACAGTGATGCCGCGCGCGAGTACGTTGACGCCCTCAACCGCGCGCTCCTGGACGCGCTTCAGCGTGGCGGCGAGGTCTTCGTCTCCAACGCGGTCATCGCCGGTCGCTACGTCCTCCGGGCCTGCATCGTCAATTTTCACACGTCGCTCACCGACGTGCAGGCAGTCCCGGACATCGTCGTGCGCACCGGGGCAGCTATCGATAGAAAAATGAGAGCGGCTTCGCAGCTGTGACGTGTCCATTGCCAACATTGCCAACATTGCCAACATTGCCAAAATTGCCAACATTA
>Ga0207428_10006551_pt1 | contig 10739 bp, 10 predicted proteins | sample RhiMethybrSRZTD1_FD_187600 | JGI IMG/M metagenome (GOLD analysis project Ga0207428, IMG submission 187600) | Populus rhizosphere microbial communities from Tennessee, USA - Rhizosphere MetaG P. TD hybrid SRZTD1 (SPAdes) (version 3) | ecosystem: Host-associated > Plants > Roots > Rhizosphere >... | reverse complement strand
GATCGAGCCGCCGCACGACCGCGACGCTCCGACCCCGGTCACCCGCCGGCCCGGCGAGCCGGAGCCGACCGAGGCCTGACCGGGCGCCGATGACTTTCGCGGTCGTCGGGGGTCAACTCCTCGACTCCCGACGACCGCGAAGGAGCATGAGACGATGACGATGGATTCCCGCACCCGCTGGCTCGCGCTTCTCGTCGTCTGCCTGGGCGACCTGATGATCGTCCTCGACGTCACCATCGTCGGGGTCGCGCTCCCCTCGATCCGCGAGGACCTCGGCTTCTCGGAGACCTCGCTCGCGTGGGTCGTGAACGCGTACGTGCTGACCTTCGGCGGGTTCCTGCTCCTCGGCGGCCGGCTCGGCGACCTCTTCGGCCATCGACGGCTGTTCGTCGCCGGGATCGCGCTCTTCACGGCCGCATCGCTCGCCTGCGGCCTCGCGACCTCGCAGGCGATGCTCGTCGGCGCGCGCGCGGTGCAGGGCCTCGGCGGGGCGGTCGTCTCGGCGGTCGCGCTCTCGCTGATCGTGACCCTGTTCACCGAGCCGTCCGAGCGCGCGAAGGCGATGGGCGTCTTCGGGTTCGTCGCCTCCGCCGGCGGGTCGATCGGCGTCCTGCTCGGCGGGATCCTGACCGACACGCTCGACTGGCACTGGATCTTCCTGGTCAACGTCCCGATCGGGATCGCCGTCCTCCTCGCCGCGCTCTTCGCGCTGCCCGGAGCCCGCGCGCGGCTCGTCGCCGGTCGGCTCGACGTTGCGGGCGCGATCACGGTCACCGCCTCGCTGATGGTGGCCGTGTTTGCGATCGTGAAGGGGAACGAGGTGGGCTGGACGACCGCGCGGACGCTGGGCCTGCTCGGGCTCGCTGCCGCGCTGTTCGGGCTCTTCGTCCTGATCGAGTCGCGCGTACACGCGCCGCTCGTGCCGCTCGCCCTGTTCAAGCTCCGGAACCTCGCAGTCTCGAACGTCGTCGGCGTGCTCTGGTCTGCCGCGATGTTCGCCTGGTTCTTCCTCTCGGCCCTCTACCTCCAGCTCGTGCTCGGCTACAGCCCGCTGCAGGTCGGCCTCGCCTTCCTCCCAGGCAACCTGATCATGGGCGTCTTCTCGGTCGGCCTCTCCGCCCGGATCGTCATGCGCTTCGGGATCCGGGCCCCCCTCGGCGTCGGCCTCGGGCTGGCTGCGGTGGGGCTCCTGCTCTTCGCGCGCGCGCCGGTCGACGGGACGTTCGCCGTCGACGTGCTCCCGAGCATGATCCTGCTCGGCTTCGGCGCGGGCATGGCCTTCAACCCGGTGCTCCTCGCGGCGATGAGCGACGTCCGTCAGGAGGACGCCGGCCTCGCCTCGGGCGTCGTGAACACCGCGTTCATGATGGGCGGCGCGCTCGGCCTGGCCGTCCTCGCGAGCCTCGCCGCCTCGCGGACCGAGACGCTCAGCGCCTCGGGGAGCGGCTCGCTCGAGGCGCTCGCGGGGGGCTACCACCTCGCCTTCCTCGTGGGCGCCCTGTTCGCCGGTGGCGCCGCGCTGATCGGCGCGCTCCTCCTCCGCCCGGCCGCGGTGCCGGCCGGGCACGGCGAGCCGGCGAGGGCGGACGGAGAGCCCGTGGCGGAGGCCGCGTAGCGGTCGTGGTGGGCACCGTCGCGCTCGAGGGCCTGGACGGGCTGCGCCGCTCCCTGGCGGGAACGGCGCTCGTCCCCTCCGACCCCGGGTACGACGGAGCCCGCGTCTGCTTCAACGCCCTCGTCGACCGCCGCCCCGCGGTGATCGTCCGCTGCCTCGGCGCCGGCGACGTCGCGTCGGCCTTCGCGTTCGCCCGCGCCCACGAGCTCGAGGTCGCGGTCCGGAGCGGCGGGCACAACCCGGCCGGGCACTGCGTCCTGGACGGCGGGCTCGTGATCGATCTCTCCGCGATGCGGCGGGTCGAGGTCGACACCGAAGCGCGAATCGCGCGAGCCGAGGGCGGGGCGACGTGGGCCGATTTCGACGGTGCGACGCAGTCCGGCGGCCTCGTCACTCCCGGAGGCGTCGTCGGCTCGACCGGTGTGGCAGGTCTCACCTTCGGCGGCGGCATCGGTCACCTGACGTCCCAGTACGGGCTGACGTGCGACAACCTCGTCGGCGCCGAGCTCGTCACGCCGAACGGCGAGGTGCTGCGCGCAGGCCCGGGCGGCGACGAGGAGCTCCTGTGGGGGCTGCGCGGCGGCGGCGGCAACTTCGGCGTCGCGACGCGGCTCGACTTCCGGCTCCATCCACTCGAGGGCGTCGTGGGCGGCCTGCTCGTGTACCGCGGGAGCGGCGTCCGCGACGGGCTGCTCGCGTTCCGCGACCTCGTTGCCGGCGCGCCGCACGACCTCAGCTGCCAGGCGATCCTCGCGTTCGACGAGTCGGCGGAGCGGATGCTTTTCGTCGTGCCCTGCTACACCGGCAGCGATCCCGAGCCGGAGGAGCTGCGCGTCCTCCGCTCGGTGCCTTGCCTCGCGAGCGACGACGTGCGCGAGCGCACGTTCCTCGAGCAGCAGGCGCTCTTCGACTCGCCGTACGGCGCGAACCGGCACTACTGGAAAGGCCACTTCGTCGGCGAGCTTCCCGATGAGCTCGTCGACCTCCTCCTCGAGCGCGTCGGCGCGCTCGGTCGGTCGCCCGGCGACATCCTGATCGAGTCCCTGCACGGCGCGCCGAAGGAGGTCGATCAGGCATTCGGTGCGATCGGCTACCGCGGCGCCGCCTTCAACGTCAGCGCGATGGCGACGTGGGCCGACTCCGCCCTCGACGACGAGCACGTCGGCTGGGCACGCGAGACGGCGGCCGCGGTCGAGCCCTGGGCGTTCGGCGGCGGCTACGCGAACTACATGCAGGCCGACGAGCCGCTGGAGCGCGTGCGGGCCGCGTTCGGCGACGAGGGCTTCGCACGGCTGCGCGCGCTCAAGAGCCGTCTCGACCCGACGAACGTGCTGCGCCGGAACCAGAACATCCCGCCTCTCTAGGGGGCGTCCGGCAGCACCGGCATGACGACGCCCGGGTCGCGGCCGAGGAGCACCGCGCGTGTCACCGCCGCCGATCCGTACCGGTCGCGCACGCTGTCGAGTGCGGCGTCGAGCGCATCGAAGCGGGGATCAGGCGAGAAGGCGAGCTGCATCCTCCGCTCGTCCTCGAGGTTCGTGAGGGCAACGCCGACGAGGGTGAGCCCCTGCGCCTCGATCGTCGGGGTCGCCGCGGCGAGGAGGCCGCGGGCGGCCCCGAGGATCGTTTCCGTCCCCGACGTCGGCTGGGGCAGGGTGAGGGACCGCGTCGCCCGCGTGAAGTCCGCAAACCGGAGGCGCAGGACGACCGTCCGGCAGACGCGCTGCCCCGTGCGCAGCCTGCGCGCGACGCGGTCCACGAGCGCGACCACGGTGGCGTCGATCTCCGCGAGCGATCTCGGCGAGCGCCCGAGCGCCCGCTGCGATCCGATCGAGCCGCGCCGACGCTCCGTCCGGACGACGCGCGGGTCCCGGTTGTGCGCGAGCGCGTGCAGCTGCCGTCCGGACGCGCGGCCGAGGAGGTAGACGAGCACCGCCTCGTCGAGCCGGGCGACCTGGCCGACCGTGTGGATCCCCCGGGAGTGGAGCTTCTCGGCCGTGATCCGTCCGACACCCCACAGCCGCTCGACGGGGAGCGGGTGGAGGAACCCGAGCTCGTCGCGCGTCGGGACGACGAGGAGCCCGTTCGGCTTGGCGACGCCGCTCGCCACCTTCGCGAGGAACTTCGTCCGCGCGACGCCGACGGTGATCGGGAGCCCGACTTCGTCGCGCACGCGCCAGCGGAGCCGCGCGGCGATCTCGGGGGCGTCGCCCGCGAGCCGCTCGAGGCCGCGGACGTCGAGGAAGGCCTCGTCGATCGAGAGCCCCTCGACGAGCGGCGTCGTGTCCTCGAAGACCTCGAACATCGCCTTGCTCGCCTCCGAGTAGGCGCTCATGCGTGGCCTGACCACGACCGCGTGCGGGCACAGGCGCCGCGCCTGCCGACCGCCCATGGCCGTGCGGACGCCGTATGCCTTCGCCTCGTAGCTCGCGGCGAGGACGACCCCGCCGCCGACGATGACCGGGCGCCCGCGCAGCCGCCGGTCGTCCCGCTGCTCGACCGACGCGAAGAACGAGTCGACGTCGGCGTGGAGGACGGTCGGCTCCCGTGACACGAACATATGTTCGCATAACGTGAGCGACGCGGGTAGGCTGTCCCCGCCGCCGACGACAGGAGGGACATGGACTGGAAGCTCGAGCTCGTGGCGATCCCGGTCTCGGACGTGGACCGCGCGAAGGCGTTCTACACGGAGAAGGCGGGCTTCGACGCCGACCACGACCACCGGGTCTCGGACGAGATCCGCTTCGTCCAGCTGACCCCGCCCGGCTCGGCGTGCTCGATCGCCCTCGGGAACGGCGTCACGGACGCCCCGCCGGGGTCGGTGAAGGGGCTGCAGATGGTCGTTTCCGACATCGAGGCCGCGCACGCGGAGCTCGCCGGGCGCGGCGTCGACGTCAGCGACGTGCAGGTCTTCCCGTGGGGCTCGTTCGTCTTCTTCGACGATCCGGACGGCAACCGCTGGGCGGTGCAGCAGCTCCCACCGCGACCCGCCGGCGACGGGTCGCCGTGAGCGAGCTGAAGCTCGAGCTCGTCCTCATCCCCGTGTCGGACGTCGATCGGGCGAAGGAGTTCTACGTCGAGCGGCTCGGCTTCTCCCTCGACGTCGATCACCAGCCGAACGAGGACTTCCGCGTCGTGCAGATGACGCCGCCCGGGTCGGCCTGCTCCATCACGATCGGGATCGGGATCACCGACGCGGAGCCGGGCTCGTACCGTGGCACGCACCTCGTCGTCACCGACATCGAGGCCGCGCGTGCCGAGCTCGTCGGACGCGGGGTGGCCGTGAGCGAGACCCGACACATGACGCCGGAAGGCTGGAAGCCGGGAGTCGACCCGGAGCACCAGAGGTATAACTCGTTCGCGGATTTCGCCGACCCGGACGGGAACACCTGGGTCCTGCAAGAGGTGCCGCAGGCGTCGTGAACCGCGCCGTCGACATCGGCATCGCCGCGCACATCGGCGCCTACAGCGACGCGGTCGAGGTCTTGCCGGGCGCGCGCTGGCTCGCGACCGCGGGGACGCCGGGGATGCGGGCCGACGGGACGATTCCCGGGGACTTCGAGGAGCAGGCGACGCTGGCCTGGGCCAACATCGGCCAGGCGCTCGCGCGAGCGGGGTTCGAGGTCTCGGACCTGGTGAAGATCACGCAGTACCTGACGAGCGCCGACGACATCCCTGCCTACGCTGCGGTGAGGGCGCGCGTCCTCGGTGACGTGCGACCGGCCTCGACGCTCGTCGTCGTCCAGACGCTGCCGTGGCCGCAGATGTCGATCGAGATCGAGGCCTGGGCGGCGAGGGCGCCGTGATCCGGAACCGCTCCGTCCCGGATGCCTCCGTCATCCCGGTCCTCGCCTACCCGGACGTCGCCGAGGCGACGCGCTGGCTCTGCGACGCCTTCGGGCTCCGGCTCAGGCTCCGGATCGGGGAGCACCGTGCGCAGCTCGTGTACGGCGACGGGGCGGTCGTCGCGACGCAGGGCGGCGAGCCGGGCGGCGGCCACTCGCTGCTCGTGAGCGTCGAGGACGCGGATGCGCACCACGACCACGCGCTCGCGCACGGCGCGCGCGTCGCCAGCCCGCCGACCGACTACCCGTACGGTGAGCGGCAGTACACGGCCGTCGATCTCGGCGGCCACCACTGGACGTTCTCGCAGTCGCTCGCCGACGTCGATCCCGCCGACTGGGGCGGCGTCCTCGTCGAGGAATAGCGCCCGGCGCTACGGCTGGTACTGCTGGTCGAGCGCGCACACGGTGTCGACGTGGTAGCGGGCCCAGACGCCGGAGTCCAGCGGCTCGAAGAGCTCGACGGGTTTCTCGCCCTCGACGAGCTCGGCCAGCTGGGCGACGGAGATCGCGGTCGCGCCGAATCCTGCCGGGTCGCCCTCCCGCGTGAGCACGGTGACGGGCGTCGACGGCGGCACGAGGTACGTCAGCAGGCGATGGCCCTCGTCGACGCGGTAGTTGTCGTTCGGGACCGGCTCGCCCGGTGCCACGACGCCGTCCTCGGCCGCCGCGGCGTTCGCGGTCACCCCGCTCGTGAACCAGGCCGGGTCGAACCGCAGCTCGTAGTCGCCTCCCTTCTTCGAGAGCGACGCGATGTGGCCGAAGATGCGGTCGCCGCACGCGTCCGAGGCCGCGACCTCGTCGGAGGACTCCTCCCGCGCGTACAGCGTGGCGAAGACCGCCGCCGCGATCAGCGCGGCCATTGCGACGACCGCCAGAGCGACGGCTGGGCCCTTCCGCATCGCGCCTCGATGGTCTCACGTTCGCAGCCCGAGAGGAAGGCCGCCGCCCGTTAGGTCGGGAGCCAGCCCTCTCGGTACCGCGTCCCCGAACGGCGCTGCAGGCCGGCATACGCCTCCTGCGCATCGTTCGTCTCCCGCTCGACGCTCGCGCCGTGGCGGGCGGCCGTCTCGTCCACCGAGTAGCCACCCCAGCCGGTGCCTCCCTGGTGCGCCCGCGCGCCCACCGCAAGCACGACGCACGGCCGGTCCCCGGCACCGACCAGGACGTGCTTCGTCGGCGGCGGGCAGTGCACGAAGTCCCATTGCCGCAGCGGCCGCTCCTCGCCCTCGATCACGAGCACGGCCTCGCCCGCGAGCACGAGGAAGTCCTCCTGGTCGGCCTCCCAGTGGTACATCGCCATCGGCACGCCGGGCTCGAGGACGGTGATGTTGAGCCCGAGCTGCTCGAAGTCCGAGTCGCCCTCCGGCTCGCAGATCGCCGAGCGCCCCTCCGCGTGGTACCAGCGCGCCTCGCGCGCGTTCAGGACGAACCAGCCCTCGCCGGTCGTGACCCGCCCGTGCTCGGAGTCCTCCTGCGGCGCCTCGGGGACCACCGGGTGAGCCTACCCGCCTGCGCTCAGGTGACGGTGAAGCTGAACATCATCCCGCCCTCGTGGTGCTCGGCGATGTGGCAGTGCGCCATCCACACGCCGGGGTTGGTGACGTCGAGGAGGATGTCGACGGTCTCGCCCGTCCGCACGAGCACGGTGTCCTTCCAGACGAGGTTCGGCTCGGTGACGCCGTCGCGCGCGAGGACGAGGAAGCGGCCGGCACCGTGGATGTGGAACGGGTGCGGCATCGGGTGGTCGGAGTCCATCTCGTTGACCAGCCGGATCTTGACCTGCTCGCCGACCCGGAGCTGCCAGTCGATCGCCGCGTTCTCCGCGCCCGTCGCCCGGTCGACGAGCTTCCAGCGCATCGTGGACGGCGTCGTCAACCGGTTCACCTCGACCATGTCGTCCTCCCACTCGATGCCCTGGGCGGCATCGTGCTCGTGCGGGTGGGCTTCCGCGTGGTGGCCGTGCTCGTGGTCGGCGTGGCCGTGCTCGTCCGCGTGGCCGTGCTCCTGCTCGTCCATCTCCATGTGCCCGTGCTCGTGGCCGTGCGCGCCCGCGGCGACGAGGCTCGCCGCGACGAGCTTCATCCCGCACTTCGGGCACCGGTCCGGCGTGTCGCTCGTCACCTCGGGGTGCATCGGGCAGACGTAGGTGGTCGGTCCTTCGGGCTCCTCGAGCATCATCTCGGCGACGAAGGAGAGGACCTTGTCCGGCTCGGCCGCGAGGTACGGCTCGATCCGCTCGCGTTCCGCCGCCAGGTCCGCATTCGTGCGCAGGATCCCGAAGGCCGCGGCGGCGGCCGCCTCGAACCCGTCGTCCTCCACGCGGATCCCGGCGAGCCGGTACGTGCGCTCGGGCGTCCGGTGCTCGAGCGCGAGCTCGCCCGGCTCGGCGAAGTGGACGTCGACGACGACGCGCTCCGAGGGCGCGATGAGCACCTCCTCGACGATCTCTTCGCGCTCGTAGTGCCCGCTGTCGCCGCCGACGAGCTTCATGCGGGCGCCCGGCAGCGCCACGTTGAACACGCGGGTGTTCGCCGTGTTCGTCAGGTACAGGCGCACGACCTCGCCGCGCCTGGCGCTCAGCGAGAGGGCAGGGTCTCCGGCGACGAGCATGACGTTGCCGAAGCGGCCCATCGCCACGTGGGTCGGCTCCGAGTGGCTGAAGGCGGCGATCTCGCCGTCCTCGATGAGGATGTCGTCGACCGTGAGGAGCAGCTCGCGGTCGGCCGGCGGCCAGTACCCGCGCTCCTCGGGGACGACGAGGATGTTCCCGTACAGGCCGAGCTCCTGCCCGTAGTCCTCGCGGATGTGCGGGTGGTACCAGTAGGCGCCGGGGTCCGGCACCTGCACCTCGTAGGTGAAGGTCCCGCCGACCGGGATCGGCGCCTGCGTCTCGTGCGTCCCGTCGAAGCGGTTCTCGAGCCGGAGGCCGTGCCAGTGCACCGTGGCGTCGAGGTCGCCGCGGTTCGTCGCCCGCACCGTGACGGTGGCGCCTTGCGGCGCCACGAGCGTCGGCCCCGGGATCGAGCCGTTGTACGCGAGCATGCGCACCGTCGCGTCTCCGATCCGCTTGCGGACGGGGGCGATCTCGAGGTCGAAGGAGTCGCCGTCGGCGAGGTCCACCCGCTCGGGCCGACCCGCCTCGGCGAGGCCCGCGGTGTCCGTGGGCATGCGATCGGCCGTCGCGCGGTCGGCGATCCGCTCGGAGATGAACTCGGCGTCGTCCTTCACCCAGCCGATCAAAGCCGATCCGCGCGTGTGCTGCCAGGTGAGCCCGAGGAAGTACAGGCCGGGCACGTCAGCGACTCCGCGGCGGTGGCGCAGGCGCCCGTGCCCGTCCAGGACCGGCAGGTCGATCCAGGCGTAGTCCGGCTGGTAGCCCGTCGCCCAGACCACGGCGTCGACCCGGAGCTCGCTCCCGTCCTCGAAGCGGATCGTGCTGCCGGAGGCGTCGACCGCCCGCGGTCGCAGCTCGACGCCGAAGCGGCGACGGAGCTCGCGCGGGCTCGAGCCGATCAGCGCGTCGCGCTGGCTCAGCCGCCGTCCGAGCCGGGACTGGACAGTGGACCGGAGCAGCCGGGTCTTCGTGAGCCACCAGAAGAGATCGCGGCCGAGGAAGCGCTGCGGGAGCGGCTTCTGGCGTGAGCCGACGGAAAGCTGGACGTTCCGCGTCCGTGAGAGCTCCTTCGCGATCTGGAAGCCCGTGTTCCCGCCCCCGACGACGAGCACGGTCCCGACGGGAACGTCGTCCGGGCGGCGGTACTCGGTGCTGTGCAGGTGGACGACCTCGGGCGCGAGGCTGCCCGCGAGCCCGGGCACGAACGGCGTCTGGAAGGGGCCGGTGGCGACGACCACCTGACCCGCCGTGATCGTCCGCCCGTCGAGCTCGAGGACGAAGGCACCGTCCCGGCTCGAGAGCCGCCGTACCTCCGTCGAGAGCTGCAGCGGGAGCTCGAACGTGTCGGCGTAGCGCTCGAGGTACTCGATCACCTCGTCCCGGCCCGGATAGCCGTCGGGGTCGCCGGGGAACTGGAGGCCCGGCAGGCTGTCGTACCGACGGGCGGTAAACAGCGTCAGCGACTCCCAGCGCTCGCGCCAGGCGGCTCCGACCGAGTCGGCGCGGTCGAGGATCACGAAGCGACGGCCCTGACGGGCGAGAAACCAGCCAATGGCGAGCCCCGCCTGCCCCGCACCGACGACCGCGACGTCGTAGTCGGGACGCCGTTCCATGCTCACACGCGTTCCCCTCCGGCAGGGCGTCAAACACGACCCGAGCGCTGGACGACGAGGAGGAACATCGCACGTCTCCTTCCGGCAGGCGCTAGGTTCGTTCCCGTGACGGCGCCGGAACGCGAGCTCGATGCGATTGCGGCGGAGACCGGCTTCTCCGGCGTCGTCCGCGTGGATCGCGGCGCGGAGGTCGCGATCGAGCGGGCGTACGGCCAGGCCCACCGGGGCCTCGGCATCCCGAACCACCACGACACCCGCTTCGCGCTCGCGAGCGGCACCAAGGGACTGACGGCGCTCACGGTGGCGAGCCTCGTCGAGGACGGCGCGCTCGGCCTCGACACGCCGGCGCGCTCGCTCCTCGCGGACGACCTCCCCCTCGTCGGAGACGACGTGACCGTGGAGCACCTGCTCGCCCATCGCTCCGGCGTGGGGGACTACCTCGACGAGGACACGGACGTCGACATCTCCGCCTACCTGATGCCGGTCCCCGTGCACGAGCTCGCGGCGACGGAGGACTACCTCGTCGCCCTCGACGGGCACGCGCCGAAGTTCGCGCCGGGCGAGCGGTTCTCGTACTCGAACAGCGGGTACGTCGTGCTCGCGCTGCTCGCCGAGCGCGCGAGCGGTGTTCCGTTCCACGAGCTCGTGGTGGAGCGCGTGTGCCGCCCCGCCGGCATGCTGGACACGGCCTTCCTGCGCTCGGACGAGCTGCCCGGCCGCGTCGCCCTCGGCTACCTCGAGGTCGACGGCGCCTGGCGGACGAACGTTTTCCACTTGCCCGTGCGCGGCTCGGGCGATGGCGGCATCTACTCGACCGCTGCAGATATCCGCGCCCTCTGGGCTGCACTCTTCGCCGGCAGGATCGTGCCGCTCGACCGCGTCGCGGAGATGACCCGCCCCCGCAGCGAGGACGGCGCACGCCGCTACGGGCTCGGGTTCTGGCTCGACGCCTCCGGCGACCTCGTGCTGCTCGAGGGGATGGACGCGGGCGTCTCGTTCCGCTCGGTGCACGACCCGCGATCGGACCTGACGTACACCGTGCTGTCGAACAC
>Ga0207428_10006550_pt1 | contig 10739 bp, 5 predicted proteins | sample RhiMethybrSRZTD1_FD_187600 | JGI IMG/M metagenome (GOLD analysis project Ga0207428, IMG submission 187600) | Populus rhizosphere microbial communities from Tennessee, USA - Rhizosphere MetaG P. TD hybrid SRZTD1 (SPAdes) (version 3) | ecosystem: Host-associated > Plants > Roots > Rhizosphere >... | reverse complement strand
GAACGACGACGCGAACGGCGCCGACGTCCCGCCGCCCCTCTGTCCCGCCGCCCTGGGCGAGCCCGCCAACGCCGCCTGCAACGACGTCGTCGCCACCGGTCCCTGCGTCGCGCCCGTCATGCTCGACAGCGAACCACCCGCGACGGCCGGCGGCGCGCTGGTCGCGGGCACGTACGACCTCACGGAGCGGATCCTCTTCACCTACGCGGGCGGCACGACCGGTCCCGCGGGGGAGCCGCTGGCGCAGACCATCGTGCTGTCCGGAGCGGGCACCGACTGGTCGCTGGATTTCGCCGATCTGTCGGCGGCGACCGCGAGCCGCCAGACCATGGCGCTCACGCTGGTCGGATCCGGCGGGCAGATGCGCGCGACCGCGACCTGCCCGGACTCGGGCGCCGATGCCGGGGCGGACGCCGGCGGCGCGGGCCCGACGATCTTCTACTTCACGGCCGCCGAGCGGACGCTCACCCTCCACCGCTTCGCCAGCAGCGGCCCCGTCCGATCCGATACCTACGTCATGCGTTGACCCACGCACCCATGTCGCCTCGCGCGCTCATCGCCGGTTCGCTCTTCCTGCTCGTTGCGGCGGGCAACGGACGCGCGCGCGCCGACGGCGCCTTCCCGGACGCGCAGACCGTGCTGCTGCCGCCCGATCGCCCGCAGCAGATCATCGTCGCGGCGAACTTCGGTCTGGTCTTCAGCGAAGACGGCGGCGCGCACTGGCAGTATTCGTGCGAGAGCCAGGCGACGACGAACGGCCGTCTGTATTCGCTCGGCGCGCCGCCCGACGACCGGATCTTCTCGCTGTCCGACTTCGGCATCGCCACGACCTCCGACAGGGGCTGCGTCTGGAGGCTCGGCGCCGGGCCCTTCGAAGGGGGCCTGGTGCTCGACTACTTCGCGGATCCCTCCGACCCGGCCCACGTCCTGGCGGTGGCCGAGCCGCCGGCGCTGTCCGGCCTGATGCCCGCGCAGCTGTTCGAATCGCGCGACGGCGGCCTCGACTACGGAACGATCCTGCATCCGGGCGTCGCGGCAGGTGGCATCTCAGGCGTCGAGATCGCGCGCTCGGACCCGCGGGCGATCTACGTGGCGCTGTTCGAGACCAGCGCCGCGGACGCGCTGACACACCCGCGGCTGGCGCGCACCGCCGACGCGGGCGTCAGCTGGGAGACCGTGGACCTGGAACCGATGCTGGGGACCAGCCGCGTCACCATCGCCGCCGTCGACCCGAACGACGCCCGGCGCCTGTATCTGCGGGTCGCCGGCACCGGCGCGGACGGGCGATCGGTCGATTCGATCGCGGTGTCGGCCGATGGCGGCGAGACGTTCACGCGGCCCGTGAACCTGAGCGGCGGCAAGCTGATGACGTTCATCGCGCGCGCCAACGGCACGGTGCTGGTGACCGGACTGCTCGGCGCGACGGTGGTCGGTTATCGCTCGCTCGATGCGGGCGCGACGTTCGCGTCGTGGCAACCGGGCCTGCACCCGCGCGGCTTCGGCGAACGGGGCGCGACGCTGTTCGTCGCGACCGACGGCGCGGCCGACGGCTTCGCGCTGGCATCGTCCGAGGACGACGGGGACACGTTCACGCCGCGCATGCGGCTCGCCGACATCGAGGCCATCCGAAGCTGCACGCAGCAGGCCTGCCTGGATGACTGCTGGCAGAAGGTCACCATAGAGCTGTGGCCGCCCGCCGTGTGCGGCGAACGGCCGGTGACCGAGCCGGGCATGCCGCGTGGGGGCGGCGGTGGCGGCTGCGCGGCGGCGGGGTCGATCGATCCGTCACCCGGTGCCGGTTTCGTCGCGGCGATCGGCGCGCTCGCCGTGGTCCGCGCCCGCCTGCGGTCGAAGCGGCGGCGGTGGGGCACGACGCGCGGGCGCGCGGGCGCGCTCGCGGTCGCGCTGCTGGCGCTGATCGCCGCGCCCGGCGCCGCGCGGGGCTACGTGAGGACGAAGACCCCCGGCGGCGCCCCCGAGGTGCTCGGGTCGCGGTGCCTCGCCCTCGAGGTTCACCTCGACGCGTTCCCGGGCATCGCCGCGGCGGACGCGCGTGCCGCGGTGATCGCGGCCGCTCACGCCTGGAGCGCGGACGCCAACCCCTGCACCAGCCTCACGTTCGCCCTGACGTTCGCGGCCGGCCCCGGGCCGCCCGCCGACAACGACGGCGTGAACGTGATCGGCATGCGATCCGACGGCTGGTGCCCGGAAGGAACGGATGCCGGCACGGCGGTGACGGTGGACGCCGGGCCGACCTGCAACGCGCCGTCAGCGACAGCGGCGACGTCGGTGTTCGCGACGTCCGACGGGCGCATCGTGGGCGGCGACACGCAGCTGAACACACTGGCGGTCGCGTGGGCCGTGCTCGACGCGCAGGGAAACCCCGCCGACCGGCAGGACCTTCAGAGCGTGCTCACGCACGAGCTCGGCCACCTGATCGGCCTCGCTCACCCGTGCTGGAGCGGCATCGGCGACCACGCCGTCGACGACGCGGGCAACGAGGTGCCCGATTGCTATCAGGCGCCGCCGGCAATCACCGGCGACACGATGTTCCCGACGATCAACCCCGGCGACATCTCCAAGCGTGTCCTGTCGCCCGAGGCGGTCCGCGCGCTGTGCGAGATCTATCCGTCCGGACAACCCGCGACGTGCGCGCCATCGACAGGCTCGGGCTGTGCGGTCGCCGCCGATTCCCGCTCTGATCCCGTCCTCGTCCTCGTCCTCGTCCTCGTCGCCGTCCTCGTCCCGCGATCCAGCCCTACCGGCGCGCGCCGACCGTGATCTCGGTGGCGACCGCGCCGTTGCTGCCGTTCACGGCGCGCGCCTCGAGCCGCACGTAGCGGGCGGCCACCGGGCCGAACGCGACCGCCTTCATCTTGCCGTCGACCGGCCAGGTGCCGGTGGTGGCCATCGTGAAGGTGGTGTTGTTGGTGCTGGTCAGGATCGCGTATTGCGTGATGGCGCCGTCGGTGCTGGGGCCGCTGTTGGCGACGTAGCGCGGGACGTAGCCGAGGTAGCCGACGTCGGGCCGCGACTGACCGAGATCGATCGTCACCGACTGCGGCAGCGACGCCGTGCTCTGCCAGATCGTGTAGGCGCCGTAGTCGTTGACGCCGTCGATCGCGTTCGCGGCGGTGCCGCTGGTGGCGGCGGCGCTGGCGGGCGTGTACGGATATTCGTTCTGCGGGCCCTGCGCCGGCAGCGGCGCGCGCGACGCGTTCGGGCTCCACATCGCGCCCACCTCGGCGAGGCGCGCGACGATCGCGGTGTCCATCACGCCGTCGCGGTTGGGCGGGCAGTTGAGGAGGAAGTTGGTCCAGCGCGGCTCGAGCATCCGGAGGTGGCCGTTCACGATGTTGTCGGCGCTCATCAGGGTGCCGAGGCTGGTCGACCAGAACCAGTCGTTGCCGCCGCTGTTGATCTTCTGGCCCTGCGTCGCGGGGAAGGTGTTGTCGGCGGGCACGAACGCGCCCTTCGGCTCCTCGATCGCGGCGACGTCGGCGTCCCACGGGCTCATGAAGTGCGTGTGGTCCAGCAGCAGGCAGCTCGGCTGGATCGACTTCACCAGCTCGCGAATCTCCTGATACGGCATCGTCTTGTGGCCCATCTTCCAGGACCAGCCGTCGAACACGAGGATGTCGATCGCGCCGTAGTTGGTCAGCAGCTCGGTGAGCTGCGTCTTCACGTAGTCGATCTGCGCGCGCGTGACCGTGCCGTTTCCGGTCCCCTGCGTGTTGTCCCAGACGGAGTAGTAGAGGCCGACGCGCAGGTTGCGCGCGCGGAACGCGTCGGCGAACTCCTTCACGACGTCGCCCTGGCCGCTCCGCCAGGGGATGTTGCGCACGCTGAAGTTGCCGACCGCGCTCGGCCACAGCGCGAAGCCGTCGTGGTGGCGCGTGGTGAGGACGCCGTACTTCATCTTCGCGCCCACCGCCGCGTCCGCCCACTGGCCCGGATTGAGGTTGACCGGGTTGAACATGTTGATCGGCAGGTTCGCCTGCGACCACGAGCCCGTGTACGTCAGGATGCCGAAGTGGATGAACATGCCGAAGCGCAGATCGATGTAGCTGCGCTGAAGCGCCTCCAGCGCGCTCGCCGCGGAGGTGCCGCCGCCACCGCCCGTGCCCGCGCCGCCCCCGCGTCCGCCCGCGCCGGCGACGGCGCCGGCGCCCGAGCTGCCGCCTCGTCCGGCCGCCCCGCCCGTCCCCGCGCCGCCGCCCGTGCCGCCGCGCCCACCGGCGCCGCCCGTCGTCCCCGAGCTGCCGGCGCTGCCGGCGCTGCCCGCGCTGCCGCCCGTGCCGGTGCCGGCCGCGCCCGCCGCCCCGGCGGCGCCCGTCGTACCCGAGCTGCCGGCGCTGCCGGTCGTGCCCGCGCTGCCGGCGGTGCTTCCGCCCACCGCGCCACCGCCCGTGCCCGACGTCCCCGCGCCGGCGGTGCCGCCCGTCCCCGCCGTCCCGGACGTGCCGCCCCTGCCCGCACCGGCGCCGCCCGTCCCCGTCGCGCCACCGTCACCGCCGCAGCCGGCCGCGATCAACAACAGGAGCACGCACGGCACCAACTTCGCCGGGGGCGACATGCCCCGACTTTACCAAGATCGGAGCCCTTGGTGAGGAGTCTTAACGAATGCCCGTCCGCGCCTACTCGACGAGCACGTCGTCGACGTAGACAAAGCCCACCCAGGGCGGCGGGGCGGAGGCGCCCGGCGGCGGCTCGAAGTATCCCTCGAACGCGATCGCCTGCAGCGCCCCCCCGTCGATCGGGACCGAGACCGGGAACCACTCGTTGTAGCCGCGCGGCGCGCCGACCGCGATGAACTCACCCTTGTCGGTCCAGATGCGCATGCCGAAGTACGACTTCGCGCCGAACGTCTGCCGCGTGTCGTCGGGCGTGAGCATCATCCACGCCGTGACGTATTTGGCCCCGACATAGCCACCCCCGCCACACATCGGCTGGCCGACCCGGTAGACGCGCGTCCCCGACCCGATCGGGCCCATCGCGTTCATCTGGATCCCGAACGTGTACTTCCCGGTGTGGGCCACCGCGCCGGTGTAGCCGACCTTCTCCGCCGCGGACGGGTCGTTCATGATCTTGAAGCCGCCCGGCGTCATGTCCTCGAAGTCCCACACCGCCTGCTGGCACATGGCGATGTTCTGACCGGCCGCCGAGTAGCACTCGAGGAAGCCGGGGTTGCACGAGATGCTGCAGGTGGCGTTGACGCAGACGGGGATGCCTGTCCCCGCCTGCGGCGCCGGGCAGACGTTGCCGCACTGGCGGCAGTTCAATACGTCGCGGTTCAGGTCCTTGCAGCCGCTGGGGCAGCTGGTCTGACCCGTCGGGCAGGTCGCGCAGTCGGTGCCGGCGGTGTTGCAGGGGGTGCCGGGCGGGCACGCCATCGTCGCGGCCGCGCACGCGCCGTTGGCGTTGCACATCGCCGGCAGCGTCAGCGTGGCGTTCGCGCACGACTGGCCCGCGCCACACAGCGTCCCCACCCCCTTGTTGCTCGTCTCCACGCAGACCGACACGCCGGTCGCGCACGACGTCGCGCCGTTCTTGCACGGGTTGGTCGGCTGGCAGGGCTGATTCGCGACGCACGCGACGCAGTTGCCGGTCTTGCACACCAGGTTCGCGCCGCAGATGGTGCCGTCAGCCTGATTCTGTCCGCTGTCGGTGCAGACCGGGGCCCCGGTCGCGCAGCTGAGCACCCCGGTATGGCAGGGATTGGTGGGCGTACAGACGCCCGGGGCGCACGTGACGCAGCTGCCGGTCGCGTTGCACACCATGTTGGCGCCGCACATCGTGCCGCTGGCCCGGTTGCCCGACTCCATGCAGACCGGCGAGCCGGTCGCGCACGACGTCGCGCCCGTCTTGCAGGGGTTGGTCGGCTGGCAGCTGGCGCCCGCCGAGCAGCTCACGCACGTTCCCGCGTTGCAGACCCGATCGGTGCCGCACTGGGTGCCGTTGGTGAGCGAGTTGCCGGTGTCCGTGCAGCCGATCGACGGCGCGCAGACGGTGACGCCGGCGTGGCACGGGTTCGTGGGCTGGCAGAGCGTCCCCACCGAACACGCGGCGCAGCTGCCGTTGGCGCAGACCATGTCGGAGCCGCACGGCGTCCCGTTTGGTTGGTTGCCCGATTCGATGCAGACCGGCGTGCCGGTGTTGCAGGCAATCGTCCCCCGGCTGCACGGCTTGCCCGGGACGGCGCAGGTCATGCCGGCGACGCACGCGATGCACGTGCCGGTTGCGTTGCACACCATGTCCGCGCCGCAGAGGGTGCCCGCGGCGACGTTGGTGCTCGCGTCCATGCAGGTCGGCGCCGTTCCCGAGCAGACCAGCTTCCCGTTATGACACCGGTTGGTCGGCTGGCAGGGGGCGTCCATCTGGCAGGCCGCGCAGCTGCCCGCCTGGCAGACCATTCCCGTTCCGCAGCCCGTGCCGTTCGGCTTGTTGTCCGTCTCCGTGCAGACCGGCGCGCCCGTCGTGCAGACGACGCTGCCGACACGGCACGGCTTGCCTGTCACGTCGCACGTCATGCCCTCGGTGCACGCGCCGCAGGTCCCGTTGCGGCAGACCATGTTCAGGCCGCAAACGGTTCCGTTCGCCTGCGTCGCGGTCAGCTCCATGCACGTCATCGCGCCTTCGTTGCAGACGAACATCCCCTGGTGGCACGGGTTGGCCGGGACGCACGCGCCGCCGGCCACGCAGTTGCTGACGGGAACGTCCACCGCGCCGGAGTCGATGAACACCGCGTCGTTGGCGCCCGCATCGAAGTTGGTGCCGCCCGCGCTGCCGCCCGTACCCGGGCCCAAGCTGCCGCCCGTACCGGCCGCCGCGTCCACACCCGCGGAGCTGCCGCCGATGCCGGCGGTGCCGCCGTCCGCGCCGTTGAACGGGAGCTTCCGCAACCCTCCGCAGCCACCCGCCAGCGCCGCGGAGCAGGCAACGAAGACGGTGATCGTGAAGCAATTTTTAAGCAGCATCGGGCGACCTCCTAGAACTGCATCCGACAGGCAACACCACGCGTCCCGAAATCAGGGGTGCAGGCGATGGCGGTGCCGGAGCCCGCGGCGCGCTCCTTGGGTGACGACAGCACCCACAGCACCGCCGCGCCCGCCGTCAGCACGCCGCCCGCGACGAAACCGATGATCGACAGCTTCTTCGCGCTCTCGTGCGAGTCCTGGAGGTCCTGGCAGGCAGGCGTGGGAGCGGTGGTGTTGCAGTCCGGGATCGTCTTGCTGAGTGGGTTGGCCGGGTCGGGGCCGGTGTGATCGTTGAACGCGTTGCGCTTGTTGATCGCGACGACGCCTTCGACCGCGCCGAACACCAGCCCGGCGATGCCGGCGATGCCCACGCCCCACGCCACCGGGCGCAGGATCGAATGGTCGCCGCTGTCCGCGGGCGCGGGCGTCGCGGTGATCGACGCCGGCGGCTGATCCGACCCCACCGGGCCCGCCGCGGGCGCGGGCGGCGGGGGCGCCATCGCGACCGGAGGCGCCGCCGGCGCGGGCTTCGTCTCGGGCGGCTTGGGGGCCGGCTGCGCGACGGGTGGCGGCGGCGGCGCGACCGCGACCGCCTCGCGCTGCAGTCGGTACGATCGATCCTCGCGCTTGCCGCCCACCATCACGACGGAGTCCGTCGACGCCACGTAACCGGACGCGCGCACCTGCACGTCAGCGCGTCCCTTGTCGAGGCGGATCGGCGACGACAGGGGCAGCTTGCCCACCGACTTGCCGTTCACCAGCACCTCGGCGCCGGCGGGCTCACCGACGATGTAGAGCTCGCCAATCTGGGTCTTCGCGGTCGCGAGCTGCGCCTTCAGCGTGGCCAGGTTCTTCGCGACCCACGGGTGATCGGGCGACGCCACCGCCTCGCCCAGATACTTCTCCGCATCGACGAAGTAGCCGAGCGCCATCTCCACCAGCCCGAGCTGACCCGCTGTGCGCGGCGAGCGCGAGAGCTGGTACGCCTTCTCGAACAGCGGCAGCGCGCGCTCGTCCTTCTTCTGCGCGCGCAGCTCGACGCCCTGGCGGATCAACGCCTCCGCCTCCCCCGACTCGCCGGCGCGCGCCGGTCGTGCGTTCCACCCCAATGTCAGTGAGGTCAGGAGCGCCGCGGCGCCGAAGAAGAAGATATGAACGATTCGTTTCCCGTGGCTCGGTTTCATTGGCCTCAATCGATCACCGGCACGCCAGCCGCCGCGGGCTTGCCAGTCGCCGGCTTGGCGGCCGCGGGCTTGGCGGCCGGGCTGCTCTTCGCCTCTCTGTGCGACTTGCTCTTACCCTTGCCCTTGCCGTCATGCCTCGTGCTCGCGGTCGCCTCTGGTAGCTCGGCGGGCGGGGCGGCTGGCTTGACCTCCGGCGGCGCCACAGGCTTGGCGGCCGCGGGCGGCGGCGGCGCCTCGACGGGCTTGGCCGCCTGGGCGGGAGCGGCGGGCGCGACGGCCGCGGCGGGCGCCGGCGCGGCGGCCGGCGGAGCGGCCACGGGCGCCGGCGTCACGGTCGGTTCCTTCGAACCGCCGCTCAGGACGAAGAACCCGATGCCGGCGGCCGCGACCGCGGCGACGACACCGATGACGATCCCCTTCTTGCTGCGGGCGGGCTCGGGCGCAGGCTCGAAATCCAGGCCGTTGTCGGTGACGACCGGATGCGACTTCGACATCGCCATCGACGCCCGGACGGTCCCCGCCGCGTTCGCCTCGGGCGAGCCCGGCAGGGTCGCGCCCGTCGGCACGCGCGGCTGCGGATTGGGCGACAGCCCCCAATGCGCGATCGTCTTGGGCGGCGGCGTCGGCGTCCCCGCGCCGACGCGCTGCTGGGTCGACAGGTTGACGGCGCCGGGCGGGTTGGGCGTCATCGCGCCCGGGATGGGGCCAGTGTTGATAGGATTCGACAGCCCGGGCGGCATCAGCGTCGCCGCGCGCGGCGGCGGGGTCGGCGTCGGGAACATCGCGATCGAAGGGCGCCCGGGCGGCATGTCGCCGGCGGCGCCGCTCGAGAACGCCTCCTCCCAGATCACGCGCGCGCGGCCGGACGCGAACGGCAGCAGCGCGCGGCCGAAGTCCTCGATGGTCGGAAAGCGCTGCTTCGGGTCGGACTTCATCGCGCGCAGCACGACCTCTTCCATCTCGGGCGGAATCTCGGGCCGGTATTCTCGCGGCCGCTTCGGCGTCCCGCCGACGATCCCCTGGAAGACGACGAACAGGTTCTCGCCATCGTACGGGCGCTTGCCGGTCAGGCACTCATAAAGAATGATGCCCAGCGCGTACTGGTCGCTGGCCGAGCCCGCGGACTTGCTGTCCATGATCTGCTCGGGAGCCAGGTAATACGGCGTCCCGATCATGGCGCCCGTGCCGGTCAGCGTCCCCGCCTGGGTGACGGCGTCGTTCCCCTTCGAGATGCCGAAGTCGAGCACCTTGGGGAGCACGCGGCGGGTGCCGGCGGCGAGGAAGATGTTCTGGGGCTTCAGATCGCGGTGCGTGATGCCGGCGGCGTGCGCGGCGGCGACCGCCGAGCAGACCGGCAGCATGATGTCGGCCAGCTCCTCGACGCCGACCGGGCCGAGGCGCTCGATCCGCTGCGCCAGGTCCTCGCCGTGCAGGAACTCCATCACCAGATAGGTGTTGCCGCCGTCGCTGCCCATGTCGGCGACGTCGACGATGTGCGGGTGGCGGACGCGCGACGTGAGCTGCGCCTCGCGCAGGAAGCGCGCGCGCGCGCCGGGCACGGCGGCGATCAGCGGGCTCAGCACCTTGATCGCGACGCGCTTCTGGATCTCCGTGTGCGTCGCCTCGTAGACCGCGCCCATCCCCCCCGAGCCGAGCAGCTTGACGATGCTGTACTTCCCGAGAACCGTCCCCGGGGCGAGAGTCGGTATCTCGTTCTCGTCCGCGGTGCTCCCCGGGTTCGCCATCCCTGACGACTTTATCGTTCCGGTCGGGGGCGCAGCAAGCTTTCCCGGGACAGGACGGTCGGGGCGATCGGGAGGCACGCGTTCGGGAGAACGCCGTTCGCGGCTATGATTCCCGAGATTCTCCTGCCATGAGCCGCGAAGCGTCAGCCTCCGAGACGGCCGAGCTGGCCCGCCTGCTCGATGGCCACCGTCGCGCGGTCGTGTTCACCGGCGCGGGCATGAGCACCGAGTCCGGCCTGCCCGACTTCCGGTCGAACGGCGGCCTGTGGAAGCAGAACCGTCGCTTCGAGGAGCTGGCGTCGCGGGAGGCGCTGGAGAGCGCCTACGACGAGCACGTCGAGTTCTATCGCTGGCGCATCGAGATGCTGGCGGCGCACGCGCCCAACGACGGGCACCGGGTGGTCGCCGACTGGCAGCGGCGCGGCCTGGTCTCGACGGTCGTCACGCAAAACGTCGATGGCTTTCACGCGCGCGCGGGCGCCGCCGGGGTGCTCGAGCTGCACGGCACGCTGGCGATCGTGCGCTGCGATCGCTGTGGCGGCGAGCGCCCCGCCGCAGAGTTCCTGGAGGCGGCTGGGCTCGCGTGCGAATGCGGCGGCAAGCGCCGCCCGGGGGTGGTGCTGTTCGGCGAGGCGCTGCCCGAAGCGACGCTGCGCGCGGCCTGGCTCGCCGCCGAACGCGCGCCGCTGTTCCTCGTGCTCGGCTCGTCGCTCGCGGTCTCGCCCGCGAACCTCCTGCCCAAGGCGGCGGTCGAGGCCGGCGCGCCGCTGGTCATCGTCAACCGCGACCCGACGCCGCTCGACGGCATCGCGTCGCTGGTGATCAACGCGTCG
>Ga0207428_10006549_pt1 | contig 10740 bp, 5 predicted proteins | sample RhiMethybrSRZTD1_FD_187600 | JGI IMG/M metagenome (GOLD analysis project Ga0207428, IMG submission 187600) | Populus rhizosphere microbial communities from Tennessee, USA - Rhizosphere MetaG P. TD hybrid SRZTD1 (SPAdes) (version 3) | ecosystem: Host-associated > Plants > Roots > Rhizosphere >... | reverse complement strand
ACCAACGCCCGCACGTGCAGCGACACGCGGTGGCCGGAGACGACCCGCGCCGCCTCGCGCAGGTCGGAGAGCCGCGCGTTGGTGCAGGAGCCGATGAAGGCGACGTCGATGCGCGTGCCCCTCATGAGATGGCCCGGCCGAAGGCCCATGAACTCGAACGCCTCGTGCATTCCGGCCCGGTCCGGATCCGGAACCGATTCCGGGTCGGGAAGCGGAAGATCGATCGGCACCGATTGCCCGGGATTGATCCCCCACGTGACGGTCGGCGCAATCCCGGCCGCATCGAGTTTCACCACGTCGTCCCACACCGCGTCCGGGTCCGAGGCGATGCTGCGCCACCAGTCGCACGCCCGATCGAACGCGTCGCCCTGGGGCGCGAACCGGCGGCCTCTCAGGTAGGCGAATGTCGTCTCGTCCGGATTGACGTAGCCGGCGCGCGCGCCGCCCTCAATCGACATATTGCAGATGGTCATCCGCTCGTCCATCGACATCCGGTCGATCGTGTCGCCGGCGTATTCGTACGCGAATCCGGCGCCGGCTTTGACGCCGAGCCGGCCGATGATCGTGAGAATCACGTCCTTCGCGTACACGTGCGGCGCCAGGCGGCCGTTCACTTCGATTCGGCGCACTTTCGGCGGCGACATCGCCAGCGATTGCGACGCCAGGACGTCGCGCACCTGCGACGTCCCGATGCCGAACGCGAGTGCGCCGAAGGCGCCGTGCGTGGAGGTGTGACTGTCGCCGCAGGTAATCGTCAGGCCGGGTTGGGTGAGACCCAGCTCCGGACCAATCACGTGCACGATTCCCTGGGCGCCACTCGCGAGATCGAACAGCCGAATGCCGTGCTCACGGCAGTTTCGCTCGAGCGCCGACGTCATCGTCTCCGCCATCCCGTCGGCGAACGGCCGCACCTGCGAGCGCGTCGGGACGATGTGATCGATGGTGGCGAAGGTGCGCTCGGGCGCGCGCACGCGCCATCCGCGCTCGCGAAGCTCGTCGAATGCCTGCGGGCTGGTCACTTCGTGGACGAGATGCAGGCCGACGTACAGCTGGGTTTGTCCGTTCGGCAGCCGCCGGACAGCGTGGAGATCCCAGACTTTTTGAAAGAGCGTCGCTGCCATGATCGAGACGATCGTATCAGGCTCGCCCGCTGGCTTCGCTTCGGGCGATCGAACCCGTTGGGCATGCGGGTTGCTACGGAACTGTGCCGGACAGGAACGGGATCGGTCTCAGGCCGAAGGCCAAGGGCCAGAGGCCGAAGGGATTCAAGCCCGACACGTCAGGCGGATTGCAGAAAGTGCGAGGGTCGAGGATGGCGAAGATCGCAAATTTTCGAGAGTTGGTCGTCTGGCAGAAGGGCATGGATCTGGCGGAACAGATTCACCGAGCGACGCGATCCTTTCGGAGAGAAGACCTCTTCACGCTAGGCACGCAGCTTCGACGAGCCGCGAATTCGATTCCAGCCAACATCTCGGAGGGCTTCCACCGGCGATCGAGAGGCGCGTATCGCGCACACGTCGCGATCGCGCTGGGATCAAACGCCGAAGTCCAGACGTTCCTGGAGTTGTGCCGCCGGCTAGCCTTGATTGAACAGTCCGCAATCGGTGAGCTGGTTTCGCTTTCTGAGGAGATCGGGCGTCTTCTCTACGGGCTGTGGCGATCCCTTTTCGTCGCCGCCGTCTGCTATTCTTTGACTTTGCTTGCTGTTGTATCTGGTCTTCCGTGGCTCGCAGCCCGAATCTTGATTCTTTGAACATTCGCTCTACTTCGGCTTTCGGCCTATGGCCTTTGGCCTGACGGCATGGACTTCCTCTCGTCGCTGAATCCATCGCAGCAAGCCGCCGTTCTCCACACCGACGGCCCGCTCCTGATCCTCGCCGGCGCCGGATCGGGAAAGACGCGCGTCATCACCCATCGCATGGCGTATCTCATCGCCAACGGACACGCTCGGCCGGGCCAGGTGCTCGCGGTGACCTTCACCAACAAGGCTGCCGAGGAGATGCGTTCGCGGGTGGAGCAACTGCTCGGCGAGGACTGCCGGCAAATCTGGCTCTCGACGTTTCATTCGCTCTCGGCGCGCCTGTTGCGGCGTGAAGGGCCGGCCATCGGCCTCGACCGTGGCTTCGTCATCTACGACTCCGCGGATCAACTCGCCGTCGTACGGCAGGCCATGAAGAGCCTCGCCATCGACGACAAGCTGCTCCCGGCCCGGGTCGCGCTGGCGCGCATCAGCCAGGCCAAGAACCGGATGGAATCGCCCGACGATCTGCAGCAGGACGCATCCGATTTTCGAGGCGAGCGCATCAGCCGAATTTACCGGACGTACCTCCGGACGCTCGCCGACGCCGGCGCGCTCGACTTCGACGACCTGCTGCTGAAGACGGTCGAGCTGGTCGAGACCAGACAGGACGTGCGCGAGATCTACGCGCGCAAATTCAAATACATCCTGGTCGACGAGTACCAGGACACGAACCGGCCACAGTACCTGGTCATCCGGCGCCTCGCCGAAATCCACCGCAATCTGTGCGTCGTCGGCGATCCGGATCAGTCCATCTACCGGTGGCGCGGGGCCGATCTCCGCAACATTCTCGATTTCGAGCGCGATTTTTCTGATGTGTTCGTCGTCAAGCTCGAACAGAACTACCGGTCGACGCAGGTGATCCTCGACGCGGCAACGGCCGTCATCAGCCGCAACCGCCAGCGGAAGGACAAGCGGCTGTGGACCGACCAGGCCGGCGGCGACAAGATCCTCTACGTCCGCGGCGCCGACGAGCTCGAGGAAGCCGACTTCATCACCCGCACGATTCGCGAGGCCCAACGCGCGGCCGCGGACGCCACGACCGCCGTGCTGTATCGCACGAACGCGCAGTCGCGCGCGATCGAAGACGCGCTGATGCGCGAGGGGGTGCCGTACCGGATCATCGGCGGCGTCCGCTTCTACGAGCGCAAGGAAATCAAAGACGCGCTCGCGTTCATGCGGCTGATCATCAATCCGCACGACGACGTGAGCTTCCGGCGCGTCGTCAACGTGCCGGCTCGCGGGATTGGCCGCTCCGTTCTGGAGGGACTCGAAGGGATCGGCGTGGACGCGGTCAATGCGGACACGCCGCTGCTCGAGGCCGGCGGAGGCGCGGGCGCGAAAGCGTCCCTCTGGGCGCGCTCGGCGGCGGCGATCAGGCAGCGTCTGCTGCCACCGCGGGCAATCGCGTCACTCAAGGCCTTTCACGAACTGATGACCGGACTCCAGGCCGAGCTCGGCCGCGGGAGCGTGTCGATCATTCTCGGCCTCGTCCTCGACCGGACGGGCTACCTCCGCGAACTGCGCGAAGAACATACCGAAGAAGCCGAGGCGCGCATCGAAAACCTGATGGAGCTGGTGTCAGCCGCCCGGGAATACGAGACGCGTGACGAAGACCCGTCGCTGGTCGGATTCGTCGATCGCCTCTCGCTGCTCTCCGAGGCAGACGAAGCAAACGGCGCCGCCGCCGAATCGGCGCGCGTGTGGCTGATGACCATGCACGCCGCAAAAGGACTCGAGTTCCCGCTGGTCATCGTCGCCGGCATGGAAGAAGGGCTGTTCCCGCACTCGCGATCGAAGGACGACGAGGAGGAAGTCGAAGAGGAACGCCGGCTCTGTTACGTCTGCCTCACGCGCGCGCGGCAGCGTCTGGTCCTGACCGGCGCAGCGCGCCGCCGCGTGTTTGGCGAGTACCAGCAGACGGCGCCGTCCCGGTTTCTGACGGAGATCCCCGACGGGCTCATCGACCGCATCGAACCGGTTGTGCATCAGCCACGCTGGCAGGCAACGTCGTACGAGCTTCGCAACCCGTACGCGCGGCGGTACGGTCAGGGCTCGCGCGTGCGCGACACCGACCACCAGTCTTTTTCTTACGAGAACGAGGATCAGTCAGCGGCCGTCCGCACCGGCATGAAGGTGCGCCACAAGCAATTTGGAGTGGGCACCGTCGTCGCCGTCGAAGATCAGGGCGACGATTTCAAAGTCACCGTGAAGTTTTCGACCGTCGGCACGAAGAAGCTGATGGCGAGATATGCGGGACTGGAGCAGGCATAAGACTCAGTCGCTGTCAGTCCTCCGGCTCCCTCAACGACGCCACCGACACCAGCCGATCGCCTTCGCCGAGGTCCATCAAACGCACCCCTTGCGTATCGCGTCCGATGGGACGCAGATCGCCGGCCTTCATCCGGATGATTTGCCCTTGCTCGGTCACGAGCAGCAGCTCGTCCTGGTCGGTGACGTTCTCGATGCCGACGACGAGACCGTTGCGCTCGCTGGTCTGGACGTTCTTGAGGCCGATTCCGCCGCGCGACTGGCGGCGGTATTCGCTGAGCGCGGTTCGCTTGCCGTAGCCCCGCTCGCAAACGGTGAGGAGCGTGGCGTCCTCGCTGACGACCTCCATCGCGACCACTTCGTCGCCTTCGCGAAGCTGCATGCCGCGCACGCCGTACGCCGATCGGCCCATCGGCCGCGCGTCCGTTTCCCCGAACCGGATCGCCATACCGTTGCGCGAGCCGATGATGAGGTCCTTGGTCCCGTCGGTCTCCGCCACCGCAATCAGCCGATCGTCGTCGTCGATCTGGATCGCGATGATGCCGGCCGACCGGGGATTCGAGAACGCGCCGAGGTCGGTTTTCTTGATGGTGCCCTTGCGCGTGCCCATGACGATGAAGCGCTTGTTTTCCTCGGCGGGGAACTCCTGGACGCGGAGCATCCCGGCGATCTTCTCGTTCGGCCCCATGTGCACCAGGTTGGCGATCGACTTGCCCTTGGAGCTGCGGCTGACCTCCGGAATGTCGTACACGCGCAGCCAGTAGCATTTGCCGCGGTCCGTGAAGATGAGGACATAGGCGTGCGTGTTCGCAACGAAAAGATGCCGGACGACATCCTCCTCGCGCGTTGACATGCCGATGAGCCCTTTCCCGCCTCGCCGCTGCTTGCGATACGCGTCGAGCGCCGTGCGCTTGATGTAGCCCGTGCTCGTCGCGGTGATGACGACGTCCTCGTCGGCGATCAGGTCTTCGCGCCGGAATTCTCCGGTCTCCTCGATGAAGTCGGTGCGGCGCTCGTCGGCATACTTGTCGCGGATCGCCTTCAACTCGTCGACGACCAGGCCGATCACGAGCTCGTCGCTCGAGAGAATGTTGCGCAGCCGTTCGATCGTCTTGATGAGCTCGGCCAGCTCGTCGAGGATTTTCTGCCGCTCGAGACCGGTCAGCCGCTGGAGCTGCATGTCCAGGATCGCCTGCGCCTGAATCGTGGTCAGGCCGAACTGCGTGACCAACCCCGCCTTCGCCTCGACCGGATTCTTCGATCCGCGAATGAGCTTGATGACCGCGTCGAGATGATCGAGCGCGATCTTCAGCCCTTCGAGGACGTGGGCTCGCGCCTCGGCTTTCCGGAGCTCGAACTCGGTGCGCCGCCGGACCACCTCGCGCCGGAACTCGATGAAGTGCTCGACGATCTCGAGCAGGTTGAGCACGCGCGGCCGCCCGCCCGCAATCGCGAGCAGCGTGATGCCGTAGCTCATTTGTAGCTTCGTGTGCTTGTAGAGGTTGTTCAGCACCACGTCCGGCAGCTCGCCGCGCTTGAGCTCGATGACGATCCGCATGCCGTCGCGATCGGACTCGTCGCGCAGGTCGGAGATCCCCTCGATCTTCTTGTCGCGGACGAGCTCGGCGATCTCGCTGATGAGCGCGGCCTTGTTGACCTGGTACGGAATCTCCGTCACCACGATCGACACGCGCTCGCCTTTCTTGTGCTCTTCGAACGCCGCCTTGCCGCGGACGATGACGCCGCCGCGCCCTTCGCGGTACGCCTTCTGAATGCCGCCGAGGCCGACAATCGTCCCGCCGGTGGGGAAGTCGGGGCCCGGCACCGCCTGCAGCAGCGCGCGGAACCGCTCGTCGCGCGGGGCGGTGCGCTTCTCGACGACGGCGATGACGCCGTCGATCACTTCCTGCATGTTGTGCGGCGGAATGCTCGTCGCCATCCCCACGGCGATGCCGGTCGATCCGTTGACCAGCAGGTTCGGAAACGGCGTCGGCAGAACCGTCGGCTCTTCGGTCGTCTCGTCGTAGTTCGGGACGAAGTCGACCGTTTCCTTGCCGAGGTCGGCCATCATCGCCTCGGCCAGCGCTTCCGGCCGCGCTTCGCTGTACCGCATCGCCGCCGGCGGGTCGCCGTCGACCGATCCAAAGTTGCCCTGGCCGTCGACGAGCGGATAGCGCATGTTGAAGTCCTGCGCCAGCCGGACGAGCGTGTCGTAGGCGGGAACGTCGCCGTGTGGGTGATAGTTGCCGATCACTTCGCCGACGATTTTCGCGCTCTTGCGATACGGACGGTTCGACGCGAGCCCCATCTGCCGCATCGCGAACAGCACGCGGCGGTTCGCGGGCTTGAGGCCGTCGCGGACGTCGGGCAGCGCTCGCCCGATGATTACGCTCATCGCGTAATCCATGTACGAGCGCTTCATCTCGTCTTCGATGTTGACGGGGATCTTCGTCTGAGGAATTTGATCCATGTCGGGTTTTCGTAGGGCGGATTGGTTTCCAAATCCGCTGTGCGCCGGCGGACTTGGAGTTCAGTCCGCCTTACGCGTCAGATGTCGAGATTCTTCACACCGAGCGCGTTGTCTTCGATGAATTTCCGCCGCGGCTCCACCTGATCGCCCATGAGCGTCGTGAACATCAGGTCGGCCTCCGTGTGATCGTCGGCCTTCACCTGCAGCAGCGTTCTCTTCTCCGGGTCCATCGTCGTTTCCCAGAGCGTTTCCGGATTCATCTCGCCGAGCCCCTTGTAGCGATTGATCGCGAGGCCGCGGCGGCCGGCGATCACGAAGTACTCGACCAACTCGTCGAGCGATTCGACGCGGCGATCCGTCTCAGGTGCAGCCTTGGCCGGCGCGGCCGGCGCAGTGGACGCCGCCGGAGTGGCCGCAGCGCTCTCCGGTTCCGGTTCTCCGTCGGTCTCGGCAGGCTCTTCGACTTCTGCCGACGCGGCTGCGGCAGCCGCAGTCCGAATCGTCACGCCGCCGATCATCAGATCGCGGACGTCCTGATAGGCCGCCGACAGCGTGCGGAATTCGCCGGTCGTGACGAAGTCGAGATCCAGGCGATGACGCCGGCCGTATCCGGCCGATCGATCCTCGATGACAACCGCGTGCGCCTGGTGTTCCGAATCTTCGACGACAGACGTGTGCACGTCGGGACCGGCGAGATGCTTGGCCAGCGCCTCGACCGCCTCCCGGTTCGACCAGAAGGTCTTGTCACCGGCCTCGCCCTCGAGCAGCGCGAGAATGACGCGCCGGGCGGGACCGCGGCGCTCGACGACCTGCAGCAGCTTGCGGAATCCCATCAGCTTTTCGAGCCGCCGCTCCAGCGCCTCGCCGGAGATTTCCTTCCCGCCGCCGAGCACGATCGTCCGCGACTCGGCCGCGCGCCGAATCAGAAACGTCTCGAGATCGCGCTCGTCCTTGATGAACGTCTCCTGCCGCCCCCGCTTGACGCGGAAGAGCGGCGGCTGCGCGATGTGAATGTGCCCACGGTCGACGAGGTCGCGCATCTGCCGGTAGAAAAACGTGAGCAGCAGCGTCCGGATGTGCGACCCGTCCACGTCCGCGTCGGTCATGATGATCACGCGGTGGTACCTGAGACTCGAGGCGTCGAACTCGTCCTGGCCGATGCCGCAGCCGAGCGCCGCGATCAGCGTGCGGATCTCCTCGTGGCTGAGCATCTTGTCGAAGCGCGCCTTCTCGACGTTCAGGATCTTGCCCTTGATCGGCAGGATCGCCTGGAACCGGCGGTCGCGGCCCTGCTTCGCTGAGCCGCCGGCCGACTCGCCCTCGACGATGTAGAGCTCGCTCCGGGCCGGATCGCGCTCCTGGCAGTCGGCGAGCTTGCCCGGCAGCGACAACCCGTCGAGCGCGCCCTTGCGGCGAACGAGATCGCGGGCCTTGCGCGCGGCTTCCCGCGCCAGCGCCGCGTCCACTGCCTTCGAGATGATGCGCCGCGAGACCGCCGGCGTCTCTTCGAGGTAGCCGCCCAGCCGCTCGTTGACGATCGCCTCGACGATCCCTTTGACCTCGGTGTTGCCGAGCTTCGTCTTCGTCTGCCCCTCGAATTGCGGCTGCGGAATCTTCACGGAAATCACGGCGGTCATCCCTTCGCGGATGTCGTCGCCGCTGATGCTCTCCGTCAATTTCTCGGCCAGGTTGTTCTTCGAGGCATAGTGGTTGATCGTGCGCGTGAGCGCGGCGCGGAAGCCCGACAGGTGCGTGCCGCCCTCCGTCGTGTTGATGTTGTTCGCGAAGCTGTACGTCGTCTCGATGTAGCCGTCGTTCCATTGCAGCGCGATCTCGACGACGATGCCGTCGCGCTCGCCGGTCATGACGATCGGCTTTTCGTTGACGGCGGTCTTGTTCTTGTTCAGGAACTCGACGAACTCGCGGATCCCGCCTTCGTACACGAACTGATGGCTGCGGCCGTCCCGCTCGTCGTCGATCGAGATGGACACGCCGGCGTTCAGGAACGCGAGCTCGCGCAGCCGCTGCGACAGCGTCTCGAAGCTCAGCTCCGTTGTCTCGAACACCTCGGGATCCGGCTTGAAGGTGATCTTGGTGCCGCGCTTCTCGGTCCGGCCGGTGACCGACATGTCGGCAGCCGGCTCGCCGCGCTCGTAGCGCTGCTGATGCACTTCGCCGTTGCGCCAGATTTCCAGCTCCAGCCACTCGGAGAGGGCGTTCACGACCGAGACGCCGACGCCGTGGAGCCCGCCAGACACCTTGTAGGCCGAGTTCTCGAACTTGCCGCCCGAGTGCAGGACCGTCAGGACGACTTCCGCCGCCGGCCGGCCGCTCTCGTGCATGTCCACCGGGATGCCGCGGCCATCGTCGACAACGGTGATGGAGTCGTCGATGTGGATCGTCAGCGAGATGTTGCGGCAGAACCCGGCCAGCGCCTCGTCAATCGAGTTGTCGACGACTTCGTAGACGAGGTGATGGAGCCCGGTCGGCCCGGTCGAGCCGATGTACATCGCCGGGCGCTTCCGCACCGCCTCGAGACCCTCGAGGACCTTGATTTTGTCGGCGCCGTAGTCGTCGGCCGCACCATTCGGTACCGGCGCGCTCACAGCGGGCGCGCCGTTGCCGTTCGTTTTGGTTTCAGTGTTTGCCATTCAGATGCGCATCGGCATGATCACGTACGTGTAGTCATACCCCTCGGCGCCGATCGGTTTGACGACCGCCTGGCTCATCTCGTCTTTGAACTCGAGTTGCACGCCTTCGGTTTCCACGACGCTGAGGAAATTGTCGACGTAGTCGGCGTTGAAGCAGATCTGCATCGCGTTGCCGCTGAATTCCACCGGCAGCACTTCGTGCGCCTCGCCGACTTCCGGAGTGCTCGACGTGATCTCGACCTGATCCTTCGCGATGACGAACTTGACGGCCTTCGAACGCTCGTTCGAGAGCAAACGCACGCGCCGGACGGCGGCCGCGAGCCGATCGCGATCGAACTCGATCTTTTTGTCGTTCGTTTTGGGGATGACCCGCTCGTACGCGGGGAAGTTCGCGTCGATCTTCCGCGAGATCAACAGCCGGCCGTCGGCGCGGAAGAACAGGTGATTCTCGCCCTGGGAGAACTCGACGTTGCCGCCGCCGTCGATCAGCCGTGCGACCTCATTCAGCGTTTTCCTGGGCAGGAGAACCTCGGTTTTGGCCGATTTTCCCGGGCTTTCGTGGACGCTGATGTACGCCAGCCGGTGACCGTCGGTCGCGACCATGCTCATCGAATCGGGCCGCAGCACGAGCTGGGCGCCATTCAGGAAGTACCGCGTGTCCTCGCTCGTAATCGCGAACCGCGTGTGAGAAATCATCCGTTTGAGGGCCGGGCCTGGCAGCGATGCCTCGGCGCTGCCGCCTTCCTGCGGCGGCGTCGGAAACTCGCTCGCCGGCAGCGTCTGCATTCTCGACTCGAAGCGATCGGCCGCAACGGTCACGCTCTTGCCGCCCTTGTCTTCCTCGATTCGAATCTCGGTGTCGGGCAGCGCGTTGACGATCTCGAACAACTTCTTGGCGGGCAGCGTGAGCGTCCCGGGCTTCGACACGTTCGCGTCACAGCGGCTGCGCAATCCGACGTCGAGATCCGTCGCGAGCAGATTGACCTGGCTCTTCGACGCGTCGAGCAGCACATTGCCGAGAATCGGGATCGTGTTCTTGCGCTCGACGATGCCCTGGAGCAGAGACAGTTCTTTCAGAAGATCGTTCTTTCGAACCACAAGTTCCATGGGTGAGGAGACCTCGCGCTCTGCTCCCGGCGGACGAATTTGGCCCTCGAAATCCGCCCCTATCCGATCGAGCTACGGAAGATCAGAAAGACTAAGAAATTATATCAAGAATAAAGGGCTGTTGGATACCGAAACCGACCGAACAACCCTTTTAGAATCAACAATTTATACTGTGGACGTTTCTGTGCGTAAAACCCCGTACAGCCGGGTGCCGATCCGTGCAAAAAATGCCTCTCCGCGGGCATCCACACCCGTCCACAACGGGCCTTTGTGGGAATCTCGACGGGCGGCACCGGCGAGCCTCTGCGAATGCACGTTTTTGCTCACCGAACCGATTCGAGCAGCGTGTTGATAAGGCTGTTGAACGGCGCGTCGGTGTGCCGCAGTTCCTCGACTTTGCGGATCGAGTGAATCACGGTGGAGTGATGTTTTCCGCCGAAGCT
>Ga0207428_10006544_pt1 | contig 10744 bp, 9 predicted proteins | sample RhiMethybrSRZTD1_FD_187600 | JGI IMG/M metagenome (GOLD analysis project Ga0207428, IMG submission 187600) | Populus rhizosphere microbial communities from Tennessee, USA - Rhizosphere MetaG P. TD hybrid SRZTD1 (SPAdes) (version 3) | ecosystem: Host-associated > Plants > Roots > Rhizosphere >... | reverse complement strand
GCCTGGGCCAAAGCGTTGACTCCACTCGAGGCCGCCCATAAGGCCAACAAAATCCCCAGCGAGAGCTTGCCCGTGCCGCGGCCCCTGGTTATTTCGTCAAGCGTGGCCACCACCAGCTGCAGCGCCGCCGGCGGCATCACGTCGGCGAGGTAGGCAATCATTCGCTGTTGCAGATTAGATCCCTCGCCGTTGAAATAGCCAAACAGGGTGATGAGAAAGAGGAGCAGCGGGAACAGGGCGAGCAGAAAGAAGTAAGAGAGCTGGGCGGCGCGCCCCAGAATCTGATCATTCTCAGATCGGGACCAAACGTTCTTCCAAAACTTTTTTGACAGCAGTCGTTGGAACACGGCTAGCTAACTGAGGTACGCACGCCTCGCGGCGTGCCGGGTAAGTGCGTGTTTGGAGTTCCGCCTTTAGGCGGCTGCTTACTTAGTTCGAGCCGCCTGAAGGCGGAACTCCGAACCTTCTGAGCTATCTCACCATCGTTCCGGTCCGACTCCAACGGGTGTTCGTAAAGAAATCGAGCGGGTTGGAAAACGGCTTGGTTTCGTCATAGGACCAATAGACGAACATGGCGCGACCAATGACCAGGTCGCGCGGGACAAAACCCCAGGCGCGGCCGTCGAGACTGTTGTCGCGATCGTCACCCATAACGAAATAAGAATTGGGTGGCACCTTCGCCGGCTTGCCGTTAACCGCAAAATGGAAATCAGGACTCATCCTCAGGTCGTGGCCTTCGCGCGCCGCCTGAACATTCTCAGGAAAGTAGTAGACGTTGTATAACTCACCGGGCTGATGCGGCGGATCCTCGACAATTTCCAGCGGCCCCTTCTCGTTAACATTGCGCGCGGCAATAATATGTTCGGGCAGGGGTTCTCCGTTTACATAAACCTTGAGCCCTCTCACTTCGACGGTGTCCCCGGGCAAACCGATCACGCGTTTGACGTAATTTACTTTGAAAGGAATGTTGTCTTCATCGCGATCGCGATCGGGATTGAAGGGATTGCCGGGATACTTGAAGACGATGATGTCGCCGCGCTTGATGTCGCGCTGGGGCAGGATTGGCAACATCGGACCGGGGGCGAAAATGAATTTGTTGACCAGCAGATGATCACCCACCGTAATCGTATTCTCCATCGAAGCGGTCGGCACTTTGACTGCCTGAACGATGAAGGTCATTCCGAACAAAGCCATGATGACCGTGACCACCGCAGATTCGAAGTATTCGCGAATGATCGTTTTGCGGGGGCCGGTTTCTCTCTCTTCCTTTTCAATCTTCTCATCGCTTTCGCGTCCATTGGGACGCACCGAACGCGGCGTGAAAACTTCAGGCTTTTCAACTGTCCTGGGTTCGGTCGACGTGACTGGTTCGTTCATTAACGACATCCTAGAGGGTTGCAGCGCTGACTGTCCAGTCTGCGCATTCTGCTTTAGAACACAGGCTGAACAGCCTGCGTCACATTTCCATTTCCATCTGCTGCAAAGCCGCCCGAGCGGCCGCAGCTTCCGCTGCCTTGATCGTTTGTCCTTCGCCGCGGGTCGTGCCGCCGTCCCACTTCAACTCGACGTGGAACATCCTTTTGTGCGGCGGTCCCAGGGTTTCGACGACGCTGTATTGCGGCCCGGGCTGGTGCGTCGCCTGTAATTTCTCCTGGAGCATCGTCTTGGGATCGGCAGCCGCAGCGGCCACCGGATCGGCGGCGCGCAGCTCTTCGCCGAGCGCGCGTTCGACAAAGCCTCGCGCAGCGTCCAGGCCTCCATCGACATAGATGGCTCCGGTGACGGCCTCGAAAATGTCGGCCAGCAACGCATGCTTGCCGCGCCCGCCGCTTTTTTCCTCGCCGCGCCCAAAACGGACGAATTCTCCGAGGCTCAGTTCGGTCGAGGTTTTGGCCAGGGTCGGGGCGCTCACCAGTCGATGTTTCATGCGCGACAGCTCGCCCTCAGTGGCGTCGGGGTAAGCCCTGAAGAGATAATCGGCAACAATCAAGCCCAGGATCGAATCGCCGAGAAACTCGAGCGCTTCGTTGTGAAGATTGCGCGCATCACGCTGCGCGCGCGGAGAAACCTGCTCGTGCGCCCACGAGCGGTGGGTCATCGCCTGCGTCAACAGAGCCTGATCGCGAAAGCGATATTGCAGAATTTCTTCCAGCTGAGCCGGATTTTCCAGGTCGTTACTTTTCACAAAAAGTCGATTCTAGCAAAACGCCGAACACAGCGTCGAAAAGGACGATGCATTCGGCGTGGTTTAGCGAGGCAGCTTTGTAACTCGAGGTTATCAGCTCCTGGGCTTCTTCGGTGCAGTGCTCGCCGCGGGCGTCGTGCCGTTGGTTGAGCCATTGGTGCCGCCGTTGGTTGCCGGCGTTGAAGTAGTTGCTGCCGGCAGTGTCGTGATCGGCGTCGGCACATCCGGAACTGGCTTTTCGATAACGTGGGCCACCAAATCGTTCAGCCCGTCAGTGTTCGCGTTCCGATCTTTATACAAGCCAGTGAGAACCTCCATGATGGCGGCCTTGTCGGCGGCATTTGTGCTGTAGGCCGCCGCGCGTGCAAACGCGTCAATCTGCCGATCAATCGCCTGGTTCAGGTTAGCCTTCACCAGCTTGCTCTCGTTGCTTTCAGGCTTTCCGACGAACGCCTGGTAATCAGCCGTGAGCTTGGCCACTGGACCTTCGCCGTAAGCGGCGGCCAGTTCATTGTAGAGAACGGGGTTCTTCTTCGGATCGCCTTCGTAACGCGCCGCTTTGATGAAGAAAGCGATCGCATTGTTTGGGTCTGACTTCGCCATCGATTTGGCAACCACCCAATTCAGGTAACCGAGCGCCTGGTCTTTGCTGGCAATCGGAGCGAAAGGCTTGCCGGCTTCGATCAAACTAATCGCCTTCTTCGCGGCTGCCGCGGAATCGGGAAGCACATTCGCGTCATACAATCCCGCGACTCCCATAACAATGTTTACCGGGGCGTTCTCTGGATCTTTCGCCAGAATCTCTTTGCCTATCTTGATCTGTTCTGCGTAGTTCTTGCTCGCAATCGCAGCTTCAAACTGTTTGCCGGTGCCGGCCTGTTTTTGCAAAGCCTCATACGGCTCTACAAACTTTTCCCTCATGTACTTGGCTTGTGCATCGTTTGGATCCGCAGGGCAATTGTCCAGGTACAACTTGGCCGCGTCGTAGGCCACCTTCTGATCGCCTTTGCGGTTATCCAGAAAAGTCTGATACCACTTGGTCTTGTTTTCATCCGTGCACTCTTGCTTTTGAGCCAACGCGGGAACAGCAAAAACTGTTAACGCAGCGGCGAGCGCCAAATACTTGATCGTTCGTTTCATGTCTTCCTAACGCCTCCGATTCTTACTAATCCAATGATGCAATTTCGTCGGATTGCACTACGCCTCTCGACGCAACTTTTGAGATGCAATTGCCGAGCCGCCCGTTGTCACGAAACAAACTGATCCGAGGAGGATCGGGGATGAATTGCGACGTAGAGCGGCAATAATCAGGCAACTCTGCGGTAAGTGTCAAGTGAGAAATTTGGTGAGGACTTTGGTGTTGCAGGAATACATCAAAAATGCCGAACTCTCGCAAACTACGCTCAGAGAGTTCGGCATTCAAAGATTGTCGCAAAACCAGCCGACGAATCCGATTTCGCCGTATTTTTAGTCCGGCTGTTTTGGCTGGCTTGTTTGATTCCCAACAGGTTTTGCCGGCGTTGCGCCCGGCTTGGCCGTGGTCTTCGGTCTGGTTTCAACGGGCAGGACGGTCGCCTTAACCTTGCTCTTCGACTCCGGAACCGCGGGTCCGGTCGTGGTGGTCGTAGCGCCGGTTTCAGTGCTGTCAGCTGCGGCTTCTTGCGCAGCCTTTTCTTCCGCGGCCTTTTCCGCCGCAGCCTTTTCAGCTTCGGTCGCAGCCCTTGTCTCTTGTGCCTCTTCGTCTAAGACTGCGGCCTTCTTGTCTTTTGACGGGGTCGCTTCATCGTCATCCGTTTGGGCCACCTGGAAGTTAATCTGAGTGCCGAAACGTGGGCTCAAAGCGCTGTAGATCCGGCCGGCTACGGCAGCGGGCAAGTGATTGCGCGCATCGGCTCCCCGAGTGATTACCACAACCGCCAGGCGCGGATTGACTACCGGCGCATAAGAAGTAAACAAGCCCAACCACGATCCCTGGCCGATGCAGGTGCCGGTCTTTCCGGCCACCGTCTGTTCGGGACGATAAGCCTTTCGGCCCGAGCCATAATTAACGGCGCCAATCATGCCCGGCAACATCCGCCGCCAGGCGTCGCTTTCGATATTAACTTTACGGCGCACTTCGGTTTTGAATTGGCTGTTCTCTTCAACGGTGCGCGGCACGTGCGGAACGACCAGCTTGCCGCCGTTGGACATCGCTGAAACCAGGGTCGCCAGCTGAATCGCGGTTACCTCAAAGTCGTCCCCGTGGGAACTCATATGGTTTACGGCGTATCCCGTTTTGAATAGCGGCACCCGACCCGGGGACTCGTTCACGTAATTGATTCCGGTCTTTTCACCAAGGCCCAGCTCACGCGCGTAGCCGACCATCTTGTCGAAGCCGACAACGCCGCCGACATGCTGGAAATATGTGTTATTCGAATAAGCCAGGGCATCGGTCAGATCAATTCGATAGTTGCCGCCATCGCTGGCCGTTTCCATCGGAGAGATCACCTTCTCAGAAATTCCCGCGACGCCGGTAACCAGCTTAATCGTCGAGCATGGCTTGAATCCGCGGCGCAGCCCCCAATCCTGGTTTACGACGGTATAGACGCGACCACTCTTCGGATCCATCACGACCACCGTGCCGGCGTGATGGCCCAAAGCCTCGACTGCGGCTTTGCGCACTTCTAAATCTTCGCCGACCGTGCTGTCTCTGGCGATGCTGGCTTCGGCGTCGTTGCGCATGCCCTCATCAATCGCTCGCTGTCTGGCAATCGCGGCCTGACGCGCGGCCTCCGCACGACGACGAGCTGCCTCGAGCTGCCGGCGACGGCCGCCCTGGAACTTTCGCCTTTCGGCAGCGATCTCGCGTTTGGTCAGCTTGCGACCCGAGCGCTTTTGCAATTTGGCAATGTATGCCTGCTGTTCTCTCGCCGAGCGCGCGCGCTCAGCACGCAACTCGCGTTTGGACATGGTGCGGCCGCGACGACTCGAACGCGCGCTCCGCTCCCGCCCACCGCGCGAACGTTTTCCGCCCCTGGATGATTTCGCTGATTTTTTTGAAGCAGCTCGCCCTCGAGCTTTCTTCGAGGCGGCTTGTGTGTCGAACGATGTTGAAGCGATTAGGAAGAGAACGAGGAGAAGATTTAAAGATATGAATGCGACCCTTGGGGAACGATTTAGTTTCATTGGCAACTCCCTCGAAAAAATGAAAAACGACGCCAACGGCGGAACAATGAAAACTCTCGTGCTTTGATTTGCGGGTCGAGGGGCGACGCGCCTATTCGTCCTGGTAACCTTAGGAAGAGCCTATACTTCTGACGATCAAAAACTTCCCGAGTTTAAATTCCACCAACTGCCAGGTGCGAGGCGGGACCAGCTTCCCGTGGGCAGCCTCAATCGGGTTTGCTTTGAGGCCGAGGCAACTATAACATCCGGTATAACGAAACAGCAACACGAAAATCAGCCATTCTTATGAGATGACTGGCCCGCTTTTTGCTGTTCCGAAGGCGCTTTGTCGAGATTTCTAAACAGTTTCCGAGTGCGTTTGCTGCTGCTACTGGCGGTGCTGCTGGTCTTAACTCTCAGTGTTCAATATTACGTGAGTCAGCAATCGGTTCGTAGCAATACGGAATTCATCGCCAGGCAACAACGATCGGTCATGGCGGGCGTCGCGTTGGGTGTGAACAGCCTTTCCAGTGGTCTCTATCTTGATCAGATGCGTGACCAGGTTAATCCGGCGATGCTGGGTCAAGAGGCGGAGCGGGTAAAGAACGTTTTGATCGTTGATGAAGAAGGCAACATCAAAGACAGCCTCGATAAAGATCAGGTTCCCCAATTCAATCCGGACAAATCGATTCGATATGTGAAGGTGAAAGATATCTCGCTGCCGCCGTTGCGCAGCGCGGTCGAACTGCGTTCTGATAACGCCCGTTTGCCTGAGGGCATGACCACCGGTAGCTTCACCGCCGTCAACGATCCGGGCGCTTTCTATTTTCCGGTGACTACAACCGACGGCACGCGTTATGTAATCGTAGTGCTGGCGTCGGCCAGTAGCATGATGACGGTCTTAAATCGTCAGGCACGTCAGTCCCTGCTTATTACCCTGGCAGTTCTCCTGGTCACGACTTGTCTGACCGGTCTGGTCGTATGGCGATTTACGCGGCCGATTAAGTCGCTGTCCAACGCCGCGCGCCGCATCGCCGCGGGTGATTTTTCTTATCGAGTGCCGGAGAAGAAACGTCAGGACGAGATGGGCGAACTGACGGAGCTCTTTAACGAGATGACCGTCAAGCTGGCCCGCACACGTGAACTCGAGGCGCAGCTCTATAATGCTGAAAAGGCAATCGTGGTTAGCCGTCTGGCGTCGGCAATTGCGCACGAGATTCGCAACCCGCTGAACTATATCAATCTAACGCTCGATCATTTGCGGGTGACCTTCCCGCCGGAGGATCCGCAGAAGCAGGAAAAGTTCGAGAGCCTGACGACACAACTGAAAGCGGAAGTCGCGCGCATCAACGATCGCATCACGGAGTTTCTCAACTATTCTCGTCCACCAAAACTGAACCCCGAGCCGCTCGATCTCGAGGCACTGGCCCGTGACGCTCTGCGCATCTTCGAGGTGCAGACCAGCGAAACCGGAGTCAAAGCGACTGTCACGGCGAAGGGGACTGTGCCCGCGGTCATCGCCGATCCGGATTCGTTGCATTCGGCACTGACAAATTTGATGATTAACGGCTTGCAGGCAATGGACGGAAACGGGGGTGCGCTCGAAATCAGCCTGTCGAGCGAAGATGAAGGCCGGCGCGCTCGCATCGACGTGACGGACTCGGGCCGCGGGATTGAGCCTGACGATATTTCAAAGGTATTTGAACCTTACTATTCGACCAAGGAGACGGGAACCGGGCTGGGTCTGGCGATCGTCAAGAAAGCAGTCGACGATCACCAGGGGACGATTGCGGTCCGATCGAAAGTTGGAGAAGGAACGACGTTCACGATTACACTGCCGACGTCAGGACCGGCCGCGTAGCGAAGGGAAATCAGACCGGAGCGCCAGCGTCCTCGCTTGCATTTCAACGTCAGCGAGAGCAAAAAGGCAACCGGGACGGTTGCGCTCCATTCAAGAAAATTAATCATGCCACGAAAAACCATTCTTGTTGTTGACGACGACAAACCGCAGCGCGACATTTTGCAGGAAATTCTGACCAGCGCCGGATATGACGTAACTTCGGCCGCCTCCGGCGAAGCTGCGATGAAGTTCGCCCACGATCGCAGTTTCGATCTAGCCCTGACCGATCTCAAGATGACCGGGATGAACGGCATCGAGTTGTTGCAGCAGTTACTGGCACACGACTCTTCCATCATCGTGCTCCTGTTGACCGCGCACGGAACCATCGACTCGGCGAAAGAGGCTTTACGGCGCGGCGCCTTTGACTATCTGCAAAAGCCCTTCGATCGCGAGCGTTTGCTGGAAACAATCAAGCGCGCGCTCGGCACCCTGGACAAGATCGACGTAGAAATCATTTCGGCTTCGCCGAAGATGGAAGCCGTCAAGAAGATGATTCTGAAGGTTGCCCGTTCGAGCTCGACGGTGCTGATCCGTGGCGAATCGGGAACCGGCAAGGAATTAATTGCGCGCGCCATTCATAATCAATCACCGCGCAACTCGGAAATGTTCCAGGCGGTAAATTGTGCGGCCATCAACGAAAACCTGCTTGAATCAGAATTGTTCGGTCACGAAAAGGGATCGTTCACGGGCGCGCACGCCGACAAGAAAGGCCTTTTCGAAGTTGCCGACCGCGGCACCCTTTTCCTCGATGAAATTGCCGAGCTCGATGTCAGCATGCAGGCCAAACTTTTGCGCGCGTTGCAGGAGCGCAGGATCCGCCGCGTGGGCGCCACTTTTGAACTCCCCGTGGACGTTCGCGTCGTCGCCGCTACCAATCGCGACCTGCGGGCCATGGTTGCGGACGGACGCTTTCGCGACGACCTTTACTATCGCATCAACGTCTTGTCGATCGACGTGCCGCCGCTGCGTGAACGCCGCGAAGACATTCCGGTGCTCATCGATTTTTTCCTGAAGAAGCACACCAGAAACACTTCGCGCCTGGTCCGAGGCCTGACGACCGAAACCAAACGGATACTGAACGACTACGGCTGGCCCGGTAACGTACGACAGCTCGAGTCGGCAATCGAACGCGCCATCCTTTTGTGCGAAGGCGACATGATCTCCCCTGACGATTTACCTTCCGAAGTCCGGCAGGAATCTCAAACCCCGATCACTGGCGGGTTCAAACTGCCTGCCGAAGGAATCAACTTTGAAGAAGTCGAGAAGAACCTCATCCTGCAAGCCATGGATCAGACCGATTACAACATCACGAAATCAGCCAAACTGCTCGGTCTGACCTTTCGCACTTTGCAGTACCGTCTGGAAAAGTTCGGAATTAAGAAGGCGGATGGCAAAGAAACGGAACCCGAAGAGGAGTAGGCGGTGTCTAAGAACGCAAGTCTGTAATTCGTTTGCGTTCTAAACCCAAATCTATTCCTCGGAGGTAAGTCATGAAATTCACCGCTCTCCTAAGCCTGGTCCTGACTCTGTCAGTTCTTTCGGCTTGTGCTGGCTCACAATCTGACGAACAAATGGCTGCGCAAAGGGTGGTACAACCCAGCGCCCCAGTCTTGAAACAATCGGCTCTCAGCACTGCCAATCCTGCCGTTCCGATGCAGCCTGTCTCGCTGGATCAGGCCGATGCGGCAAACACCGCTTCCCAGGCCGCTGACCGCAAAATCATTCGCAATGCAAACCTGACTCTCGAAGTCCCGTCGCCCAGCGAAGTCCAGCCTAAGATTGTCTCGATTGCCGAATCGCATCAGGGCTTTGTCGTCACGTCCGAAGCCACCCAACGAAACGCCGAAGACAAGACCAAGCCTGAAATGACGGTCAATCTCGTCGTGCGCGTGCCCGCATCGCAATTCAACGCGGTCATGGAAGGCATCCGCGCCGTGGGAACGCGGAGACTTCAGGAGAAAGTCACGGGCCAGGACGTCACCGAAGAGTTCATGGACCTGGAAGCGCGCATCAAAAATCAAAAGGCGCTCGAACTGCAATTCATCGAGATTATGAAGCGCGCCGGGAAAGTCGATGACGCGCTCAGCGTTCAGCGAGAGCTCGCCGAGGTGCGCACGCAAATAGAAAAGCTGGAAGGACGGCGCCGGTTTCTGGAAAATCAGGCGAGCCTTTCGACGATCAACGTGAGCTTGCAGCCTCCCACACAAATCGTGAATGCCACTGGATTCTGGTATAGCGTCAGGACCGCGTTTTCAGATGGGGTGGAGGTAGCCACGGAAATCATCCTTTTCCTGATTAGGGCGATCCTCGCTTTGGCGCCAATCCTCGTTCTGGTGGTTCTGCCACTAGCGCTCCTGGCAAAGCTGGGGATTAGAATTGTGCGGCGTCGAAGAAGTTCGCTGGCGCCGGCCGCGGCCGGGAGTGAGTAGACGGCGTAAACGCAACGCGAAAGGTTACTCATCTCATTGGCGCTGGCTCTGCCACTCCGATGCGCGGCAAGTCTATGACTTGCCGGAACGCTACGACCCGAAGCCTGGCGGTCTTTGACCGCAGGAGTTTGGGTCTGAGACCCGGGGAAGAAAAAAAGTCCGCGCGGCAAGTCTTAGACTTGCCGCGCATCGGCGTGGCTGAGCCAGAGCTGAAGACTAGAAACTGCTTTCGGGGTAAACTGAACATCGCTTGCTACTGGATCAGTCTGGACCATTTTTAGAGACAGGTTACTCTAAACGGATTATGAATAGTTCACATTTGAGACGCTCATTGTTGTCCGCTGCGGTCGCACTTTTCACCGCAGCCTGCGCCGGGCAACCGGCTAACGAAACAAAGCCGGCGGCCGGGAAGGGCGACCAAACCTCGGCCGTCAGAACCTCAGCCGATGTCGTAAAAGTCGGCACGGCGGGCATCCACGTTAGCAGCGGCAGTTCAGCCGAGCTGGCGATTCCGATTTCGATCCAACCCGGCTATCACGTCAATGCCAATCCGGCGACTTTTGACTATTTGATCGCTACCGAGATGACCGTTGATAAATCTGAGGGCCTGACCTTCGGCAAACCCGTGTACCCCGCTTCTGAGAAAAGGAAGTTTCAATTCGCCGAACAGCCACTCGCGGTTTATGAAGGGAACATTCATATCAAGTTGCCACTTCAGGCGGCGTCCAATGCCACGAAAGGAACTCGATCGCTGGCGGTGCGCCTGCGAGTCCAGGCTTGCGACGAGGAGAAGTGTTTTCCGCCTGACACGCTTCAGGCAGCGCCCGTCATTGATCTGAGATGAATTGGGAACGAGCCTGGATGATCGCTTCCGCGCTGTTCTTAATTGTCGCGGCGATTTTTCTTTGGCGAAACAATTTGTCGACGGCGTTCGTTATTGCTGCGTTGGGCGCCTGCGCGTGGTTTCTCAGTTATCGGGCTCAAATGCGCAGCAGGATTGTTGACGATGAATCAAGCGAAGAGCCGGGTGACGAGGTCAGTACCGAAACACACGATGAGAGTTAGACATGCCACCCTCACATTTTT
>Ga0207428_10006535_pt1 | contig 10753 bp, 13 predicted proteins | sample RhiMethybrSRZTD1_FD_187600 | JGI IMG/M metagenome (GOLD analysis project Ga0207428, IMG submission 187600) | Populus rhizosphere microbial communities from Tennessee, USA - Rhizosphere MetaG P. TD hybrid SRZTD1 (SPAdes) (version 3) | ecosystem: Host-associated > Plants > Roots > Rhizosphere >... | reverse complement strand
GGCAGGCTTGGGTACCGGAATAGTCGAACTCGCATGCCTGTCCGATCACGATCGGCCCGGAGCCGATGACGAGGATCGAGTGAATGTCGCTGCGCCGAGGCACTAGGCACCCTCCATGAGGGCGGTAAACCGATCGAAGAGGTAACTCGCATCGTGTGGACCGGCGGCGGCTTCGGGGTGGTATTGGACGGAGAAGCCCAGGAGCTTGCCGGATGGATGCGTGAGCTGCAAACCCTCGACCACGTCGTCATTGAGGCAGATGTGGCTGACTTCCGCGTTGCCGTACGCGGTCTGGTACCGCTCCCCCGGCGATGCGGACACCGCAAATCCGTGGTTGTGTGCGGTCACTTCGACCTTGCGCGTGCTGAGATCCATCACCGGCTGGTTGATGCCGCGATGCCCGTAGCCCAGCTTGAAGGTGCCGAAGCCGAGCGCCCGGCCGAAGAGCTGATTGCCGAAGCAGATCCCGAAGTAGGGGATGCCTGCTGCCAGAACCGACTTCAGAAGCTCAACTTGACCATCGGCCGCGGCCGGGTCGCCTGGGCCATTAGAGAAGAACACCCCATCCGGGTTCCTCGCCTCAATCTCCTCGAATGAGACCGTCGACGGGACCACCTGAACCTCAAGACCACGCTCGACCATCCTGAACGGCGTCATCGACTTGATGCCGAGATCGACCGCCACCACCCGGAACCGCGGTTCACCTTGGGGTCTGACAACGTAGGGCTGAGCAGTGCTGACGTCGTCGGCCAGATGAGCGCCGACCATGGACGGCTGAGCCTGAACCCGTTCCAGTAACGCCGCCGCGCTCGTTTCCGTACTGGAGACGCCCACCCGCATCGCGCCGCGCTCCCGGATGTGGCGGGTCAGAGCTCGAGTGTCGACATCGCACATGCCGACGATGCCCTGAGCGCGCAGCTCATGATCAAGATCTCGGCGAGAACGCCAATTGGAGGGAATCCGAGCGGCATCGCGTACCACATAGCCGGCGACCCAGATTCTGTTGGATTCACCATCCTCGTCATTCCAGCCGGTGTTGCCGATGTGCGGTGCAGTGGCGACAACCACTTGGCGGTAGTAGCTCGGGTCGGTCAGAGTTTCCTGGTAGCCAGACATTCCCGTCGCAAAGACTGCCTCACCAAAGGTCTCCCCAATGGCGCCAAAGGCCCGCCCCTGAAAGGCGCGGCCGTCCTCAAGCACCAGAAGCGCCGGCGGTCGCGAGTCAACCACCGAGTTTTCCGGGCGCACTATGGGCTGCGAACATGACCGCCCTTTCCTGCCACAAGGGACCGGATGCGAAGGTACGAAGGCCGCAACAGAGGTTATCAGCGAAACCAGCAGCAACCCGGCGGACGAGACATTGCGCTGCCTTCCCCATAATCAAATCAGTCTGCGTTGAGTTCCAGGCGCGCGACGGATCACTCTGCAGGACATGTTGATCGTCCTGACGTAGGTACCCAGAACCGCAGCTTTTCGCCACGCTGATCCTCGTATACGCCGCCGTTGGCCTCGATCACCCGGCGCGAGGCCACGTTGTCCTCGTCACAGGTGATCAGCACCGGGTCGATGCCCAACATATGGGCGATCGGCAGGGCGGCGCACAGCATCGCGGTCGCATACCCGCGACGGCGGCCGCTGGGGCGTACGTCATAACCGATGTGGCCTCCCACCTCGAGCAGTAACGGTGTGAGCCGGTGCCGAATGGCCAGCCGGCCGAAGTAGTCCGGGCCGGACATCCACCACAGCGTGGTCGCCGGCACCAGCCCGGCCGCCCGCGGCGTCTGCTCCAGCGCCTCGGCGCGCAAGTCCGCCACATACGACGCAAAGCCTTCCGGTGTCGCCCAGCTCTGGCCGTACCATCGGATCTCGCGGCCAATCATGCTCCGGTCCGTGACCTCACCGCGGCCCTCGGCCTGGAATTCCTTCATGGCCGCGAGGAACGACTCGCGGACCTCGGGCACGGGCACACCCAGGTGTGGTTCGTTTGCGAGCACGGCAACGATGTTTGTCCGTCCGCCCCACCTCCCGCCAGTCATTTCCCACGAGCCAGGCGCATCTGTTGACCAGCGCTAGGCCGAGAGCGACCGGATCTGGAGCCGCAACCCCCAGCAGCTCGCGCGTCAGGCCTCGGAGAGGCGTCCCATTAGGAACTTTCGCTCGACGGGGTTTGTCGCCAGTTCCAAAGCCCGCCGATACGCGAGCACGGCCTCACCGGTGCGTCCGGTGCGGCGGAGCAGGTCGGCTCGGGCCGAATGGAACAGGTGATACCGATCTAGCTCCTCAGCGAGCGGTTCTATCAGCGCGAGCCCGGCGTCGGGTCCGTCGGCCATTGCTACCGCGACCGCTCTGTTCAGTTCGATAACTGGCGACGGCCACATCGCCTTCAGTCCGCGGTAGAGCGTCGCGATCTGCGGCCAGTCGGTGTCTTCTGGTCGGGGCGCTCGCGCGTGCAGCGCGGCGATCGCCGCCTGCACCTGGTACGGGCCAGGTCGACGCATGTCGACCGCAGCGTCGATGAGTGCAAGACCCTCGTCGATCATGTCCTGATCCCAGCGAGCGCGGTCCTGATCCTCGAGCAGCACGAGATCGCCGCCGTCATCCACGCGGGCATGGCGTCGCGAGTGTTGCAGCAACATCAGGGCAAGCAGACCGATCGTCTCCGGCTCTCCTGGCATCAGCCGGTCAACGACCCGCCCGAGCCAGATCGCCTCCTCGCAGAGCTCGATTCGCAGCAGCTCCCCTTCCGTTGAGGCATAGCCCTCGTTGAAGATCAGGTACAGGACCGCGAGGACGCCGCTGAGGCGCTCGGGCAGCAGCTCGTGCGGCGGTACGCGGTATGGAATGCCCGCGTCTTTGATCTTGCGCTTTGCCCGGACCAGGCGTTGCTGCACCGTGGGCTCGGTAAGCAGGAACGCGCGAGCGATCTCGCGCGATGAGAGTCCTCCGACGGTACGGAGTGTGAGCGCCACTCGCGCGTCCATCGGTAGGGCGGGATGACAGCACGTGAAGATCAGCCGGAGGCGTTCGTCGGGGATCTGTTGGATGTCGTCTCCCAACCCTTCGAGCGCGCGCAACTCCTCAGCTTCACCGGCCTTGGCGGCTCCAACGCGTTCGCGTCGCAGGCGATCAATCGCCTTGTTCCGGGCGGTGAGGATGATCCATGCTGCGGGGTTGTTGGGCACTCCCCGCTCCGGCCAAGTACGCAGCGCCTGCACGAATGCGTCTTGGACCGCCTCTTCGGCCAGGTCGAAGCTGCCGGTCGCTCGAATCAGGGCCGCGACCGCCCGTCCCGCCTCACGGCGGAACAGGAGGTCGATATCGCCACGTGTGTCTGCCGTGGTCTCAGGCCTGCGGTTCGGTCGGGAACTCCTGAATCGGGCGCAGCTCGATCGTGCCGTACGTCGCGCCAGGACAACGGCTCCCCGCTTCGATCGCCTCATCGACATTGGCGACGTCCAGCACGTAGTAGCCGCCAAGCTGCTCCTTCGTCTCCGCGAACGGCCCGTCGGTCACGATGGGCTTGCCGTCAGGTGCCCGCACCGACGTTGCTGTGGCCGTCGGCTGCAGCGCGTCACCAGCTACGAACCAGCCCTTCTCGGTAAGCCAGTCGCCAAAGTCGTACCAGGGCTTGATCTGCGCGGCTTGTTCCTCAGGCGGGATGTTCGCCATCGCCGCTGCCGCCGCTGCCTCGTCGTTGTAGATCAACAGCAGGTACTTCATGCGCACTCCTTCCTCCCGGACGGTTCTCTCCGCCCTCTCACCCTACTGACGAATGCGCGACCCATTCCTCGACCGATTCGTCACGACCTCATGAAGGAATCGACCGCGGCGGCAGTCTCATGTGACCCCTCCCCCAGCCAGAGCAGGTGTGTCGGTGTATCCACCTCGACCAGCCTTGCGCTGGGCAACGTGTTGGCAAGGTGTTCGGCATGATCGAAGCTCACCGCACCGTCGGTTCGCGTCGCCAAGATCAACACCGCTTGCCCGACCTGATCGCCGACGTCGGTCGGCGGGCGAAGATCAACCAGAAAGCCGCGACCGGACTGGCAGCACAGGAGAAACTCGGTGATCTTTTCGACGTCCCCATCCAGCCGGCGCACCGCGTCGTGACCGTCGAGTGTTGTGAGGTTCTCGATGATGCCCGGCAGGTACTTCTCGGGAGCCGTCCGCAGCAGACGGTGCAACGCACCCCAGGTCGCACGTTCGACTCCGGGCGCGAAGACGGCGTAGGCGAGCCGCCGACTCCGCCCTTCCGGCCACCGGCGGAAGCTGGTCGGGCACATCAAGATCACGCGCCGCACCATCTCCGGGTAGAACGCCGCCAAGGTGAGCGCGGATCGCGCCCCGAGGGAGATGCCCACGACAGTCGTCACCTCACACAGACCGAGGTGGCGACAAAGACTCGCCAGGCGCACGGAGAACTCAGGAGCTGACGGCCCGGCAGCAACGGCCGTTCGACCATATCCAGGGCGGGAGGTAACAAGCACCGAATAGCCGGCCTCCAGGAAAGTTTCTTCGCCGAACCGGCACCGAGCGGACATGTGCCCGCCGTGCAAAATCAGCGCAGTTCGCTCGCCAGCGCGCTCTAGCCGGTACTCGATCGCATGACCATCGATCCTGATCACACTCGTGTCCGGTTTCTCACACATTGACCAAAATCCGGTCCTAAATCCGTGGACGGAAGCCCGTGGTCATTGGAAAGCTCCGCGTACGGGCGCTATTGGGTGGTCTCGCTGGGCTCTGTCGGCTCAGGGGGTGGTTGCGCCGGACCTTCGATGTCGATACTCCCCTGGTCAAGCCGGAACGGCGGGTAGCGGTCGGTCATCAATGCCACATAAACCAGCAGCCGGTAGCTCCAGCGATTGATTCCCACTGCAAAATCAAAGAGGCCAGGGGGATAACGAGTCGTGAACAGCATGGCGATAGCCGCGATCAGCACACACGCGCCGATCAGGCTGGGAGTGGAATAGCTAACGACGCTATTTTCCTGCACGCTGATGGACACGACGTAACCGGAGCCGACAAGCGCGCCGACGAGGATGTATTGCGGGGAGGCGAGCAGCCACTTCACGAGTGGGAGCCAACGATTAAGCTGCTGCGGGTAGTCGATGTCCAGCCGCGCCGGGTAGTCGGGAACATCGGCGAGAGTGAACGGCGGGTACCGGTCAGTGCCCAACGCCGTGTAGCCGTAGAAGCTCACCCGCCACGACCACCGAATCACTCCGGCGTTGAAATCGAACAGGCCCTTCGGATACCGAGTCGTGAACAAGATCGCGAAGAAGGCGATCACGGTCACTATCCAGAACGCGAGCCACAGGAAAAGCAGAATGATGTAGTGCGGGATCAGCAGCAACCATTTGATCAGCCACAGTGCGCGGCTGGGCTGGTCGAAAAAACCTCGTACGGAAAGTGGGTAGGCAACGGGAAGTGGATTAGCGGTGGAGCTCATGGTGCCCTCCTTGGACGCGGCGGCAGACACAACCCTCGCCCTGTCCACTATTGACGAAAGCCTCGATACAGGTCAACGCGAACCGCGCAGGATGGCGAGGGCAGCAACAGAAGTAAGGATTTACACACACAAGGTAGGTTCAGCAGGAGACTCCAGCTAGATCCAGGTCTTACGCCGCCAACTAGCTGGAGCCTCTCCCCCTGTACAGGCCCTAGGATCCATTGGCGCGCAAAGTTGGTCGACTGTCCAGGTCTTGGAGCGATTTATCTCAATCTCGCTCGATCTCCCGTAAATCTTTGCGTGATGGCGGTCATCGCAACCTCATCAGTCCTGAGGGCATTCATGTCCCGGCGATACGAATCATTGACCCCGGTGTCGGCCGGGTCTGACCAACAAGGATCATCTGCCAGGCACCCAAGACCGCGCCATCCCGCCCGCCGGACAGCGCTTCATGGCCGAGCGTGGCAACGCCCGGATCCAGGAGGTGGCGGCCTCCCACGCATCCATGGTCTCCCAGCCGGAGGCCGTGACCCGGCTGATCCTGAGCGCCGTCGAGGAGACCAGCCGTAGCCAGTGTGAGCGTATGACCGCAGACCAGGACTATCAGGCCGCTGTGATTGAGTGCCTTTCATGGCGAACTCCTCCGTCGGCTTCACGGTCCGCCCCATAGGACGCGTCGAGAGTCTGCTCGCCTCGACGGCGGACGCGCCGCGGCAGGGCGATGAAGGCGCTCCGGACGCGTACTTGATCTTGGACTCCGATATCCAAGCGGGCCTGAACGGCATAACGGTAGGCGCGGAGATCATCGTGCTGACCTGGCTGCACCAGGCCGATCGCGGCATTTTGACCGTGCATCCGCGAGGCGATCTGAAACGGCCGGAGCAAGGTGTGTTCAGCACGCGATCCGCGAGCCGCCCTAATCCGATCGGCCTGCACCGGGTACGCGTACTCGGCATTGATGGGCTACGGCTGCATGTCAGCGGCCTCGAGGCAATCGACGGAACGCCGATCGTCGACGTGAAGCCTGTCCTTGGGAGTATCGAGGAGCGGTAGCCGCTGGCTGGCGGCTCAGCCGACTTTGAATGCGGTCACCGCCCGCAACACACCGTTCACGAAAGCGGGCGACTCATCAGTTGAAAGCTCAGAGACCAGTTGCACCGCCTCGGCAACCGCAACGGGATCGGGCACCTCGCCGTAGTCGATCTCGAACACCGCTATCCGCAGCACATTGCGATCCACACGAGGGATCCGCGGCAACGTCCAGCCAGGGGCAAGGCAGGCACTGATCTTGGCGTCGATCTCTGCTGCATGAGCAGTGACGCCGCGTACCAGCTCAGCGGTGTACGCACGCACCGGCGGATCGGCGGCGGCACTGCGCTCCTCGAGGGTGACCAAGGGGTCTCGATCACGCAGTTCGGCCTCGAACAAGATATCCAGCGCCCGCTTGCGCGCCTTGCTCCGCGTGGAGCTGCCAGCCATGATCAACTACCGACGCGGCCGAGGTATTCACTGGTCCGAGTGTCGACCTTGACCTTCTCGCCGGTAGTCAAGAAGAGCGGAACCTGGATCTGGAGGCCGGTCTCGACAGTCGCCGGCTTGGTACCGCCGGTGCTGCGGTCACCTTGTAGGCCAGGCTCGGTGTAAGTGATCACGAGCTCGACGGAGGCGGGCAGTTCGATGTAGAGAGGTGTTCCCTCGTGGAGCGCCACCGTTGCCACCTGCTCCTCGAGGAGGTAGCTCTTCGCGTCACCGACGGTCTCGTCCGGAATGGTCAGCTGGTCGTACGTTGTGGTGTCCATGAACACGAAGCCGGCGCCGTCGTGGTAGAGGTACTGCATGTCGCGTCGGTCGACATTGGCCGTGTCGACCTTGGTATCAGCGTTGAAGGTCTTGTCCACGACCTTGCCTGAGAGCACGTGCTTCAGTTTGGTGCGGACCACCGTGTTGCCTTTGCCGGGCTTGTGGTGCTGAAACCAGACGACAGACCACAGCTGTCCGTCCAGGTCCAACACCATGCCGTTCTTGAGATCGTTCGTCGACGCCACAAATCCTTCTTTCTCGCCGCTCGCGCAATGCCGACGCTCGCGGCTTCACATGCTTCGTCCTCATTTGGCAGCGGCCCAGTTTAGACCCAACATCCGCGGCCTCAGACGACACTGAAACCCGGGCTGAGAGTGCCTCGGCCAGTGAACGCAAGCATCATCTCGACACCATGCCCAAGCAGCACTCCTGCCGTGGCGGCCACCCGGGCGACCTCACCCAGCAACTGGTCACTGAACTCGGGCTGTTCGATGTCTGGTACGGCTGCCGCGATGTCCAGACTGTGTACGACCAACTCCAAGGTGCGAGTCGACAGGTAGCTCTCCAGGTACATGCCGCCGGCAGCGGTGTGAATGAGCGGATTGCCCGCGTTGTCCACCTCTGCTAGCACGCGCTCAGCAAGGTCAGCCACGAACTGAGCGGGATTCTCACCGAGTGCCTGGCCGGCCGCTACGCCTCGACCGACAACGCCAGCATGATCAATTCCGGCGATGCCAACGTAGTACGCCGCCGGACCGGGCACTTCCTCCGTCTCGACAGGTTGACCGAGGTAGGTCTCAACCGTGACAAGGGACCGCGAGGTGTGCCCCACGAGGGCACGCAGGTTCCACTCCCCCAGTCCGGGACCGTCCCAGCGGCCTTGCGGGATGCGCTGTACCAGATTGACGAATGTCCGTGCCGCCTCTTCGAAAGTCTCGCGTACGTTGAGCTCGCCCCAGGCCTCGATCATGGTTGATATCTTCCGCCTAGGCCGAGACGGCGGCATACGCGGCGCGCAGCAGGTTCTCCGGTGGTGCAGCCAGGATCTCCGCCTTGGCCAGCCCGCTCAAGATCACGAACCGCAACGTCGAGCCTCGCGCCTTCTTGTCGAGAGCCATGGTGTGCAAGAGGTCATCGAACGCGTCGGCCGCATAAGTGGTCGGCAGGCCCACGCGGGACAGCACCGTGCGATGCCGTGCAGCCGTCTCATGGTCCAGCCGACCCGCGAGCCGGGCCAGCTCCGCGGCGAAGATCATTCCGACGCTGACGGCATCGCCATGTCGCCAGGTGAAGTTTTCCCGACGCTCGATGGCGTGACCCATCGTATGGCCATAGTTGAGCAGTTCCCGGCCGACCGCTGAGCCACTCGAGGTGCTCTCCCGGAAGTCCGCGGTGACGACCCGCGCCTTGACTGCGACCGCCCGCTCGACCAGGTCACCAAGCATGATCGAATCAGGGCGCAGAGCGGCGGCAGGATCTGATTCGATCATGCTCAGGATCTCTGGGTCGGCGATAAACCCGCATTTGATCACCTCTGCCAGACCGGCAACCAGGTCTGCACGTGGCAACGTGGCTAGTACATCAAGATCACATACCACGCCGACCGGCTCGTAGAAGCAGCCGACGAGATTCTTGCCCTCCGCCGTGTTGATCCCGGTTTTGCCACCGACCGCGGCGTCCACCATGCCCAGCAAGGTGGTCGGAGCCATGACAACGCGGACACCCCGCAGCCAGGTCGCTGCGATGAATCCGGCTAGATCGGTGGTCGCGCCGCCGCCGAGGCCGACGACGGCATCGGAACGAGTGAATCCGGCGTTCCCCAGAATTGACCAGCATCGTTCCGCCACCGCGACGCTTTTCGCTGCTTCGCCGTCAGGTACATCGATGCGAATCGGCTCCAGGCCTCCCGCCGTCAGCAGGTGCGAAAGGCGCTCTGCGGTCTTGATCATTGTCGGCGGGTGCAGCAGGGCGACTCGTTGCACACCCGCGCCCAGCAGTTCTGGGACCTCGTCCAACAGTCCGTGCCCGACCAGGACGTCGTACGCCCGCTCGGCCCTGACGGCAATCCGGGCGGGTTCAGCGCTGGGCGACATGCGCTTTCATGATCATCTCTACGATCTCGGCAGGTGTCGCATGATCTGTGTCGATGACCTCGGTAGCAACCTCACGGTAGAGAGCGGCTCTCTCGTTGAGCAGTTTCAGCAGCTGGCCACGGACATTACCGAGCAGCAGCGGCCGCGCAGTATCAAGACCAACCCGCTTCACCGATTGAGCCAAGCCCACCTGCAACCAGATCACTCGATGACTGCGCAGAGCGGCGCGGGTAGCCGCCGACAGCACGGCACCGCCGCCAACCGACAAGACACCTGGCAGTGGCAGGAGCTCGGCGGTGATCTGCTCTTCGAGGACCCGGAATGCCGGCTCCCCATCGTCGGTGAAGATCTCGGCGATCGACTTTCCGGTCCGCTCGACGATGACCGCGTCGACGTCGCGGAAGGTAAGACCAAGCCGCTCCGCGAGCAGCGCCCCGACGGTCGTCTTCCCGGCACCGGGAGCGCCGACGAGAACAGTGGGCGGTTCGACGAGTTCAGCGCTCATTGTTGTGGCCGAATCTGAAGACCGCGTTCTGCCACCTGCTTGAGATAGCTTTCGCAGTTGCGCCTGGTTTCAGTGACCGAGTCGCCTCCGAATTTCTCCAGGGCCGCGTTGGCCAGCACCAGGGCTACCATCGCCTCCGCGACGACACCGGCTGCTGGTACGGCGCATACGTCGGAACGCTGGTGATGCGCGACGGCAGCCTCGCCTGTCGTGACGTCGACGGTGCGCAGTGCCCGAGGCACCGTGGAAATCGGCTTCATTGCGGCACGCACCCGTAGCACCTCACCGGTGCTCATGCCACCTTCGGTTCCACCCGACCGGTGAGATGCCCGGGCGATGCCATGCTCACCCGGGACGATCTCGTCATGAGCCGCACTGCCACGGCTGCGAGCCAGCTCGAACCCATCACCAACCTCGACACCTTTGATGGCTTGGATTCCCATCAGCGCGCCCGCCAGTTGCGCGTCCAGGCGGCGATCCCAGTGGACATGCGAACCCAGCCCGGGCGGAAGGCCCCAGACAACGACCTCCACGACACCGCCGAGCGTGTCTGCGTCTTTTTGCGCCCGCTCCACCTCAGCGACCATCTCAGCGCCGGCCGCCGGATCGAAGCAGCGAACGGGATCTTCGTCGATCGCAGCGAGGTCGGTGGCGGCCGGAATGACTCCGGCGGGGGCCTTGACGGTGCCGAGTTCAACCACGTGGCTCAGCAGGCTGACGCCGAGCGCCTGTTGCAAGAACGCGTACGCGACCCGCCCCAGCCCTACTCGAGCCGCCGTCTCGCGAGCGCTGGCACGTTCCAGAATCGGCCTGGCTTCGTCGAAGTCGTACTTCTGCATGCCGACCAGATCGGCGTGACCTGGGCGCGGGCGGGTTAGCGCCGCATTGCGGGCCTGACCTTCAAGC
>Ga0207428_10006532_pt1 | contig 10756 bp, 7 predicted proteins | sample RhiMethybrSRZTD1_FD_187600 | JGI IMG/M metagenome (GOLD analysis project Ga0207428, IMG submission 187600) | Populus rhizosphere microbial communities from Tennessee, USA - Rhizosphere MetaG P. TD hybrid SRZTD1 (SPAdes) (version 3) | ecosystem: Host-associated > Plants > Roots > Rhizosphere >... | reverse complement strand
GATCCCTTGGTCCACACGAACGTCGGCCAATGGAACCGCGACACCTTGCCGTTGCGTGCGGCGGTCGCGCCCGGATAGGCGCGTTCGATGCCGCGCATCAATCGCGCCGCAGCCTCTTCGGCCGAGCCGTCGCCGGCCGCGAGCGCCAGCTTGCCGCCCGAGTACAGCGTCAGGCCGCCTTCCGGCGGCAGCTGCTTGAAGCTGTTGTCCCACGCCAGCTGAAACATCTCGTCACTGTAGGTGGCGCCGGTGTAGCCAAGCTTCTGCCATGGGCGGGACTTGAAGCCGACCAGCACCTTGGCGTTGGCGCCGTAGCCGAGTTCGGCAATCGCTTTTTTCTTCAGCGCCGGCAGGTCGACGTCGATCTTGACGTCGCGCAACACCGTGAACGGAATGGCGAGGACGACGACATCCGCGTCGTGATCGCTCGAGCCGTTGCCGGTCTGGAACGTGAGCGTGTAGCCGTTGCCCTTGGTGCGGATCGCTTCGAGCTTGTGACGCCGCTGGATCTGCGGCTCGAGCCGCTTCGCCAGCTCGTCGACGATGCGCTGGTTGCCGCCGCGAACCTTGTAGCGCTCGTCGCTTTCGCCGAGCAGGACCGCCGCGCTCGCGTCTTTCAGATCGCCGGTCGCGATCAGGAAGATGAAGTTCAGCGCTGATTGCTCGGACGCTTCGAGGCCATACTCGGTGACGTAGGCGCACTCGAGCAGCTCGCGCATCCAGCCGGTGGCGCCAATCTTGTCGAAGTACTGCGCCATCGACATCTTGTCGAGCGCCCCGCCGCCGCCTTCGGTCTCGTAGTTGACGACCTCGCCCATCGAGTCGTAGTCCTCCTGGATTTGCTTCGCCAGGGGCACGAACGCGCGCGCGGCTTGCGCCAGTGTGTAATGGCGGCCGTTGATGAAATAGGTTTCTTCCTTGAGCGCGCCGACGTCCTTCGCGTCGAGGCGTTCGAGCTTGAATTCCTCCATCAGCGCGAGCATCTCGAGGTGGCCGGTGTCGATGAACTCGCCGCCGAGCTCGGTCGTCAGGCCCTCACCCAGCAGGTTGGTGGCCGTGAAGATGCGGCCGCCGGTGCGATCGGCGCCTTCATAGATCGTCGAGGCGAGGCCGGCCTTCTGCAGCTTGTAGGCGGTGTTGAGGCCCGACATGCCGCCGCCGACGATGGCGATGCGCGTGCCGCGCGACGCGGCCGGCGCGCCGGGCGTCGCGTTGCTGGACGGCGGGGCCGGCGTCGAGCAGCCGGCCGTGATCGCCAGGCCGGCGGTCGCCAGTGCCGAATCACGCAGGAACCGGCGGCGCGTCAGCGCCATGTCGATCAGTTCGTCAATCGGTGGTGCGTCAGGCCGATCGCGCGCCGCGAGGGCCGCGATTCGAAGCGCCTGCCGCAGGGAATCAAAGAGTGGGCTCCGCGACACATCTACCTCCGCAGTGGAAGACGTATGGTTGCGTATGCGCCGGGGCGTGTCAAGAATGCAGGAGCATGCGCAGCTCGTTGATCCGCGCCAGCACCGCGCCGCGGTCCATCGCGCGATACGACTCCGGCAGCACCTCGCGCGACGTGCATTCCTGCACCGCGACGAGGATCTGCAGCTCGCGCTCGAGCGGGCTGGTGGCGGGAATGAAGTCGGCGAACGCGTGGCGCAGCGTTTCGACCGACACCGGCGTGGTGGCGCCGGTGCTGTCGGCGTTGGAGGCGAGCAGCGCCCGCGCCAGGATCGCCTCGATGTCCGCGCCCGACAGGCCGGACGGGTCGTCGGTGACTTCGGTGATCGACGTCGCGGTCGTCGTGATCCCGGCCTTCTTCATCATGATCCGAAACAGCGCGTCGTGCTCTGCCGGCGTCTCAGGGTAGAAGAGCGCGAGGTGTTCTTCGGCGCGGCCCTGGCGCTTGAGATCGATCGGCAGCAAGTCGGGACGGCAGGTGATCAGGAACCAGACGATCTTGCCGCGGTACGCGGTGTTGCCCATGAAGTTCGACAACTGCGCGAAGACGCGGTTGGACGTGCCTGAATCGCCCTGCTGATTGCGATCGCCGAGGAACGCGTCGGCTTCGTCGATGATCACGCCGACCGGCCACATCGAGCGCAGCAGCTTGAGAATCTTTTCGAGGTTGCCTTCGGTGACGCCCTGCCACTGCGAGCGGAAGTTGAGGAACTGCACGCAGGGGAAACCGATCTCGCCGGTGAAGCAATTGACCATGAAGGTCTTCGCCGATCCGACCGGACCCGCGATCAGGTAACCCATCGGCACGCCGCGCAGCCGGCCGGCCTGAATCGCCTGGGCGGCGCGCCGCAGGCGCTGCTTCACGCCGTCGTGCCCCGACACCATGTCGAGCTCGAAGCGCGACTCGACATACTCGAGCAGGCCAAAGCACTCGGCCTCGATCACCGCTTTCTTCTGGTCGCGGAGTGTGGCCAGGTCCAGCTTGGTGCCGCGCTCGTCGATCGAAGAGAGGATTTGCCGCAACTGGATCCGCGTCAGGCCCGACGTCTGCTGCGCCAGGCGCGCTGCGGGCAGTTCCGACTTGGTCGAAAACCACTCGGCGTTGCGAATCGCCTCGACAAACGCCAGCCGTTCCGCTTCGTCGGGACGATCGACCTCGACCTCGACGGTTTGCGGCGAGCGCACGATGCGCGAGCTGATGTCGGCGAGGTTCTCGGTAATCAGGACGAACGTGACGTTGGCCGAGAGCAGCGCCGGATCGGTCGCCCACTTCTGGATGAAGACGCGCACGGCGCGATCTTCCGCGCTCGATTCGCCCGACCCCTCAGGAATGAGGGTTTCGACGTACGGCAGGATCACCGCGACGCCGAGCGGTTGCTCGCGATGGATCACCTGCTTCAGGAATGAATCGAGCAGCGAGAAGAACACCGCCGGCTCGCGCGGCAGCGATCGCGCCAGGTCGGTGCCGTGCACGGCGTCGACGACGGCCACGGCATCGGTGAAGTATTTGTGCGATTCCCGCGTGTGAAAGGCCGCGCCGTTGGCGCGCTGATATTCGATCACCACGTCGCGCTGGCCGAACATCCAGTCGCCGAGGAACTTGGTCAGCGGCACGAAGGTGCGCGTCGCCGACGGATCCACTTGCGGCAGCGGCACCACGTCGTGGGTGTTGCCGTGCAGCACAAACGTGTTGCCGAGCCGCGCCCGGATGCCGTGCGCGAGCGTCTGGGCCCAGCCCGGGTAATGCGCGAAGTCGCTCACCGGCGCTTCACTTTCTGTCGCGGCGTCGTCGGGATCGGCGGCACTTCGACCTGCGGCAAGTCAACCGTGGCGTCGGTCACGTCGCTGCTCCACTCATCACCATCGCCGCTGAGCATCGCCTCCATTTCACGCACGATGCGGTCGGAGTCTTCCGATTGCCGGACGATGGTGTCGAGCTCCTCGGCGATCGCCTGCGGATCGCGCAGCGAGATCGAATTCTGATGCAGCACTTCGAGCAGCGAGGCCATCGAATCGAGCTCCGTCGACAGCGCCTTCATGGTCCCGGAGACATTGGCATACGACGCCAGCAGCCGGCGCTTGAGCTCCAGGTTCTTCTGCAGGGCGACGCGCGCGCGATCGTTCAAGCCATCGCCGGCCAGTTCCTTTTCGAGTTGCGCGATCTCCTCCTTGATGTCGCCAGGTTCGCGCGTCGGCAGCTTTTGATAGCGCTGCAACGCCAGCATGCGATTGACGATGCCTTCGAGGATGTTGTCGAGCTTGCCGCGCTGTTCGGAGAGGTAGGCCTGCGAAATACCGCTCAGGCCCTGGTAGTTGGCCTCGATCATCCGGCACAGTTGATGGAGCGCGGAATAGCGCCGCACGGTGGCTGCGTCGAACGTCGCGATCAGCGCCTGGCGTCGCTCGCCCGATTGCTTGCGCGCCGCTTCGCGGCGGCGGCGGGCCACCAGACGCCGCAGCGGACCTGAATCGAGAATCGGCAGCAGCACCAGTTCCGATCCCAGCCACAACAGCACCGGGACTGGATTGAGCGTCAGCACCGACGCGGCCACCGCGCCGGCCGCGACGATGGCCTGGTATTGGTTGACGATCAGCTCCCGCAGAATCGAGCCGGCCGAAATCTCTTCCGGGGGAGGGGCCATCGTTGCCTACGAGCCCTGCTTCTCTCCGACGCGGCCGCCCACGCTGGGGGCGCTCGTCGAGTCCGGCGCCGCCACCGGCTTGGCCAGGCCCATCTCGACCTCGAACTGCTGGAGGATGCCCGCCGCCTTGATCTTGCGTGACGTGCGCTCGTGTTCGATGCCTTTCGTGTCGATCGAGCCGGTGGCCACTTCGACGGCGGCTTTCGACTCGGCGACTTCCTGCTTGATCTGCTCGAGGAACTTGTCGGCGGTCGAGGCCACGCCGTACGACTGCAGCTCGACGATCGCGTCGACGGCCTTCTTCATCACGATGGCCTTCTGGCGTTCCTTCAGCGCGCGCTGCGAGGTCTCGATCTTTTCCTTGAGTTTCTGCTTGAGCGACTCGACCGACATCTGCGAGCTCTCGTGCGCCTTCTGCGCCGTCAGGAGCTGCTCCTCGGTGGTGGCGAGGTCCATGCGCACCTGCTGCAACTGGATCGCATCCTCTTCGGCAACGCTGCGCGCGGCGGCGGTGCCTTCGCGTAACGCCGCCTGGATGGCCGCGGACAGGTTCTTGTCCTGGCGCCTGAGCGCGTCGCGTTCTTCTTCGAGGCGGATCACGGTGGCGCGGGTCATGACGAGCACCGAATTGAGTTTCGGCATCGTCATGCGCATTTCTTCGATCGCGTCCTGCAGCATCACCTCGGGGTCTTCACCCATCGAGATGAAGAAACCCATCCAGGCGCGGAACAGCCGGCCCAGCCTATCGAACATTGGAGCCTCCCTTGTCTGACGTCGCGCCGGAGGTCGTGATCGGGTTTTCCGACACGAAGTGGCCGACGGCCTCGGCGATGCGATCCTCTTCCTGGCGCTTCTGGACGCGCCAGGCCAAGAGGTTGTTCTGTTCGGCGGTGAGCTCGGCGTCGTTTTGCTCGACACGCGCGCGCAGCTCGGCGACGCGCTTGTCGATCTCCTCCCGGATCTGCTGGTTTTCGGCGGCCTTCTGCGCGCGCAGATCCTCGAGGCTCTTCTGCAGCACACGCTCGTAGGTGTCGAGCGCGCGATCGCGCCGCACCGCGTCCTCGATGATGTCGGCGATCTTCACGCCGGCGGCGTCGAGGGCCACCATGATCGATCGCTGCTTCACGTCCGGCGCCAGCGAGCGGATGTGTTCGTTCTGCAGCATCTCCGCGATCTTGAGCACGGTGTAGCCGTGCACGGGGGCGCTGATTTGAGCGGCGGCGTAGATCTGGGCAAGGTCCGTCGGCGTGGCAACCGGCGCGGTGAACGTGGTCTCGGCGTCACCGCCCCGCACGATGTCGGCGACGCGCCGCGGCGGCGCGGATGCCGGTGTCTCAGATGTGCTATCCGTCGGCGTGGTGACGACGAAGTAGTTGTACCACTTCTTGTTGCTCACGATCGTGAAGCCTCCGAATGCGTGCGATTGTAGCTTACGGACACGCGTTCGGAGTCTTGCAGGCCGGCACGTCGAGCGCCGGGTTCCGCGCGAAGAATCCGCCGGGAATCAGACGGAAGCCGACGTGGGTCGCCGGCATGATCGGCCATTCCTCCGGCCGCGGAATGTGCGTGATGCCGAAGGTGTACCAGACCACCACGTCCTGGTTCACCAGCGGCTCATCGTCGGCAATCCAGCGCGGCAGTCCGTCGCCGCCGGCGCTCTGGTTTGGATACGGGCCCGCGGCGTGCCATTCACCCGGGCGATAGTGCGTGGCCCAGAAGTGGTTGTTGATGAATCCGGCGCGTTGCCGAACCGGTGAGTTCGGCGCCACGTAGGGCAGCGCGTTGGCGCCGGGCACGAGGATGTAGCTCGGGTGATGGCCGAGCGCGTTGGTCTCCGCGGTGTTGACCACGAGCCAGTGCCGCGCGCTCTGTTGATCCATGCGCCGCGGCGCCTGCTTCTCGGTGGCCAGCGCGGTTTCTTCCATCACCATCTGGTTCATCGCGGGATTGTCGCGGCCAGGCGCGGCGGCGCGCGTGTTCATCTCGTGCACCGAGTTGGTGGGGCCGTCGACGTCGAGATCGAGGCGGAAGTTGAAGAAATGCTGGTGATGCGGCGCCACGACATTCGCCGACACCAGGTGGCCCGAGGACGTCGTGCCCGCGTGGCCGGCGGCCGTCGTGTCCTTCACGCCCTTGGGCAGCATGATGCCGCTCAATGCCGCGTCGACTTCGAGCGCGCCATCCTGGTGGAAGATCCAGTTGATGGCGTAGTCGTAATTCCCGATGGTGGCGATGAAGAAGATCACCAGGTCGCGCGCCCGCCGCGACTGGTTGTCCTTCGAATACATGTCGTAGTGCTTCCACAGCAGCCCGCCGTCGCGCTCATAGATGCCGACCGCGCGCTCGATCTTCTGCGCCTTGCCGTCCTCGTCGGCATAGTTCGCATCGAGCAACGTCGCGTTCTCCGGCGCGTCGGTGTTCGGCTCGATCGAGCTGGCCAGCCGGCCGACGTTGTATTCGCCGACGTCGAACGCCGCGCGCCAGCGCCAGTTCTGATCGTTGTCGCCATAAGGCACGACCATTTCCGACAGCGAGGCGCGATACAGGATCGGGCGCACGCGATCGCCATCCTCGTAGCCAACTGTGTGCAGGATCAAGCCTTCGCGCGGATGCAGCGTGTAGCGGAAGCGCCACTTCTGCCAGCGGATTTCCTGGCCGTTGATCGTGAAGCTGGCGCCGTTCGGCTGCGAGATCGCGAGGCGCTTCGGCGCCGTTCGCGGGCCGATGGATTGCTCGTCGAGTTCCTGGCTCGGCGGCGCCATCGGCACGACGCCGGTGTCGACGACGTCGATCACCTGACCGGTGTTCATGTTGACCAGCGCGACCACGCCTTCGACCGGGCGGCCGTAGAAGTTTTTCTGGCCGCCAACCAGATACGTCACGCCGCGCATCAGCCGCGCGGACTGTGGCGCCGCGGCGATTTGTCCGACGGCCCAGCCGTCCACCTGGACGGTGCCGACGTCGGTGATGCCGCGCTTCTTCATGGCCGATTGCCACTCCGGGTTGGCCTTGACGATCTTGTTCAATTCGTCGTACTCGGTCTGTAACAGCGGCGCCTGTACGCCCTTGACCTCGTTCCACGACACGACTCGTGACGCGCCCAGGTCGACGACCGCCTCGAACGTCTTGTTCGCGGGCCGGTCGAGCACGATCGAGAACGCCTGCCTCGTGATCGGCGAGCCAGGCTTGAACGCGAGCACGTCGGCCTTGCTCGGCTCATTCAGGACAATCGTCGAGAACATCCCGCCGGCAGGAAACTGCGGCGTGGCGCGCAGGACCTTGGCGGCCGTCTCGATTTCGGCGTCGCTTAGCGAATCGAGCGGATGCGGTTGCGCCGGCGCCGACGCCTGACCGGTGGGTGTTGCCGGAGCGGCCGGCGCCGTCGCCGGTTGCGCGCAGCCCGCGATCAAGACTGCGGCCGCGACGACGGGCAGCGCGTGGCGTCTGCTAATCGTCACTGCTTGCGATCGACCGCGACGCCGCGCAGATACACGGCGTTGATCTTCCGCGTGTTCGTGATGTCGTCGAGCGGGTTCGCATCGAGCACGAGCAAGTCGGCGATCTTGCCGTTCTCGATCGTGCCGGTGTTGGGAATCCGCAGGAACTCGGCGCCGTTGCGCGTGGCCGAGACGATCACTTGCGACGTCGTCATGCCGGCCGCCACCATGTCCGCCATCTCGACATGCGGCGCCCACGGCGTGTTGCCGTCGGTGCCAACCGTGATCCGCACGCCGGCATCCGACATCTTCTTCAGGTTGCGGCCCTGGATCGCCCACGTCGCCGCGACTTGCGGCCGATCGGTCGCGGCCGCCTGGATCTTCTGCAGCTCGCCGTCGGGAATGTGACCTTTCAGCCAGCTGTAGTCCGCGGCCACACCGCGGTCGGGCATATTCGGGATCAACACGAACGCGGGGCGCGCCTTGAGAAGCGCAACCGCCTCATCGTCCATGTCGCGATCGCGAATGCCGTGCGCGAAGCTGTCGACGCCCGCTTTCAGCAATCCCTTGGCGTCCTCGAGCGAGAAGATGTGCGCGGTGACCCGCAGCTTCTGCTTGTGCGCTTCGTCGATGACGGCGCCGTAGAGCGGCGGCGTCAGCTTCGGGAACTTGCCGTCGCGATCGTCGACCCAGATCTTGATGATGTCGACCTTCTTCGCCGCATTCTCCTGGACGGCCTTGCGGCCCTCCTCGGGCGTCGTGATCCAGAACGGCACTTCGGTGCGGCCCTTCTCGGGCGCCGTGATGCCGCGGCCCGCGAGGAAGATGCGTGCCAGCCCCGGCGTGGTCTTCCCACGCTGCACGAATGCCGCGTCGGTGCCGTCGAGTCCCATGCTGAGTGCGGCGCTGACGCCGAAATGCGCGCGCTGGCGAAGATCGTTCTCGAGCTCCGGCGCCGTCGTGCTGGTGTGCACGTGCGTGTCGACGATCGCCGGCATCAGGGTCTTGCCGGCGAGGCTGACGCGCGTGGCGCCGGCCGGCGCCTTGATGCTTGCCGCCGGGCCGACCTGCGTGATGCGCGTGTCCTGCACGACTACGCTGGTGTTGTTGAGAACCTTGCCGTCGCCGATGATGACGGTGCCGTTCTCGAAGACAGTGGTTGTTTGCTGGGCATGAAGCGTCAGGCCAGCCAGCGCGAGCACGCCAATCGCCGCGATAAATCTGCGATCCGAAATGTGAGATCTCACTTCTTGTATACCTTTCCGTTACGCATCACGAAGCGGACGCGCTGCAATGCGGTGATGTCCTGAACGGGATCGCCCTCGACAGCGACCAGATCGGCGTTGAGGCCGGCCGCAATCGCGCCGATCTCCTTGCCGAGGCCCATCGACTCGGCGGCGAGCGAGGTCATGCCGACGATCGCGTCCATCGGTTTCTGCCCGACCTTGACGCGCTCGATCGGCTCGCGCGCGTTCTGACCGTGGGCGCCGGCGACCGCGTCGGTGCCCATCACGATCTTCAGTCCCGGCGTCTTGAGCGCGGTCGAGAACATCGGGCCGCGCAGGCCGAGCGCCTTTTCCATCGACGCAAAACCCTCCTCGGTGTAATTGCCGATGCCGAGGAAACGCGCCTTGTTCTCGAGATAGTTCTGCGTGACCAGGCCGATGTTCGGATCGAAGTAGATGCCGGCATCGGCGAGCGCCTTCAAGGCCTCGGCATTCGCGAGCCCGCCATGCTCGACGACCGTGCACTTCGCTCTGGCCGCACGCAGCATCGATTCCGGGCTGTGCGCGTGCACCATGCTCCGCAGTCCCTGGGCGCGGGCTTCACCGCACGCGGCGTCAACCTGTTCCGGTGACAGCGTGGGCACACCGCCGTCGCGAATGCTCGCCGAGGCGAAGATCTTGATCAGATCGGCGCCCTCGGCTTTCAGCTTGCGAATCTGCTCGCGGATCTGATCGGTGGTCCATTTCTGGTTCGAAATCTGTCCCAGCGACGACAGGATGCGCGGGCCCGGCAGCACGCCGCGATTGATCGCATCGCGCAGCGGCTTGTCGGACATCGCGCCAACGCTCTGCACGGTCGTGAAGCCCGCCATCAGCGTGACGTAGGCGTTCTCGGCGCCGTAGAGCGCCGCCTGCTCGGCAGGCTCGGGACCGGAGTGATAGCGGCCCTTGTCGTCGAAGTGCCAGCCGATGTGGACGTGCGTGTCGATGAAGCCGGGCAGCAGCGTGAGGTTGCCGAGATCGATCGTTGGCGTGCCGCTCGCACTGCCGACGCTGGTGATCTTGCCGTTGACCACCGTGACGGTCGCATTGTTCGTGACGCCGCCGCGACCATCGAGGACCTGCCGCGCACGAATAGTCATGCCGGGATTGGTCTGCGCCAGTAACGGCGCGGCGAACAACAGAATCGAAATCGTTTTGAGGAGCTTCATATTTGTTATTCGTTATTCGTTATTTGTTATTCGTTATTTGGGCCGCTCGGAATAGTTCGTCCGCCGACTGCAGCGTGATATTACGCAAACGATCCGGATAATTCGCGGGCAGATTTTTCAGGAACGCGCGCACTGTATCCGCGACGTCCTTCGTCTGGTGGCCGCCGAGCGTCACGTCGAGCCAGCGTTTCGGGAAGAAAATATCGCCGGTCTTCTGGATTTCCCAGAGCATCTCCAGGCTCGGCTGCACATATTTCTTCGCGGCGTCGGCACGCAGCGGGTGATGCAGGTAGTTCAGGCCCTCGAGCACCCACGGCTCGCGGCGGCGATTGCCGACGTCGCGCAGGGACAGGAACCACTTCTCGCGCTCGGCCGGATCCGCGGAGAGCGCCGGCATCACGAACTGGAAACGACCCTTCCGATCCGGATTCTCGATGCGCGAGAGCTGCGTCTTCAGGATGTCGCTCCAGCCGTCAACCTGCCGCACCGCGAGCTCGAGCGCGAGCGCGGTGTAGTCGGCTTCGGCGAGCGGCAGCCCGGTCACCGTCTCCTTCTTCTCCCACACCTGACGCAGCCAGGTGACCGTGCCGGGCGTCAACGCGATGTTGCGCAGCGTGCCGAACCACGACGCCTTCTGGCTCGGTGTGCCCGCCTGCGTCAGCCCTTCACGCAACAGCGATTCGAATCGCGCGGCGCGCGTCATTCGTTGCGGCTGATCGAGAAAGCGCCACCAGGTGTTGGACGCGTAGCCGAGCACACGTGACGTCAGCTGCTCATCGGTCTCGCGCGGCAGG
>Ga0207428_10006526_pt1 | contig 10760 bp, 11 predicted proteins | sample RhiMethybrSRZTD1_FD_187600 | JGI IMG/M metagenome (GOLD analysis project Ga0207428, IMG submission 187600) | Populus rhizosphere microbial communities from Tennessee, USA - Rhizosphere MetaG P. TD hybrid SRZTD1 (SPAdes) (version 3) | ecosystem: Host-associated > Plants > Roots > Rhizosphere >... | reverse complement strand
GAGCACCCGGCCTTGGCGAAGATGTCGCTTACCAGCTCGGCCAGCGGCCCCGCTTTGATCGTCACCATTTCAAGGCTTTTCCTCTCCCTCGGGCCGCTCCTCCGAGGGCCTGCGCCCAGCTTAGAGCAGGCCAGCGTGCGAGTCAGCCTGGCGCGGCATCTAGCCTTGGCGGGCGGACGGAGGCATCATGGAGCCCCCATCGATGAGGAGCGCTGCCCCAGATGCCCCAACCCGAACGGAAGAACATGTTGCGCCGGGGCGCCGGGGGCCGCGCCAGCCACGACGTGGGCGGCCTCGAGTTCGGACCCATCGACCGCCACGAGCACGACCTTGCCCTGTGGGAGAAACGCACCGATGCCATGCTGATCCTGCTCAGGGACAACAAGCGGCGCGTGCTCTCCGTCGACGCCCACCGCCGCATGATCGAGAGCTACGGCGAGCAGGAGTACGACCGCACGACCTACTACGAGAAATGGATCCGTGCCGTCCGCAACCTGCTTGTCGAGCAGGAGGTCCTGACCCGCGAGGAGATCGAGGCGAGAATGGCCGAGGTGCGGGCCAGACATCAGAAGGCCGGCCGCAAAGCCGCCAAGGAAACCATTCCGTGGTGAAGGCGGAAACATCGCGCTGCCGCTTCGCGCCGGGCCACAAGGTACGCGTGGCCTCGCGCCCCGCCGTCGGCCATTGCCGCACGCCCTGGTATCTGCGCGGCAAGGCGGGCGTGGTGGCCGAGATCCACGGTACATTCCGCAACCCCGAGCAGCTCGCCTATCACAAGCCGGGGCTGCCGGGCCAGGTGCTCTACAAGGTGCGCTTCGCGCAGGCCGAGATCTGGGCGCGCTACGAGGGCCATGCCGGCGACCACCTGGAAGCCGACATCTACGAGCACTGGCTCGAGCCGTTGAAGTAGGAGTGGCAAGCATGCACGACCACGACCCTCACGATCACGATCACGATCATGACGACGACGATCACGGCCACACGCACGCTCCTCCCCAGAAGGACCACGACGCCGGTCCGATCGGGGCCTACGAGGTGCTCGAAGAGGCCGTGCGCTCGCTGCTGATTGAGAAAGGCGTGCTCACCGCCCCCGAGATCGCCAACCAGGTAGATCTGATGGACAGCCGCTCGCCGGCGCTGGGCGCCAAGGTGGTGGCCCGCGCCTGGACCGATCCCGCCTTCAAAAAGCGGCTCCTCGCGGACACGCGCGCCGCTCTCGCCGAGCTCGGCATCGACATCGGCACGCTCGCCGAGTTCCACACCGTCGAGAACACGGCCAAGGCGCACAACGTCATAGTTTGCACGTTGTGCTCGTGCTATCCGAAGATGCTGCTGGGCGTCCCGCCGGCTTGGTACAAGAGCCTCGCATACCGCTCGCGCACCGTCGCCGATCCGCGTGGCGTGCTGGCCGAGTTCGGCGTCGAGCTACCCGAGGGCGTCGAGGTGCGCGTGCACGATTCCACCGCCGACCTGCGCTACATCGTGCTGCCGATGCGCCCGAAGGGGACGCTAGGCTGGAGCGAAAAGCAGCTCGCCGCCATCGTCACCCGCGACAGCATGATCGGCACCGCCATCCCCGCAGCCCCCGCGAAGCCGACAGCGCGCAAACGCAAGAAGGCAGCGTAATCCGGCCGGGGCATCAGGCGCGCTTGCGCCCGCGCCCGAATCTCGCCTGCTGGGCGGCGGCTTGCTGGGCCTCCCCACGCAGCTTCGGGAGATCGAAATCCCACAGCTCCTCGATGAGTCGCATGAGCCGCGCCTCGCGCGCCTTGATGTCGGCCGTCCTCCAATCGGCGCGGCCGCGCAGGTCCTGGTTGAGGATCGGGATCGGGGCGCCAGGCGTGTTGAAATAGATCTCGAGCTTGCGCGCGAAGTCGAGATTGCCGGCACGGTCGTTCTGGGCCTTCGTCACCAGCACGAGGTTGCCCAGCGAGTGCGTGCACCGGTCCCGGATCTCGGGGTCGGGGTGCCAGCCGCGCCATTGGCTGGTGGCGCCGAGCTTCCTCGGCAGCACGTGCTCGACCGTCATGTCCTCGGGCAGCGTTGCCGACTCCGGTTTGCCGGCCTCGGCATCTCCCAGGCGCAGCAGCAGGTGCTTGGCCGCCGGCGCGTTGCGCACGTGCAGATCGCGAAGGTTGTATTCGATGGTCTTCAGCTCCGGACGCGTCAGCTCGAGCGGATTGCCCGGGCCATCGAGGTCGCCGCCGTCGGCAATCGCCAAGGCGACCATGCCGAACCGGCGGGCACGTTTGGAACCGCCGATGCCGAGGATCTTCACGCCGAGCGCCAGGCGGTCGAGCCGGCGCAGGAATTGCGACAGCCCTTCCACGTCCTCACCCCTCTCGAGCCACCACAACATCGCCGGCGGAAGCCAATCGGAGAACGAGTGCCAGCCGAGATAGCGCAAATACTGGGCAATACTGGCCGACTGAGGGTGGCCGGCATGTCGTGCGTTGAGGATGTCATCGAGGATGGTTGCCGATGGCTGGAGGATTTTCTCGATGAACGGCCAGGCGCCACCCTTCTCGGCGGCGATCTGCCTGATGTCGGAGATCACCTTGTCGTCGGGCCGCCGATACATGGCGCGGATATGGCTGAAGAGCTGCTCGAAATGCGAGCCGGCGCGAGCTTCGGCTTTCTCCCAGATGACCTTGGCGGCCAATGCCTGCTCAGCCGGCACGCCATCCAGCAGCTCCGCCTTCAGGATGTCGTTGCGCGCGAGCGGCTTGCCGCGGGCATTGAGCACCTCGAACATGCGGTGCGCCTGATCGATGTCGGTGGCCAACACCTGCACCACGCAGCACTGGTCGAGCACGAACTCGGCGAGCTTGCGACGCTCCGCCGCGTCGTAGCCCATGAGGGCGGCGACGAAGTGGTCGCGCACCTGCAAGATGCGCTCCTGCGCGGGCGAGCGGTTGGCGCCGTTTGGCTCGACACGGGTGGCTCCCGGCGCCCGGACGTGGGCCAGAAAGAACGCCTCCTCAGGGCCTGCGACCGACAGCCGAGGCCGCGCGCTCGGCGCCTGCCCGGTCCCGATTGCCGCCAAGAGACGAGCGTTGGCTGGCTTGCCGTCGTCCTCGTCGAGGTCGCGCAAGACGCACAGCAGAACGAGGAGAGTGGTCAGCCTCTGGAAGCCGTCCACGACCTCGAGGACGCGCCACGGACGCCAATTCCTCAGGCGGGAGGCCGGCGGGCGCTCGATGAACAGCATGGCGCCCAGGAAATACTCGCCATTGCGAGCTCCCGCTTCCGCAAAGGGCCCGGAAACGATGTCGTCGAGCAGCTTGCCGGCTTCCTTGTCGGCCCACGCGAACGAGCGCTGATAGGCAGGAGCCTCGATGACGAAGGGATTGGCAAGGAGCTGCCCGACCGACACAGTCTGAGCGGGGAACGGCATGAACGCGGCCCTCGGTTGATCCGCGGCATTGAGTGCACAGTTCGAATCGGCGATGCAACTCAACATCGCGCTTGCCTGCGGCATGGCTTTGTGCTTCGCGCGGCGCTACTGGCCATCGCAAAGGCGGCCCCATGCTTGGCCTCGTTTTCGAGCTCGTCCGACCCGCGCTCTTCGCCCTGGACCCGGAGCGGGCGCATGAGCTGACGCTCAAGTCGTTGGAAGCAGGGATATATCCGCGCGACTTGGCGGCCGACGACGCGCGCTTGGCGACGCAGTTGTGGGGGCTCGCTTTTCCGAACCCCCTGGGCATCGCCGCGGGCTTCGACAAGGACGCGCGCGTCCACGATCGCGTACTGCGCATGGGTCTCGGCCTCGCCGAGGTCGGCACCGTCACGCCGAAACCCCAGCACGGCAATCCGCGCCCGCGCGTGTTCCGGCTCACCGAAGATCATGCGCTGATCAACCGGCTCGGCTTCAACAACGGCGGCCATGATGCCACGCTGGCGCGGCTCGCGGCGAGCCCCCCGCGCGGCATCGTCGGCGTCAATGTCGGGGCCAACAAGGACTCGCCCGATCGCACCGCTGATTACGTCCAGGGCGTCCGCCGCTTCTACGACGTGGCGAGCTACTTCGCGGTCAACGTCTCCTCGCCCAATACGCCGGGCTTGCGCGACTTGCAGGCCCCGGCGGCTCTGGACGACCTCCTGGCGCGCGTGCTGGCGGCGCGATCGGAGCTGACGACGGCCGGGAGGCCAAGGCGCCCGATCGTCGTCAAGCTGGCTCCGGATATTGCCGAGGACGACCTGGCGCCGGTGGTGGATGTTCTGGCAAATCGAGGCGTCGATGGCATTGCCATCGGCAATACGACGCTTTCCCGCTTTGGCGTGAGCAACGCCGCTCTCGCGCGCGAGCCGGGCGGAGTATCGGGCCGCCCGCTGTTTCATCGCTCCACGGTGATGCTGGCGCGCGTCTTTCGGCTAACGCAAGGGAAAGTCCCGCTGATCGGCATCGGCGGCATCGACTCCGGCCCCTCGGCCATCGCCAAGATCGAGGCCGGCGCCACGCTGCTGCAGCTCTACACCGGGCTCGTCTTCGAGGGGCCCGGCCTCGTCGCCCGCATCAAGCGCGATCTCGTAGACTATGCTGCCGAGCGCAAGCTCGCGCGCCTCTGCGACGCCGCCGGCTGCCGCGCCGAGGAATGGGCGGCCAAGTCGCTGGATGAGTAACGTCGCGCGCCCCGCGCATTGCGCAGCGTCGACACGCCCTCAAACAATGGCGGCCAGCCTGGTGTCCAGCGACAGCACCAGGCACCAGTGCGGCTCGAAGTCGGCGCCGAGCGGCCAGACGTTGTCCTTGTAGGCCTCGAGCAGCCGCTCCTCGTAGCGCTTGAACCACGCGGTCGAGCACAGCACGAACTTGGTGGCGGCAACCACGGTCTCGCGGTCGATGATGCACAGTACGCACATCTCGGGATGCCCCTGCAGATATTCGTGCACGGCCACCATCAGCGTGGGATAGCCGGGGTGCAGCATGTCGTCGAGCACGATTATCCCCTCGGGGGCGAGCACTGCGGTGGCTAGCTCCAGGTCCTTGGTCAGGGCCGAGCGCGAGTGCTCGCCATCGATATGCACGAAGCGCGGCCGCCTGCCATCGAGTTTCGCGAGCAGCTCTGCCGGGACCATGCTGCGGCTGTCGGCCTTCCAGGCGACGTGCCGGCCAGGCTCCAGGCCGTGCCTGGCGCAATTGGCGTGGAAGCGGTCGATGACCTCAGCGTTGGGCCAGTCGAAGAGGTCGATGCCGAGCGCCACCTCTCCCGCTGCGAGAGCGTGCGCGATGGCGATGAAGAAGCGGCCCTCGAACGGGCCGATCTCGACCGCGGAACCGGCGACCCCCATCTCCGTCTGCATGCGCAACAGGCCACAGCAGATCGCCGCCGCAAAGCGCGAGGACATGCCGGGGACGGCCGCATAGCCTGTCTCAAGATAGCGGTCGACAGCCGCAATTCCGGCGCGAACCATCGGAGGTGCTGTGGCGGAGCTTGTGGTGGGATTGGACATGCGCTTGCGGTTCGCCTCGCGAAAGGCCGGTGACCATCGCCGAAGCCCGCGGCTTTCGCAAGGCGGAGCCCGCGCGGCGGCTCATGGTTAGGTTTTTGCTACTGTCGATCGGTCCAATTTACCAGAATTTGTCGACCGGCCAGAGCTTTACGCCCCGTTTAGCAATGCCCCCGCATACTGCGTAGCCAAAAAGGCAAAAACCTGCGTAGGGAAGGCGGGAGCGATGCCGAGTCTGATGGGTTGCGGATGGCGCGCGCGGATCTGCGCCCTCGTCAACCGCTGGCGTGGCGATGACCGCGGCGTGACCGCCATCGAGTTCGCCCTGGTGGCCATGCCCTTCGTTCTGCTGCTGTTTGGCATCATGTCCGTGTGCCTCTTCTACTTTGCCAACTTCAGCATCGAGAACGCGGTATGGCAGGCCGCACGCGCTATCCGCACCGGCCAGCTGCAGCAGTCCCAGGGTGCCTACGCCGGCGCCGTCACCAACGCCGACCGCAAGACCGCCTTCAAGAAGGCCATGTGCGACCGGGCGCCCACCTTCCTCGATTGCAAAAGCAAGGCCGTCGTCATCGTCCAGAGCAATGCCAACTTCACCGGCATTTCCGAGCCCAGCTGTGCCAGCAACGGCGCCATGATCGAGGATGCCGCGGCAGCCTTCAACCCCGGCGCGGGCAGCAGCGTCGTGCTGGTCACGGTCTGCTACCCGTGGGAGTCCGGCGGTAAGCTGCCGTTCTTCAAGATGGGCAACCTCAACAACGGGGCGTTCCTGATGCAGGCGTCCGTGGCCTTTCGCTCGGAGCCCTTCAATTGACGCCATCCCCAACCTGGTCGCCGATCCCAACGATAGAGTGCTAGCCATGTCACCTCTCCCGAAAAGCGATTCTGCAGGCCGGATCGGCAATCTCGTTCGGCGCTGGAAGGACGATTGCGAGGGCATCGCCGCGGTCGAGTTCGCCATGATCGTGCCGATCATGGCCATCATGTTCATCGGCGCCGTCGAGCTGAGCCAGGCCATTACCGTCGACCGCCGCGTATCGCAGGTTGCCAGCTCCACGGCCGACCTCGTGGCGCGCTGGTCGCCTCCATCGGGATCGGGCTCGACGATGGGCATCCCCCAGAGCGAGATCACCGACATCACGCGGGTCGGCGGCATCATCGTTTCACCCTACGACCGGGTGCCGCTGCGCATCGTGCTGCGCAGCGTGATGTCCTCGCCGACCGACGCCACAAACACCAAACAGTGGTGGGCCTGCACCTTCGATGGGCTGGGCAGCTCGCTCAGCTGCACCTGCACGAACACAAGCTTTTCGTTGCCGCCCAATCTCGTGACCACCCTCGACAACGTGGTCATCTCCGAGGCCACCTACACCTACAAGCCGTTGGTGTTCGACCACTTCATGAAGAGGCTGGGCGCCAGCGGCGGCACGCCCGGCACCTACACCCTGGCCGAGACCATCTTCCTCAAGCCGCGCAACGGCCAGGTCAACATGCAGCAGCCGGACAACACGCCTTGTCCGACGCCGACCTTCTGAAGGCTGGCAACGAGCAGTCCGCCCTCCCTGCGTGTTCGTCAGGCGCCCGCGGCTGCCGCCTCTCAATCGCCGGTTGCAATTGCCGAACCGGTCGATTTCCACCTATGCTGGCACTCGCCAACGAGGGGGACGGGGACGCCGCCCAGGGAACGTCATGGGACGCCGGTCGACGCACACGCCGCAGCAGCTGCGCGAGCTGATTCTCGATGCTGCGCAAAACATTATTCAAAGCCAAGGACTAGCCGGCTTGTCCGCGCGCGAAGTGGCCAGGCGCATCGAGTACTCGCCGGGCACCATCTACAATATGTTCGAGAACCTGGACGACGTTGTGCTGCATGTGGAGGCCCGCGTTCTCGATGCGCTCGACAAGCGCCTGTCGGCGGTGCTTGCCGACGGCGACCCGAGCGATCGCGTCGGCCGGCTGGCACAGGCCTATCTCTCCTTCACGCATGAGAAGCCACGCCTGTGGAACCTGTTGTTTGAGCATCATATGCCCGCCAAGGCCCAGCTCCCCTCCTGGTATCAGCAGAAGTTGGAGGGGCTGATGGGGAAGGTCGAGGAGGCGATGGCACCGCTGTTCCCGGCCGGGCAGGAGGCGGAGCGCCAGCGCGCCGCTCGCGTGCTATGGGCCGGGGTGCACGGCATCACCTCGCTCTCGACTGCCGACAAGCTCTCCGTGGTCACTACCGAGACAGCCAGCCGCCTGGTCGCAGACTTAGTCGCCACGTATCTGGTCGGCCTTGCCGCTGAAGCACCTAGAACGGTTCAGTGAGCTTCTTTGGCCTCCGGGGCATGCAGCAACGCGCCCGCTCGCACATCCTCGGCCGGCAACAGGTGGGCGATGGCGTTGGCATAGAACGCCAGCAACGCCGTCTCCTTGGGATTGGCGCGGTAGGTGCAATCCTGGACCTCGACGAGATGGCGCATCAGCAGCATGCGCAAGCCGACCTCGACGGCGTACTCCTGATCGTGGCGGGGAATGTGCACGTGCGCGCCCGACGCCTGCAGCCGGCGCATCAGTTCGAACACCGAGCCCTTGAGCTCCAGGCTCGATAACCCCTGCTCGCCAGCACCCAGGATGGCGCTTGCCACCAGCGAGACGGGCAGCGCCGGCACGACGCGCGCGACCTGCGCCATCAGATGCTGCCCGAGCCGCTCGATCTCGCTGAACCTTTGCTGTTCCGGCAGCGCCCGGAAGTCGATGCCGCGCTCGGCGACATAGGCCCGGAGCGACAGCGGCCGGCCGAAGCTCACGCAGGCATAGCCGAAACGGTGCCAGGCGCCCCTGATCCGGAGCCAAAGGCTGCGCAGTAGAAAGCCCGTCAGCACCATGGGATTGAAGGCAAAACGGGGGCGCTCGCCCTTGGGCGTCGCGGCGGCTGCGGTGAGAATGCGATCCTCGAGCACGCGGTCGTAGTTGAGGCCGACGGGCACGAACACGATGTCGCGGGGTCCCTTGGCGTCGAAGCCCGACACCATGTAGCTGAGCAGTCCAAGTTTGGCAGGGCGCAGCGCCCCATCGCGCGTGAGGCCGCCCTCGGGGAACACCGCCTGCGCTACCCCCGATGTGGTGGCCATGTGCACGTAGCGCGCCAGCACCTTGCGATAGAGCGCGTTCGAGCTGTCGCGGCGCACGAAATAGCCGCCCATGGCGCGGATCAGGCTCTGCAGTGCCCACACACGCGCCCACTCACCGACCGCATAGCTGAGCGCCGAGCTCTCCGACACCAGGTAGGTGACCAGCACGTAATCCATGTTGGAGCGATGATTGATCACGAACACCACCGAGGCGTCCGACGGCACTTTGTAGAGCGCCTCCTCGTCGAAGGCGCCGAGCCGCACGCGATAGAGCGAGGTCGACAGCTTCTTGGCGAGCGCCGCCCCGACTCGAAAATAGGTGTAGGCCGAGAACGCCGGGATTATTTCCTTGGCATAGCGCCGCGCTCGTGCGTGCGTGACGCTCTTGGGTTCCTCCCGCGCCTTGGCCTCGTCCTCCACGGCCTTGAGCACCTCGGGATCGAACATCAGCTGCTCGATCAGCTGCCGCCGCCGCGCGAGCTTGAAGGGCGGGATTTTGAGCTTGAGCCGCTGGTTGAGCTCGTCGATGGCGCGGTTGACGCGGCGCCTGAGCCACCACCGCACGGCCGGCGCAAACAGCCGGTCGATGAGGGCGATCGCGGCCAGGGTGCCGACCAAGACGGCGAGCCAAAGCGGGACTGTCACGGATGATGCCACGTGCGGCGTCTCCCCCCGGGGGCACCTTCGATCAACGCGAAAGCCGCCCACATGTGCTGCCTAACGTCAACACAATGCAAGCACAACGCCATTGGCAACATCTGTGATCGTGTCGCCAGCAGAGAGGCGGGCAGCCGGCCGCACCTGAGGAGATTTAGATTGTAAAGTATTGCCGCAGAACGAGCCCGAGCGGCGCTTAGCTCCGCAGCGCCTCGAGCTTGTCGCCGGAAGCAGGCGCCAGGTTGACCGACTCGCCGCAACCGCAGGAGCCCGTCTGGTTCGGGTTGGAGAACACGAATTGGGCCGAGAGCTTGTCGGTCTTGTAGTCCATCTCGGTACCCAACAGGTACATGACGGCCTTCGGATCGATCAGCACGCGGGCGCCGTTGTGCTCCACCACCTCGTCGAACGGCTTCTGCTCGGCCGCCCAATCGAGGGTGTATTCCATGCCGGCACAGCCGCCCTTCTTGACGCCGATGCGCAAGCCGCCAGCCCCGGCGCCCTTGTCGGCGACGATGGCCTTGATGCGCTCGGCTGCCCGGTCGGACAGCTTCATCACCTGCGGTCTCGGTCTCGGCGTGCTCATGCAATTCGTCCCTGGGCCTACGCCCATCTGGCGTTCGTTCCTCCTGAATATAAGGCGTTCGCAGCGGGAAAGCGAGACGTCAGTGCGCGCCCATCCAACGCCGGCGCCTGAAATCTTTAATGATTCCAAGGGCGGCGTTGCGCCCGGGCAAGCCCGTGACGCCCCCGCCGGGATGCGCGCCGGCACCGCACAGGTAGAGCCCCGACACCGGCATGCGGTAGTCGGCATGCCCCAGCACCGGGCGCGCGCTGAACAGCTGATCGAGAGTGAGTTGCCCGTGGAAGATGTCGCCGTCGAGGAGGCCGAAGCGGCGCTCCAGGTCGAGGGGCGACAGCACCTGGCGGGCGATCACGCTGGCCCTAAAGTTGGGCGCGTGCGTGCTGAGCGTGTCGATGACCAGGTCGGCAAACTCTTCCCTCGCCTCGTCCCAGCTGCGGCCCTCGGGCAGGTGGGGAGCGACGTGCTGCACGAACAGGCTGGCAACGTGCTTGCCTGCCGGCGCGAGCGTCGGGTCGAGCACGGACGGGATCAGCATCTCGACCACCGGCTCTTTCGACCAGCCGAACCGGCGCGCATCGGCGTAGGCGCGGTCGAGATAGTCTATGGTCGGGCCGATGACGATGCCGGAGCCATGGTGGTCCTGCGGCGTCTTGCCCGGCCGGCAGAGGAAGTCCGGCAGCTCGGCGAGCGCGACGTTCATGCGGAAGGTGCCCGAGCCTGACTTGAGACCGGTGAAACGGGCAAAGAGCTCGGGCTCGACCACACCTTCCGGCACGAGATCGCGGAACAGCAGCTTCGGGGGCACGTTGGAGGCGACTGCCTTGGCGGCGATGAGCTCGCCCGAGACCAACCGCACTCCCGAGGCCTTGCCGTTCTCTATGACGAGCGATGCGACCGGGGCCTGGAGACGAATGGCGGCGCCCCGCGCCTGCGCCGCGTCCGCCATCGCCCGC
>Ga0207428_10006520_pt1 | contig 10769 bp, 10 predicted proteins | sample RhiMethybrSRZTD1_FD_187600 | JGI IMG/M metagenome (GOLD analysis project Ga0207428, IMG submission 187600) | Populus rhizosphere microbial communities from Tennessee, USA - Rhizosphere MetaG P. TD hybrid SRZTD1 (SPAdes) (version 3) | ecosystem: Host-associated > Plants > Roots > Rhizosphere >... | reverse complement strand
GTTTCCCGACGTTCCCCCCGACACGATCGAGCGGACCGTCGATGCCGGGGCGCGCGAGCTCTTGGCCCAGGCGCGCTTTCACGACTTCGTGCCAGTTCTCGTTCACAAGGCGGTGCGCCAGCAGCTACTGGCACGCAGCTGACCTCGCAACCAGGCGAACGGCGCTGGCCTAACTGGACGTTTGCGAACATCGGCCGTCCCGGGATCAGATACTGGAGGTGAGCGATGAGCGAAGGCAGCCAGCCGCGTCGAATAGAGACCGTCCTCTATGACGCCGACGGGAATCGCACCGAGGACGAGAGCCTCGCAGTGCGCGGAGAAGTCGTGGAGCTCGACGAAGCGGGGCGCGTCCTCGCGAGGCGTCCGCACGAAGGGCTCGACTGGGAGGTCGACCCGAAGTCGCTCGAGGGCGACGAGGGCGAGCTTGCGACCCGCCCGCGCCGCGACGAGCGCTGATATCGCCTAAACGGCGACGACCCGCCGCGCGCGCTCGAGTGCAGCCTGCTCGAGCAGCGTCTGGGCGTTGATCGAGCCGGTCGCCGTCGAGCGGTGCCAGGACCCGTCCTCGCCGAGCTCCCAGGCGAGCATGTCGTCCGCGCTGAGCGCCGCCAGGATCTCGTCGAGCCTCGCGGTGAGCGACGGGTCGCGAATCGGCGCCAGCACCTCGACGCGCCGGTCGAGATTCCGCTGCATCAGGTCGGCCGAGCCGATCAGGTACGTCGCCTCCGCGCCGCTGCCGAAGCGGTAGATCCGTGAATGTTCGAGAAAGCGCCCGACGATCGAGCGAACTCGGATTCCTTCCGAGAGCCCGGCGACACCGGGCCGCAGCGAGCACATGCTCCGAACGATCAGCTCGATCCGGGCTCCGGCCTGCGACGCCGCATACAGCGCCTCGATGATCTCGGGGTCGATGAGGCTGTTGAGCTTCATCGTGATCTGCCCCTCGGGCGACGACTGCGCGCGGATGAGGTCGAGCAGCCCCGTCCGCAGGCCGGCCGGCGCGACGAGGAGCGTGTCGAACTCCTGCTGGCGGCTGTAACCGGTCAAGAGGTTGAACACATCCGACACGTCGGCGGTGATCTCGGGGTCGGCGGTCAGAAGCCCGACATCTTCGTAGACCGACGCCGTCTCCGGGTTGTAGTTGCCGGTCCCGATGTGGGCATAGCGCCTGATGCCGTCGGCCTCCCGGCGAACGGCCAGACACAGCTTGGCGTGGGTCTTGAGCCCGACGACGCCGTACGCCACGTGGATTCCGGCGTCCTCGAGCTGCTGGGCCCAGCCGATGTTCGCTTCCTCGTCGAAGCGAGCCTTCAGCTCGACGATGCAGACGACCTGCTTCCCCTCGCCCGCGGCGCCGATCAACGCCTTCATGATCCCGGTCTCGGCCGCCGAGGTGCGATAGAGCGTCTGCTTGATGGCGAGCACGTTCGGATCGCGGGCTGCTCCCTCGATGAACTCCTCGACCGACGTGTCGAACGAGTCATATGGATGCTGGACGAGCACATCGCCTTCACGAATCACCGCGAAGAGATCAGGAGGCGTGTCCTCGACCGAGATGAGGCGGTTCTGAGTGACCGGCTTCCAGGGGTCGTCCTTGAGCTCCGGCCGGTCGAGACCGGCGATCGACCAGAGCCCGCCGAGGGCGGGCAGGCACTCCGTTCGATCGACGTCGCCGGCCTCGATTCGAAGCTCTCGCATCAGCAGGCCGAGAGTCTCCTCGGACATCGAGGAGTCAACCTCCAGCCGGACGACGATCGCGGACCGGCGGCGACGCCAGAGGACAGACTCGACGGCCGCGACCATGTCCTCGTCGCCGTCGAGCTCGACGTCGAAATCCGTGTTGCGGGTCACGCGGAAGGGCGAGTGCTCGATGACCTCCATGCCGGGAAAGAGCGCGTCCAGCCGCCCGGCGATCAGCTGCTCGAGTGGCAGGAACCGTTCGCCGTCGGGCAGCATCACGAAGCGGGGGAGGGACTGCGGCACCTTCACGCGCGCGATTCGACGGGTGAGCTCGCCCGGTGAGCGCACGACGACCGCCAGGTTCAGCGACAGGTTCGAGATATACGGAAACGGATGAGCCGGGTCCACGGCCAGCGGGGTCAGGATCGGGAAGACCTGCTCCTCGAACAGCGCGTCGAGGTAGGCCCGGTCGGCGGTGTCGAGGTCGTCCCAGCTCGAGATTCGGATCCCCGCCGCGGCGAGGTCGGGCATGAGGCGCTTGGCGAAACTCTCGTCGCGCTTGGCGACGAGCTCCCGGACGCGGGCGTTGATCCTGCTCAGCCGGTCGCCCGTCGTCTCCTCTTCCGATCCGGTCGATCTGACCCCGGCCTCGAGGCTCACCTTCAGGCTCCCGACGCGCACCTGGAAGAACTCATCCAGGTTGTCGCTGAAGATGGCGAAGAACTTGGCGCGCTCGAGCACGGGCAGACTGGTCCGGTCGGCCAGTGCCAGGATTCGCTCGTCGAAGTCGAGCCAGGAGAGCTCGCGGTTGAGGAGCCGCGCCTGAGGCGGCTCGGCCGGGACCGTCAGCTCACCGGTGTCGGCAGGTCGAACAGGCTGCTCGAGCGGGACCGGTTGCGAGTCGCTGCTGTCCACCTGCTCACGATAGCCGCGGGGTGGCCGTCACGCCGTTCTGGCGGGGTCGGTCGGCTGTCATCGTCGGCGCTGTGGATGATGTGTCACGAACTCGCGTCGGTGTCTGACACCGAGCTCGAGGCAAGGCGCAAGAGGCCGCGCTCGAGCACGAGCGGCACGAGCAGGTCGCGATACCCGTGGTCGTCGAACAGCACGGTGAGCTGGTCGCCGTCATAGCGCTGGACGGTGCCTTCCCCCCAGCGGTCGCTCGCCACGCGCGCGCCGACTGCGAAGGGCTCGTTCCCTCGCTCTGCCGCGGCTCCCTGGCGATCGTTGTCGCAACGTCCGCAGGGGCCGGGGTACTGCTGCCCGAAGTAAGACAGGAGGAACGACCTGCGGCATCCGGCGTGCTCCGCGTAGCGACGCATCATCTCCAGGCGCGAGCGCTCCACCTCGTCCTCGCGCCTCGTCTCTGCCTCCGATGCCGCGAGGGCTTCAGCCACGGTCAGCGCTCCCGTCCAGCGGACGTCTCCGCCCGCCTCCCAGACGACGGCACCGACATCCACGAGCCGGACGAGGGCCGCCGTCCGCCCCCGGCCGTTCTCCTCGACCGACCCGTCGGTCGCCAACGCGGCCGCGACCGGCGCGACGACATTGGCCGACACGCCGCGGGCAGCGAGATGTCGAGCCTTGGCGAAGTCCTCGGCCCGATACAGGAGCCGCGCCTGCGCTGCCTGTTCGTCGCGCCCGGCCCGGCCGAGCTCCTGGTAGTACTCGTCGAGCGAGGACGGCGGATCGGCGTGCAGGACCCAGCGCACGTCGCGCTTGTCGATCCCCATTCCGAAGGCGACGGTGGCGGCGATGATCCGAGCGGACCCGTCGAAGAACGCCGCACTCGCCTCGTGGCGCTCGCCGGCCGAGAGACCTGCGTGGTAGAGGGTGACGGGCTGGCCGGCCGCCGCGAGCACGTCCCTCGCCTCCTCCGCGTTTGCGTGCGTGGCTGCATAGACGATTCCCGGCCCACCCAACTCCGCCGCAGCCCGCTCGAGCTCGAGCTGCTTCTCCGCAACCGAACGGACGCGACGAACCGAGAGCTCGATGTGCGGCCGATCGAAGTCGCCGATCACAAGCTGGGGATCGCGGAGCCCGAGGCGTTTGCTGATCTCCTCTCGCACCGGGGGAGCAGCCGTCGCGGTCAGCGCGATGCACACCGGCCGGCCGAGAGCTTCGGCCTGGGCACCGAGCCGCATGTAGTCGGTCCGGAAGTCGCGACCCCACTGGCTGATCAGATGTGCCTCGTCGACGACGAAGAGCCCCGGCCGCGCACGGGCGAGCGCCTCCCGTGTCTCCGCGTTGGACAGCTGCTCCGGCGAGAGGAACACGAACGTGTCCGAGTCACAGGACGCGACCAACGCGGCCGCCCGCGCGCCGGCGGACTGTTGCGAGTTCAGGACGATGGCTGGCAAGCCCGCCGTCCGAAGGTGTGCGAGTTGATCGTCCTGCAACGCGATCAGCGGCGACACGACCACCGTCGGGCCGGTTCGCACGAGCCCGGCGAGCTCGTAGATGGCCGACTTGCCACCCCCGGTCGGCAACACGGCCAGCACGTCCCGGCCGGAGACCGCTGCCTCGACGGCGGCGAGCTGCCCTGGCCGTAAGCGGTCGAACCCGAGCCGTTCCCGGGCCAGCTCGCGGATCGCATGTGCAGACACGGCGTCGAACGTAGCTCATCGCCTGAGAGGCGGTACGCTGGCCTCGTCTCGTGACTGGACGGTGAACCGCGCATGAACAAGCCGCGCATCTTTCTCGGGTCGTCGGGCCAGCAGGCCACGCTGCTCGAGGCGATCACCCGCGGGCTCGAGGACATCGCCGACGTCGAGCCCTGGACGACCACGTTCAACCCGGGGCGGTCGACTCTCGACCGGCTCGTCGAGCTGTCCCAGGAGGTCGATTTCGCCGCCTTCGTGTTCGCCCAGGACGACTGGACGACGACCGATGCGTTCCAGTCCGGCCAGGCGTCGCCGCGCGACAACGTCGTGTTCGAGGCCGGGCTGTTCGGCGGCGCGCTCGGCATCCGGCGCACGTTCATCCTCCACGCGAACGGGTCGAAGCTGCCGACCGACCTGCTCGGGCTGACCTCCGTCCGCTACGACCCGGAAACCGGCCCGGAGGAGATTGGGGCGATCAACGAGAAGCTCCGCAAGGCGATCGAGGCCGAAGGGCGCCGCGGGCTCGTCGAGGGTCTGTGGTGGCAGCTCTCGCTGACTGCGCGTAGCGAGTTCGAACCGTCTGCGGTGGGCCTCCTCCGCATCTCGCGCGACCGCGACGGTGGCCTGAACGTGAACGGCCGGGCCTGGCAGGAGGACGGCACCCTATCGGCCCGCTACTGGAGCGAGGCTGCGAAGGAGCGCAGGGATCCGCCCGGCATCCTCTATTTCGGGAAGGGCGAGCGCCCTCGACACCCGAACGCCCCGCAGTACGAAGCCACCGGCGAGATCACGGTGGAAAGCGCCGACCGCGCAACGGGGTACTGGACGACACGGTCGGATCGCGAGCCCGGGCTGACTGCCCGAACCTCGGGCGTCTACCTGCGAGCCGACCCCTCAGACCTCCAAGTGCTGGAGGGCGGAAGTGAGAACGAGAGGGCGCAGCTCATCGCGCAGCGCCTCCGGGAGTGGAAGGCGGCCGCGAACGCCTTCTGAGCGCCGAACGCGTGTCGCGCCGGCAGCCGCGTACGTAGCGACTGCCGACGCAAACTCGTTCCCTAGTTCCAGGACTCGAACATCGCCCAGCGAGGGTCGAAGGTGGCGCCCGGAACATCGCCGCCGGCGCACCAGTCGATGCCGCTGCCCGGCGGAGAGCAGGCTCCCTCGGCAGATGCCCCGCCCTCGCGGTAGGCGTAGTGGATTGCACTGGCGATCCGAGCGGCCAGTGCCTGCCTCGCCGCGAGCCATTCTGCAGGCGGGAGGTTGAAGTTGTTGGTCGGCTGCCACGAGAAGCCGAGCCGGCCCGCCGGAGCGCCGTGCGGGTGGCTGCCGGCGTAGTGGCGTACCGCGTAGACCTGCTCCGAGATGAAGTGGAGCATCTCCTCGAGCGGGATCATCGTCCAGCCGTGCCCGCAGCAGAAGGGCGGCGAAAACGGATCCGGGCCGACCGCGGGCCAGGTGGCGCTTCCGAGTGGCATGAAGGAACGGCGTATGAACGTCTGTACGTCCGACAGCGACCTGGGCCCGCTCTCGACGAGGTTGTTCAGGTGCTCCATGTACTCGGTGAGGTGCTCCGTGCGGTCGTGCCGCGAGCTCCCCGCGACGCCCCAGAAGCGCGCGTCCGGGTACGTCTCCTTCGTCAGGATCTTGATCTTGCCGGCGACGTCCTCCCAGAAGTCGGCGTCCTGCAACCAGCTCTTCAGCTCGGCCTTGTAGCCGGCGACGTCCGGGATGTTCTGGTGGGTGTAGGCGATCCCGATCTCGACGATGCCCTGCACGGGCGGCAACGTGCCGCCTCCGTCGTACAGGCCGCGAAGCAGGTCGCGCATCGCCGCGCGCGTGTAGGGCGGCTCGTCGAGCCTTGTCGAGCGGTCGAACTCGTTCAGCAGCCAGGTCTCGCCGAGGTCGAAGCGGTAGCCGGCGGCGGCCATGCGGCGGCGGAACTCCACCCCCGCGCCAAGCCATGTCCGGCCCGGAACCGCATGGACCCAGTGATCCCAGCCCGTGAGCGTGCCGAGTGTCATCTCCGCGACGGGGTGGATGTGCGGCCCCAGCGCACGGATGAGGTCGTCCTGCGCACCCCGGAGGAGCGTGTGGTCGGCGGACTGCGGCGGGATCGAGACGTAGTAGTCGGCGCAGGGCGAAGGGTCGTCGGCGAGCGCGCCCCCGAGCAGCGGCCAGTCGACGGCGGTCCAGAAGACGGCCTCGGCGTGCAGTCGGCACCAGGGCGGAAGGTCGTCCGCAAGGGCCGGCGCCGCTGCCTGCGCCTGTGCGAGCGCTGCCACCGCCTCGGGCGAGGCCACCGCGTCCGTGCAGCCGTCGTCCAGCGCGACCAGCGGGTCGACCGAGCACGAGAGCTCGTCCGAAGTAGATGGGTCGGCGGCCGCCGGAAGGGCGGCGAAGGAGAACGTTGCGAGCAGCGTGATGATCAGGACGAGTCTGCGCATGGCAAACCTCCTAACTCGAGACCTGCGGTGCCTGACCGGCCAAGGCTCCCACTCGCCTGTAACACCGGCGTAACGCCGGGGTAACAGCGAGCCAACAGGTGGAACTAGGGCTGGGGCGCAGGCTACGGTGACGGCACTCGTGGTCACGGTCGCTCTTCGCGACGGGCTCGTCGTCCGCGACCCCCTCGCACAGGCACTTGCGTTCCTCGAGGCGTACGGCGCTCCGAGGGAGGACGCACTGCCGTTCACCTTCGGCCAGCCCGACCTGCGCGCGGCAAACCGGGGCGGCGCGCGCATCTCGGCGGTCGAGATCGCCGCGATTCTCGAGCGACAGCCGGAGATCGAGGCCGCTCTGCGCGCGATCGCGCCGGCGGCCTCGCTCACGCGGCGCTCGGTGCCCTGGGCCGAGCTGACGCGGCTCTTCAACGCGTTCGGCGGAATCGGCGGCGTCGGCTTCTCGAAGATGACGAAGGCGCTGCACCCGAAGCGGCCCGCGCTGATCCCGATGCTCGACAGCGTCGTGCACCAGTACCTGGGCGTGCCTCCGGCGAGCTCCTTCGGCGAGGGGGCGACGGAGCTCGTGCGCCGCTACAAGCAGGACCTCGACCGCAACCGGCTCCCCCTCCGCGAGCTCAAGCGCGAGCTCGCGAGCCGCAGCTACCAGCTGACCGAGGTGCGGATCCTCGACCTCCTGATCTGGTCGGCTCTCGCCGGCCGGTAGGGCTCAGAGCCGCGTCGAACCGGAGAAGCTCTCCGCGCTGGGACGCTCCACCGCAAACGCTCCCTCACGGCGCGCCCGCGCGATGACCGCGCTGAAGCGGGCGAGCCGCAGGCCCTGGTAGCGCGCGACCGCGCGTGCCAGCTCGTCCGGGCCGGTGACGGTATGGCCGGTGACGAAGGACGCGCCGTAGGGGTTGCCTCCCGCGGCGAAGACCTCGCGGACCGTGTAGCCGAGCGGAAGGATCAGCATCCCCCAGTGGTAGAGCGTGTTGTTCAGCGCCAGGATCGTCGTCTCCTGGCCGCCGTGGACGGTTTGGGACGCGGTGAAACACGTGCCGACCTTGTCCGCCAGCTTTCCTGCCTGCCACAACGCGCCCGCCTGGTCGATGAACTGCTTCAGCTGGGCCGCGATGTTGCCGAAGCGGGTCGGCGACCCGAACGCGACGCCGTCGGCCCACTCCAGGTCGTCGAGCGTGGCGACCGGCGACTCTGCGACCTGCGAGCGGTGGCGGCCCCAGTACTGGTTCTGCGAGATCAGCAGCTCCGACGCGAGCTCTTCGACGTGCCGTAGCCGAACCTCGGCGCCGGTTCCCTCCGCGCCCTCCGCCACCGCTTGCGCGAGGCCGTGCACGTTGCCGGTCGCGCTGTAGTAGATGACCGCGATCTTCGCTGGCTCGGCCACCGAAGGAGCCTAAACCCGCGGTGCCCGGCTCGGCTCGGGGCAATCCACGTTGACGTACCCCGAGCGGAAGGGCTGCCGCTCGCCCGACTCCGGGTCGAACGTGTGACGCCACACGCAGCCCGTGTCGTTCGTCAGCAGATGGATCGAGATCGAGCTCTCCGGCGAGGTCGTGCGGACGCGATGGATGTCGTCGCGCGGCGGGATCAGCGCGTAGAAGTCGCCCGCCTGGAGCGCGCGCGACTCGACGAGTTCCAGCGCGCCGTTGCGCTCGGCGTAGATCTCCTCGTCCTGCGTGCCCTGGTAGAGGCCGACCAGGCCCCACGCGAGGTGGTCGTGAACCGGCGTCTCCGACCCCCCAGGGACGACGAGCGAGAAGAGCGCGAGCGACCGGTCGGCCGCACGGAAGAGCAGCCACTGGCCGATGCCGCCACCCATGCCGCTCCCAGGCGCACTCTCGCGGAACTGCGTGGGCAGCCAGGCCGGATCGCCGAGCAACTCCGCGAACCGCGGCCGGATCGACTCGCAGGCTGCCTCCGGTGAGGGGGCCGATGCGATCGACTCTCGCACCGCCGACACGAACCCCCGCACAACCTGCGTGTCCAGGAAGTACTCGTCTCCACCCCGAGACGCCGTCACCCCGTGAGGGTACTCGTCGCCTGGTCGCCTACCATCGAGCCGGGAGTGACCGAGAAGCCCATAGCCGTCGACCAGGCGCTGGGAACCGCGCGGCCGGCCATGTCCGCGCGTCGCCTGATCCTCCCGCTCGCGCTCGCGCAGTTCATCTGCAGCTTCGCGGGCTCGAACATGAACGTGATGATCAACGACATCAGCAACGACCTCGACACGACGGTCAAGGGCGTCCAGACGGCGATCACGCTGTTCCTGCTGATCATGGCGATCCTGATGATCCCCTGCAGCAAGCTCACGGATCGCTGGGGGCGGAAGCGGTGCTTCAACGGCGGGCTCGCGCTGTACGGGATCGGAGCGATCCTAAGCGCAGTCGCACCCGGCCTCGGCGTGCTCATCCTCGGCAACTCGGTCTTCGAGGGCGTCGGGACCGCGCTTCTGATCCCGCCGGTCTACATCCTCGCGACCCTGTGGTTCACAGACCTCACCCGCCGCGCCTGGGCCTTCGGCGCGATCAGCGGACTGGGCGGCATCGGCGCTGCGGCCGGGCCTTTGATCGGCGGGATCATCACGACGGCGATCAGCTGGCGGGCCGCGTTCGTCTTCCAGGCCGCCGTCATCGTCATCATCATCCTGCTCGGCCGCAAGATCACCGATCCGCTGCCGCCGGACCCGACGCGTCCGTTCGACGCCGTCGGGGCGGTGCTGTCGGGGGCCGGGATGTTCTGCCTGGTGTTCGGGATCCTGCAGGCCGGCACCGACAACGTCCTCCTGACGGTGTTCCTCGTGATCGGGGTAACCCTCCTGCTCGGCTTCTACGTCTACGTCCGAGCTCAGGAGCGGAAGGGCAAGGAGCCGCTGCTGTCCACCGGTCTGTTCAAGAACCGGGTCAGCAACCTCGCGCTCGTGACGCAGAACATCCAGTGGCTGATCCTGATGGGGACCTCGTTCGTCGTCTCCGTGTACCTGCAGACCGTCCGCGAATACAGCGCGATCAAAACCGGCGTGATCTTCACCGCGGCGACCCTCGGCCTCCTCATCTCTTCGCTCGGCGCCGAGCGATTCGCGAAGCGGCGGGCGCAGAAGACGTTGATCGTGTGGGGCTTCCTCATCGCCCTGGTCGGGATCGCGCTGCTGATCGGCTTGGTCGTCGCGTGGTCGAGCATCGTCGCCTTCGTGCCGGGGCTGTTCCTGGTCGGCTTCGGCCTCGGCGGAATGCTCACGCCGTCCGTCAACGTCGTGCAGTCGAGCTTCCCCGAGGAGCAACAGGGCGAGATCTCGGGCCTCTCACGCAGCGTCTCGAATCTGGGCTCCTCCTTCGGCACTGCGATCGCGGGGACGATCCTGGTCGCCGCAGTGTCACGCGGGAACGGCGCGTACGCATGGGCGATGACCGCCGTCGCCGTCGCCGGCGTAATCGGTCTCTTCGCCGCGCTGCGGCTGCCCTCCAGGCTTCGGCCGCAAGCGGGGCTTCAGGAATGAACCTCTGACGAGGCCCGCCGACGCGCCGAGGCTGCCTTGGCCAACCGCCTGCACGAATCGCGGACGGCGGCGCGCAGCACCAGCGTGGTGAACGGCCCCGCGCGCTCGTACTCGGAGCGCCAGCGAATGACGGTACCGCCGCCCGCCGCGTCTTCGAGGGTCACGGTCGAGCGGTAACCGTCGGCGTTCATCCCGTCCAGCAGCTCGTAGCTGTGCCGCCGGCCGGGCTCCCACTCCGTGATCCGCTCGCGCACCCGGTACGGCCACTTGACGAGCGTGCGCTCGACTCCGACGCCCTGCGGACCTCCTCCGTCCACCTCGACGCTCGACCACGAGCCCCACTCGGCCCAGCTCGACGCATCCTCCAGCAGCGACCACACCTCGTCGCGCGTGGCGGGCGTCGACGCCTCGGCTTCGATCGTCTTCAAGGCAGCAACTATGGACCAGGAATCGCCACGCGGCCGCAGAAACGGTCGCCGTGGACACGATCGACACGATGTTCGGCGAGCGCGAGGTCGCCGAGGAGGCGTC
>Ga0207428_10006518_pt1 | contig 10770 bp, 7 predicted proteins | sample RhiMethybrSRZTD1_FD_187600 | JGI IMG/M metagenome (GOLD analysis project Ga0207428, IMG submission 187600) | Populus rhizosphere microbial communities from Tennessee, USA - Rhizosphere MetaG P. TD hybrid SRZTD1 (SPAdes) (version 3) | ecosystem: Host-associated > Plants > Roots > Rhizosphere >... | reverse complement strand
CTCCCTCGACGGGCCGGTGGGCCAGTGGTTCGAGGTGGCGCTCGACACCCCGCGCCGCATCCCCGAGGTCAGCATTCAGTTCGTCGACGACGTGCGGGTCGGCTGGCGGGTCACCCGGTTCCGGCTCACCACCGACCGCGGCTCCGCCGACTACGACGTGACGCCGGGTGCCCAGGGCGTCTACCCGGCGCCGGAGGGCCTGACCACGACGGTGCGGGTGACCGTCCTGTCGGTGACCGGCGGGCGGAACAACGGCAACGTCGGCATCCACGAGCTCGGGCTGCCCGGCCTGAGCACCAGCCGGGCGCTGCGGGTGCCCGTCGACCAGGACGCGGCGTCGACCCCGCCGGGCTACGTGTTCACCCGTGGTCACTACGCCCGCGGCTCCTGCTACCCGGCGCCGAACGAGGGCGGTGCGGTGCGCTGCGACCCGACGCTGGCCCGCACCGGCGAGGAGGCGCACGGCTTGGACCGGCTGTTCCGCACCCCGCAGCCGGCCCGGTACGGGCTCACGGTGACCGCGGTGCCCCGGCCCGGCGCGCTGCCGCCACTCGAACCGGCGCTGCTGGAGGCGGGCGCCTCGTCGTGGCTCACCGGCGACCCCCGGGTCGGCCCGCTCGCCGCGATCGACGGCGACCCGACGACGGCGTGGCTGGCCGACGTCGGCGACACCGCCCCGACGCTGCGGCTCAACTGGCCCGACCAGCGCACCCTCGACCGGATCACGGTGCGCTTCCCGGGCCGCCCGGTCGGCTCCCGCCCGACCCGGCTCGAGTTGCGCACACCGAACGGCGTGCGCGGCGTCGACCTGCGGGCCGACGGCAGCGCGACGTTCGACCCGATCACGACCGCCTCTGTCGAGATCGTGATCATGGGCTTCGACCGGCGGGTGCTCGACAGGCGCACCGGCAGCCAGGCGACGCCCGGGTTCGCCGAGGTGGACCTGCCCGCGCTGGCCGGCCTCCGGCCGAACATCCCGGTCGACGAGCCGCTCGTCGTGCCGTGCGGCAAGGGTCCGGTGGTCGAGCTGGACGGGGTGCGGTTCAAGACCTCGGTGACGGGAACGCTCGCGGACTTCAACAGCCAGCGGCCGCTTCCGGTGACGATCTGCGACCTGTTCGCCGCCGACGCCCTGGACCTGCCGGCCGGCGAGCACCGGCTGCACTCCGAGCCGTCCGACGCCTTCCTGATCCAGGACGCCGTGCTGCGTCCGCAGACCGGCGAGGCGGGCGGGGATCCGGCCGGGCCGCGCCAGCGCGCCACCACCGTCGAGCGCTGGCACGCGACGAGCCGCAGCATCCGGGTCGAGTCCGGCCCGGAGTCGCTGCTGGTGATCGCGGAGAACGCGAACTCCGGCTGGCGGGCCACCCTCGGCGGTCGGACGCTGCGGGCCACCCGGATCGACGGCTGGCAGCAGGCCTGGGTACTGCCGGAGGGTGCCGGCGGGGTGGTGCACCTGGAGTTCACGCCCGACCAGCCCTACCGGCGCGGGCTGGCGATCGGTGCCGGCGCGGCGCTGCTCGTGGTGCTGCTGGCGCTGGTGCCGCCGCTGTGGCGCCCCCGCCGGCCCGTCCTCGCGGCCGTACGAGCGCCCACTGGCGCCGCCGCGCTAGCTCCCGCGGAACCAACGCCATCAAGCAGGGCGACCCGCTACCTGTTCACCGCCGCCGTGGTCGCGCTGGTGGCGGCCCTGTCCGGGGTGCTGTCGGTGGTGCTACTCATCGCCGGTGCGCTGGTGCGGCAGGTGTATCCGCGCGCGCTGGTGTGGATCGTGCTGGGCGGGGCCGGCCTCGCCTCCGTCGTGGCCGTCGCCGGCCGGCTCTCCGGGCACGGCCAGTCCTGGGCCTACGGGCACGTCGCCCAGGCCGCCATGCTGATCGCCGTCTGCTCCGGCGTCGCGGCCGCCGCCGTGACGGTGCCCGGCGCCCCCGATCTCGACGAGCAGACCGGCCAGGACGAGGAACCCGGCCACGGACGCGGCAGCGGTGGCGACGGCGACGACGGACCCGCCGAGCCACCAGTGCACCAGCGCGATCTCGGCCGCGACGCCGAGCCAGACAGCGACAATGGATCGCACGTCGCGGGCCGCCAGACGGGAGAACAGGAGCAATTGCCCGACGGCGAGCAGCGTGCCGGTGAGGGCGAACAGCCACAGCGGAGCGGACTCCCCGCGGTAATCAGCGCCACCGACGAGCGGCAGTAGGTCGGAGCCGAACAGCGCGCCGACGAGCACCACCGGCGCGTCGACGCACACCACGGCGAGCAGGCCGCCGGCCAGGGTCGCGCGCCGCCCGGCGCCGTGCGCGAGCCGCGGCAGCAGGACGATCGCGACGGCCTGCGGCAGCCAATAGGTGATCTTCGCGAACACCGCGCCGACGGCGTACACGCCGGACTCGTGCCCGGACAGCACGGTCCGGGCCAGGATGACGTCGAGGTTGACGAGCGTCACCAGCCCGACGGTGGCGTAGCCGGCATGGCCGACCCGGCGCAGCAGCAAGCCGGACGGACGCGCCGGCCGCGGCCGGCCGACCACCAGGTAGGCGGCCGTGGTCGCGAGCACCACGCCGGTCGCGAGTCCGGCCAGCGCGGCGGCCGGGGTGCGGCCGACCACCAGCCCGGTGATCGCCCCGCCCACCCGAAGGCTCGCGTCCAGGCCCATGACCAGCGCGAGCGCACCGAAGCGCTGCCGGCCCTGCAGCAGACCGTTCAGCGATCCCAGCACCGGGTAGGCGAGCAGCGCGATCGGGAGCATCAGCACGCCGGCCGGCCCGCTCAGGTGCAGCACCGGGGTCAACACCGGCACCGCGAGCAGCACGAGCGCGGCGACGGCGGCGCCGAGCCCGAGCCCGAGCCCGACCGCGCCGCCTCGCTCGCGCCGGCCGCTGCCGGGTCCGAGCGCGGCCACCCGCAGGGCCACCCCGGTCTGCATGCTCAGCGCCGGCACGACGCCCACGACGAGCACCGCCATCAGGGCGCTGAGCTCGCCGAACGCGGACGGCACGAGCAGCCGCGCGGCGATGACGGTGAACACGTAGCTCGACACGTTGGTGCCCAGCGAGGCCGCGGTCACGAGCAGCGCCTGGCGCCGCACGCGCGCCGGCCGCGCGGCAACCGCGGGGACCGCCATTCCGAGCCTCCCCTACCCACCGGTAACGTCGAGACTCTAGCGAGTATCGCCACGAACCGGGAGGGGCAGTGCCAGGTCGACTGCGTACGGGGTGTGGACGGGCGCTGCCCGCCCACACCGTCGCAGATGAAGCCGGAACCGAGCGCCGGCTCGATCGACGGGGATTGCTTGCCGGCGCGTGCGCGCTGCTGGCCCTCGTCGTGCTGGCCCCGGTGCTGGCCCCGGGCTACGTGCTGACCTACGACATGGTCTTCACGCCCCGCCAGCCGCTACTGGCCGAGAGCGTCGGCCTGGGGTCGGCGCTGCCCCGCGCCGTCCCCGTCGACGCGGTTGTCGCGCTGTTCACGACCGTCGTTCCGGGCGACCTCCTGCAGAAGGCCCTCCTGCTGCTCTCCGTGTGGCTGGCCGCGTACGGCGCGGCGCGCCTGGTGCCGGCACAGTCGACCGCGCCGAGGCTGGTGGCCGCGACCGCCTACGCCTGGAACGCCTACGTCGCCGAGCGGCTGTTCATCGGCCACTGGGTGGTGCTGCTCGCCTACGGCTGCCTGCCCTGGATCGTCGCGGCCGGCCTGCGGGTGCGCCGCGGCGAACCGGGCGGCTGGCCGGCGCTGATCCTGGCCTGCGCGCCGGCGGCGCTCGTGCCGACCGGTGGTGTGCTGGCTGCCGGAGCAGCGATTGCGGCGGCGGGTCGGCGGCGCCTCGCCGGGACACTGGGTCTCGCGGTCGCGCTCAACGCCCCCTGGTGGCTGCCCGGCCTGCTGCACGGGCTGGCCGGCAACGGCGGGTCCGACCCGGCCGCCGTCGACGCGTTCGCCGCCCGCGCCGAGGGTCCGGGCGGCGCCGTGGTGAGCGTGCTGGGCCTCGGCGGCATCTGGAACGCCGACGTGGTGCCCGGCAGCCGGGGCGGGGCGCTGGTCCCCGTGGTCGCGCTGCTGGTGCTGGCCGCCGGCGCGTACGGCGTCCGGCGGCTCGCCGCGCTCTGGGGGCCCGGCCCGGCGCTGGCGCTCGGCGGGCTGGCCGCCGCCGGCCTGGTGCTCGCGGTGGCCGCCACCGTCCCGGGGCTCGACGCCGCGCTGCGCTGGACTGTCGTCCACCTCCCGGGCGCGGGGCTGCTCCGCGACGGCCAGAAGTGGGCGGCCTGGTGGGCCCTGCTCGCCGCGTTGGGGGCCGGCCTCGGGGTGGAGGCACTCGCCCGGGTGGTTCGCGCGCCGGCCGCGCACGCGGTCGTGGCCGGGTGCGCGCTGCTGCCGCTGGCACTGCTGCCCGACCTCGCCTGGGGCGGGTTCGGCCGGCTGCAGCCGGTGGACTACCCGCGCGACTGGTCCGCGGTACGCGCCGCGCTGGCGAATGACGAAGGCCCCGGAGACGTGCTGGTGCTGCCCTTCCAGCCGTTCCGCCAGTACGGCTGGAACGACGAGCGCACCCAACTCGACCCGGCCCCCCGGTTCCTGCCCCGCTCGACGATCGTCGACGACACGCTGGTGGTCGGCGGCCGGGCGCTGCGCGGCGAGGACCGGCGCGCCGCCGAAATCGGGGCCGCCGTGGACGATCCGGCCCGGCTCGCTGCGCTCGGCGTCGGCTGGGTGCTCGTCGAGCACGGCACGCCGGGCGACGTCGACCCGGCGATGCTCGCCCGGCTCACCACCGTCCACGATGGACGGTGGCTGACGCTGTACCGCGTCCCCGGTCCGATCGAGGACGCACCGACCGGAGCGACAGGCACGACGGCCGCGCGCGCGGCGGTGCTCGGCACCGACGCGGCCGTGCTCATCCTGTTACTCGCGGCGGCCGGAGTGCTGTTGCGACGGAGGTTACTGGCCGGTACATTCAGCTCCGTCGCCGAACGCGGTGCGAACTGACCAGGAGGCCCCAGGTGCGCGTACTTGTCGGCATTGTGATCGCCGTCGTCGTGGGCCTCGCGCTGGGTGGGGCCGCCACCGTCGCCATCGTGCAGACGAACTCGCCCGACAAGTCGGTGGAAAGCTCCTTCGACAGCGGAAACTTCAAGGAGCCCCGCAAGGTCGTCGAGTACGGTCAGCGCTGAGCCGTCGCCGTGCGCGGCGCGGGCTCGGCGTCCGGGTCCCGCTGCGGCAGCACCGCTCGAACCACCTCGTCGAAACTGTCCACGCTGTGCTTCCACTCGAAGGTAGCCACGTGCTCGCGGCTCTCCACACCCATCGCGGTGCGCAGCCGCTCGCAGCACAACAGCAGTTCGGTGGCGGCTACGAACTCGTTCAGGTCGTCGGCGAGCATGCCGGTGCGCCGGTCCAGCACCGACTCCCCCACGCCGCCCGCGGCGCGGTAGGCCACGGTCGGCACGCCGTGTGCGCCAGCCTCCATGACCACGATGCCCCATCCCTCCTTGACCGACGGGCACAGGTGCACCCAGGAACGGGCGAGGATCTCGTGCTTGCGCTGCTCGTCGACCCAGCCGTGCACGGTGACCCGGTCGGCGACGCCGCGCTCGGCCGCGTACGCGAGGAGCGGGTCCTGCCACGGGCCACGGCCCAGGATCTCCAGCCGGAGCGTCGGCCAGCGCTCGGCCAGCCGGGCGACGGCCTCGATCGCGTGCTCGAGTTGCTTGTGCGGCACCAGCCGGCTCACCGCCACCAGCACCGGCTCCGGGTCGCGCCGGGTGATGGTGACCGGAGCGGGGTCCAGGCCGTTGGGCACCACGACGATGCGCTCGTCGTCGATGCCGAGCTCGACCAGCTCGGTGCGGGTGTGTTCGGACACCGTCACGTAGCGGCACTTGCGGTAGACGCGCGGCGCCAGCCACGACTCCAGCCACCAACCGATCCGGCCGAACACCGGCCCGAAGTAGGAGGACCACTGCAGGCGATGAAGGTGGTGCACGAGCACGATCACCGGGCAGCGGGTCACCAGACGGGTCAGGAACGGCATGCCGTTCTGCACGTCGATCACGACGTCCGGCCGCATCGTCAACACGGTGAGCGCGGCCCACACGTAGACCGAGAAGACGCCACCTCGACGGAGGTAGCGCACGCCGTCGATCGTCTCGTCGGTTCGGGCGTTGGGGTGCTTGGGGCACAGCACGGAGACCTCATAGCCGCGCTCGGCCAGGCCGTTCGCGATGCGCTCGACGTACCGCTCGGAGCCGCCGCTGTCGGGGTGCAGCGTGTCGCGCCAGGCGGTCACCAGCAGGCGGGTCACCGGTGACCGCCCGGACCGCGACGCTCGGCCGCTCGGTGCGGCTGTTCCGGGCGTTCCTCGTCGAGCAGACCGACCCCGACCGGTTCTACTCGGCGCTGGCCGCCGACTCGGTGCGCCAGCTCGGCGGGTACGCCGCGCTCGACGGTCGGGTCGTGCTCGACGTCGGCGGCGGACCCGGCTACTTCGCCGACGCGTTCCGCGCGGCCGGCGCCCACTATGTCGGCGTCGACCCGGACACCGGCGAGCTGTCGGCGCGCGGCGAACCGGCAGCCGGCATGGTTCGCGCGAGCGGCATGGCGCTGCCGTTCCCCACCGGCGCACTCGACGTGTGCTACTCGTCCAACGTGCTCGAGCACGTTCCGGACCCGGACCGGATGCTCGACGAGATGGTGCGGGTGACCCGGCCGGGTGGCACCGTGTTCGTTTCGTTCACCCCGTGGCTGTCGCCCTGGGGCGGCCACGAGACGGCCCCCTGGCACTACCTCGGCGGCGAGTACGCCGCCCGCCGGTACCTGCGCCGGACTGGCCGCGAGCCGAAGAACCGATACGGACACAGTCTGTACCCCATCTCGATCGGAGCCGCCCTGCGGTGGGCGCGGGGCACCGGGCAGGCCGACCTCGTCGACTTCCTGCCCCGGTATCACCCGTGGTGGGCCCGCTGGGTGGTGCGGGTCCCGATGGTCCGCGAGGTCGTGTCGTGGAACCTCGCCATGGTGTTGCGCCGGCGCTGAGGTTCCGCGCCGCGCCGAGCCGTCATGCGGAGCGCGCCGCCGCCGGTTCCGGTTTCTGCGTCCGCGATCCCCGGTGCCGGTGCACCGAACCTCCGCTCCGCGAGCCCATCACCGTCAGGAAGATCCCGAGGATGAGCATCACGCCGCCCACGATCCACAGCACGAGCGGCGCGGTGTTCGTCAGCATGTTCAGCTTGTCGGCGTTCTTCTTCGCGTCGTCGACCTGGCGCTGGATGGTCTGCGGCGTCCAGGTGAGCGTGCCCTGCAGCACCGGCAGGCCGCGGCCGTTGGCCGGGTTGACCAGCCACTGTCGGACCTCCTCCGAACCCTTCACGATCTGACCGGTGGCCGGCTCGACCCACACCCGCCGCGCGTTCTGGTACATGCGGTCGGCGGTGACGGCTCCGGTGGTTCCGCCCAGCAGCGCGGCCGGCACGTCGCGGGTGTCGACCTTCGTGGGTTCGATCCGCTGGAGGAAGCGGTACGTCTTCAGCCCGTTGATCGTCTCGTCGCCGTCGTAGACGATCGGCGTCGCCTTGTGCAGCGTCACGTCGAAGAACGTGTAGGTCTTGCGCTCGGTGTTGAACGGGAACTTGTACGCCAGGCCCGCCTGGTTGACGTCGGTGACCACGCTCGTTCCGTCGTCGATCTTCTGTTCCGTGCACTTCTGCTGGCCCTCGGCGGTTCGCCTGTCGACACACACCCACTGCTCGACCGCGTTGATGAGGGTGGACTTCTCGTCTTCCACGACCAGGCCGACGCGCCACAGCGCCACGTCGCCGTTGAGCTTCACCTCGGGGGCGTCGAGCTTGCCGCTGACGACGCGCCGGGCGGTGACGGTGACGTCGGTGCGCACCGGGTTGGCTGCGCCCTGGGCGATCAGGCTCGGGTACAGCACGGTCACGTTGGTGCCCTGGGCAACCGTCTCGGCGTCGGGGTCGAGCGGGGCGACCGCGAGCCGGTTGTACACGACCGTAGGGAGCATGAAACCCAAGGTCACCGCGAAAACGCCCAACGCGATAAGTAAAACGCCGGCGACGCGTCGCATCGGAACTCCTCGGACGTGGGGGGAATCACAGGCGTCGCCGAGGTTACCTGAGAGTAGGTTTCATGGAAAGCGGGGCGCAATAACATTTGAGGGGTACTCTCCTCCGCCGCCCCGGCGATGTCGCACGGCCTATTTCAATAGGGGTCGTAAGGCCCGTTGTGGCCCAGAACCGCCGCCACCCGGCCCAATCGCAGCCGCAGCAACACCTTCATGACGACATTGCGCGAAAACCACGGCAATTGCGCGAGCAACCGCCCGCGGTCGCGCCAGGTGGGCGGCCGCAGCACGAACCGGGCGAGCGAACCGGCCCGGTCCAGGTACGTGTACCGGCGTGACGGCAGCACCCGCGCGAGAATCCCGCAGGTGACCCCGATCGACGAGAAGCTGTCGTGCACCAGGATCTCCCCGCCCGGGGCGAGGAACGCCGACCAGCGCAGGTCGTCGCTGAACGTCCAGTAGTCGTGCTTGCCGTCGATGTACAGCAGGTCGATGCGGTCCGACCAGCCCGGCCGGGCCCTGGTGCTGTACTCGGCAAGCAGGGTCACCGTCTGGCGCACGCCCGCCGCCTCGGTGTTCGCCTCGAACAGGTCGCGGGTGCGCCGGCCACCGAAGAGCCGGCCCTCGACGAACGGGTCGATGGCGGTCACCCGGGCGCCCACCGCCTGTGCGGCCCGCGCCAGCACGACGGTGGAACGGCCCTGGTGGCTGCCGATCTCGACGATCGTCGCGCCCTCGCTGAGCGCCTGCGCCCGGTCCCACAACAGGCGCCCCTGCGCGCGGGTCAGCCAGCCGCGGATGCCGTCGGCGGCGTCCCACGCCTCGTCGAAGCCGGTCACGTCAGGACCATAGCGGAATCTACCCGTGGGTAACTAGATGCCGGCCTCGACGTCGGGGTCCGCTTCGGCCACCCAGGCGGAGAACACCGGCAGACCCGCCCACGGACCGGGTCCGGTCGCGACCGCGACCACGGCGTACGGGTGCGCGAAAAGCAGCCGGGCGATCCGGCGCTTGCCCGTCCTCTCCGTGACAGCGGTGCGGGAAACCATCACGGCCGACACGGCCGCCGCCGCGAAGCCACGGCGGCCGAACCGGGCCATCGCCACCTGCCGGGCCTGCACCGCCGGCCGGGGCTCGCCGAGCATGACCCCGAGTTCGTGGCCGGCCTGGCTCAGGCCCAGCTCGGGCGGCGCCAGGTCGTGGTCGCTGCGCGCCGTCCATGCCGGCAGGTAGACCTCGTGCTTCTCCTGGCGGCCGGACGGCATCCGCTCCTCGTGGAGGATCCACAGTGGAGCCTCGCCGAGCGGCAGGTCGAACAGGGACCGGGTGTCCGGGATCGGCTTGCCCTGGCCCACGGTTGCCGCGATCCGGTGCGCCACGTCGAGCGCGGTGTCCGCCGGCACCTGCGGCGCCGCCGCGACCGAGACGACGCGCAGACCGGCGCCCTCGGCCCGCGCGCCGGCGCCTTTCGCATCGGCGCCTTTCGCATCGGCGCCTTTCGCATCGGCGCCTTTCGCATCGGCGCCTTTCGCATCGGCGCCTTTCGCATCAACGTCGCCCGTTTCGGCGTCGGCCACGTGCACGGCGACGTCGCCGGCGTCGGCGGTCCGCGCGATCGCCGCGTCGTGGCCGCCGGCCACGTCCCGTTTTGCCCGCAGCACCTCGGGGACCCGCCATTCCCGGTGCGGGCCGAGGTTGTCGGCCGTCGCCGTCTCGAACGCGGTGCGCCAGTTGATCCGGGTCGCGAGCGCGGAGGCCAGCACCACCATCGTGGCCCTGTCGATCGTCACCGGGAACCGGTCGATGAGCCCGTCGGTCTGCTCGGCCGCCCAGCGGTCGAGCGTGTCCTGGCGGTCGACGTCACCCGTGGCCACCGGCGCGGGCAGGCCCCGTAGCCACGCGGCCACCCGGTCGGTGCGCCCGGCCGGGCCGCGCCAGGCCGACGCCGCCGCGCGCACCAGCGGGTGCGGGTCCGCGAGAAGGTCGGTCGCGAAGCGGACCGCCTCCTCCGGGTCCATGCCGAGGATCGGGGCGAGGTCGGCCCGCACCGGGCCGGACGCCGTACGGGCCGCGAGCGCCAGGACCAGCCAGGCGCCCAACGGCGACGCGACGTGGTGCACCGGGCCGATCGTGCCGTGCAGGCGGCGGGCGTAGCCGGCGATCGCTTCGGCGAGGCTCACGTCGCCGTCAACCCGGTCACCCAGATGGCCGCGATCGCCAGCGCGGTGGCCAGCTCGATCAGCATGGCGAGGCCGGCCGCCTTCAGCGCGTGCTTCGTCGACGGCCACGCCTTGCCGAAGTCGCCGAGTCGGAGCCGCTCGGCCAGGAATACACCGAGTACGAATCCGATGACCAGCCCCACGACCGGAATCACGAAGAACCCGACCAGGCCGAGCGCGCCGCCGGCGAGCAGGGACAGGTTCGGCACGCCGCCGCGCTTGAGGTTTCGCCCCGGCCAGGCGTACTTCACGACGATGCCGAGCGCGGCGACCATCGTGGCGACTCCGAGGACCACCCACCGGCCGGCGCTCTCGACGTCGCCGAAGACCGCCCAGACCGCGACGGCGGCCCAACACAGCACCAGGCCGGGCACCATCGGGATGATCACGCCGAGGACGCCGACCACCATGGCGATCCCGCACAGAATGGTGATCGTCGAACCCGTTTCGCTGACGTCCACGCCGCGGACGTTA
>Ga0207428_10006517_pt1 | contig 10771 bp, 8 predicted proteins | sample RhiMethybrSRZTD1_FD_187600 | JGI IMG/M metagenome (GOLD analysis project Ga0207428, IMG submission 187600) | Populus rhizosphere microbial communities from Tennessee, USA - Rhizosphere MetaG P. TD hybrid SRZTD1 (SPAdes) (version 3) | ecosystem: Host-associated > Plants > Roots > Rhizosphere >... | reverse complement strand
GCCTCTAGCGCCCGCAATGTCCACTCGACGTGCAGCGAGTTGGGCAAGGAGACGTAGACCGCCTCGACCGCGTCGTCCTCGAGCAACGCTTCGTAGCTTCCGTGCGCTCGTTCGAGCCCGTGCGCTCGAGCGTAGGCTTCTGCGCGCGGGGCGCTCCGGCTCGCCACGGCGACCACCTCCGCGAGATCGCTCTTGGCCGCAGCCTCGAGGATCACGAGATTGATTCGCGCGGTCGACAGCAGTCCCCATGCGACGGTCACGCGTCCTCCGTGGGCACTTGCGCGGGGCGGCCCTCCGTAACGAGAGTCAGCTCGAGCTCGCCGCGCGTGGCGCCGGTCATGATCGCCACGGCCTCCGGCATGGTGTGGGTCTGCGGCGTTACGACCGCGACGCGCCTGCCCAGCCTCATGATCTGGATCCTGTCGGCGAGCTCGAAGACGTGCGGCATGTCATGGCTGATCAAGATGACGGGCAACCCCCGGTCGCGAACCCGCAGGATCAGGTCGAGCACTTGGCGTGTCTCTTTGACGCCCAGCGCGGCCGTCGGCTCGTCCATGATCGCGACCCGCTGCGCCCACTTCGCCGCGCGTGCGACCGCGACGCCCTGCCGCTGCCCGCCGGATAGGTTCTCGACCGGCTGACTCATCGACTGGACGCCGATCTTTAGCTCCTGCAGGTGAAGCGCCGCCTCCCGCCGCATCATCCGCTTCGCGAGCATGCGCAGCGCCCGGCCGAGCGGCCCTCGTCTTCGCGCTTCGCGGCCGAGGAAGATGTTCGAGGCGATGTCCAGCGAGGGCGCCAGTGCGAGATCCTGGTACACGGTCTCGATGCCGGCACTCCGCGCGTCGCCCGGGGACCGGAAGCGGACGGGTTTTCCGTCGAGGCGGATCTCGCCGCGATCAGGCTGGAGTGCGCCCGAGAGCGATTTGATCAACGTCGACTTCCCCGCGCCGTTGTCCCCGATCACCGCGACGATCTCGTCGTGGTAGAGCTCGAAGTCGGCCCCGTCGAGCGCCACCACATGCCCGAAGCGCTTCACAATCCCCCGCGCTTCGAGGAGCGGTCGCCGCTCGCTCACAACCGCCTCCGGTGCGTGAGCTGGTCGACCGAGACGGCGAGGATCACGAGAATGCCCGTTACGAGGTACTGGTAGATCACTTCGACCCCGATCAGCGTCAGCCCGTTGCGGAAGACCCCGACGATGATCGCACCGATCAGGGTCCCGATGACCGTGCCGCGCCCGCCGAAGAGGCTCGTGCCGCCGAGAACCACGGCAGTGATCGCGTCGAGGTTCTCGGTCGTCTGACCGGCGTTGGGATCGCCGAGTTCCGTCCGCGAGACGAGCAACCAGGCGGCGAGGCCGTACATGAGGCCGGCGACGACGTACACGCTGATGAGCACGCGGGCGGTCTTGATGCCCGTTAGTCTGGCGGCCTCCGGGTCGTCCCCGGTCGCGTAGACGTGCCTGCCCCACGCCGTCTGCGTGAGCGCGAACCACGCGAGGGCGAAGAGCACGAACATGAAGACGACCCCGTAGGTGATGTCGGTGTGCCCGATGGTGAACGTCCGCCCGAAAAAGAGCAGCGCGCTCGGCAGGCTCGACGCTCCGGACTCGCCCGGTGGGTAGGTCAGGTCGTTCGAGTAGATGTGCGTCAACGCGAAGGCGATGTTGAGTGTTCCCAAGGTGACGATGAACGCCGGCAACCGCACGATCGCCACGAGCCCACCGTTGAATAGCCCGAACGCGACGCAGGCAAGGATGCCGAGCAGGATCGCCGTCGTGGGGCTGTAGCCGGAGTCGATGGCCAGCTTGGTCATCACGATCTGCCCGAACGCCATGACGGTTCCGACCGACAGGTCGATCCCGGCCGTCAGGATCACGAGCGTCTGCCCGATCGCGAGCACACCGACAACCATCACCTGTTGCAGCACGAGCGAGAGATTCGGCCCCTGCAGGAAGCGGTCGCTCTTGAGCGAGAAGAACGCCATCGTCAACAGCAGCGCGAGGAGCGGGCCGACCGCGGGTGCGGCGAGGACGCGGCGGATCTGCTGGACCGCGGACCGCTCCCACAGGGGCTGCGCTGAGGTGTCCGTCGCGTTCAAGTCGATCCCGTTCCGGAGGGGCGATCCTAGGCCGATCTCACCGCGACCGGAGAGCCGTCGGGGCCCTCCGGTCGCGGTGGGTGTGAGGGTTCTCTAGCCCCAGCAGTTGGCGAGGCCGTACCTGACGCTCTTCGACTTGACGCCGACGAGCGGTTTCTTCGCGATCAGGTTGACCCCGGTGTCGGTGTAGCCGCTGGGTTTCTTGCCGGTCTTCGCGAACTTGACGACCGCGGCGACGCCGCGAGAGGCCATCAGCAGCGGGTACTGCTGCGAGGTCGCGTCGATGATCCCGGCCTTGACGTTGCGCACGCCGGCGCAGCCGCCATCGACCGAGACGATCGTCGTGCCGGCCTTCGTCTTGCCGGCCTTTTTCAGCGCGTTCCAGGCGCCGAGCGCGCTGGGCTCATTGATGGTGTAGACGACGTTGATGTTCGGGCTCTTCTGGAGACAGTTCTCCATCGCCGTCTGCGACGGGGCCGTCTGACCCTCGCCGTTCCCGGCGCAGGCGATGAGCTTGCTGTTCTTCTTGATCCCGAATCCCTTCAGGAAGCCGTTGTGTCGCAACGCTCCCACCGACGAGCCGGCGTGCTCGTCGATCATCCCGATCGTCACCTTCTTGCCCTTCGTCGCGGCCCGGGCGTACTTGCCGATCAGGATCCCGGCGTTGAAGTTATTCGTTGCGAAGAGGGCGTTGGTCGCGCTCTTCGGGACGGTTGGCGTGTCGAGAGCGATCACGACCACACCGGCCTTGCGCGCCTTCGCGATCGCCGCGTTCTCGGCCTTGCCGTCGGCGACCGTGATCAGGATCCCCTTCACGCCGGCGGTCGTCATGTTCTCGATCGCCGCGATCTGGCTCGCGTTGTCGGAGCTGCTCTTCCCGGCCGCGTAGCTGAGCTTTGCGCCGAGCTTCTTGGCAGCCTTCGTCGCGCCGGCGCGCATCTTCACGAAGAACGGGTTCGTGGCGTCCTTCGTGATCAAGCCCACTTTGATCGTCGCGCCTTGCGACGTCGGCTTCGCGGACGCGGCGGCGACGAGCACCGACGTGCCGATGACGGCTGCGAGGAGTGCCGTCGCGAGAACCAGCGTCCGCCAAGACGTGTGCTTCCTCTGCGGATCGCGCATCTGCTACCTCCCTTTGCCCCGGTGTCGTGGTACCGATAACACGTACGTCACTGAATAGTCAAGCCGTCTGGAGGTAGCTCGATGAGCAGGCCGACGTTAATGTGTGTTATCGCTACCAGCGACTCGCGGTGACCACGAAACACTTCAACGTGACGATCAAGGACGTCGCCAAGTTGGCAGGCGTCTCGCCGATGACCGTGTCACGGGTGATCAACGGCAGCATTCGAGTCAGTCCGGACACGCAGCGTCGCGTGCAACAGGCGATCTCCGACCTCGGCTACGTCCCGAGCCGACTCGCGCGCGGCCTGAGCGCGCGCAAGACCGGGACCCTGGCCGTGATCGTGCCCGACGTGGCAAACCCTTTCTTCACGCTGATCGTACGCGCCGCCGAGGAAGTGGCTCGGCGCTCGACCTACCGCGTGATCCTCTGCGACACCCGCGCGGACATCGCGGTGGAGCGCGACGTTGTGGAGGAATTGATTGCCCACCGCGTCGAGGGGATCGCGATCGCCCCAGTCGGCGACCGGTCGAAGCCCCACCTGGCGCGGCTCGCCAGGTTCGGCGTCCCGTTCGTGCTGATTGACCGAACGGTGGAAAGAATCGACTCCGACGCCGTCGTTGGAGACAACGCCGGGGGTGGGCGGCTGCTCGTCGAGCACCTGATCGGCCTGGGCCACGAGCGCATCGGCCTCATCGTCGAGGGCGAAGAGGTCTCGACCGCCCGTGAGCGGCGAAGGGGGTACGAGGCCGCGCTGAAGGCTGCGGACCTGTCGCTCGACCCAGCGCTTGTCGAGGTACAGGCGCCGGATCCCGACGGTGGGTTCCTCGGAATGAGCCGGCTCCTCGCGATCAAGGAACCGCCGTCGGCTGTGTTCGCCGTGAACAACCTCGTCGCACTCGGCGCGATCGAAGCGGTGCGCGGCGCCGGCCTGGAGGTCCCTGACGATGTAGCGCTCGTCTGCTTCGACGACATCGAGCTGGCCTCGCGGTTGTACCCGTTTCTCACGGCGATGGAGCAACCCGCCGAGACGTTCGGCACCCTCGGGACCCAGCTGCTGCTCGAGCGGATCGACGGCCGGGGGCCGGCGCACGGCCACGTGGTCGTCCTCCCAGGGCGTTTGACGATCCGTCGGTCGTGCGGCGCCCGCCCGGTCGAAGCGCTTTGACGGTCTACGGCGGCATCGAGGCGGGCGGGACGAAGTGGGAATGCGCGATCGGCACGGGCCCTGGCGACCTGCGGGCGACCACGACGATTCCGACCACGACACCGCGAGAGACGATCGACCGCGCCGTCACGTTCTTCGAGCGTGAAGGACCGGTCGCGGCGATCGGGATCGGGTCGTTCGGGCCGCTCGACGGCAAGCCGGGCTCCCCGACGTGGGGGTACATCACGACGACGCCAAAGCCCGGCTGGGCACAAACCGATCTCGGCCGAGAGGTCAGCCGCAGCCTCTCGGTTCCCGTTGTCTTCGACACCGACGTCAACGCGGCGGCCCTCGGCGAGCATCGGTGGGGCGCCGCACAGGGGCTGGAAACCTTCTGTTACGTCACCGTCGGTACCGGCATCGGCGGTGGCGGCATGGTCGGAGGGACGCTCTTGCACGGCCTCGTGCACCCGGAGTTCGGGCACATGAGGGTCCCCCACGACCGGAGCGCGGATCCATTCGGGGGCATCTGCCCCTACCACCTAGACTGCTGGGAGGGCCTCGCTTCCGGTCGGGCGATGGAGGCGAGGTGGGGGAAGCCCGCCCACGAGCTGTCGGACGACCTAGTCTGGGATCTGGAGGCGCGGTACCTCGCCCTGGGGCTCGTCTGCGTCATCTGCGTCCTCTCACCGGAGCGAGTCATCATCGGCGGCGGCGTGATGAACCGCGCTGGGCTACTACAGCTCGTTCAGCGCGAGATCGTCGCGCTCATGAACGGCTATCTCGGCGCGCCGCCGCTCGCCGAAGGTATCTCCGGCTTCGTCACGAGCCCGGGGCTCGGGGCGAGGGCGGGCGTGCTCGGAGCACTCGCCCTCGCGGAGTCCACGTAGCCGGACCTAGGCGGTCACGTCACGTCGCGCGAAGACCGACGCCGCGACGGCCGCCGCGAGCGTCACGTACACCGGTGAGGAGCGCGAGGACGACTCGCTTGCCGCGCAGCTGCTTCGGGACGTTCACTCCATCTTCGAGGCGAACGGGAGCAAGCGCTTCAGGACGGCAGACCTACTCGACCAGTTTTGTGCGATCGAGGAGAGTCCCCGGGCCGACTACTACGGGAAGCCACTTTCGGCGCATGGTCTCTCGAGGCTCCTGCGGCCCCACCGGATCAAGACGATGCCGGTTAAGGTCGACGGCGAGACCGTCCGAGGGCAACGTTCGACCCGGGGAACTTCCGGCACCGCAGAGCGCTGGACGAGTCGCGACCGCTTGACGACCCCGGGCTCGAAGAAGCACGTCGGCACGTGCTCGACTTGCGCGGGCCGCGCGGCGCTCGGGTTCGGGGAGCCGAGGCGCTGCAAGAGTTCGCGCGACTCGTGGCTGGCCGACCGGGTTGAAGGGTAAGACCAGCGATCGCGGCTACGGCACCGCTCACCAGCGGCTTCGGCGTAGCTGGTCGAAGCGCGTAGCGCTAGTAGGCGTGGCTTGTGCCCGCTGCGAAAGCCCGATCTTTCCGGGCGAGCCCCGGGATCTCGGCCACGACGACTACGACCGAAGCGTCTATACCGGCCCGGAGCATCGCGCCTGCAACCGAGCGACGTCCCGTGACCGTAGAAAGGTTGGAGAATCGTTGCTGCGGGCTGGTAGTCGTGGAGCGATCGTCGCTCTCTCAAGCAACGAACGCGCAAGCGTGCTCGGCGCTCACGCCCGGCAGTCTTAAGGCGCGGACGCAGACCCTGCCCAACTCCCGCTCTGCGCGCACTCCGGGCAGTAGACGACGAGCTCGGCCGGCTGATCCAGGTCGTCGCCGCCCTGGTAGGCGAGCCAGCGCGCCTCGTCGGCCGGCAGCCAGACTGCCTCGCACTCGGCGCGCGTCGGGATTAGCGCGACGCGCTCGGCGCTCAGTGCTGCAGCCTAGAACGACGTACTCGAGGCGTAGCTTGAGCACGGGCTGGGGTCGACGAAGCGGCCAAGCGCACTGCGCGCTGCGCACTTAGCCGTGGCGCGGGGCGGAGCAGTGAGGCTGTCTCTTCGCGCCGGAAGCGAAGCTCGTACCACTCGGTGCCCGGCGCCCGGCGCATACGCTCCCATCCCTGAGCCAGTAGATCGGCCTTAAGAGCCGCCAGTGCAGCGCGAGCGCTCGTGTCCTGCTTGGTGGGCTTGCTGTCCTTCCAGGGAAGGCGCCAGGCTCGAAAGGACTGCGAGACGCAGAGTGCTCCAGGACTGCCCTGCTCCCGGGCGAAGAACTGCGCTGTGGCGTAGCCCCTCCAGAGCGCGATCGAGCATCGCTGTTGCTGCGGCCTTTTCGTCACGACCCAAGACGGGCAATGGTCAAGGCGCGAGAGGAGGCCCGAACCTTGTCCCCCGTCGAGTTGTCACCACATGATCGCGGACGAAGATCGAGGACGCAAACCTGACGAGCGATCGGCGGAGCCCAGAAGCTGCAAGATGAGGTAATTGCGTGCGCGGTAAACGTGGCCGAAGGGTATGACCCCTCGATCTTCTGGACGTCTATCGGGGTGATCTTCGTCATCGCCGCCGGCGCTCCGTGGCTCGCGAGCCGCCTCTACAGACGACACTTCTCGCAACCTTCATGGAAGCGCCGCCCGCGACGCTGGGCCCAGCGCGAGGCGCGCCGACACTCGGGCCATGGCCGAAACAGCCACTAGCCCGCGACGGGAGCGGGGCGTAGCGTGATTCCGGACCGAGTCGCGCAGCGCAAGCGCAAGGCGTTCGGCTCGCCGCCCCCAACCAGCTACTTGTCCTTCTCCTCGCGCTCCGCCTGCTCGATCTCCTTCTCGGTTGCCTCGCGCTGCCGCTCGATGGTGTCGGGCGAGTCCTCGCGTTCGGCTCTTCTGATCTCGTCCTCGTCAGCCGGACGCTGTGCTGGGGGGTTCACTGGCTAGTCCTCCTCCCGCCTCCAGAATTGCCAAAAGCGCCTCTTCCGTCGAACACTCGGCGGGCTGGCCGTGGGCGGAGCGGGTGGAGCCTCTGCTTGACGGATTTCGTCCTCCGTTGCCGGACGCTGGCCTACCTCGTGGGCGCGTTCCTCGTCCTCGTCAGCCGTACGCTCTCCTGGCCGGGTCATCTCATTGTCCTCCTTACGTGGATCCTCTCCGCCGATTGCTTTCCAGCCCCTCTAGGAGCTCCTCTGATGCCGGCTACCCGTCCCGCTCTGCTGCCTCAATCTCGCTCTCCTCGGCTGGACGCTGCTGCGCAGAGGGAGCGAGGTCCGGGGGGATTTGCGGATCACCGCCAACGTTGGCGATGCTGCCGGCGTCCTGTGTCCCAATGCCGAAGCCGGAGCTACCCCCAGCAGCTCGGCCGCCCTCTGCACCAACGTCACCGACAGGCTCCACGGGCTCGCTGTCGCCAACCTCGCCCTGCTTGACGACCCCAATAACCCACTCACGCTCCTCCGCGCGCTCAACGGCTTCACGGGTCAGTGCTGTCGCGACCGCAGGCTGGGCGGGGACGACTGCCTTGGTAGTCCAGCAAATGCCGCCACCTTCCTTGCGCCGCTCATAGACGTGACAGCTAATCCGGTAGGCGACGACGTTGGTCCCCGACGCCGCGGCTGGGATCGGAATGACCACGTCGTCGGTGATCGTCTCTTGGGACTCGATCTCGAGGTGATCGGGGTCGCCCTCGTCGCTACGGAACGCATGAGCACGTGCAACATCGCGCCAGACGGGGTGCCCGTGTTCGTCGACCTCTCCTGCTCCGTAGGCCGACACAGTCAAGAGTGCGACGCGAAGGGGAATGTCCGCAGGCCCCGTGTTCTCTACAGCCACCTTCGCTCGAACAGCACGAGACGATCCGGTCGTTAGCAGGGTTCCTTCAACGGCCGGCTCGGCGCGCCTATGGAAGATGCGTCCCTTGACGAATTTCCAGTAGGCCCACGCTGCACCGACGATGATGGCTGCGATCTGAACGATCGCTAGTGCGGCGGAGATCCAGTCGCCGGCGTTCATCGCTGCTGCCAGCACTAGTCGAGTCTAACTCTGTGGTACGAATCTCCAACCGAAAATTGCAAGGGAGATCCGGCTGTGGCTCGCAAGACCATCCGTATAAGCGATCAGTCCGGCGACGAGATTCCCGAGGGTAAAGGTGCGGTGGTTCGCATCACGTTTGCAGATGCTCGGAAGGGAGTGCGCGAACTCGACCTAACGGACGCTGAGGCAGACGGACTCGGTGGGCGACCGGTCGCTCGCCGCGGGCGTCGCCCGAAGACCTAGAAGGTAGCTCGCCGCCTGCCAGCGTTTCCTCTTAGACGATGCGCTCGAGGCTCAGCCCGCGAGCCCTTCTCATACAACCTCATCGCTGAGGTGATGGGGTTGAGTCGCAACACCGCGACAGAACTGGGTCGAACGATGCCGAGGCTGACGAGCGACTTGTTCTCATCTCACGCGATGATCATGCGGCCCGAACCTTGAGCGAGAGTCCTCACCAGGCCTTTGAAAAGGATTAATCCGCGGTACCCGGAGTTCGCGTCTCATGTTGCCTCGCGCGCCGACCGAGGATGCACGGGGGTAAGCACGGGGCGGGCGTTTCCGGCCTCTGCGTCACACCTGACCCACGCAACCATGCGGTTTGGCCAATAGCCAGCGGTTTGAGATGGGCCGTGTAGGGATCGAACCTACGACCTTGGGATTAAGAGTCCCCTGCTCTACCAGCTGAGCTAACGGCCCGGGGCGGCGACTAGTGTAGCCGCCCCATGAAGGTCTTCTCCGTGGTCGGAAACCGGCCCCAGTTCATCAAGGCGGCACCCACTTCGGTGGCCCTGCGGGAGCGGGGAATCGACGAGGTGGTGCTGCACACCGGCCAGCACTACGACTCGCAGTTGTCGCAGGTGTTCTTCGAGGAGCTGGGGCTCGACGAGCCGCGCTTCGCGCTGGATCTGCGCACTGCCGACGCCGCGGAGATGCGTGCTGCGATCACCGGGCCCCTCGCGCAGGAGGAGCCCGACTGGGTGCTGGTCTACGGCGACACCAACTCGACGCTCGCGGGAGCGCTCGCGGCCGAGGAGGCGGGCAAGCCGCTCGCCCACGTCGAGGCGGGGCTGCGGAGCGGCGACCTCACGATGCCCGAGGAGCGGAACCGGATCGAGACCGACCGTATCGCGCGCCTCCTCTTCTGCCCCGACGAGCGCTCGGCGGAGATGCTCGCCGCCGAGGGGGTGCGCGGGCGGGCGGAGGTCGTCGGGGACGTGATGGCGGACGCCACTCGCGTCTTCGCGCCGATCGCGCAGCGCCGCGCCGCGGTGGACGTTTCCGACCATTACGCCGTGTTGACGATCCACCGCGAGGCGAACACCGAGCCAGAGGCTCTCCGCAGGATCGTTCAGGCGCTGAACGAGACCGGCTGGACATTCATCTTCCCTGTCCATCCGCGCACACGGAACGTCCTCGACGCACACGGCATCGAGGTCAGGCCGCAGCTCCACGCGATCGAGCCGATCGGCTACCTCGAGATGCTCGCCCTCGTCGCTGGGGCGAGCCGGGTCGTCACCGACTCGGGCGGCCTGCAGAAAGAGGCGTACTGGCTGCGAATCCCCTGCATCACGCTCAGACCCTCGACCGAATGGGTGGACACCGTGCTGGCCGGGGCGAACACCCTGGTCGATCCGGCGGACCTCACCCGGCTAGGGTCCGCGCTCGTGCAGGCACGCTTCCCAGCCGACGCGCCGCCCCTCTACGGCGACGGCCATGCCGCGGCCAGGATCGCGGACGCCCTCTATACGCTTAGCGCGCTTTGAGCCAGACAATCGCCATTATCGGCGCCGGCTACGTCGGCGTGCCGCTCGCCGAGGTCTTCGGCCAGGCGGGCCACACGATCCTGCTCGTGGAGGCCGTCCCCGAGCGGGTGGGGATGCTCAACCGCGGCGAGAGCTACGTCGACGACGTGGCCTCGGAGTCGCTGCGAGAGCTTGTCGACGCCGGTCGTCTGAAGGCGACGGGCGACTACGACGATCTGCGCGACGCCGACGCGATCCTGATCGCGCTCCCGACGCCGCTCTCCCCACAGCGCGAGCCCGACCTCTCTATCGTGCTCGACTCCGCCCGAGAGATCTCGACGCGCCTGAAGCCCGGGCAACTCGTCGTCCTCGAGTCGACGACGTACCCCGGCACGACTCGCGAGCGCCTGCTGCCGATTCTCGAGGAGAGCGGGCTCAAGGCCGGGGAGGACTTCCACCTCGCGTTCTCGCCCGAACGCGTCGACCCGGGCCGCGAGGACTGGACGACGAAGACCACGCCGAAGGTCGTCGGCGGGCTCACGGGGGAGTGCACGCGCCGCGCGCTCGACCTCTACGGCAGCGCCGTAGACTCGGTCGTGGAAGTCTCGTCGCCCGAGGCGGCGGAGCTGACGAAGCTGCTCGAGAACATCTTCCGCTCGGTCAACAT
>Ga0207428_10006515_pt1 | contig 10772 bp, 10 predicted proteins | sample RhiMethybrSRZTD1_FD_187600 | JGI IMG/M metagenome (GOLD analysis project Ga0207428, IMG submission 187600) | Populus rhizosphere microbial communities from Tennessee, USA - Rhizosphere MetaG P. TD hybrid SRZTD1 (SPAdes) (version 3) | ecosystem: Host-associated > Plants > Roots > Rhizosphere >... | reverse complement strand
CCCTGCGTCCGACCGACTCCAACGGCAACGGCATCGCGGATCCGATTGACACCTGCCCGGGCGCAACGTTCGGGCCCGATCGCACGCCGCCCCAGTTCACCTTCGTTCCCCCGTCAATCACGACGTCCGCATGTTCGGGCCTGAACCCGGGCCACGCCACGGCCGTCGACCCTTGCGGCGTCACCATCACCAACGACGCGCCCGCCGCCTTCCCGATCGGGACCACCCTGGTCCGCTGGACCGCGCGCGACAATGCCGGCAACACCACCGTCGCCACGCAGACCGTCACGGTCTCGCTCGGCGACGACCCCTCGTGTTGTCCGGCCGGGACCCACATCATTCTCGGGACGTCGAACAACAACACGCTGACCGGGACGGCGGGATCCGACTGCATCCTCGGCCGCGGCGGTCAGGACACGATCAACGGCGGCGGCGGAAACGACTACATCTCGGGCGGAGACGGTGACGACATCCTGTCCGGACAGGACGGCAACGATACGATCTTCGGCGGATCGGGACAGGACCGGCTGTTCGGCGGCATCGGGCAAGACACCCTGTACGGCGGCGACGGAACCGACACAGTCAATGGAGACGACGGCAACGACAAGCTGTTCGGAGGTGAAGGGCAAGATACCCTGAACGGTGGCGCCGGAAACGATTCGATACTCGGGGGCGTCGGGGACGACGTGATCTCGGGCGGTCTCGGCAACGACACCTGCTCGGGAGGACCCAACAACGATCGCGTCAACGGAGACGCGGGAGACGATCAGCTGTTCGGGGACGAGGGTGACGATCGGCTCGACGGCGGAACCGGCAAGAACTTTTTTGTCGTCGGCGGGGGACACGACATCTGTATGGACAATGGATTGACCCTCGCCGTCTGCCCTGATAACGAGAATTAGCCATGATCGCGCGCGCGGCGCTCGTCGCCTGGCTCCTGGTTTCGGTGTCTGGCTGCGGGAGCAGCCAGACACCGATGCTCACTCCCGCGTCGTGCGGGGGGACGATCGCGACGCAGGGGGCCGTCGGCGGGGCGACGTTCGCCGCCACCTCGATCGACGTCATCGGCGTCAACGGCAACGCGATCTCGATCTACCTGACCGACACGGCTCAGAGCCGGCAGCTCTGGTTCACGATCCACCGCAATCCCAGCACGAACATGTTCGCCGCCGGGACCTATCAGGACACGGCCGTCTACGAGAGCCAGGCCGGGTCGGTCACCGTCGAGCTGAGTCAGGTCGTCGATCCGTTCGATGCCAGCGGGCAGCCTCTTCCGGGGTCCGACGGCGGGATCGTTGGTTCGGTTGCCGGCACGTTCGTGGCCCAGTTCGGAGCCGACACCGTGAGCGGAGCCTTCTCCAGTCCGGTTTGCAGCGTCACGGACATCCTGTAGCCGCCGCCGCTCACGGCGCTGCCATGATTGATTCACGACTTCGGCCCCAGAAGCGTGACGGCGATCCCTCCGCTCTTCGGGGGGCGACGTTTACGCTGGTGGGGTGGACGACATCGCGTCGGTGTTCGAGGAGGTTCCCGGCGCCGGACGGGCCCGCGTGCTCGTCGCCGGCGAGGGGCGCGAGCCGCTGCTGTTCGTGCACGGCTGGCCGGCGTGCGCGCGCGTGTTCTGGCCGCTGCTGACCACGCCCGGGCTGCGCGCGCGGTTCCGGATGCTCGCACCCGATCTGTTCGGCTTCGGACGATCGACGCTGCGGGCGCCGCGGCTGACGTTTGCGCACGAGGTCGACGTGGTGCTGGCGGTCGCCCGGCGCGCGGGCGAGCCGTGCCTCGCCGTCGGGACCTCGTTCGGCGCGCGCGTGTTGCTCGAGGCGGTGACCCAGGCGCCGGCGCTGTTCCGGCGGGTGGTGCTGCTGGCGCCATACCTCCACCGCGGTCTCATCGGCAGCAGCGTGGAGGGGCGAATGCTCGCCCGGTTTCCGCGCCAGCTGCGGGCGCTGCACCGCCCGCCCTGGTCGCTGGTGACCGGCCTGTGGGCCGCGGCCGCCAGCTTGATCGCGAACGGCGCGTCGGCGTCGTGGGCGCGCCAGGCGATCCCGCTGATCGCGGACGTCGCCCGCATGCGCGCCGAGACGGTGGATCTGGTGGGCGCGCTTCCCGACGGGCGCCCGCTGCTGCGCGAGCCGCGCGTCCCGCTGGAGCTCTGGTACGGCGACCGCGACCGGCTGCTCGACACGCGCGAGCTCTCCGGGCTGGCGCCGCTTCGCGGCCTGACCATCGTGCGCGTCGACGGCGGCGGACACGCGCTGCACGATTCGCACGCGCCCGAGCTGGCGGCGGCGCTGCTCGCGACAGCGGTGCAGGCGACGGAGGCGGCGGCGTGAAGCGGCCCCTCACCCTAACCCTCTCCCCGCGGAGCGGGGAGAGGGGACCGGAGGTGTTGCGGGCGCTCATCGAGACGATCCTCGCGTTCGATCACCCCGCGTTCCCGGCGATCGGGGTCGACGAAGTCGAGCGACGGCTGCTCGAGTATTTCCCGATCGCGGGTGAGGCCGGCGCGTCGCTGCGGGACGGGCTGGCGGCGTTCGATGACGCGTTCGCCAGCCAGGCCGGCGCCGGGGGTGGCTTCGCCGCCGCCCCGCTGGCGGCGCGGCGCGCGTACCTGCGGCTCTGGGCGCGCAGCGAAATGCCGGCGCTGCGGCGCTTCTATGTCCGGGTGAAATCGCTGGTGCTCATCGCCGCGTATTCGCTGCCCACGCTGCGGCGCGCGGTCGGATACGCTGCCCGATGACGATCGACTGCGACGTGCTGGTCATCGGGTCGGGCGCGGCGGGGTCGGTCCTCGCCGCCACGCTCGCCGAGCGGACCCGCCTCCGTATCGTCCTGGTCGAGCGCGGCGGCTATTTCGGGCGCGAGGCGATGACCCAGCACGAGTGGCAGATGTCGCAACGGCTGTACGCCGGCGGCGGGACGCGCACGACCGAAGACGGCGCCATCGCGGTGCGCGGCGGCGAGTGTGTCGGCGGCGGGACGACCGTCAACGTCGCGCTCTGCCTCGATCCCGTCCCGCGCGTCTGGGACGAATGGCGGCGCGATCGGGGCTTGACCGGCTTCTCGTTCGATCGCGACGCGTCCGACCACGGCGTCCCGGGCCTCAACATGGCTGCCTGCCTGGCGGAGGTGCGCGCGCGCCTGAACGTACACCAGCCGGACGACGCCGAGGTCAACGAGAACAACCGGCTGTTCGCGCGTGGCTGCCGCGCCGCCGGCGTCGGCGTGCGCAAGTTCGAGCTCAACATGCGCGGCTGCGTCGGCTGCGGGTTCTGCGCCACCGGGTGCGCCACCGACGCCAAGCAGGGAACGATGGTCACCTACGTGCCGGACGCGGTCGCCGCAGGCGTCACCCTGGTCCATCACTGCGCCGTCGACGCGATCGACTTCGAGGGTGAAGGCGATGCGCGGCGCGCGGTCGGCGCGTACGGACGGATCGCCCCGACCCGCGACGGCTCGCGGCCCAACACCCTCCCCGCCGGCCCGGTTCGCTTCCGTGCCCGCCTGGTGATCGTCTCCGCGGGCGCCATCGAATCGCCCGCGCTGCTGCAACGTTCGGGTCACCCCGATCCGCACGGGATGATCGGACGCGGGCTGGTCCTGCATCCGAGCCTGGGCATCGTCGGCATCTTCGACCACGACGTCGTCGGCAGCGCGGGCATCGAGGGGACGATGTACAGCGACCACTTCGTCGCCGGGCACGGGTTCTTCCTGCAGTGCCTGTTCGCGCCGCTGGGCGCCGGCGCGGCGACGCTCCCGGGGTTCGGACCCGAGCACTTCGAGCTGCTGCGCCAGGTCCGGCGCTTCGGCACGTTCGGGGCCATGCTGCTCGACAGCGTCGGGCTCGACAACCGCGTCAGCTGGGATCCGGCGCTCGGGCGGGCGCGCATCTCCTACCGGCTGTCGCCGTCGGACCGCGAGCGGCTGGCGTTCGCCGCGGAGCGCGCGGTGGAGGTGATGTTCGCGGCCGGGGCGCGCCAGGTGCTGCTCCCGTCGGAGGAGCCGCTGCCGCCGCTCGACACGCCATGGTTCACGGACCCGTCGCAGGCCGCGCTCTGCCGCCAGCTCCGCTTCAACGAAGCGACCGTGCTCGGGTCGTCGCACTGCCAGGCGACGGCCAAAATGGGCGAAGATCCCGAGACATCGGTCGTCGACTCCCGCTGCGAGTCACATCAGATCCGGAACCTGATCGTCTGCGATTCTTCCTCGTTCCCGGGGTCGTGCGGGGTCAACCCGATGCTCTCCATCCTGACGCTGGCGCGGTACCAGGGGCGGCGGCTCGCGGCCGAGCGGGCGAGGTACGGCCTGTGACGTCGGCCGTCGAGATCGTCCCCGCGGAGTCGGGGCGCGCCCACCGCCAGTTCATCGCCCTGCCCTACCGGCTGTACCGGAACGATCCCCGGTTCGTGGCGCCGCTGCGGCGCGAGCGGCGGGAGCTGTTTTCGCGAAAGCGGCACCCATTTTTCGCCCACGCCGACGCGGCGTTCTTCGTGGCGCGGCGGGCGGGACGGGTCGTCGGACGGATCGAGGCGGTCATCAACCACGCGTACACCGCACTGCACGAGGGGGGCACCGGTTTCTTCGGCGCATACGAGTGCGCCCACGATCGGGCGGCGTCGGACGCGCTGCTGGACGCGGCGGCCGCCTGGCTGCGCGCGCGCGGCAAGACGGTGATGCGGGGACCGTACACGCACTCGCAGAACGAGGAGTACGCGCTGCTGGTGGACGGCTTCGACGCCCCGCCGGCCGTGCAGCTGGCCTACAACCCGCCCTACTACGCGGAGCTGCTGGAGGGCTACGGGCTGCGGCGCGCCCGCGATCTCCACGCCTGGTGGGCCGACGCTGACCGCGCGCCTGATGCGCGCCTGCTCCGCATCGCGGCGGCGCTCCGCGCGCGCGGGCGCATCAAGGTCCGCCCGCTGCGTCTCTCCGACTACGACGCCGAGGTCGACCGCGCCGAGCTGCTGCTGAACGAGGTGCTGGCGCAGACCCGCGGCTTCGTCCCCGTCACCTCGGCGGAGCTGCGCTTCGCGGCCCGGCAGTTCCGATCGCTGTTCCGGCCGGAGCTGGTGCTGTTCGCGGAGGTGGACGGCGTCCCCGCCGGCATCGTGCTGGCGATGCCCGACTTCAACCAGGCGCTGGCCCGCGTCCCCGACGGGCGGCTGCTTCCGTTCGGGTGGCTGCGCATCGCGCGCGCGCTGAAGGAGATCGACCAGCTCCGGCTGCTGGCGCTGGGCGTCCGGCCCGCCTACCGGCGGCGCGGGATCGAGCTGCTGCTCTGCCTCGAGCTGCGCGAGGCGGCGCGGCGTCTCGGCTACCGCGGCGGCGAGCTGTCGATGGTGTGGGAGGACAACGAGCCGATCCACCGGACCATCGCCGCGATGGGCGGCCGCCGCACGAAGACCTACCGCATCTACGAAGCCCCGATCCCCTCGCCCCGCGAAGCTCAGGTCCCCTCGCCCCGCGAAGCTCAGGTCCCCTCGCCCCGCGAAGCTCAGGTCCCCTCGCCCCGCGAAGCTCAGGTCCCCTCGCCCCGCGAAGCGGGGAGAGGGTTAGGGTGAGGGGTCCGAGTATTCCCATGACACCCGCCCTCAACCCGACGATCAAGGCGATGCTCGCCGCGCTCGGGTCCGACCGGACGTTCGTGCGCGGCGCGGGCACGCGTTTGTACGACCACGCCGGCCGCGAGTACCTCGACTGCTGGGCGCAATACGGCGTGCTGGCGCTGGGACACAACCCGCCGGCCGTCGTGGCTGCCGTCCGCGACGCGCTGACCGCGGGCGCGCCCGCATTTCTGCAGCCGTACCGCGCGCCCCACGCCGAGGCGCTGGCCGAGGAGCTGGTGCGGCGCGCCCCGCCCGGGCTCGCGCGCTGCGTGTTCACCAACTCGGGCGCCGAGACGGTGGAGGCGGCGATCAAGCTGACCCGCGTGGCGACGGGCCGCACGCGCGTGCTCTCCACCGAGGGCGCGTACCACGGGTCCACGTACGCGGCGATGGCCGCCAGCGGGCAGCCCGACTACCGTGACGGCTTCGGGCCGCTGCCGGCGGGGTTCGACTCCGTTCCCTACGGCGACGCCGACGCGCTGGACGCCCGGCTGGCCCGCGACGGGGCGGAGATCGCCGCGTTCATCGTCGAGCCGATCCAGGGGCGGCGCGGGGCGCACGCGCCGCCGCCCGGCTATCTCGCGCGGGCGCGGGCGGCCTGCACCCGGCATGGCGTCGCGCTGGTCGCCGACGAGATCCAGACCGGGCTGGGGCGGACCGGAACGCTGTTCGCGTGCGAGAGGGAAGCGGTCGCGCCCGACGTCCTCCTGGTGGCCAAGGCGCTCGGCGGCGGCCTGTTCCCGCTCGGGGCGTGCCTGGCGTCGGAGCGGCTGTGGACCGACGACTTCGCGCTGCGCCACCTGTCGACCTTCGCCAACAACAACCTGGCTTGCCTGGCGGGGATCGTCACCTTGCGCGAGCTGGACGCGCTGCTGCCCGGGCTGCCCGACAAGGCCGGCCGCCTGAACGGCACGCTCGTCGAGCTGGCGGCCCGCCACCCGGCGACCGTCCGCGCCGTGCGGGCGCACGGACTGCTCGCCGCGATCGAGCTGCACCCGCCCCCGCCCGGGACCGGCGCGACGCTCGCCGCGCTTCAGCAGCGGGGCCTCTACGCCTCCGCCGTCGCGGCGGCGATCGCGGAGCGCGAAGCCGTGCTGGTGCTCCCCGCCGTGGGCGAGGCGAACATTCTCCGCTTCATCCCCCCGCTGATCATGGAGACCTCGGAGATCGATCGGGGCGTGGGCGCGATCGACGCGGTGCTGGCGCGCCTGGAGCGCGGCGATTCAGCGCTGCCCGGCTAGGCACGACAGAAACTCGCCGAACGACGCTTCGCAGCCGGTGGCCGTGACGGTACCGTGCGCGTCGCAGGCAAAGCGCGGCGCCGCCCCGGCGCAGTCGAAGAGCGCCCTGAAGGGCCTCGCGCACGAGCCCGATCGAAATCGCTCGCAGGGTACGGTGCAATCCGCCTGGTTCAGCGGGCCGCGAGGACAGCGCGCGGCCAGGACGGCGGCGCAGATATCGGCGCATGCCGGCAGAGCGACGCCCGCGGCCGGGCGCCCGTCGCGCGTCAGCGCCGGCCCACCGAGGAACGTGATCCGCGCGCCGTCGACGCGCCAGGTTCCGCGGCGGGTCAGCACGTAGACCGGCACGCGATGCAGGAGGCTCGCGAACACGTGCGTCTCCAGCGGCGTGTCGGTGACATCGTGGGTCACCGTCAGGTATGCCGTCTCCGTGCCCGGCCTCGGCGTGGACAGGGGCAGCTCGAGCGCGCCCTTCGACAGCGGCTCGAAGCGCTTCACGGTCCGCCCGTCGGCCGACACCAGCGCGCGGTAGTGCTTCCCGAACACGGCGACCTTGGGCTGCTTCGTCCCCGCGAGAAAGTAGACCAGGAATCCGTCCTCGCCGGTCACGTCATGCGCCGGCACGACCACCGGGTTCATCGGCTGCGTCACGGCAGGCATCCGCGCGATCGCCGTCTGACGCGCGCGAATCATGAGGCGCGCGATCTCCGTCAGCGGCGCGGGCGGATCGACCCGTTCGAACGTGGAGCGCCCGCCCGCCTTCGCCGGCACGCGGACGCGGTAAAGCACCCGCGGGTCGTCTCCCGGACCCACGAAGAACACCGTGAACGACGGCTGCCGCACGCCCGCGGGGTCGACGTCGGGCAGCGCGAGGAAACCGCCGAGCCGCCGCTCGTACTCCTGTGCCTTGATGTTCTCCAGGAGCACGCCCGTCCCGATCGAGCCCGCCTGGTCCTGGTCGAAGATGATCCGGCCCGCCCGCGAAGCGCGCTCGATCGCGGTGCGAAGGTCGGCGGGAATCGGCTTCGCCGTGAGATCGGCGGCCCCGGGTCTCGTCGTCGTGGCGCTGGTAGGCGCCGCCAGGGCGCACCAGCCCGCGACGATCAGCGCCGCCGTGCCCCCGCGTCGCATTTCGCGAATCGTATCAGACGCCGCGCGAGCTGCGCCGGCGGGAGGGAGCAGGTTGCTCCCTGCCGGGGAGCAACTCGCGCCGACGCCCGCACACAGGCCCGCGGCTGGCGCGGCGAGCGCGGCGGCCCCTGCCGTGCAGAAGCAGCGGGCATGAGTCCATCACCCGAAGTCTTCGCGGACATCCCGCCGCGTCGCGAGCGCCGCATGCTTCGCGTCGGCATCGTTCACGGCCGCCGGATCGTCGAGGAGCGCCTGCTCGCGCGCGCCGGCGACGTCACCATCGGCACGTCGCCGAAGAGCACGTTCATCGTCCCCTGGGATGACGCGCCCGAGCGCTGGCGTCTGTTCGAGGAACGCGGCGGCCGCCACACCCTCCGCCTGGCGGGTGGCATGGCCGCGCGCATCGCCGACGGCGCCGCCGTGACCAGCATCGACGCGCGCGCCGCGGACGCCCCGGCGCGTCCGATCCCGCTGTCCGACAGGGCGCGCGGCAAGGTGACCGTCGGCGACACGACCGTGCTGTTCCAGCTCCTGCGCGCGCCGGCGCCTCAGCCGCGTCCCCAGCTCCCGTTTTCGATCCGCCGCCGCGTCTCCGCCGAGATCGATCGCTTCTTCGCGATCGTTCTCGCGTTCACCGTGCTGCTGCACGTCGCGGTCGTCGTGTACCTGCGGCAGGTCGACTGGCCGCGACGGCCGTCGATCGAAGAAATCCCCGACCGGTTCGTTCGCCAGAACGTGCGCACGCCCCGCCCGACGCCACCGCCCGCGGCGGCGCCGACGACGGTCGCCGCGCACGCACCCGCGCCCACGCCCCACCCGCGCGCGCCGGCCCCGCCCGCGACGCCCCGCGCACCCACGCCGCCAAAGGGACCTGTCCAGGTCGCGAACATCGGGCTGATCCCGTTGCTGACGGCGCGCGGGCCGGACGGCAGATCGGCGATCGACGACGTGCTGTCGGGCGGCGCCGTGGACCGCTCGCTCGACGAGGCTCTTCGCAACGTCGGCGGCCTGGGCATCGCCAGCAACGGTTCCTTGAACGGCGTGCGGAATCCGGGTGCCGGCGACGGTAAAGTCGCACGGCCCGAAGATCTCCGGCCCGGTCCGGGCATCAAGGAAGTGCGCGACTCCGGCCCGGTCGGCGAGCGGGACGTCTCGTCACGTCTGAAGGTCGATCGCCCGATCATCGAGGGCGGCCGCGCCGATCTGGAGTCGATCGCGCGCGAGATCCGCGCCCGGCGCAAGGCGATCGCGGCCTGCTACGAGCGCGCGCTCAAGACGAAGCCGACGCTGGCGGGCAAGCTGGTCGTCCGCTTTTCGATCACGGCGGCCGGGACCATCGCCGCCGTCGACATCGACGACGACTCGCTGGGCGCCCCCGAGGTCGGCGCCTGCGTGCGCGCGATCATCCAGCGCTGGCGGTTCGCGCCGCCCGCCGAGGCGCCGGTCGAGCTGAGCTTCCCGTTCGTGTTCCAGGCGGGGGGTTGACCGCGGCGGTCCGGTTTCGACTACACTCCCGGCCATGAAGGGGCCAGCCGGCTGGGGACTGCTGCTGCTGCTCGCCGTTGGTTGCGGCGGCGGCGGTGACGGAGGCGGGGGCGCGACGGTTTCGTCGCAGCCCCTGGCCGGCAAGATCGGCGGCCAGGCCTGGGCGTTCACGACCGGCGAGACGTCTGATGCGCTGTCCACCAGCGAGCAGCTCTGGGTCGACCTGTACGCCGACACCTTCGATGCCTGCGTCGCGTTCGGTGCCCCTCCCAACGCCGACCTGGTCACCATGATGATGCCGAGGACCCCGGGCAGCTACAACGTCAGCCTCACCCTGAACGCGACGATCTACGTCGCCAGCACCTCCACCAATTACGTCGCGACCAGCGGCCGTCTCGTCATCGACAGCGTCACCGCGACGACGATCACCGGCGGCCTGAACATCGCTTATAACGGCGACAACGCCGTCAACGGCCAGTTCCAGGCGACAATCTGCCCCCCGTGAGCTCGACGAACCGGCGCTCGTAACCGGAGAACGCGAGCCGCTTCGCCCACGTCGTCGGCAGCGCCCGGACCTCGTCGAGCGACGGGCGGCGCGCGCGCACCGACAGGCCCGCCTGCCGGTAGGCGGCTTCCAGACGGAGACAGGCGCCATCGTCGATCGGCGGCAGACCGAGATCGCGGATCGCGCCCGCCTCGGCGCCGGCGCCGTAGCCGAACACGACGCGCAACGCCGCGCCCGGCTTGCCGAGCGCCCGCAACGCCGCGAGCCCGCCCGCGTCGGGCCGGGCGGTGGCCGCGAGCAGGCTGCCCCACGGCAGCAGCACGGTCAGCTCGTCAGCCAGCTCGGCGAGGGTGCCGGGCGCCTCGGCGAGCGACAGCCGCCCGAACAGCAGGTTCGACAGGCCGCCGCGCGCGGGTTTCGCCAGCGCCCGGCGCGAAGCATCGCGCAGCCCGTCCGCGCTGGCGTCGACGCCGATGACGCCGATTTCAGGATTGTGGGTGGCGATCCAGCGCGCGAACGCGCCGTCGCCGGTGCCAAAGTCGATGTGGACGGCGCGGAAAGCGCGCGTCCACTCGACCAGTCATCAGCGGTCCACCCAGTGTTCTTTTTTGCCCTGGACGAGATGCATGGCCGCGATCCTAGAACATTTGTTGAAAGTAGCCACACCCCCTCGCTTCGCGAGAGAGTGGCTAGTACCTCGCCACAGTGAAGATGACCGGTTGAAAGGGACGGACCTCGGGCCTCAGGCCTCGGACCTCGGGTTCCGGACGGGATAGAGACGGGCTCCGGCTCTGGTCCCCG
>Ga0207428_10006514_pt1 | contig 10773 bp, 9 predicted proteins | sample RhiMethybrSRZTD1_FD_187600 | JGI IMG/M metagenome (GOLD analysis project Ga0207428, IMG submission 187600) | Populus rhizosphere microbial communities from Tennessee, USA - Rhizosphere MetaG P. TD hybrid SRZTD1 (SPAdes) (version 3) | ecosystem: Host-associated > Plants > Roots > Rhizosphere >... | reverse complement strand
GTCGCACCCGAGGCGCGCATGGCCGGGCCGAAGGCGCTCGATACGGTCCTGGCCCAGCTCGAAGGTTTCGAAGCCCCCGCCGCCGCATGGGACGCCGAGATCCTGCCGGCGCGGCTCGCCGACTACGACCCGGCCTGGCTCGACCAGCAGTGCCGGGCCGGACACCTCACCTGGATGCGCCTGCGCTCCCGCAACGGGACCGGCAGCGACCGAAGGCCCTCGCCACTGCGCACGACACCGATCGCGATCCTGCCACGGCGGCAAAGCGGGCTGTGGACGGCATTGTCGCCGCAACCCGACGGCGCCGCGCTGAGCCCGCGTGCGCAAACGGTCAGGGACTGCATCCGGCAGAACGGTGCGTCGTTCTTTCACGATCTGCTCGAGGACAGCGGCCTGTTGCGATCGCAGCTCGAGGAGGCGATTGCCGAGCTGGTGGCGTTCGGGCTTGTCACCTGCGACAGCTTCGCCGGCTTGCGGGCGCTGCTGATCCCGTCGGCCGAGCGACGCACCCACAATCGGCGGCGGCGGCGCACCGCGCTGTTCGGCGTGGAGGATGCGGGCCGCTGGTCGCTGGTGCGCCGGGCCACCGCTCAACCGGGTGCGGAGGCGATCGAGCATGTGGCGCGCGCGCTGCTGCGCCGCTACGGCGTGGTGTTCTGGCGGCTGATCGAACGGGAGGCGGCGTGGCTGCCGCCATGGCGGGAGCTGCTGCGCGTCTATCGCCGGCTCGAAAGCCGCGGCGAGATCCGCGGCGGGCGCTTCGTCGCCGGATTCGCCGGCGAACAGTTCGCGCTGCCCGAAGCGATCGGCATGCTGCGCGAAACGCGCCGGCAACCGGACGCCGATACCTGGATCGCGGTATCAGGCTCGGACGCGCTCAACCTCGCCGGCATTCTGACGCCGGGGCCGCGGATTGCCTCGCTGACCGGCAACCGCGTGCTCTATCGCGACGGCCTGCCAATGGCGTCGCTCTCGGCGGGCGAAGTGACCTTCTTCAGCGAACTCGATCCGGCGACCGAATGGCAGGCGCGTCAGGTCTTGCTGCGGGCGCCGGTGCGGGCCCCGTCGCTCGCGCCGAAGCTCGATGCCGCGAGCGATGAGGACCAGGTCCGTACGCATTAGCGTTATCGCGAGTTGCACACCGGCCAGGCGGCCGATCCACCTGGATGAAACTTGGGCAGTGCCTCATGCCTTGAGGAGCGGTCCGAAGGACCCTTCGAGACGCGTCGCTGCGCGACGCTCCTCAGGGTGAGGGCGGGCGCAAGCCGCTTCCAGTCAGGTACCGACGGCCCGCGTTCGCGGAGCATGACGGGTCGGTGCTTCACGCTGCCGGTGTTGCCCTCGCCCCTACTCTTCAAATAGGCGCGCGATGGATTCAGCCCCGTAATCGCGGAACAGTTCCAGGAACTCCTGCGCCAGCTCGTAGCAAATGTGCAGGCGCCGCGTCGGAATGGTCCACCGCGCGCCCACGTCGCCGCAGGTTTGCATTTCCATCGTGAACGGAGCCGGCCAGGCGAAGCGGGACGCATAGTCGGCGAAGGTCTCCAAGAGCCGCATCGAACGAAACGCCTCGGCATACGGGGCGAGTTCGCCCTCACCTTCTCCGTAGATCACTCGGATCCGCGTTGGTGGTTGATCGGCGGAGCGACGATGGGGCGCCATGACCGTGGCCCATGATTGAGCCGAAGTCTCGTAGTCCCACGCGCACGTGCGTCGGCGTTCCGGTGGGAGGCGGGTCTCATCAGCCAGATCCGCGAATTTGACCGGGTCGAAGCCGACCATCAGGCATACGATCTGATAGGCGCGCTGCTCATCGAGACTGTGCCGCTCGAAATAGCTGGGTGGTTCGCCATTGCGCCTATTGCGCAACGCACTGAGAAACCAGCCCTTGGCGGCGTGCTTGAGTACGCCGACGGAGAAGTCGTTGGCCACCACCTTGAGCGCGGTCAGAATGGCGAAGGTGTCGGCGGTGTCTTCTTCCCGTCCCAGAACCGGCAACTTCATCTCCGACACGAGCGCGTGGCCGAGCTCGTGGGTCAGGACAAAGGCCACGTTGCCGGCCATCGACTCCACCAGCTGCCGCTGCTGCTGCATGGAGAGCCTGCCGAGGCCCAGCCTGCTCGGGAGCGTGCGCGCCACTTGGTCGATGCGCACCTCGAGTTCGGCCGCGAGCGCCTGGGCTCGTTGGTCGGGCGGGTACCGCCTCGCCTGCGTGTCGGGCAGAACCGTTTGCGCAAGACCTGGGGTCGACGCAAGCCAGCTCAGAGCAAACCAGCAACAAATTGCGCGAATGACTGTCCAGATGCGTTCACACATGATTGGGGTTTTCCGTCGTTCTCCTAGGCGATGCGCACACGTCTGCTAGTGCTTGTCCGGCGAAGGACAACCGGCGCAATCCCGTCTTCTTTTCCCTGAGCATCGGCGCCACGGCCAGGGCGCTCGGTAACTGCTCGCAGGAGGTTGGGCGCGCCTGATGCCGCTCATCGTCATTGGCGGCTTTCCCCTCGGAGTATTTGCCATGGCGGAAGCCGCAGTCATCTCGTTGCGTATACGGCTTTGTCATCGCCAAGTTCGTGTACCGACGACTCACCTGTCACATGAAGGATTTCTTGTCCCCTCGGCGATCATTCGGAGGCAACGGGCATGGCGCCACCCCGTGCGAACCGCTGTGCTCACTGCAGGATGCAAGGAGACAGGGGCCTCGAAGGTCGCAACTCGATCTCACATGAAATTCCGGTACAACGGCAGAATAGAGTTTCCGCAATCGTGCTCCGGCAGCAGGAGGGGCGGAGCCCCGCGCAAGCAGCGGCTCCGTCCCTCATCCGCGAGCGAAGCGGCACGCAGCCGAGACAAGAAGGCCCCGTCGTCGCGCCGGCTTCAGTGATTGGTCATGGTCAACCGTGACCGCCCTTACTTCTGGTTCTTGGTCGCCTTCTTGGGCGTCTTGAAGTCGCCGCCGCGAGCTTCGTTGGCGGAGCGGGTGGCGTTCGCCTGAGCGAGTTGCATGTACGCGGGGTTGGCAGCGCGGACGTCGGTGCCGTCCGTGGCCACCCGAGCAGCGGCCGCGGGAAGGGTCATCGCGACCGTTCCAAGTCCTGCGAGCAGGGCGATACGACTGATGTTCATGATGGTACCTTTCAAGTTTGCGCCCCCCTGGGCGCCTGCTTGGCAAAACTGCCTTTGGACCGAGACTGCTTCCGTTCCCGGTCCTTCGTCATTGATGCCGAGCACCGATCGCATGAGCGCCTTGCGCCGACATGTGAGACCGGTTGGGGGGAATCACAAATCACGAACAAATCACGAATCTGTGCGACAGATGGTCTTGCAAAGCGGCGCCAGCGTTTCAATGCGATTACTGCGTTACGTGCGTCCCGATCACGAAGGGCGATCTCAAGCGCGTACTCGACAACTGGTGCCCGCCCGATGCGGGCACGTTGCAGACTTTGGGAGCATGCTTGGAGGCTCGGCCGCGTTCCGCGGCCGAGCGCGTCAGGACGACGTGACCGGTTTGCGGTCAGACCCTGCGATCATGGCGGAATACGCTTGCGCGGCCGTTAGCGGCGCGCGGCCTTGTCGCGGACGCGGTCGTGCAGCTTGGCAACCTCCGGGGTCAGGACTTCGCTAAAGTCGGCCATCTCAAAGACCGGCCTGATTTCGATCTCGCTGGGCCCCGGCATCGGGTTCGGGCAGCGCCTGACCCACTCGATCGCCTCGGCCATATCCCTGACCTCCCAGATCCAGAAGCCGGCGACCAGCTCCTTCGTTTCCGCAAACGGGCCATCGATGACGGTGCGCTTCGGGCCGTCGAAGGCCACGCGCTTGCCCTGCGACGAGGGCTTGAGACCATCGCCGGCCAGCATGATGCCGGCGTTGACCAGCTCTTCGTTGTATTTGCCCATGGCCTCGAGAAGCTCGGTCGAGGGCATCATGCCCGCCTCGCTGTCTTTCGTCGCTTTCACCAGAACCATCACACGCATCGGCTTGTCTCCTCGGATCTACGGGGGCCGCACCGGCCTCCCTGCCCATACGACGAACGAGCACCGGCGGGATCGACATCGCGAAAGAAAAATTTTACGCGAACAGAGACCAGATCGTGGCGGAACGGAGGCTCACGCGCCGTCGGCCATGCTCAGGCTGCGCAGCTGCCAGCTGTGAATGCAGCCTCTCAGGCGGCTTAGGTTTGCCAAAGGCCTATTGCGCGATTCTGTCGAGCTTGGCGGAACATGCTTCGTATCCGCTCCACATTTAGCTGCCGCGGGACGTTGCTCGAGCACGTCGTTTGCGACCGGCGGGGCCGAGAAGGCGTTGGTCAGGCGTGGAGCGAGGCGTTATGATCGGCAGGGAAGTCGAGAACCGCCGGCGTTGGTCGACCGCGGGTGTCCGCACATGGCCGATCGGACTTCGCCCGCCGCACTGATGGTCGATTGCCATCTATCGAGAGAGGCGTTAGTAGCGCCACCGTTCTCGTCCTCCATGGGAGCAGCGGCCTTGCCCATGACAATGCCCCGACAGCTCTTCGACCTGCTCAGCGGAACGACGAAACGTTCAGGTGCAGGATTCGCGTTGCTTGTTCTCGTGGCGCTCGGCACGGGGCCGCTTTTTGCGCAGCCGGCTTCTCCTTCTGCTACCGTGCAAGCCTCTCCGACACTGCAAGCCCGCAGCGCTGAATTCGAGGCCAGCATCGTGGCGCTGGCTGGCAGGCTGGCCAACGAGCCGCGCCTGCGCGGCCTTTCCCCGCAGAAGCGCCAGGAACGGGTCGAGTTCGTCGTCGGCAACATGATCTTCGTAGCGGCGCACGAGCTGGGGCACGCCGTCGTCTCCGAGCTGGATCTGCCGGTCCTGGCACGCGAGGAGGATACGGCAGACGTCTACGCGATCATGAAGGCGCTCAGGGTGGTGGCCACCGAATTCGCAACTCGTATGCTGGTGCGAGCGACGAAAGCCTGGTTTCTAAGTGCCCAGCGCGACCGACGCGATGGGGAGACGCCGACCTACTACCAGCGGCATGGCTTGGATGAGCAGCGCGCCTATCATATCGTCTGCCTGATGGTCGGCTCCGACCCAATCAAGTTCAAGGAACTCGCCGACGAGCACAAGTTGCCGGAGGAGCGCCGGCGAAGCTGCGGCTGGGACTACGACACCGCAGCGCGGTCGTGGGAAAAGGTGATGGCGCCGCATCTGCGCACCTCGAACCAACCGAAAGCCCACATCGAAGTGATCTATGGCGACGCCACAGGGGCGCTGGAAGTGGTTGCGCGCTCGTTCCGCGAAATCCGTTTCCTGGAGCACTTCGCCGAGTATGCCGCCGGTCAATACCTCTGGCCCGCTCCGGTCGTGATGGAGATGCGAAGCTGCGGAGAGCCCGGGGCTCGGTGGACCATTCCGACGCGCACCATGCATATCTGCTACGAAATGGTTGACGAGTTCGTGGAGCTGTTCAACGAGCAGGAGCGGTCGCTCAGGACCGCAAGGCGCGGGACGAAGAGATCCCCGGGCCGCGAAGCGCAAGACGCGCGCGCATTCACGCGTAAGCGTCTCAGGTAGACATCGTCAGGCCCGCGCCATCGGTGAGCGCTCCAAGCAAGCAGCGCTGCGTGGATACGGAAGGCGCATCACGCGCGCCAGGGTCGGCGCGGATGCGCATTTAAAGGGATGAACGCGAGAGCGCGAGCGCGCGCTCGGCCATGTCAAGGCTCGCGGGTGGATCAGCCGAAGACATGACCGCCGTCCTGCCGCTCTAGGTGGAATACTCCTAGCTATTCCGCCGTACATGCGCGCCGGCGCCCGCAATGCGTTGCGTCCGCCGTTAAACACAATTGCGCGAGCGGCGCGGCGATTTCTTGCTGCGGTCATAGGCGACCTCTATGGTGCGCGTACGAGGCCCGAGCTGTCGGATCGAGCCGGCGGCCGGGCCGCGGCGCAAGTCTTGGGAGGAAATCCGAGGCGCAGTCGTCGCCAGCCCCACCAACAACTATAACTGTGCCGGGGATCAACGGATCTTGCGAAGTTTTGAGAGCAGGGCCTCGGGCCCTGCTCTTTTTTTGGTGCGGCGGCGGAGTGGATGCTGCCGGCCGCATCACCTCGGAGGGAATTGCATTCCGCGCCTCAGGCTGGCGAGCATGGGGGCCGAGTCGCTCGATACGGCTACGATGGTCGCGCACCCCCAAAGGAACAGACGATGGATACACAGCCCCTGCCGTTCGCCAAGTTGATGGGACTGAAGGTGATCGGCGTCGCGCCCGAGAAGGTGGAGGCGGAGCTTGCCGTGCGCGACGATCTCTGCACCCGGCCGGCGGTGCTGCACGGCGGCGCCGTGATGGCGTTCGCCGACACGCTCGGCGCCATCGCCACGGTCGCCAACCTGCCGCAGGGCGCCGGCACCACCACGATCGAGAGCAAGACCAACTTCTTTGCCGCGATTCCCACGGGCGATACCGCGCGCGCCGAATGCACGCCGCTGCACCGCGGGCGCACCACGATGGTGTGGCAGACCAGAATCACGCGCGGCGACGGCCGTCTGGCGGCGGTGGTGATCCAGACGCAGCTAGTGATTCCGAGGACAGAGGACAGATGACGGAGGACGGAGGACGGAGACGGACGAGAAGAGCAGTCGCGCGTTTACTGAATTTCAGGAATGGATGAATTTCAGGGTCGCCTTCAGCGCCTTATATTGCTCTAACTTTCCTCTGTCCTCTGTCCTCCGTCCTCTGCCGTCCGTTGCTCCGGCTCAGCCCAGCACCCCCCACAGCGTCGCGAGGTCGTCGAGCGAGACCAGCCCATAGACGTAGACGACGTAGCACAGCGCGAACACGACCGCGGATACGACCGTCGTCCAGGCGAGCTTCGCCCACAGCCGCGGCAGCGTCGGCGCGCCCGGGTCGGTTCCGGGCGCGATGTCGCCTTCCTCGTGCTGCGAGCGGATGCCCCACGGCAGGATGGTGAACAGCACGACCCACCAGATCACGAAATAGATCGCAAGGGCGGTCGTGACCGACATGGGGCGCGCGCGCCTTACGCCTGCTCAAGCTCGATCAAGGTGCCGCAAAAATCCTTCGGGTGCAGGAACAGCACCGGCTTGCCGTGCGCCCCGATCTTCGGCTCGCCGTCGCCGAGCACGCGCGCGCCTTGCGCCCTCAGCCGGTCGCGGGCCGCGCGGATATCGTCGACCTCGTAGCAGACATGGTGCATGCCGCCGTCGGGGTTGCGTTCGAGGTATTTCGCGATCGGCGATCCCCCGCCCAGCGGCTCCAACAGCTCGATCTTGGTATTCGGCAGCGTCACGAACACGGTGGTGACGCCATGCTCCGGCAGCGGCAGCGGCGCCGAGACGTCGGCGCCGAGTGCGCGCCGGTAGACGTCGGCCGCCTTGGTGAGATCGCGCACCGCCAACGCCACGTGATTGAGCCGTCCGATCATGGGTTCATTCTATCCCAGGAGGGACGACATTTTGCGGCCCGTCATCGCGAGGAGCGCAGCGACGAAAAGCAATCCAGGCGGCGAGGCTCCGGATTGCTTCGCCTTCGGCTCGCAATGACGACAGCCCTTCCAGCGCAAATCACGTACCGTCATTCGCCGCTTACACCATCAAAATATGCGCGTGGCAAACGGGCTTTTTGCCCCAATGCTCCGCGATCGCCGCGCGCACGGCGCGCGTCACCGCTTCGGCGACGGCGTCGGGATCGCGGCGGCGCCCGCGCGGCAACTGCTCGAACGTTTCGAGCGCCACCGCATGCGCGATCTGCGCCATCGCCTCGCCGGCGGCATTGGCGTCGGGAATGCCGCGCAGCTCGACTTCGGGGTCGGCGGCGAGCGCGCCCTTGTCGGTGACCGCGAGCGCAATGGTGACGATCCCGCCGAACCCCAGCCGGCGGCGGTCGGCGACGGTGCGGCCGGCGGCCTCGACGATCAGCGCGCCGTCCTTGTAGAGCCGCGCCGCCGGCACCTCGTCGACGATGCCGGACGGCCCCGGCGCGAGGCGCACGAGGTCGCCGTTCTCGCACAGCACGACCTCGGGCACGCCGAGCCGCCGCGCGAGCGCGGCGTGCTCGGCCAGGTGCAGCGCCTCGCCATGCACGGGGATCGCCACCTGCGGCTTCACCCATGCGTACATGTCGGTCATCTCGGCAAGCCGTGGATGGCCCGAAACATGGACCAGGTGGGTGCGGTCGGTGATGACCTCGATGCCCTGCCGGACCAAGCCGTTGATCACGCGCGCCACCTCCTTCTCGTTGCCCGGAATGGTGCGCGACGAGAAGACGACCATGTCGCCCTTGGCGAGCGCGACGTCGGGATGCTGGTCCTCGGCGATGCGAGCGAGCGCCGCGCGCGGCTCGCCCTGGCTGCCGGTACACAGCGCCAGCACCTTGTCCGGCGGCAGATACCCGTAGGCCTCCACCGAGCGGAACTCCTCCACACCGTCGAGGTATCCGGTCTCGCGCGCGACCTGTGCGATGCGCTCCATGGCGCGGCCTACGACCACCACCTCGCGGCCGGCTGCGCGCGCCGCCAGCGCCGCGGAGCGGATGCGCGCCACATTGGAGGCAAACGTGGTGACGGCGACGCGGGCGCGCGCTCCCTTGATCAAATCGGCAAGGCACTTCGCCACGTCGGCTTCCGACGGCGAGCGACCTTCGCGCACCGCGTTGGTCGAATCGCCGACGAGCGCGCGCACGCCTTCGGCGCCGAGCGCCTTGAGCTTCGCTTCGTCGGTCGGATCGCCGATTACCGGCGTCGGATCGATCTTCCAGTCGCCGGTGTGCAGGACGGTGCCGAGCCGGGTGCGGATGATGAGCGCATTCGATTCGGGGATCGAGTGCGCGACCGACACGAACTCGAGGTCGAACGGGCCGAGCGCGAAGCGCCCGCCGAGGGGAACGACCTTGACTGGAATTTGCGGCGCGTTCGGCTCTGCCAGCCGCTTGGATTCGAGCAGCGCCGCCGTGAAGGGGGTGGCGTAGACCGGCACGCCGAGCCGCGGCCACAAGTCGAGGAGCGCGCCGAAATGGTCCTCATGCGCGTGGGTGAGCACGATGCCGGCGAGGCTGCGCCGCTCCTCCACCAGGAAGCGGACGTCGGGAAGGATGAGGTCGACGCCCGGGAGATGCTCCTCCGACGCGAACGACACGCCGAAGTCGATCGCGATCCAGGTCCGGCGCCCGGCAGCGCCGAGCCCATAGATCGAGAGGTTCATCCCGATCTCGCCGGCGCCGCCGAGCGGCGCAAAAACAAGCTCGTCGCCGCCGGCCGTCATTGCACCCCGTGGCCAAGGCGCGGCGGCTCGGCCGGCCGCGGAACCACCTCGCCTGCCCCGATCACGCGGGTGGTCCCGTCGGAGACGGCGAGAAGCAGCCGTCCGGTCGGGTCGATGGCCGAGAAAATCCCTTCGAGATGGTCGTCGCCGATGCGCACGCGCACCAGCTCGCCGATACCGCCGGCGCGCGCGAGCCAGTCGTGCCGGATAGCGGCGAAGCCCGCGCCCCGGTCCCACTGCTGCAGCCGCCGGCCCATGGCCACGGACAGGGCGCGAAAAACCGCCGCGGGCGAAAGCTCGACGCCCACGGCGCCAAGATCGGTGGAGGCGTAGGCCGCATCGGACGGGTGGCGCGCGCAATTGACCCCGATCCCGATCGCGGTCGCGAAGCCGCGCGGGCCTGCCTCCCCTTCGACCAGGATACCGGCGATCTTGGCGCGATCGACCAGGAGATCGTTCGGCCACTTGAACCGCAAGCGAGGCCCCAGGGCGGGCGCAAGCTCCGTGAGCGCGTCATGCAGGGCGAGCGCGGACACGAACGACAGTTCCGGCGCATTCGCGGCCGGCGAGGCATCGCAAAGCAAGAGAGTGGCATAGAGGTTTCCCGGCTCGGAAACCCACGGGCGCCCGCCGCGGCCGCGCCCGGCAGTCTGTCGGCGAGCCGTGATCCACAGCGGACCACCATCGCCGGCGTCCGCGCGCGCCAGCGCCTCGGCATTGGTCGAGCCCACGGTTTCGAGGACGATGAGGCGCACGCCCGCGGCGGCGACGGCCGGATCGAGCTCCATCAGTCGAAGAGCGATTTGGCGGCAAGGGTTGCCGCATCCAGCAGCGGAGACGGATAGGCGAAGAACAGAAGATTGAACAGACCGGTGACGCCGACCACGAATTTCAATTCGCCGTGCATCGGCCCGAAGCGCTCGACCGGTTCGTCGAAATACATGATCTTGATGATCGTCAGGTAGTAGTAGGCGCCGACCACGCTGGCGATGACGCCGATCACCGCCAGGGTGTAAAGCCCGGCCTTGATGGCGGCGAGAAAAACGTAGAACTTTGCAAAGAAGCCGGCGAGCGGCGGAATGCCGGCGAGCGAGAACAACAGCATGGCGAGGAAGAACGCCATCGCCGGATGGGTGCGCGCGAGCCCGGAAAGATCGCTGATCTCTTCAACGTATCCGGCTTTTCGCCACATCGACAGGATCACCGCAAACGTGCCGAGCGTCATCGTCAGGTAGATCGCCATGTAGACCAGCACACCGCGCACCCCTTCCTCGGTGCCGGCCGCAAGCCCGATCAGCGCAAACCCCATATGGCCGATCGACGAGTAGGCCATCAGGCGCTTGATGTTGCGTTGTCCGATGGCGGCGAACGCGCCGAGCAGCATCGAGGCGATGGAAACGAACACCACGATCTGCTGCCACTGCGGCACGATGTTGGGGAACGCCTCGATGGTGCCGCGCATCACCATGGCCATCGCCGCCACCTTCGGGGCGGCGGCAAAGAAGGCGGTCACCGGCGTCGGC